>Ga0209952_1000533_pt1 | contig 52915 bp, 47 predicted proteins | sample ThiBiot_750_biof_2_FD_183951 | JGI IMG/M metagenome (GOLD analysis project Ga0209952, IMG submission 183951) | Wastewater bioreactor microbial communities from Cape Town, South Africa - Thiocy_cont_750_biof (SPAdes) | ecosystem: Engineered > Bioreactor > Thiocyanate-remediating >...
CCAGCAGCACATCGCCCGGCATGACGATGTCGCGCAGCCGATCCGGATCGCTGGGCGTGAAGGGTTCATATCCCGGCACCTCTTTCTGGAGGTAGCCGGCAATCACTTTGCCGACGGCATCGAGCACAAAGCCCATGAGGTTCTCCCCGCGCGGTTCGTTCTGACCGCTTTGTTGTCTTTCAATTATGGTGGGAAGCCATTGCAATTTGGTTCATGCTCGCGGCGGCGGGATCATGATTGATTCACCATGGCGGTTGCCGCACATCAATGGATGCGGCAACTTACTCGCGCGTTCCCGAAATCGTTCAGGTTTCGGCAACTACACCATTAGAAAAGCTCCGATTCAGAAATGCAGACATGACGATCTCGCGGCGCACAGTGTTGACGGCCCCTGTGGCATTCGCCGCTCTGCCATTGGCGCGCATCATGGCCGCGCCATTGCCGCGCGAGGTTGACATTGTCGTGATCGGCGCCGGCGCGGCCGGCATCGCGGCGGCACGGCGCATCAAAGCGGCCGGGCGCAGCGTCGTGGTGATCGAGGCGGCGCCGCGGATCGGCGGGCGTTGCCGTACCGATCCCGCGCTGTTCGGCGTGCCGTTCGATCGCGGCGCGCGCGCGCTCTACAATCCCGATGGTAATCCGCTGGTAAAGCTGGCGCGCGGCAACGGCTTCGATGTCGCACCGGCCACTGCGGGCCAGAAGATCCGCATCGGCCGGCGCAACGCGCGCGCGGGCGAAGCGGAGGATTTTCTCGCCGCGCTGGTGCGCGCCAACCACGCCATCGACGAGGCCGCGCGCGGCAAGGCCGATGTCGCCTGCGCGGCGGCGTTGCCGAACGATCTCGGCGATTGGGCATCGACGGTGGAGTTCGTGCTCGGCGCCAGCAGCACCGGTAAGGACCTGCGCGATCTCTCGGCGATGGATCGCGCGCGCTTGCAGGAGCGCAGCGCCGCCATCGTCTGCCGGCAGGGGCTGGGCGCGCTGCTGGCAAAACTCGGCGAGGGCATTGCGGTCGCGCTCGGCACGCCGGCGACGCGTGTGGCCTGGAGCAATCGCGATGTCGCGGTGGATACGCCGGCCGGAAAGATTGTCGCGCGCGCAGCGATCGTCACTGTGTCGACGCATGTGCTGACCTCGGGCCGCATCGCCTTCACACCCGATTTGCCGAAACGTCAGCTCGACGCGGCGTCGGGCCTCGGACTCGGCAGCTACGATCGCATCGCGTTGCAGATGCCGGGCAACCCGCTCGGGCTCGGCCGCGATGAAAACGTGATCGAGCGCAGCAAGGACGCGCGCACCGCGCTCCTGGTCGCCAACGTCGGCGGCTCGTCGCTGTGCACCGTCGACGTCGCGGGAAAGTTCGGCGCGGATCTGTCGGCGCAGGGCGAGGATGTCATGGTGGCGTTCGCGCGCGAATGGCTCGGCGGATTGTTCGGCAGCGATGCGGTGGCGAAGATCGAGCGCAGTCTTGCGACGCGCTGGAACGCGGACGCCCTGATCGGCGGCGCGATGTCGGCGGCCGCGCCGGGCGCGGCGGGCGGGCGCAAACTTCTCGGCGAGCCGTTCGGCAACGTCGTCATCGCCGGCGAAGCGACGCATGAGACGCTGTACGGCACCGTCGAGGGCGCATGGGAGAGCGGCGCCGCCGCCGCCGATGCCGCATTGAAAAAAATCGGCCCCGCCAAACCGCCCCCGCCGCAGAAAAGGCCGCGCGCAAAGAAGCGGCACGCGCGCTGACGTTTCCATTCGTCATTGCGAGCGAAGCGAAGCAATCCAGAAAGCCGCGAAGTAAAGACTGGATTGCTTCGGAGCTTACGCTCCTCGTAATGACGGTACGAGAGGCTCATCGTCATCGCCGTGACAAGCACGGGCATGACGCTGTGCCACATGGAAGGCGCAGCCGTCACTCTAGGTATTTGGACCCGGTGCACGCGCAACAAGAACAGCGTCGTCCCCGCGCAAGCGGGGACCCATACGCGCCGTGTCGTTGCGGTGGTATGCGGCGATCGTTGCGCGGCTGCTCTTGAAGCGAGAGGCCAGGGGTTATGGGTCCCTGCCTTCGCAGAGACGACAGGAAACTAAACCGGCAGCGGCAGCGTGACTTCCATCAAATCCTTCGCCACCACCATCTTTCCGGTGAAATGCTTCTTCACGTCGGCGAGCCATTGCTCGTCGGTGATCGAGTCGTTATCGCCCGGCACCAGATGGCTGAGCACCAGCAGCTTCGGCTGTGCGATGGCGGCGATGCGTCCGATGTCTTCGGTGGTGGTGTGGCTTGCCAGCAGATGCTTGCGCAGCGTCGCGCCGTTGGTGACCTTCTTCATGATGCCGTCGATGCCGGGCACGTAAAGCGCCTCATGCACCAGCACGTCGGCGCCCTTGGCGAACTCGGCGAGTTTCGGATTGTAGGCGGTGTCGCTGGAGAACACGATGACGCCGTCCGGCGTCTCGAACTTGTAGGCAAAGTTGTCGACGATCGGAGGATGCGGCGTGCGGAACGCGGTGACGGTGACGTCGTCGGTCTTGAACACCACGCCGTCGGCGTCGATGTCTTTCGCGATCAAAAGCTTGCGCAGATCGGGACGGCCTTCGTCGGCGATGCGCGTGTCGATGTCGAACTTGTTGACTTCCCAATACGCCTTGGTCATCGCCTCGGTGCCGTTGGGGCCGAAGGCATGGATCGGCGTCTTCAGGCCGGTGGCCCAGGCGTTGTAGGCGAGGTTGCCGTAATCGAGATCGTGATCGGAATGCAGGTGGCTGAGCAGGATGTACTTGATCGATTGCAGCGGCACTTTCGCCGCGACCAGTTGATGGCTGACGCCCGCGCCGCAATCGAGCACGATCGGCGTATCGTTGACCATGATCAGGTTGGCGGGATTGGACCGGCCGAGCCCGATGCGCGGCCCGCCCTTGGTGCCGAGGAACACGATGCGCGTGCGCGCCTTCGCGGGCGTCTGCGCGACCGCGCCGGCCATTCGCGTCAATGACGCAAGACCGCCGAGCGCGGACAGCTTCAACAGATCGCGGCGATGCAGCATGGGGAGCCTCCTGTCGAACACGGATGGGCGAGGCTAGTCCCGCATGCGCCTGTGGCGCAAGTTACGATCGTCAGCGCAAGAGCCCGTCGAACAGCGGCAGGCTGATGAGCGCGGAGGCGGCGATCAGCGCATAGCAGACGCGGCGGAACGTTAAGTCGCTGGCGAGGCCAAACATGTGCGAGCCGATCCACAGCCCGATGCCGAACACCGGCCCGGCGATGAAAGCGAGGCCGATCACCGTGCGCGTGAAAAGCCCGCCCCACAGATAGCTCGCGAGGATGATGACGTCCGACACCGCGAAATACAGGATCAGGCTGGCGCGCGTCACCGCCGCCGTGGTGGCGTCGCGCAGCCAGTACAGCACCACCGGCGGGCCGCCGACCTGCGCCACGCCGCCGAAGAAGCCGGCGAGCGCGCCGACCAGCGTTGTCGCGGGCTTAGTCGGCGGACGCGGATAGCGCCACCCAGCCATCATCAGGATCAGCAGCGGCATGATCAGCGCGACGATCATCCAGCGCACCGCAAGCGGATCGGCATGGATCAGAAACAGCGTGCCGAGCGGAACGCCGACCAGCGCGCCGATCGCCATCAGCATCACCTCGCGGCGATTGGCGATACGCGCCGCGCCGGGCACCAGGCTGGCGGCGGCGATCATCTCGACGATCAAGAGCAGGGGCGAGGCGACCTGCGCGCCGATCGCCGCGCTCGCGAGCGGCATGAAGATCAGCGCCGAGCCGAAGCCGGAGAAGCCACGCGCGAGACCGGCGACGAACGCGGTGACGGCAAGGACGGCGATGGCCGCGAAGCTGAAGCCGTCAAGGCCGGGAAGGATCATGCATGGCCTGCGATGGATCGAGCCGAAACGACGGACGACTGAAAAGTGATCGAAGCAATCGACGGCGCGGACATGGGTTGGGCTTGAAAGCCATGACGGGGAGGGCGCGTCGGCGCCTATCCCCGCAGCGTGCCGCCGGTTTTCTTTGTCACTTCCGCGACGATCTTCGCGGCGATGGCGTCGATTTCCTGATCGGTCAGGGTCTTCTCGCGCGGTTGGATCGTCACCGCGATCGCCACCGATTTCTTGTCGGGATCGATGCCCTTGCCTTCATAGACGTCGAACACGGTGACGCCAGTGACGAGCTTCTTGTCGGCGGCCTGCGCGGCGCGGACGATGTCGGCCGCTTTTACGCTGCGCGCGACGATGAAGGCGAAATCGCGCTCGACCGGCTGGAATACCGGCAGATCGAGTTGCGGTTTGGCGCGCGTCGCCTTGGCCTTGCCTTCCGGAATACGGTCGAGGATCACCTCGAACGCCATCACCGGGCCGTCGGCGCGGAGCGCCTCCAGCGCGCGCGGATGCAACTCGCCGAAATAGCCGAGCACGTTCTGCGGCCCCATCTGGATCGCGGCGGAGCGGCCGGGATGCAGCCACGCCGGAAACGTATCGCCACCGCCGGGCGCGATCTGCAGCGCCTGCACCGAGGCGCCGGCCGCCGCCAGCACCGCGAAGGCATCGGCCTTGGCGTCGAACGCATTGGCTTGCGCCGCGCCGGTCCAGCTTCGACCCAAGCCTTGCGACGACGCGAAGCCGCGCCGCACGCCGCTCGCGGCCGTGAACTGATCCTGCGGGCGGTCGCCTCTAAAAATCTGCCCGACCTCGAACAGCGCGACGTCATCCGAGCCGCGATCGTGATTGGCCTGCGCCGCCGCAATCAATCCCGGCAGCAGCGAGGGCCGCATGTCGGAAAGATCGGCGGCAATCGGATTGGCGAGTGCAAGCGCCGCGCCGCCGCCGCCGAACAGTTCGGCGTGCGGCTTTGCGATGAACGACCACGTCACCGCTTCCACCATGCCGCGCGCGGCGAGCGCGCGCTTGGCGCGGCGGGTGCGCGATTGCAGCGTGGTCAGCACCGGCTTGAGCGGATTGTCGCCGCGCGGGAACGGCGTCATCGGCACCTTGTCGACACCGACGATACGCACGATCTCCTCGACGATGTCGGCCTTGCCGTGCACGTCGGTGCGCCACGACGGCACCGCGATCTTCACCACCGGGCCGTTGCCGGCCACCATGAAGCCGAGCCGTTGCAGAATGCCGCGCGCTTCCGGCAGCGGCACCTCGATGCCGGCGAGGCGTTTCAGTTCGGACAGCGGATAGTCGATGACGCGATCGTCGGGGAAGGCCTTGCCGACCACGACGTTGTCGGACGGCGTGCCGCCGCACAACTCCATCACCATTTTCGTCGCGAGTTCGAGCCCCGGCACCATGAAGGCCGGATCGACGCCGCGCTCGAAGCGATAGCGCGCGTCGGAATTGATGCCGAGCTTGCGGCCGGTCTGCGCGATGTTGATCTCGTTCCACAGCGCCGATTCGATCAGTACGTCGGTGGTGTTTTCATCGCAGCCCGATGCCTCACCGCCCATGATGCCGGCGAGCGATTCGACACCGTGATCGTCGGCGATAACGCAGATCGACGGGTCGAGCTTGTAGGTCTTGCCGTCGAGCGCCAGCAGTTCCTCGCCGTCGCGCGCGTGGCGCACGGTGAGATTGCCCTTCACTTTCTTCGCGTCGAACACATGCAGCGGCCGGGCGCGGTCGTAGGTCATGAAGTTGGTGATGTCGACCAGCGCGTTGATCGGGCGCAGGCCGATCGCAGTCAGGCGCTGTTGCAGCCATTCCGGCGACGGGCCGTTCTTGACGCCGCGCACGAGACGCAACGCGAAGCCGGGACAGAGCGTTGCGTCTTCTACCGTCACCTGCACGGGACAGGGGAATTCACCCTTGACCGGCTTGATGCCGGGGTCCTTCAGCTTGCCCATGTCGGCGGCGGCGAGATCGCGCGCGATGCCGTGGACGCCGGTGGCGTCCTGCCGGTTCGGCGTCAGGTTGATCTCGATCACCGGATCGCCGAGCTTCGCCCATTCGACATAGGACGTGCCGATCGGCGCATCGACTGGGAGTTCGACGATGCCGCTGTGGTCGTCGGATATCTCGATCTCCGCGCCGGAGATCAGCATGCCGCGCGATTCGACGCCGCGAATTGAGCCGACGCTGAGCGTGATGTTCTTGCCGGGAATGAAAGTGCCGGGCGGGCCGAAGATGGTGACGAGGCCGTCGCGCGCATTCGGCGCGCCGCACACCACTTGCACCGGCGCACCGCCGTCGCCGATATCGACCATGCACACGCGCAGCCGATCCGCGTTCGGATGCTGCACGGCGGAGATCACGCGCGCGATGCGGATCGGCTTGAGCTGCTCGGCCTTGTTCTCGATGTGCTCGACCTCGAGCCCGATCATGGTGAGCTTGTCGGCGAGTTTTTCGAGCGGCTCGTCGGTCTCGAGATGATCCTTCAGCCAGGAGAGGGTGAATTTCATTGGTCTGTACCTTCGTCCGGCAAAGTTTGCAGAGTCGCTGGAATGCCCCCACCCCCGCCCTCCCCCGCAAGCGGGAGAGGGGGCGGGTTATGCCAGTCCGATCTGTCTTGTGCGTCACTCGTGCCGGTCATTGAAACTTACGTTTTTCGGTTGTTCGGCGCAGCCATCGCCGCGATGTCTGCCTGCTCCCTCTCCCGCTTGCGGGGGAGGGTCGGGGAGGGGGCGCTTGTTTCGACGGCGGCGGCAATTGTTTGCAGAACGCCGGAGCGATTTGCGAGAACGTCGCGATTACTGAAGCGCAGGACGCGAAACCCCTGGTTCTCGATGTAGGCGGTGCGCCGCGCATCGCGCGTTTCGCCCGCATCGGAGAAATGCTGGCCGCCATCGATCTCGATCACGAGCTTTGCGGCGAGACAAACGAAATCGGCGACGAAGGGGCCGATCGGGAATTGGCGGCGAAAGCCCAGACCGTTGAGACGATGGCCGCGCAGCATCGCCCACATGGTGCGTTCGGCATCGGTGAGATTCTTTCGGAGCGCGCGGGCGCGGCTGCGTTGTTTCGACGTGACTTGCCATGACGGCTTTTGCTCGTCGTCCATCTTTGGGCCCCCACCCCAGCCCTCCCCCGCAAGCGGGAGAGGGAGCGCGCCTCGTTGTTTGGTGAGGTCGATGCTAACATGAGAGAGCATCAATGTTGGACGGTAAGGCAGGGCGCTTGCGGCAAAGAAAGTCTGTCCCCTCTCCCGCTTGCGGGGGAGGGCTGGGGAGGGGGCGCCGGCCTTCGCAACCGGATTGACGCCCGCAACCCTCACGAACTCAATCCCCCCGCAAGCGTCGGGATGTCGAGCGGTTTGAAGCCGTAGTGGTTGAGCCAGCGGACGTCGCCCTCGAACAGTTGGCGCAGGTCGGCGATGCCGTATTTCAGCATCGCGATGCGATCGATGCCCATGCCCCAGGCAAAGCCCTGATAGACGTCGGGATCGATGTCGCAGGCGCGCAGCACGTTGGGATGCACCATGCCGCAGCCGAGAATCTCCAGCCAGTCCTCGCCTTCGCCGAAGCGGATTTCTCCCTTGTCGCGGCGGCACTGGATATCGACTTCCAGCGACGGCTCGGTGAACGGGAAGAACGACGGCCGGAAGCGCATGTTGATGTGATCGACCTCGAAGAACGCCTTGCAGAATTCGTGCAGGATCCACTTCAGGTGGCCGAGATGCGAGCCCTTGTCGATCACGAGGCCTTCGACCTGATGGAATTGCGGCGTGTGCGTCGCGTCGGAATCGATGCGGTAGGTGCGGCCGGGACAGATCACGCGGATCGGCGGCTTCTGGCTCAGCATGGTGCGCACCTGCACCGGCGAGGTGTGGGTGCGCAGCAGGAGACGCGAACCGTCATCCTTCGGATTGAAGAAGAAGGTGTCGTGCATCTCGCGCGCCGGATGGCCGACCGGGAAGTTCAGCTTGGTGAAGTTGTAGTCGTCGGTCTCGATGTCCGGACCTTCGGCGACGGCAAAGCCCATGTCGGCGAAGATGGTGGTGAGTTCGTCCCAGGTCTGACTCAGCGGATGGATGCGGCCGGCCTCAGCGGGCGTGTCGCGCAGCGGCAGGGTGACGTCGATGGTTTCCGAGGCGAGGCGTGCGTCGAGCGCGGCGTTCTTGAGCACATCGCGGCGCGCAGTCAGCGCCTGCGTCACCGCATCCTTGGCGAGATTGATCTTCGCGCCCTCGGACTTGCGCTCGTCGGGCGACATCTTGCCGAGCGTCGCGAGCAGCGCCGAGATCGAGCCCTTCTTGCCGAGCGCCGAAACGCGCACGGCTTCGAGCGCGGCCTCGTCGGGAGCGGCTGCGATGTCAGCGAGGATTTGGGATTGCAGAGTTTCGAGATCGGACATGGATGGCCACCACCTGCACAGCGTCATGCCCGGAGATGATCCGGGCACCCGCCTGGTACAGGCCATCGACGCCGTAGAGACGTAGATGGCCGGGACAAGCCCGGCCATGACGACATCATGAAAATGTCAGGGATCGCGGCCGGGCGGATACGATCAGGCCGCGAGCGCGGCCTTGGCCTTCTCGGCGATCGCCTGGAACGCGGCGGGCTCGTGGATCGCGAGATCCGACAGCACCTTGCGGTCGACGGTGATGCCCGACTTGGCAAGGCCGTTGATGAACACGCTGTAGGTCATGCCGAGCGGCCGCACGGCGGCGTTGAGGCGCTGGATCCAGAGCGCGCGGAAGGTGCGCTTCTTACGCTTGCGGTCGCGGAAGGCATATTGCTGCGCCTTGTCGGCGGCGGCCTTGGCGGCGCGAATGGTGTTCTTCCGGCGGCCGGAGAACCCCTTGGTGATCTTGTAGACTTTCTTGTGCTTGGCGTGAGCCGTCACACCGCGTTTAACGCGAGACATGACCGATCTCCTTCAAATGACTGGGAAATTTGACGCCGCGCGAGGCGGCGAGGTTGCAACGGACAGGCCGTCAGGCGTTCGGCAAGAAGTACTTCTTGATGTTGTCGCCGTCGGTCTTGAACAGGATGCGGGTCCCGCGAAGCTGACGAATCTGCTTCTTGGTCCGCTTGATCATGCCGTGTCGCTTGCCGGCGTGGGCGGACACCACCTTGCCGGTCCCGGTCACTTTGAAGCGCTTTTTGGCGCCCGATTTGGTCTTCAGCTTGGGCATTTGGCTCTCCTCAAAGCCACGGCAAAACCGCCCCACGGGGCGGCGACGCGGCTGAAATGCTCGTTAGAGCGTTGAAAGTGCTCGATTTTTCCGAAAGGAACAAACCCGCACGGCTCATCGCCACGGCAGCCCTAAATCAGCCGGGCGATGAAGATCGGGCTTATGACAGAGGATCGGCCGAAAGGCAACGCGATTCAGCGAAACAACGATTTCGCGATTCCGTTAGCTGACCCAAGCGGCTCCCTCCCTGACCCTCCCCCGCAAGCGGGAGAGGGGACCGGCCGGTCGCGGGGCAAGGGCGTCGATTCCCGACTTGCGCAGGATACCGCCCAATCATCTGAGTGCCGGAATATCCGCGGGCACGGCGTGCTCCCTCTCCCGCTTGCGGGGGAGGGCTGGGGTGGGGGCTCTTTTTGAATAAGGCTGGCCCGCTTAACGCGGCGCCAGCACCATGACGACCTGACGGCCTTCGAACTTGGCGTCCTGCTCGACCTTGGCGATGTCGGCGACCTCGTCCTTCACCTTGTTGAGCAGCTTGGTGCCGATGTCCTGGTGCGCCATTTCGCGGCCGCGGTAGCGCAAGGTGATCTTGACCTTGTCGCCTTCCTCGAAGAACCGCTTCATCGCCCGCATCTTCACGTCGTAATCGTGGTCGTCGATCATCGGCCGGAGCTTGATCTCCTTGATCTCGACGATCTTCTGCTTCTTGCGGGCTTCGGCGGCTTTCTTCTGCGCCTGGAACTTGAACTTCCCGTAGTCCATGATCTTGCATACGGGAGGATTGTTGTTCGGCGAGATCTCCACCAGATCCATGCCGGCTTCGGTGGCGAGCTTGATCGCGGCGATGGTCTCCACGACTCCGCGGTTGACCCCGTCCTGATCGATCAGTTGGACCTGGGCATTGCGGATGTCGTCATTGGTGCGCGGCCCATCCTTGGCGGCGACGGGCGGGGCTCTGTTAGGACGGCGAATGGGTACTTCTCCAGTATTATGAATGAAGGCTGTAGTGTGAAGGAAACCGCGCCAGCGGGCAAGCAGTGCAAGCCCTTGTGCGGCAAAACCCTTGCCACGCGGCATTTTGGTCACGCTGCCGTCGCGGTTCCCGCTCACATAGATTGCGCCGGGCGGTTACGCAAGCGACAGTGCGGCGGGCAATCGATCGACGGAGAAGCCATTCATGACCACTGCAACCGAGGGTGTCGCCGCGCCGGATTTCGTCACGGTCGGCGCGGGTGTGGATGGCCGCCGGATCGCGGTACGGGCACGAAAGGGTGGCGCGCCGGGCCTGTTCTGGCTCAGCGGCTTCAATTCCGATATGGCGGGCACCAAGGCGGTGGCGCTCGATGCCTGGGCGGCGGAGCACGGCCGCGCCTGCGTGCGGTTCGATTACTCCGGCCATGGTGAATCGGAAGGGCGCTTCGTCGACGGCACCATCGGCCGCTGGCTCGAGGAGGCGCTGGCGGTGTTCGACCGTTTTTGCAAAGGCGCGACGGTCGCGGTCGGCTCCTCGATGGGCGGCTGGGTCGCGCTGCTTCTGGCGCGCGAATTGAAGCGGCGCGGCACGCCGCTCGCGGGCCTCGTGCTGATCGCGCCGGCACCGGACTTCACCGAAGAACTGATGTGGAAGGATTTTCCCGATGCGGTGAAGCGCGAGATCGAAACGAAAGGCATATGGATGCGGCCGTCGGAGTACGGCGATCCCTATCCGATCACGCGCGGCCTGATCGAGGACGGCCGCAAGCATCTCCTGCTTGGTGGCAGCATCGACATCGGCTGCCCGGTGCGGATTCTGCAAGGCGCGCAGGATCCGGATGTGCCGTGGCGTCACGCCTTCCGCCTCACCGAATGCTTGCCGAGCGATGACGTGGTGCTCACCCTGGTGCAGGATGGCGACCACCGCCTGTCGCGCCCGCAAGACATCACGCGGCTGCTGGCGACGGTGGGAGAGTTTTCGGCCTGAACCATTCTGAATTCGTCACGCCCGGGCATAGCCGTTCGAAGAACGACGTCGCTTCCGCTCGCCTATGTCCCGGGCATCCACGTCTTGCTAGGATAGACGCCAGCAAGACGTGGATGGCCGGAATAAATCCGGCCATGACGGGAGGACGCGTCATGGATGCGACAACGATGCTTCGCGAATTCTGCGATGCTGTTGAGCAACGTCAGGGTCAAAGGTTCGCGACGCTGTTCACCGAGGACGGCGTCTATCACGACGCCTTCTATGGTGCGTTCGCAGGCCGCGCGAAGATTGCCGAGCTGATCGACGACTGGTTCTATCGCACGGCGGAGGACTTCCGCTGGGTGATGCACGATCCGGTCAGCGACGGCAAAACGCTCTATGCGCGCTACACCTTCAGCTATCGCTCGAAACTGCCGGAAGCGAACGGCAATCGCGCGATGTTCGAAGGTGTCTCGGTGATGCAATTGCGTGACGGCTTGATCGCGACCTATCACGAAATCGCCAACACCGCGCCAGCCTTCGTCGACCTCAACTTCGCGCCGGAGCGGATCGCGAAAATCGTCGGCCGCCAGGGCGCGGCGTTGAAGGCGCGCGACGAGATGAAGCTGCATTTGAAGTGATGGTGCAGCGAAAGTAACTACGGCGGCGGCATGTCCATTATCTGCCGCTGGCCGAGCGCGGCGACGCTGGCGGTGCCGATCGGCCCGGCTTCGTCGTAGAGCCAGCACTCGCCGATGGCGACGCCGTCGGTAGCGTGGTGATTGACCACCTCGTAGCCGACCCATTCCGTCACCGGCAGCCGGTGCAGATAGAGCGTGACGTCGCTGTTGATGTAGCCGAGGCCGCGGTCGCCGGCATTGGCGAAGGGGCTGGCGAAATCCGCGCCGGTCGCGACGCGTACGAACGGTGTGATCGGCGTGCCGCCGACCACGTCGCGCACTTCGCTCATCCACAGTTTGCGCGGGCCGACGGTGCCGATCGCACCCGCAATGCGGCGCACCGCCCACATGCCGTTCATGCCGAGGGTCGGGTCCGGCGGCGGCATGTCGTCGGGCTTCGGCGCGTCCCAGCTTGGCGGCGACCACACGGTGCCCGGCGGATTCTCGGTCCGGCGCAGCAACTGGCAGGACGCGCGCGCCATGCTGACGCCGCCGCTGAAGAACTCCGCCTCCACCACCTTGATGCGCTTGCCGTCGCGGACCAGCCGCGTCGTGACTTCCACCGGGTCGAGGCCGGGCAGGCGGAACATGTCGACGGTCAGACGCGCCGGCATGTAGGCGTTATCGCCGTGGCGCTCCTCGATGACGAAAGCCAGCAGGCCGACGACGACGCGGCCGTGCAGCGAATTGCGATCCCACGGGCTGACGCCGATGTCGGTCGGAACGAAGCGGTCACCGTCGCGGGTGAAGAAGGGAGGATTGCTCATGGCGCCGAGCAATGCCGGGCTTGCGCTGTGAAATCAAGGCGGCCTATCGGTCGTTCCCCGGATGCTGCGCAGCGCGAAGCGGTGCGCTGCTGATCCGGGGTCTTTGCGTGTTTGTCGTAACGGTCCCGGTTCTGCGCAGCGTCACTTCGTGCCGCAGCGCGCCCGGGACACCCAGAACCGAATTTTCAGAGAGGTTTCTCAGAAATCGAGATCGACGTAGCTTTGCGAGGCGGGCACGCCGGCCAGCCATTCCGACAAGAGCGGCCGGAACGAGGGGCGCGACTTGATCCGCGCGTACCAGGATTTCGCGGCGTCGTCCTCGTTCCACGGCACGTCGCCGAGGTAATCGATGGCGGAGAGGTGCGCGGCGGCGGCGAGGTCGGCATAGGTCAGGCGGTCGCCGGCGAGATAGTTCCGGGTCCGCGCCAGCCAGCCGATATAGGACAGGTGATAGCGGACGTTGGCCTTGGCGGCGCGCATCACGTCGGCGGAGGGCGGGCCGCCACCGTCTTCCTCGCTCATGAATCGCTTGTAGATGCGCTCGGTCACCAGCGGATTGGAGGCTTCCTCGAAGAACTTTTCGTTGAACCAGGCGGTGAGCCGCCGCACCTCGATGCGCTCGGCCATCGCTTGCGGCAGCAGCCGGCGGTCGCCGCGCGACGCGCCGCAGACCTCGTCGAGATATTCGGCGATCAGGGTGACGCCGGGAACCGGAGGAATGCCGTCGGCGGTCAGGACCGGCGTGGTGCCGGCCGGGTTCATGATCAGGAACTCCTCGCGCCGTTCCCAGGGCCGTTCCTCCGAAAGCGTCAGGTCGAGTCCGTATTCGCCAAGCGCGAGGCGAATGAAACGCGAGTGAGGGCAGAACGGGTGGTGGAAAAGCGTGAGCATCGGGTCCCTAGATAGGTTTTCGTCCTTAACAAAGCGTCTCCGGCGGCGCGAAATCGCGGGGCCGGCTGGTGGCGCGGGCCTTACTTACGCCTGAAGGCGGTGCGACCGAAGCATTAGTTGGGCCGCGGATTCAGGCAGGGGACTTGCGCAATTCGACATTGCGACAACCCGGCAAATCAGCGAGAAGTGCCGACGTTTCGCCTGCCTGAAAGCGAAAGTTCCCATGATATCTGATGCCATTCGCGCGGTGATCCTTGGCGTTGTCGAGGGGGTCACGGAATTTCTGCCGGTGTCGTCGACCGGCCATCTGCTTCTGGTCGAACGCTTTTTCGACATGGGCGGCGACGATTTCTGGAAGAGTTTCGCGATCCTGATTCAACTCGGTGCGATCCTCGCCATTCTCGCCATCTATTTTGTCAAATTGTGGCATGTGGCGCTGGGCATGTTCACCGATCCGGCGGCGCGGCGCTTCGCTATCGGCGTGGTGGTGGCGTTCCTGCCGGCGGCGGTGATCGGCGGCCTGCTCGGCGGCTACATCAAGAGCTACCTCTTCAACCCGTGGGTGGTGTGCTTCTCGCTGATCCTTGGCGGCGCGGTGCTGATGTGGGTCGATCAACTCGATCTCAAACCGCGCCTGCACGACGCCACCACGTTCCCGCTGCCGACCTATCTCGCCATCGGCTTTGCGCAATGCACCGCCATGATCCCCGGCGTGTCGCGCTCCGGCGCCACCATCGTCGCGGCGATGCTGCTCGGCGCCGACAAGCGCGCTTCGGCGGAGTTCTCGTTCTTCCTGGCGATCCCGACCATGCTCGGCGCCTTTGTCTACGACCTCTACAAGAGCCGTCACACGATGACGCTGGATCACTCGTATATCATCGCCATCGGCTTCGTGGTGTCGTTCATCACCGCGATCATCGTGGTGAAGGCGTTCCTGAACTACGTCACCCGCCACGGCTTTACGTTCTTCGCCTGGTGGCGTGTGATCGTCGGCACGCTCGGCCTGATCGCGCTGGCGCTGGGGTTCTGAGGCGGTACGCGTGTCCCGGGCGCGATGCACCACGACGTGGTGCTTCGCAGAACCGGGACCATTACCGCGGTAGCGGCCGTGACGGCCCCGGATCAGCAGCGCACCGCTGGCGCGCTGCGCCGCATCCGGGGCACGACTGCATCATCGAGAGACTACGCGTTCTTGCGTTGGAACTGGCCTTGCGGGCGGAAGCGCCAGAGGTATTGCGGGGCGACGGCCTCGAGCGAATCCGGCGTGATGCCGAGCCCCTCCAGCGTCAACCCGGCGGCCTTGGCGGCGTCCGACACCACGTTGTCGGATTGCAGCAAGGTCACCTGATCGCGGGTCAGCGTGAACGGCGACGGCGCGAATTGCAGCAACAGCGCCTCGAGCTTGGCGAGGCCGAACGGCAGCGGCACGAGCGTGCGTTCGCGGTCGGTCACCGCCAGGATGATCTGGTTGATCTCGCGCAAGGTCAGCACTTCCGGTCCGCCGAGTTCGTAGGTGGCGCCTGGCTTCGCCGTGCCGTCCACCGCAGCGGCGATCGCGCTGGCAACGTCGCCGGCATAGACCGGCTGCATCTTGGTTTCGCCGCCGCCGATCAGCGGCAGCACCGGCATCATCCGCGCCAGCGACGCGAAACGGTTGGTGAAATCGTCCTCGGGGCCGAACACCACCGACGGCCGGATGATGATGCTCTCCGGCGCCGCCTCGCGGACCGCAGCTTCGCCGGCGGCCTTGGAGCGGGCATAGGCGGAAGCCGATTCGGCATCGGCGCCGATCGCCGAGACATGCACCAGCCGGGCGCCGGCGGCGGTCGCGGCCTGCGCCACGGCGGCGGCGCCCTTGACGTGGACGGCATCGAACGTCTGCGCGCCGCTGCCGGCGAGGATGCCGACCAGGTTGACGACAATGCCCGCGCCGCGCGTCGCGGCCTCGACCGACGCCGGATAGCGCAGGTTGGCCTGCACGGCATGGATCTGGCCGACCTTGCCGAGCGGTTGCAGGTGTCCCGCAAGTTCGGGCCGGCGCACGCCGACGCGAATCCGATACCCCCGCTTGGCCAGCGCGCGGACGACATGCCGCCCCAGAAAACCCGAACCGCCAAATACGGTGACGAGGGTGTCTGAATTCGAGGTCACGTAGGACGACATGGAATCACCTCAACCGGCTGCAACGCCTTGACGCGGCAAAGCCGCGGCTGTTTCGGCCGTTCTATAGCGGATTTGCGGCGGACATGGCAATTTTCGGCCATGCGCTCGGGCCGCCCCGGCCCAGCGAAGCGGGACTTTGCGGGAAGCCGCGTTTTGCCGTTTGACAACGGCGCAGCCGATCCGTATCAACCGGCCCGGGCCCAGGTGGCGGAATTGGTAGACGCGCTGGCTTCAGGTGCCAGTGGCTGCAAGGTCGTGAAGGTTCGAGTCCTTTCCTGGGCACCACTCTCTCTCGTGCCCCCCTTCTCTTTGATTTCAGGCATCCGGTTGCTGCTTCACAGCGGGATCGCGGGCTGTCGCAGAATGGCTCTGTCGATATAAAGGCCGTGATCGAACCTATCCGACGTTTGCCAGAGGCCGTTCCGATGGTTTAAGCCGGACCCGCACGCTCTTTCGCGCGGAATCAGGACCGACCTCACATGACCATCCGTCTGCATCGCGGCGATCTGCCGGACCTTGGCCGCTACATCGATTCGGTGGCGATCGATACCGAGACCATGGGGCTCAATCCGCATCGCGACCGGCTTTGCGTGGTGCAACTGTCGCCCGGCGACGGCACCGCCGACGTCGTGCAGATCCCGCTGGGCCACACCGACGCGCCCAACCTGAAGAAGCTCCTGGGCGATCCGAACGTCACGAAGATTTTCCATTTTGCGCGCTTCGATCTCGCCGCGCTCTATAACGCGCTGGGCGTGATGCCGCAGCCGGTCTACTGCACCAAGATCGCCTCGCGGCTGACCCGCACCTATACCGACCGCCATGGGCTGAAGGATTTGGTGCGCGAGCTGCTCGGGGTCGACCTCTCCAAGCAGCAGCAGTCGAGCGACTGGGGCGCGGATACGCTGACCGAGGCGCAACTGGCGTATGCTGCATCCGACGTGCTGCATCTCCACGCGCTGCGGACGCGGCTTGACGTCATGCTGGCGCGCGAGAACCGCACCGATCTGGCGCGGGCCTGTTTCGAATTCCTGCCCTCGCGCGCCCGGCTCGACCTCGGCGGCTGGGAGGAAGAGGACATCTTCGCCCATTCCTGAGCGGTGGTGACGACCCGACCGCCGCACTGGCGTGACCGGTGCCGCGCGCCTATGTCATCATCGGCTTTGGGATTTAAGGCTTGGGGACGGCCGTACCCTGCCGGCGCGGCGCGGGATTTCAACATTTGAACACAACATTTGAGCAGAAGGTTTCGCCCCCTCGTCGGGGGCCGTCGGCGGGACCCGGCGGCTTGGTCGATACGTAACCGTAAGTTATTGGGATCAGGGATATTCATCGTGGGCGGTCGGAACGGTCGGCCACTCTCGTGACGCAGGAGGCGCGGTGTACTCGGCACAAAGTCCGGCCTATCAGGCGGGCCTGGAGGCGCGCTTCGCCGCCGCCGCCCGGCATAGCCGGCTGGTGCGCGTGCTGCGGATTGCGGTTCCTGCCGGGGTGGCGCTGTCGCTGGCCGCGATCGTGCTGGTGTCGGTCTTCAACCCGTTCCGCGTGCTGATGCCGGACGTGCCGGTCGATATCGACAATCTGGTGGTGTCGGGGACCAAGATCACGATGGAGTCGCCGCATATGTCCGGCTTTTCGCCCGATCAGCGGCCCTACGAGGTCTGGGCCAAGAGCGCGACGCAGGATCTGACCGACCCCGACCACGTCGAACTGGCGACGATCCGGGCGCGGGTCACAATGGAAGACAAATCGACGGTGACGATGGATGCCCATACCGGGGTCTTCGACACCAAGTCACAGCTTCTCGACCTGAAGAAGGATATCTTCTTGCAGTCCTCCACCGGTTACGAAGCCCGGCTGACGCGGGCGCTGGTCGACATCAACAAGGGTCTGGTGACCTCGGACGAGCCGGTGGCGGTGAAGCTCCTCAACGGCACGCTCGATTCCGACCGGCTGCGGATCATCGACAAGGGCGATGTGGTGCGCTTCGAGGGCAATGTGAGAATGAACCTGGTGATGGAGCAGCCGAATGCCGACGCCAACAATCCGCCGCAGGGCACCAGCGGCGAGAGCGGCGGCCGCAGCAATGAGCCGGTGTTCAATTTGAGTCAGGATCCCGAGCCCTTGCCGTCACCATCGAAGTCGTCACCGAAGCCGTCGTCGTCGAAACGATCTTCCAGCAGCAAACATGGCGGGTCCCGATGAGCGCGGCGTTGACCTCTTCGAAACACGTTACGCGCGGGCTGATGATGCGTTGCGGCGCGCTGCTGTTGCTGGCGCTGAGCGCCGGCGCCGACGCGCGCGCGCAAGGCGCGATGCAGGGCGTGCCCAACGCGATGCAGGGATTCTCGCAGAACCGCGACCAGCCGATCCAGATCGAGGCCGCGTCGCTGGAGATGGTCGACAAGAAAAAGGAAGCCACCTTTTCCGGCAACGTGAAAGTGGTACAGGGCGACACCACTATGCAGTCGAAATCGCTGGTGGTGTTTTACGATTCATCGAATGGCGCGGACAAAGGCAAATCTGCGCCGGGCAAGACCGCGATGAAGTCGGCCTCGCCGGGCCCGGGCGGCTCGTCGTCGATCCGCCGGCTCGAGGCGCGCGGCGGCGTGGTGGTGACGCAGAAGGAACAGGTGGTGACCGGCGATCTCGCCACCTTCGACACCCGCAGCAATCTCATCACCATGAAAGGCAACGTGGTGCTGACGCAATGCAAGAACGTGCTGCGCGGCGACCGCCTGTTCGTCAACATGACCACCGGCGTGTCGCGCGTCGAATCCGACAGCGGCCGCGTGCAGGGCCTGTTCGTTCAATCCGAGGGCGGCGGATGCGGCGCGAAGGCATCGACGCCGGCGCCTGCGGCAAAGCCGCCGATCCCGTTGCTGGGACGATAGGATCATCGGCATGACGATTGCCTACCTGACCGTTCGCTTGGGGCTTTGCCGATCCGGTACGGATTTGTTCACGCTGGACGATTACCGTATCAACGAAGTGAATCTCACCGTCGCGATCCGGCGGCAACTCGCAAAGGCCAAGTGACGCGGCATGGTGGATCTCCGCGATATGTTCCGGCGGAAGTCGCCGCAGCGCGGCCGACAAGGCTTCGCGCGTGCGCGCGCCGACATCACCGCACTCGATAACGGCGCTGGCGCGATGCTGGAGCAGCCGGTGCGCGATGTGCCGCCGGTTGCCCGCCGCGCCGCCGCGCCGCAGGTTCAACCGCAAGCGCGGCAACCTCAGCCGCAGCCGCAACCGGCGCAACGTCGTGCGACGACCGCTGCGGCCGCGCAGCGCACCGATTATCTCGCCGTGCACGGCATCGAAAAAAGTTTTGGCTCGCGGCAGGTGGTGCGCGGCGTCAGCATCTATGTGCGGCGGGGCGAGGCGGTGGGCCTGCTCGGGCCGAACGGCGCCGGCAAGACCACGGTGTTCTACATGATCACCGGCCTGATCAAGGCCGATCGCGGCAAGATCGAACTCGACGGCCACGACGTCACCAAGCTGCCGATGTATCAGCGCGCGCGGCTCGGCATCGGCTATCTGCCGCAGGAAGCCTCGATTTTCCGCGGCCTCACCGTCGAGCAGAACATCCGCGCCGTGCTCGAAGTGGTCGAGCCCAGCCGCAAGAAGCGCGAGAAGGAACTGGATTCGCTGCTCGACGAATTCAACATCACGCGGCTGCGCAAGTCGCCGTCGATCGCGCTGTCGGGCGGCGAGCGTCGCCGCGTCGAAATCGCCCGCGCGCTGGCGACGCGGCCGAGCTACATGCTGCTGGACGAGCCGTTCGCCGGCATCGATCCGATCGCGGTGGGTGACATTCAGGATCTGGTGCGCCATCTCACCAATCGCGGTATCGGCGTCTTGATCACCGACCACAACGTGCGCGAAACGCTCGGCCTTACCGATCGCGCCTATATCGTCTATGCCGGGCAGATTCTCACCGAAGGCGACCCCGACGCCATCGTCAACGATCCCGACGTGCGGCGGCTGTATCTCGGCGAGGAATTCCGGCTGTAGTCGGCAACAGGATCGTCACTGCGGGCGACGGTTTGCAGATTCGTGTCCCGGGCGCGGCGCAGCGTGCAACGATGCGCCGCAGAACCGGGACCTTACCGACGGATCGTTCGTGGCGGTCCCGGATCAGCGAAGCGGCACGGCGCTGACGCTTGCGCCGCATCGCATCCGGGACACCGGGGCGCGATCGCGGATCACAAATCGTGCCATGCACCGGCGGGCCGTGTACTTCCGGCCGCGAAGCAGTTAAGCAAGAAACGGACCAATTGATGGAACGGTTTTTGCCTTCATGGCGCTGTCGCAAAAGCTAGAGTTCCGCCAGTCGCAAGCGCTGGTGATGACGCCGCAGTTGATGCAGGCGATCAAGCTCTTGCAACTGTCCAACCTCGACCTCGCCGCCTTCGTCGAAGACGAACTGGAGCGCAATCCGCTGCTGGAACGCGCCGGCGAAGGAGCGGACGGCGGGACCGAGCGTAGCGACGCAACCGGCGGCGATGCCGGCGAGACATCCGGCGATGAAGCCACGTCCAGCGACGGCTTCGACGCCGCGCCGGACAGCGGGCAGGAGGAATGGCTCAGCCCGGACCTCGGCAGCCGTGCCGAGATCGAAGGCTCGCTCGACACCCGCCTCGACAACGTGTTTCCCGAGGAGCCGGCGGACGCCGCCGCGCGCGCCGCGCAGGACGCCGCGCCAACCACCTATACCGAATGGGGCGGCGGCGCCTCGAACGACGACGACTACAATCTCGAAGCCTTCGTCGCGGCGGAAACCTCGCTTGCCGATCATCTCGCCGAACAACTGTCGGTGGCGCTGCCGCAGCCGTCGCAGCGTATGATCGGCCGCTATCTGATCGATCTGGTCGACGAGGCGGGCTATCTGCCGCCCGACCTCGGCAACGCCGCCGAGCGGCTCGGCGCGACGCAGCCACAGGTCGAGGCGGTGCTCGGTGTGTTGCAGACCTTCGATCCGTCCGGCGTTTGCGCCCGCAATTTGAGCGAATGCCTTGCCATCCAGTTGCGCGAGCGCGACCGCTTCGATCCGGCGATGCAGGCGCTGGTGGACAATCTCGATTTGTTGGCGCGCCGCGATATCGCCAGCCTGCGCAAGCTGTGCGGCGTCGACGACGACGATCTCAGCGACATGATCGCGGAAATCCGCCGGCTCAATCCGAAGCCCGGTCTGCAATTCGCCAGCGTCAAGGTGCAGACCGTGGTGCCCGACGTTTACGTGCGGCCCGGCGCGGACGGCGGCTGGCTGGTCGAACTCAACAGCGACACTTTGCCGAAGGTACTGGTCAACCAGACCTACTACACGCAGCTTGCGAAAACCGCGCGCAAGGACGGCGACAAGAGTTACTTCAGCGATTGCCTGCAAAACGCCACCTGGCTGGTGCGCGCGCTCGATCAGCGCGCCCGCACCATTCTGAAAGTCGCGACCGAGATCGTGCGGCAGCAGGACGGTTTCTTTGCGCACGGCGTCGCGCATCTGCGGCCGCTCAATCTCAAGGCGGTGGCGGACGCGATCCAGATGCATGAATCGACCGTCTCGCGCGTCACCGCCAACAAGTATGTCGCGACCAATCGCGGCGTGTTCGAATTGAAATATTTTTTCACGGCGTCGATCGCCGCCGCCGACGGCGGCGAAGCGCATTCGGCCGAAGCCGTCCGTCACCAGATCAAGCAGTTGATCGATGCCGAACAGCCGGACAATATTCTGTCCGACGATACCATCGTGGAACGTCTTCGCGAAACGGGAATTGATATTGCACGGCGGACCGTGGCGAAATACCGCGAGGCGCTGCGGATTCCGTCGTCGGTGCAACGCCGGCGCGACAAACAGAACCTGCTCGGACCGGCGCGCGCCGCCGGGCGGTAGTAGGACGTTAACCGTCATACGCAAGGGTTGGTATCAACCGCGTCGTGGCCTTGGCCGCGCGCGGACGGTATTGCCCGAAAGGTCTACCGCATTCGATCACGCTGCTATCATGGGCGCGACATCGAACGGGCTTGATTGCAACCCCATTCGTCGAAATACTCTATCATGCGGGTGTCACGGACAATGGATTCGCGACACCCCATGAGGTGTGATGAATCGAGGTACGACATGAGCATTCGAGTCTCGGGCAAAAGCATCAATATCGGTGAAGCCTTGCGCGGGCGCGTCAGCGACCGCACCGAGGAAGTGCTGCGTAAATATTTCGACGGCAACTATTCCGGTCATATGACTTTCAGCAAGGACGGCTTTGGATTCAAAACCGATTGTGCGTTGCATCTTGATTCCGGCATTACGCTTGAAGCCGAATCCAACGCCACCGATGCCTATGCCAGTGCGGACCAGGCTCTCATCCAGATCGAAAAGCGATTGCGGCGGTACAAGAGTCGCCTGAAGGATCGCTCGGCGCGCAAGTCTCACGCGGCGGCGGCCGTCATCGCCGAACGCGACGCGGGGCCGCTCGATACGCGCAGTTACGTGCTCGAGGCCCTCAGCCATGACGACGACAACGATGACGAAGTAACAGCGTACAATCCCGTCATTATCGCCGAAGCCACCAGTTCGCTGAAACGAATGTCGGTGAGCGAAGCGGTGATGGAATTGGATTTCACCGGCGCTGCGGTGATCGTGTTCCAGCATGGCGGATCGGGCCGCGTGAACATCATCTATCGTCGCGGCGACGGCAATGTCGGCTGGATCGATCCGCCCGAAGTGCAGCCGCGCGCGTCGTGAACGCGGCGCATCATTTGCGCGCTAACTAAAGCGCGCGCGAAAGAAAACGGCGCGCTGCATCTGATCGCATGTCCCGACGGCATCGGATGCGGCGACGCGGCATCGTCGGCGTCTGTCAACTCAAGACAGAAATGCGTTGCAGCATTGGTGCTTGGCCGACGCTGATGCGGCGCATCACGATGGAACCCGGCATATTGGCGCATAATAGGCGATAAAGCCGATCATTTCGGCGGCCGGCAGGGACGGTTTTATCGTTCGTGCGCGGGCAATCGCCATTGACGCCCCGTCAGGCGGTCCCTATGGTCCGCCGCCTTGACAGGGGGACCTGTGGGATCGGCCGAGGGGCGGTTGCATTGTCCGCGCGATTGGTCCATCTGATTGATCGGGTCCGAAGGTCGCGAGCTGAATTCGGACCTTAGCAGGCGTGGGTGGCGGTGCTACAATGGTTGAAACGAGTGGACCGAAGCAGCTTCGAGTGGCGTGTCTGATTTCTATCTGAGACGGTTCTCAGTCTGAGACGGTGAGTGCGCGGCGCGCCAATCCAAACCTTTCGCAATCGTGTTTCGCAATCGGCGGTCAAACTTCTTTCTCGGAATGCTCCATGATGATTACTGATCTGGTCGCGCCCGAGGCGATACTTCCGGCGTTGAAGGTCAACAGCAAGAAGCAGGCGTTGCAGGAACTCGCGGCGCGCGCGGCGGAACTGACCGGCCAGAGCGAGCGCGCGATTTTCGAAGTGCTGTTGCAGCGTGAAAAGCTCGGCACCACCGCGGTCGGCTACGGCATCGCGATTCCGCACGGCAAACTGCCGAAGCTGGAAAAACTGTTCGGTCTGTTCGCGCGGCTGGAACGCCCGATCGATTTCGAGGCGATGGACAGCCAGCCGGTCGATCTGCTGTTCCTGCTGTTGGCGCCGGAAGGCGCGGGCGCCGATCACCTCAAGGCGCTGGCCAAGATCGCGCGACTGCTGCGCGACCAGGAAGTGGCCCGCAAGCTGCGCGCCTCCACCGACGCGCCGGCGATCTACTCGGTGCTGGCCATGCCGCCGGCCGCGGTGGCGTAAGGCCGAACTGTCATTCGATATCGTCGAGGTTTCCGTCATGCCCGGGCTTGTCTCGGGCATCCACGTCTTGCTGTCACCATCAATTCAGATCACCGCGTCATACGCGGGCTTGACCCGCGTATCCATCGATCTTCGCGAGACTCGTTCAAAGCGGATGGGTAGCCGGGTCAAGCCCGGCTACGACGCCTGTTTCCAAGGCCACGTCAGAGGTATCCGTCATTGCGAGGAGCGCAGCGACGAAGCAATCCAGTCCTTGTTCTGTCGCTTCGCTCGCAATGACGGATCGAGAGGACGATTACTTCGCGATCAATCCTTCACCACGCGCACGGCGCCGAGCGCGGCGCTGGTGGCGTGAGCGGCGTAGGCCTTGAGCGCCATCGTCACGCGGCGGGTGCGCGGCGCCGGCTTCCACGCCTTGTCGCCCTTCGCCTCCATCGCGGCGCGGCGCTTCTCGAGTTCGGCATCGCTCACCGCGAGATGCACCTTGCGGTTCGGAATATCGAACTCGATGGTGTCGCCTTCCGCGACGAGACCGATGGCGCCGCCTTCCGCCGCTTCCGGCGAAACATGGCCGATCGACAAACCCGATGAGCCGCCGGAGAAGCGTCCGTCGGTGATCAGCGCGCACTGTTTGCCGAGGCCCTTCGATTTCAGATAGCTGGTCGGATACAGCATCTCCTGCATGCCGGGGCCGCCGCGCGGGCCTTCGTAGCGGATCAGCACCACGTCGCCCGGCTTGATCTTGTTGGTGAGGATTGCCTCCACCGCCGCGTCCTGGCTTTCGAAGATGCGCGCGGGGCCGGAGAATTTCAGGATGCTGTCGTCGACGCCGGCGGTCTTCACGATGCAGCCGTCGCGCGCGATGTTGCCGAACAGCACGGCGAGGCCGCCGTCCTGCGAGAACGCGTGTTCGAGATCGCGGATGCAGCCATTGCTGCGGTCGGTGTCGAGCTCCTCGAAGCGGCGCTCCTGGCTGAATGCGACTTCGGTGCGCACGCCGCCGGGCGCGGCGCGATAGAAGGTGCGCACGCTGTCGCTCTTGGTGCGCTTGATGTCCCAGCGCTCCAGCGCATCCTTCAGCGATTTGCTGTGCACGGAAGGCAGGCTGGTGTCGATCAGTCCGGCGCGATCGAGTTCGCCGAGAATGCCCATGATGCCGCCGGCGCGATGCACGTCCTCGAGATGCACGTCGGCAACGGCGGGCGCGACCTTGCACAGCACCGGCACGCGGCGCGACAGGCGATCGATGTCCGCCATCGTGAACGGCACTTCGCCCTCATAGGCGGCGGCAAGCAGATGCAGCACGGTGTTGGTGGAGCCGCCCATCGAGATGTCGAGCGTCATCGCATTCTCGAACGCCTTGAAGTTGGCGATGTTGCGCGGCAGCGCGCTCTCGTCGTTCTGTTCGTAATAGCGGCGCGCCAGATCGACGATCAGGTGCCCGGCTTCGACGAACAGGCCCTTGCGGTCGGCGTGGGTGGCGAGCACCGAGCCGTTGCCGGGCAGCGCGAGGCCGAGCGCCTCGGTGAGGCAGTTCATCGAATTGGCGGTGAACATGCCCGAGCACGAGCCGCAGGTCGGGCACGCCGAACGCTCGATCACCTCGACGTCGGCATCGCTGACGGTGTCGTCGGCGGCGGCGACCATGGCGTCGATCAGGTCTACCGATTTGATCTTGCCGTTGAGGTTGACCTTGCCGGATTCCATCGGCCCACCGGAGACGAACACCACGGGGATGTTGAGGCGCAGCGCCGCCATCAGCATGCCGGGGGTGATCTTGTCGCAATTGGAAATGCAGACCATGGCGTCGGCGCAATGCGCGTTGACCATGTATTCGACGCTGTCGGCGATGATCTCGCGCGAGGGCAGGCTGTAGAGCATGCCGTCATGGCCCATGGCGATGCCGTCATCGACCGCGATGGTGTTGAATTCCTTGGCGACGCCGCCGGCCTTCTCGATCTCGCGCGCGACGAGTTGGCCAAGATCCTTGAGGTGGACGTGGCCCGGCACGAACTGGGTGAACGAGTTCACCACGGCAATGATCGGCTTGCCGAAATCCTCGTTCTTCATGCCGGTGGCCCGCCACAGCCCGCGCGCGCCGGCCATGTTGCGGCCATGGGTGGAGGTGCGGGAGCGATAGGCTGGCATGATGAAATCCTCGAACGACGGTGGCTTGGCGTGTTGGCAATAAATTCCGCCGATGGCGGCGGGGGGACCATACTCTCACCCGGCGGCGGGTCAAACCGGGCCTTGCGAAAAATCGCCGCGCGAATGGATGCCATGCGCGGTGTTTCCGTCATGCCCGGGCTTGTCCCGGGCATCCACGTTGTTGTCTGAAGCTCCGCAAGAACGGCGTGGATGGCCGGGACGAGCCCGGCCATGACGACTTCAGGGGATATCAAAAACGAAGGCGGCGGCGCAGTGCGCGCCGCCGCCTTAAACCATTCCTCTCGGCCCGCTTGGTGCGCGGGCCGTCAGGTTGCCGCGTGCCGGCAAATCCGGTCAGTGAACGCTGACCGCCTGCAACTCGTTGTTCCAGGCGCTGGCGATCGCCGCCTCGCGGCTGTCGGTCAGCATCATCGGCGTGCCGTCGGCGGCGTGCAGCGCGAACAGCTTGGTGCCCGGCGCGAGTGCCGGCGCCTGCGGGAACAGCCCATGCACGTCCTCGGATTTGATCTCCTTGACGTAAGCAATGTGGCCGCCGCCCAGCGAGGCGAGCGCCTCCGGCGTCACGGTATTCGGGGTGAAAACATTGTTCGGTTCGGTCATGGTCTCGACTCCTCTACAGTTACAAGCGGTCGAGTCCGCTCCTGGTTCGTATTATTCGTGCTCATTGATAGCGATTGTCTTAACGACCCGTTCAGGTTCCGGCCTGGCCAGATCGATCGACAACAGCCCGTTCTTCAGGTCCGCACCCAGCACCAGCATCCCCTCCGCCAGCACGAAGGTGCGCTGGAAGTGGCGCGCGGCGATGCCGCGATGGATGTATTGCCGGGTCTTGTCGTCCTGCTGGCGGCCGCGAATGACGAGCTGATTTTCCTCCATGGTCACATCGAGTTGGTCGCGGGTGAAGCCCGCCACCGCCAGCGTGATGCGCAGGCGTTCGGGTTGACCGTTGGTACGGTCGCACCGCTCGATGTTGTACGGAGGATAGCCGTCGGCGCCTTTCACGACGCGGTCGAGCGCACGCTCGATCTCGTCGAATCCCAAAAGGAACGGACTGGACAACGTTGGAACACGAGACATTGCAAAGTCCTCTCGAAGCGACTTTGAAGTTTGGGCCCTTGCGGCACCCGGTTGACCGATCGGCGATCTGCCCCTCGGTCACTCCACAATATGGGCATATTCGGGAGCCGTTCAAGCGGTCCCCGAACAGCGTATAAGATATTGTAAAGGTTAGATTTCGATCCGGCTCCGGCCGTCCGCGCCGAAGACATGCAGCTTGTCGCGGGGGGCGACGGCGACGATCCGCTCGCCGATGGCCGGGGCGGTCTGGCCGGGAAGACGGACGATGATCTCGCCGGGCGGCAGTTCGCCGGGTTTGGCGCTGACCGCGGCCGCCTCCTTGGCGCCATTACGGGAACCGTAGACGAAGGTTTCGGCGCCGACCCGCTCGATGGCCTCCACGGTGAGGTCGTAGCGCACGCCGCCCTCCGGCGCGGTTCCGGTGGTGAGAGTCAGGTCCTCGGGGCGGACGCCCAAAATGCCGCCGGTGCTGCCGGGAACCGGAACGCTCGTCTCGCCCTGCCTGAACGGCGTCAGGTTCATCGGCGGCGCGCCAATGAAGGAGGCGACGAAGGTGGTGGCGGGCTTCTGGTAGATGTCGAGCGGATTGCCGATCTGCTCGACCACGCCACCGTTCATCACCACGAGAATGTCGGCGAGCGTCATCGCCTCGAGCTGGTCGTGGGTGACGTAGATCGAGGTGGTGTTGAGCCGGCGTTGCAATTTCCGAATCTCGACGCGCATGGCGATGCGCAGTTTCGCGTCGAGATTGGACAGCGGCTCGTCGAACAGAAACACTTTCGGCTGACGGACGATGGCCCGGCCCATGGCGACGCGCTGGCGCTGGCCGCCGGAAAGCTGCTTCGGCTTGCGGTCGAGCATCGGGCCGATCTCGAGGATTTGCGCGGCCTCGCGGACGCGCTTGTCGATCTCGGGTTTGGCCATGCCGCGATTGCGCAGGCCGTAGGCCATGTTGTTGTAGACGCTCATGTGCGGATAGAGCGCGTAGTTCTGGAACACCATGGCGATGTCGCGATCCGCCGGCTCGATCCGGTTGACGACGCGGCCGCCGATATCGATCTCGCCCGAGGTGATGGATTCAAGTCCGGCGACCATGCGCAGCAGCGTGGACTTGCCGCAGCCGGAAGGGCCGACCAGCACGCAGAACTGTCCGTCGCCGACCTCGAAGTCGACGCCCTTGATGGCCTCGACGCCACCCGGATAAGTCTTGCGGACGTTGCGGAGAATGACGTTAGCCATGTGAACTCACTTCTCCGTCTCCACCAGTCCGCGCACGAACAGTTTCTGCATCACGATGACGACGAGCACCGGCGGCAGCATCGCCAGCACCGACGTCGCCATCACCACCGGCCATTCGGTGAGCGCGTCGGAGGTGACGATCATCTTGCGAATGCCGACCTGGATCGTCTGCATGTCGTCGCGCGTGGTGATGAGGAGCGGCCACAGATACTGATTCCAGCCGTAGATGAACAGGATCACGAACAGCGCCGCCATGTTGGTGCGCGACAGCGGCAGCAACGTATCCTTGAAGAAGCGGAACGGCCCCGCGCCGTCGATGCGCGAGGCTTCCATCAACTCGTCCGGCACCGTCATGAAGAACTGCCGGAACAATAGCGTCGCGGTGGCGGAAGCGATCAGCGGCAGCGCGAGGCCCGAATAGCTGTCGAGCAGGTTGAGATCGGCGGCGATCTTGTAGGTCGGATAGATGCGCACTTCGACCGGCAGCATCAGCGTGATGAAGATGATCCAGAACACCGTCATGCGGAACGGGAAGCGGAAGAACACGATGGCGTAGGCGGAGAGGATCGAGATGGCGATTTTGCCGAGCGCGATCGACAGCGCCATGATCAGCGAGTTGAGCAGCATCATGCCGACCGGCTCGCGCGTGGTGCCCGACGAGCCGACAAACAGCGTCTTGTAGTAGGTCTCGAGGAAATGACCGCCGGGCAGCAGCGACATCTGGCCGTTGGCGATGACGGCGTTGTCCTGCGTCGAGGCAACGAAGGCGAGATAGACCGGGAACGCCACGATGGCGATGCCGATCCACAGGATCGCGTGCGCGACGTAACGCCGGAGGCCCTCGTTCTCGACCATCAGTACGTCACCTTGCGTTCGACGAAGCGGAACTGGATCGCGGTCAGCGCGATGACGATGCCCATCAGGATCACCGACTGCGCCGCCGACGAACCGAGATTGCCGCCGAGCAGGCCGTCGGAATAGACCTTGTAGACCAGCGTTTCGGTGGCCTTGGCGGGACCGCCGCGGGTCATGGTGTCGATGATGCCGAAGGTGTCGAAGAAGGCGTAGACCACGTTGATGACGATCAGGAAGAAAATGGTCGGTGTCAGCAGCGGGAAAGTGATGGTCCAGAACCGCCGCACCGGCCGCGCGCCGTCGATGGCGGCGGCTTCATGAACGCTTTTCGGGATGCTTTGCAGGCCGGCGAGGAAGAACAGGAAGTTGTAGGAAATCTGCTTCCATGCGGAGGCGAGGATGATCAAGAGCGCCGCCTGATGGCCGTCGAGCAGCGGATTCCAGTCGACGCCCATCGCGCGCAGGCCATGCGCGAGAATCCCAAGCGACGGATTGAGCATGAAGATCCACAACACACCGACCACCGGCGGCGCCACCGCATAGGGCCAGATCAGCAGCGTGCGATAGACGCCGACGCCGCGCAACGGCTTGTCGGCCATCACCGCCAGCAGCAATGCCAGCGACAGCGACGACAGCGCGATCGCGGCGGCGAACACGAAGGTGCGCACCACTGAGGCGAAGTAATCCGGATCGGCCAGCAGTTCCTTGTAGTTCTCGAACCAGACGAACGCGGTCGAGAGTCCGAACGCGTCCTGCAGCAGAAACGACTGCCGCACCGCCTGCGCCGCCGGCCAGTAGAAGAACACCAGCACGACGATCATCTGCGGCGCGATCAGCAGCCACGGCAGCCAGCGGGAGGTGAAGACGGATTGCTTTTGCATCGGCTATCGCCCCGCGTTGCCGTTCCCCTCCCCGCCGCAAGGGCGGGGGGAGGGGAGCATGGCGCGCGTCGCCGAAACGAGATCGACTAGCTTCCATGCATCCCCATGTCATCGTTGTTACTTCGCCACGGTGCGTTCGAACTGGCGCAGCATGGTGTTGCCGCGCGAGACCGCGGCGTCGAGCGCGGCCTTGGCGGTCTTCTTGCCGGCCAATGCCTGCTCGATCTCCTCGGCCCAGACGTCGCGGAGCTGCACCATGTTGCCGAGCCGCAGGCCGCGCGAGTTTTCGGTCGGCGGCTTGTTGGTCAGTTCCTTGAGCGGCGTCTCGAGATAGGGGTGTTCCTTGTAGTAACCCTCGGCCTTGGCTTTCTCATACGCCGCCTTGGTGATCGGCAGATAGCCCGACGCCTTGTGGATGTAGACCTGGCGGTCGGTGTCGGAGAGGAAGGCGAGGAATTTGGCGACGCCCTTGTATTCATCCGCCGACTTGCCGCCCATCACCCACAGCGAGGCGCCGCCGATGATCGAATTCTGCGGCGCGTCCTTGACGTCGGGATAATAGGGCATCGGCGCGTTGGTCCAGTTGAACTTGGCCTGCGACTTGACGTTGCCGAAGAAGCCCGACGAGGTCAGGAAGATCGGACACTCGCCGGAGGTGAAGCGGCCTTCGCCGGCATTGGTGCGGCCGGAATAGTCGTAGGTCTTGTCCTTCTGCAACTCGATCAGCTTTTCGAGGTGCTTGACCTGAAGCGGGCCGTTGAATTCCAGCACGGTGTCGAAGCCGTCGAGGCCGTTGGCCTTCGAGGACAGCGGCACGTTGTGCCAGGCCGAGAGCTGTTCGAGATTCACCCAGGTGACCCAGGCATTGGAGAAGCCGCAAGTCGTATAGCCGGCCGCCTTGAGTTTCTTGGCGTCCTCGAACACCTCGGGCCAGGTCTTCGGAATCTCCGCGATGTTGGCTTTCTTCAGCGCGTCGAGGTTAACCCACATCACCGTCGACGACGAGTTGAAGGGGAACGACAGCATCTCGCCCTTCGAGGTCGAGTAGTAGCCGGTGATGGCCGGAAGGTAGGCTTGCGGATCGAACTTCTCACCGGTCTCCTTCATCAGTTGATAGACCGGCTTCACCGCGCCCTTGGCGGCCATCATGGTCGCGGTGCCGACTTCGAACACCTGCATGATGGCGGGCGCGTTGCCGGCACGGAATGCGGCGATGCCGGCGTTCATGGTGTCGGCGTAGCCGCCCTTGTAGGTCGGCACCACCTTGTAGTCGCTTTGCGAGGCATTGAAGTCGTTGGCGAGCTTGACGATGACGTCGTTGTTGCCGCCGGTCATGGCGTGCCACCACTGGATTTCGGTCGCCGCGAAAGCGGGGCTGGTCAGCGCCGAGGTCAAAGCCAGCGCGGCGGCGGCGGTTGCGGCGGCAAGTCGTCGAATCGGCATCGCGTTCCTCCAGGGTAAGCCGTCATCTTCGTTCCGCGCGATAACAGCGCCGGATGACGTGCAAGTGACCTTCCCAGCAGCCGGATGGTAAGGGGGAAGGTTGCTCGAAGGAAAGGAGAAAAACATCTTCCTCCGCAGAACTTATCCGATGCGAGGCGCACTTCCGTCAGAATCGTCATTGCGAGCGAAGCGAAGCAATCCAGAAAGTCAAAAAGCAGGAACTGGATTGCTTCGTCGCTTTCGCTTCTCGCAATGACGGGACGCGGCTGGCGCGGCGCTTAGCGCCGCCGGTCCTTGCCGCAGACCACGCCTTGCGCCACCAGGTCCGCGATCTGCTCCTTGGAGTAGCCGAATTCCTGCAACACGGTTTCGGTGTGCTGGCTGAATTTCGGCGGCAGATGGCGCAGGCTGGCCTTGGTGCGTTCGAACCGGATCGGCGAGGCGACGCCCTTGTACCAATCCTTCTCGATGATATCGCCGCGATGCGCGACGTGCTCGCTGGTCAGCGCCTTGTCGATCGACTGCACCGGGCCGGCGGGCAGGCCGGCGGCCAGCAGGCGGCGACACAGCGGCTCGCTGTCGTGATCCTTGAGGATATCGACCAGCTCGGCGCGCAACGCCTCGCGGTTGGCGACGCGGTCGCGGTTGCGGGCGAAGCGCGGATCGGTGCCGAGCTCCGGCCGGCCGAGTTCGCGGCACAGCTTGCGGAAGGTGCCGTCGTTGCCGACACCCATGAAGATGTTGCCGTCGCGCGCCGGAAACACCGAATAGGGCACGAGGTTCGGGTGCTCGTTGCCGGTCAGCGCCGGCGGCTTGCCGGTGAAGAAGAAGTTCGCCGTATGCGGATGCATGATGGCGAGACCGGTCTCGAACAGCGTGGTTTCAAGGAACTGGCCCTTGCCTGATTTTTCGCGCTCTGCCAGCGCCATCAGGATGCCGACTGTCGCGTAGAGGCCGGTGGTGATGTCCACCAGCGCCACGCCGATACGGGTCGGGCCGCTTTGCGGCGAGCCGGTCGCGGCCATCATGCCGGTCATCGCCTGGATGATGGCGTCGTAGCCGGGATGGCCGCCGTGCGGGCCGTCGGCGCCGAAGCCGGAAATGCGGCAATGGATCAGCCGCGGAAATTTTTCGCGCAACAGGTCCTTGCCGATGCCCCACTTGTCGAGCGTGCCCGGCTTGAAGTTCTCGATCAGCACGTCGGCGGTCTCGAGCATCTTCATCAGCACCGCGCGGCCGCCTTCGGAGGCGAGGTCGAGGCCGATCGCGCGCTTGTTGCGGTTGGTGCCGATGAAATAGGCCGCGTCGTCCTCATGGAACGGAGGGCCCCAGTCGCGGGTCTCGTCGCCGGCGGGCGGCTCCACCTTGACGACTTCCGCGCCGTGATCGGCGAGGATCTGCGTGCAATAGGGGCCGCCGAGCACGCGGGACAGATCGATCACGCGCAGTCCGGCGATGGCTTCCTGACCGGGGAGGGAAGGCGTTTGGGTTGTCATGAGGCGTTTCTTGCGAGGCTTGTTGGGCTTTCGATCGCGCCACTAAACCATCACAGCCGCGTCTTCGCAAATGATCGGGATGCCTCGCATGCAACCGTCATCGCGAGGAGCGAAAGCGACGACGCAATCCAGCGCGGCGCTAACACTGGATTGCTTCGCTACCCTCGCAATGACGGCGTCATTTATGAATTGGAAAGTTTGATGTTCGGGCTATGCCGTGACAGTCATCAACTGTGTGGTGGATGTGGCCTGCCGGGCCGTAGCTGGCGAAGCCAGCGAAGGCTGGTGGAGCCAGGCGGGATCGAACCGCCGACCTCTTGCATGCCATGCAAGCGCTCTCCCAGCTGAGCTATGGCCCCTTAACCGTTCCACGCGCGCCTCGGATGATCTGGGTGATTCATCGTCCGGCGCGGCGGCGCAACCCTGACCACAGATCAGGGCCGATCTCAAGTCCCTTTTACAGGATCAGCTCTCTTCATCGTCGGAGACGTCGCCGATGATGTCGGTGACGTCCTCGTCGCCTTCCTCTTCGTCGGCGATGAAGGTCGAATCGTCGTCGTCATCGTCATCGAGCGTGTCGTCGACCTCGATATCGTCTTCCGATTCCGGCGTGACGGCCTTGACCTTGCCGGTGTTTTCCTCGGCGTCGGCCTCCTCCAGCGAGATCATCTCCTCGTTTTCGGCCATTTCCGGCGCGTCCTCGTTGGCGGCGCGCGCCTCGGAACGGCCACGCGGCGGAGCCACCGGAGCGATCGGCACGACTTCGCCGGTATAAGGCGAGATGACCGGATTCTTGTTCAGATCGTAGAACTTCTTACCCGTGGTCGGGCAAATGCGTTTGGTTCCGAGCTCGGATTTAGCCACGTGTCAATCCTGGGGATTTCTGAAAGCGGTGCATCACTTGGCTAGTTGTCACGGCGCTGTCAATAGCCTTGCGCGCATGATCCGGTTTTGCTCCGGCGGCGACGTGACGCGGCGGGTCGGGTGTGTTACCAGCCCCGCCGTGTAAAGGATTGTGATCGTGACCCATTCCAGCCAGCTCTCGCCGCTCAAGGCCAGCCGGAGTTCGCCGTTGTCCGGGCGGATTCGGGTGCCCGGCGACAAATCGATCTCGCATCGCGCCCTGATTCTTGGGGCGCTGGCGGTGGGAGAAACGCTCATCCAGGGGTTGCTGGAGAGCGAGGACGTGCTCAACACCGCCAAGGCGATGCGGGCGCTCGGCGCGCAGGTCGCGCGCGGGGCTGACGGAACCTGGTCGGTGCATGGCGTTGGCGTCGCGGGCTTCGCGCAGCCCAGGGCGCCGCTCGATTTCGGCAATTCCGGCACCGGCTGCCGGCTGGTGATGGGCGCGGTCGCCGGCTGCCCGATCTCGGCGACGTTTGACGGCGACGCCTCGCTGCGCTCGCGACCGATGCGCCGCATCGTCGATCCGCTGGCCTTGATGGGCGCGAAAGTGACCGCGCAGAGCGAGGGCGGCCGGCTGCCGCTGACCTTGCAAGGCGCGCGCGATCCGCTGCCGATCGAATATCGCTCGCCGGTGGCTTCCGCCCAGATCAAGTCGGCGGTGCTGCTGGCGGGCCTCGCCGCGCCGGGCATCACCACGGTGATCGAGCCCGCCGCCAGCCGCGACCATACCGAATTGATGCTCAAGCATTTTGGCGCCGAGATCGTGTCCGTTCCTGACGGCGTGGACGGGCGGAAAATTTCGCTGACCGGCCAGCCGGAATTGCACGGCGCGCCGGTGGCGGTACCGGCCGATCCGTCGTCCGCGGCGTTTCCGATCGTGGCGGCGCTGATCGTGCCGGGGTCGGATGTCACCTTCGACGATGTGATGACCAATCCGCTGCGCACCGGCCTGTTCACGACCTTGCGTGAGATGGGCGCATCCATCGAGGAAACTAACGCGCGGGGCGATGCCGGCGAGCCGATGGCGCAATTGCGGGTGCGGGCCTCGAAGCTGCGCGGCGTCGAGGTGCCGGCGGCGCGGGCGCCGTCGATGATCGACGAATATCTGGTGCTGGCGGTGGCGGCGGCCTTCGCCGAGGGCACGACCGTCATGCGCGGCCTGCACGAATTGCGGGTCAAGGAATCCGATCGCCTTGAGGCCACCGCCGCGATGCTGCGGGTCAACGGCGTCAAGGTGACGATCGACGGCGATGACATGATCGTCGAAGGGCGGGGCCATGTGCCCGGCGGCGGCGTGGTCGCCACCCATATGGATCACCGCATCGCGATGTCGGCGCTGGTGATGGGCTGCGCCTCGGACGAACCGGTGAGCGTCGACGACACTGCCTTCATCGCCACCAGCTTCCCGGATTTCATCCCGATGATGCAGCGGCTGGGAGCGGATTTGTCATGATCATCGCCATCGACGGCCCCGCCGCCTCGGGCAAAGGCACGCTCGGCAAGCGGCTCGCCGCGCACTACCATTTCCGGCACCTCGATACCGGCGTGATCTACCGCGCCGTCGCCAAGGCGGTGCTGGATGCGGGGGCCGATCTCAATGACGAGGCGGCTGCGCTGGCCGCCGCCATGGAACTCGATCCGGAGAAATTCGGCGATCCGGTGCTGAAGACGCAGGCCGTGGGGGAGGCCGCCTCGGTGGTCTCGGCCTATCCGCGCGTGCGCGAGGCGCTGGTAACGTTCCAGCGCCAGTTCGCGGCGGAACCGCCCGGCGCCGTGCTCGACGGCCGCGATATCGGCACCGTGATCTGCCCGGACGCCGACGTGAAGATCTTCGTGGTCGCCGCGCCCGAGGTGCGGGCCCGCCGCCGCACGCTGGAGGCGAAAGCGCGTGGCGAGGCGGCTGACGAGGCACTGGTGCTGGCCGACATCCTCAAGCGCGACGATCGCGACAAGAACCGCGCCGTGGCGCCGCTGAAACCTGCCCCGGATGCGCACTTGCTGGATAATTCGCATTTGGATATAGAAGGCGGCGTCCGGGCTGCCATCGCGATTGTCGAGGCTGTCCGAGCGGGCCGGCAGCGGGTTTGAACCCCTGCCGTTTTGGAGGATCGCCCCGCTCGGCCTTGCAACCGATGGCCTGAGGAAAACGACGTGACGATCGCGGTGGCGATCCTGCTCGGTCCACCTTAGATTTCCGGTCACAAGCGGCGCGTCTGCTTTCCCGCTTTTTGCGCGGGATCAAGACGCCATCAGACTAGCATCGATACCGTATCGATCGTGCAGGCACAGGCCGGCCCGTGATCGCCGTTTCCTTTGAGAGGAATGGCGGCACGGTCGTCAAAGGTAGCGGACCTTTGGCCCTCCACGCGCGATACGCCCTTCAACCCGAACGGCCGGCACATCCCGCACTGGAGAACAAATGGCTTCGACTGATACTTACAATCCGTCCCGCGACGATTTCGCTGCGATGCTCGACGAGTCCTTCGCCGGCGGCAATCTGCAGGAAAGCTCGGTCATCAAGGGCAAGGTTGTTGCGATCGAGAAGGACATGGCCGTCATCGACGTCGGCCTGAAGACCGAAGGCCGCGTGGCGCTGCGCGAATTTGCCGGCCCGGGCCGTGAGAATACCCTGAAGGTCGGCGACGAAGTCGAGGTGTTCCTCGACCGCATCGAGAATGCGCTCGGTGAAGCCGTGCTGTCGCGCGACAAGGCGCGCCGCGAAGAAAGCTGGGGCAAGCTCGAGAAGGCGTTCAACGCCAACGAGAAGGTGCACGGCGTCATCTTCAATCAGGTCAAGGGTGGCTTCACCGTCGATCTCGACGGCGCAGTGGCCTTCCTGCCGCGTTCGCAGGTGGACATCCGTCCGATCCGCGACGTCGGCCCGCTGATGAACAACACCCAGCCGTTCCAGATTCTGAAGATGGACCGCCGCCGCGGCAACATCGTCGTCTCGCGCCGCACGGTTCTCGAAGAGACACGCGCCGAGCAGCGTCAGGAGCTGGTGCAGAACCTCGAAGAGGGTCAGGTGATCGACGGCGTCGTCAAGAACATCACCGATTACGGTGCGTTCGTTGACCTCGGCGGCATCGACGGCCTGCTGCACGTCACCGATATCGCGTGGCGTCGCGTCAACCATCCGACCGAGGTGCTGTCCATCGGTCAGACGGTGAAGGTCAAGATCATCAAGATCAACCACGAGACCCACCGCATCTCGCTCGGCATGAAGCAGTTGCTGGACGATCCGTGGCAGGGCATCGAGGCGAAGTACCCGCTCAATGCGCGCTTCACCGGCCGCGTCACCAACATCACCGACTACGGCGCGTTCGTCGAACTGGAGCCGGGCATCGAAGGCCTGATCCACGTCTCGGAGATGTCGTGGACCAAGAAGAACATGCACCCCGGCAAGATCGTGTCGACCTCGCAGGAAGTCGAAGTGCAGGTGCTGGAAGTCGATTCCGTCAAGCGCCGGATTTCGCTGGGTCTCAAGCAGACCATGCGCAATCCGTGGGAAGTCTTCGTCGAGAAGTTCCCGGTCGGCTCCACCGTCGAAGGCGAAGTCAAGAACAAGACCGAGTTCGGTCTGTTCCTCGGCCTCGAAGGCGACGTGGACGGCATGGTGCATCTGTCCGACCTCGACTGGAAGCTGCCGGGCGAGCAGGTCATCGACAACTTCAAGAAGGGCGACATGGTCAAGGCCATCGTCCTCGACGTCGATGTCGAGAAGGAGCGCATTTCGCTGGGCATCAAGCAGCTCGAAGGCGACCCCTTCGCCGAGCCGGGCGATGTCAAGAAGGGCGCTGTCGTGACCTGCGAAGTGCTCGACGTCAAGGATGGCGGCATCGACGTGCAGATCGTCGGCACCGACTTCCAGACCTTCATCAAGCGCTCGGAATTGGCGCGCGACCGCAACGACCAGCGTTCTGAGCGCTTCGCCGTCGGCGAGAAGGTCGATGCCCGCGTCATCCAGTTCGACAAGAAGGCCCGCAAGGTCCAGGTGTCGATCAAGGCGCTGGAAGTGGCGGAAGAGAAGGAAGCCATCGCGCAGTACGGCTCGTCCGATTCGGGCGCGACGCTGGGCGACATTCTCGGCACCGCGCTCAAGCAGCAGCGCGACGGCAAGTAAGCCGATAACAGTTGCGAGGCGGCCTTTGTCGCCTCGCACGATACATCAAGGCCCCGGTGCGAACCGGGGCCTTTTTGTTTTGAGGTTTGCGGTGGGCCAGCAGGCAGAGAGGCAAGAGTCGGCTGCAAGAACTGTTCTATCAGTCGTCCCTGCGAAGGCAGGGACCACGGGAAGCGGCTTTCTTCAAATTGCCGCGCAATTGATGTATTGCAGTGACGACATCTCAACGCCGCTTGCAGCGTTTTCGAGCGAAGTGGATACCGGTTCGCGTAAAGAAAACGCATCAAGCCAGAATCTGGGGCCGTGTTCCATCGGAACGGAAATGGCCTCCGACACAACCGCGCGGCTTGCACTTAAATCGTGCAGTCAACCGCTCAGGAGCCTGCCATGTCGCTCGATTCCGATGCGATCCTCGATCGCCGCCGCATTCGCCGCAAGCTGACGTTCTGGCGCGTTACCGCCGTCGCGGTGGCGATCGCCGCCGTCGTCGGCGTCGGGCTGATGGCCGCGCCGGCGACGCGCTCGGCGCTATCGCGTTCGGGGTCGATCGCACGGATCAACATCGAAGGCCTGATCCGCAGCGATCAGGCGCGCGTCGAGGCGCTGGAGCGGCTGGAGAAGTCGTCGGTCGCCGCTGTCATCGTGCACATCAATTCGCCGGGCGGCACCACTGCCGGCTCCGAACAGCTTTACGATTCGCTGGTGCGGCTGAAGGCCAAGAAACCGCTGGTGGTGGTGGTCGAAGGGCTTGCCGCATCGGGCGGCTATATTGCCGCGCTCGCGTCCGATCATATCGTGGCGCAGCAAAGCTCGCTGGTCGGCTCGATCGGCGTTCTGTTTCAGTATCCGAATTTCACCGAACTGCTGAAGACCGTCGGCGTGCAGGTGGAATCGGTCAAGTCCTCGCCGCTGAAAGCCGCGCCGAGCGGCTATGAGCCCACCAGTCCCGAGGCGCGGGCCGCGCTCGATGCGCTGGTGAAGGATTCCTACGCATGGTTTCGCGATCTGGTGCGCAACCGGCGTGGCATGGATGCGGCGCAACTCGACAAGGTCGCGGACGGTCGCGTTTTCACCGGGCGTCAGGCCATCGATCTCAAGCTGATCGATCAGCTCGGCGACGAGAAAACCGCGGTGGCGTGGCTGGTTGCGGAAAAGAAGGTGAAGCCCGATCTGCCGGTGCGCGACTACAAGCTGTCGCCGCGTTTCGGCGACCTCACATTCCTGCGCACCGCTGCATCGCTGACGCTGCACGCGCTCGGTCTCGACGGCATGGCGCGCCGCATCGAACAATCCAATGTCGCGCAGGCAGTGGATCGCCTCACCCTCGATGGTATGATCGCGCTGTGGCAGCCCGCGACCTCGAATTGAAGGCGCTGCTGCATCTGCGTTGAATAGTCTGAATCGCGTTTCAGCGGGACTATCGCTGCTGATGCTGCATGCGCGATGCGGAAACTTGCTTGCCATCCGACGATTTGCGATGATCGGAGACGAATTAGCCGCTTGACAGTCCGCGACTTTTTCAAGGAAATGTCGCCTGCACGCCACGGGTCCCTATATCGATGATCAAATCCGAACTCGTTCAGCGCATCGCCGAGCACAATCCACACCTGTATCAGCGTGATGTCGAGAACATCGTGAATGCCATCCTCGACGAGATCGTCGCTGCATTGGCACGGGGCGATCGTGTCGAGTTGCGCGGGTTCGGCGCATTCTCGGTGAAGCATCGCCCGGCGCGCGCGGGCCGCAATCCGCGCACCGGCGCGCATGTGCCGGTGGATCAAAAGAGCGTGCCGTTCTTCAAGACCGGCAAGGAAATGCGCGAGCGGCTCAACCGCGACATGCCCGCCGCCGAGACCGCTCAGTCCGGCGCTTGATGATTTCACGGTTTGACTGTCCCGCATCTGGCGTTTGACGATCGCGTTCTACGGCGCGCCCGACGGATTGCGCGCTGGATTTTCATAGGCGCGCATGGTCCAATCGTCACAGCGGCGTGGCGATGACAATCGGTCGCGCGCCGGCTACCTGTGAGAGAGGCGATGCGAAAATTCTTCACCGCGCTGGTGCTGATTCCGCTCGGCGTCATCTTCCTGGCTTTCGCCATCGCCAACCGCCGGCTGGTGACGGTGTCGTTCGATCCGTTCACCGCCACCGACCCGTCGGTCGGAGTGACCTTGCCGCTGTTCATGGTGATCATCGTGGTGGCGATCCTGGGCGTGCTGGCGGGGAGCTTCGCGACCTGGCTGCGGCAGCGGCATTGGCGCCGGGCCGCCCGCCAGTATGAGACCGAGGCGCGGGACGCGCGGGCGCAACTTGCGCAGTTGCAGGCGGCCATGCAGCCGCAGCGGACCCCGAGCAGCCCGGTTTTGCTGCCGGATCTCAGCGGAACCGGCCTCGGCACCCGCGACAAGCACGGCGCGACGTTGTAGAACCCGCCCCAGCGGAGGCGGCGCGGCACCGGGTCTGGTGCATCGGCGCTGGCCTTACGAAAATAATCCTGAATCGAAAGCCCTACGTTCCAGCCAATGTTCTGTCAGCCATGTCCCTGATCGTCAAAATCTGCGGCCTGTCGACGCCCGAGACGCTCGCGGCGGCGCTGGAGGCGGGCGCCGACATGGTGGGCTTCGTGTTTTTTCCGCCGTCGCCGCGTCATCTCGATCTCGGCACCGCGGAGCGGCTGGGACGACAGGCCAAGGGTCGCGCGCTGAAGGTGGCGCTGTCGGTCGACGCCGACGACGCGCTGCTCGCCAACAGCATCGAGGCGCTGCGGCCGGATCTGCTGCAATTGCACGGCAAGGAAACCACCGCGCGCGTCCGCGACATCAAGCAGAAATTCGGCCTGCCGGTGATGAAGGCGATCCCGGTCGAGACCGCCGCCGATCTCGCGCCGCTGCCGGGTTACGCGGCGGTGGCCGACCGCATCCTGTTCGACGCCCGCGCGCCGAAGGACGCGACGCGGCCGGGCGGGCTAGGGGCGGCGTTCGACTGGCGGCTTCTGGAAAATCTCAAATGTGATGTGCCGTTCATGGTGTCGGGCGGGCTTCACGTGGACAACGTCGCGGAAGCCGTGCGCGTGACGCGCGCCGGCGGCGTCGATGTGTCGTCCGGTGTCGAAAGCGCGCCGGGCGTCAAGGACATCGACATGATCCGCGCCTTCATTCGCGCCGCGCGCACGGCGGATGTTGTGAGCCCGGCATGACGGAGAATTTGGGAATCCCGGAAATTCGTTTTGCGGGCGAATCTTCAGCACGGGTGGGGATACGTTTTGTGACGAACTGCACTTCGCAGTTAGACTCTCAGGATGACGATTGGCAATGACGATTCCGAAACCCAATTCCTTCCGGTCCGGCCCCGATGAGCGCGGGCACTTCGGCATGTTCGGCGGACGCTTCGTCGCCGAAACCTTGATGCCGCTGATCCTCGATCTCGAAAAAGCCTATGCCGAAGCCAAGGCCGATCCTGCGTTTCAGCGCGAGATGAACGGCTATCTGAAAGACTATGTCGGCCGCCCCTCGCCGCTGTATTTCGCGCAGCGCCTCACCGAGCATCTGGGTGGCGCGAAGATTTATCTGAAGCGCGAGGAACTGAATCACACGGGCTCGCACAAGGTCAACAACGTGCTCGGCCAGATCATGGTCGCGCGCCGCATGGGCAAGAAGCGTATCATCGCGGAAACCGGCGCGGGCCAGCATGGCGTTGCCACCGCGACGCTGTGCGCGCGCTTCGGGCTCGATTGCGTGGTCTATATGGGCGCGGTGGACGTGGCGCGGCAGGAGCCGAACGTCATCCGCATGGAGATGCTGGGGGCGAAAGTGGTGCCGGTGCAGTCCGGCACCCGCACGCTCAAGGACGCGATGAACGAGGCGCTGCGCGATTGGGTCACCAACGTCCACGACACGTTCTACTGCATCGGCACGGTGGCGGGGCCGCACCCCTATCCGATGATGGTGCGCGACTTCCAGTCGATCATCGGCCATGAGACGCGCGCGCAGATGCAGGAAGCCGAAGGCCGGTTGCCGGATTCGCTGATCGCCTGCATCGGCGGCGGCTCCAATGCGATGGGCCTGTTTCATCCGTTCCTCGACGATCCGAGCGTCGAGATTTTCGGCGTCGAAGCGGCGGGCCATGGGCTTGACAAGCTGCATGCGGCCTCGCTCACCGGCGGGCGCCCCGGCGTGCTGCACGGCAACCGCACCTACCTGCTGATGGATGCCGATGGGCAGATCCAGGACGCGCATTCGATCTCGGCGGGGCTGGATTATCCCGGCATCGGACCGGAGCATTCGTGGCTGCACGAAACCGGCCGCGTCAAATACATCTCCGCGACCGACGAGGAAGCGCTCGCCGCGTTCCAACTGCTGTCGCGGCTCGAGGGCATCATCCCGGCGCTGGAATCGTCGCATGCGATTGCGCGCGTTATCGACCTCGCGCCGCAGCGGCCGAAAGATCACCTGATGGTGGTCAACCTCTCCGGCCGCGGCGACAAGGACGTGCCGCAGGTCGGCGACATTCTGAAGGGCAGGAAGGCAAAGTGACCACCCGCATCGATACACGTCTGGCCGACCTCAAGACGCAAGGCCGCGCCGCTTTCGTCACCTTCCTGATGGCGGGCGACCCCGATCCGGCGACATCGCTGGCGATCATCAAGGCGCTGCCGCAGGCCGGCGCGGAGATCATCGAGATCGGGATGCCGTTCACCGATCCAATGGCCGACGGTCCCGCGATTCAGGCCGCCGGCCTGCGCGCGCTGAAGGGCGGCATGACGCTGAAGAAGACGCTCGATCTGGTGCGCGGCTTCCGCAAGGACGACGACGCGACGCCGATCGTGCTGATGGGTTACTACAATCCGATCTACATCTACGGCGTCGAGGCGTTTCTCACTGACGCCAAGACCGCTGGCGTCGACGGCCTGATCATCGTCGATCTGCCGCCGGAGGAAGATGATGAACTGTGCGTGCCGGCGATGAAGGCGGGACTGAACTTCATCCGCCTCGCCACGCCGACCACCGACGACAAGCGGCTGCCGGCGGTGCTCGCGAATACCTCTGGCTTCGTCTACTACGTCTCGATCACCGGCATCACCGGCGCGGCGGCCGCCAACGCCACGCAGGTCGGGGAGGCGGTGGCGCGGATCAAGCGCCACACGAAGCTGCCGGTCTGCGTCGGCTTCGGCATCCGCACCCCGGAAGCGGCACGCGACATCGCCCGCGCGGCGGACGGCGCGGTGGTCGGCACCGCGCTGGTGGAGGCCTTGGCGAACAGCCTCGATGCCGAGGGCCGCGCGACGCCTGCCACCGTCAAGGCCGTGGCCGACCTGACCGCATCGTTGGCGCAAGGCGTGCGCGGGGCGGCGCAGGCCGCCGAATAACGCCACAATCGCGGCCGAAAAGGCCCTTTGGCGCGCGGGTTGCCCGCCGCCGATTCCGGGGCCATATAAGGCTGATCGACGGAGCAAGACATGAACTGGTTGACCAACGTTGTCCGGCCGAAAATTCGCAGCATTCTCAAGCGCGATACGCCGGAGAATCTGTGGATCAAGTGCCCGGATTCCGGGCAACTAGTGTTCTACAAGGACGTCGAGGCCAATCAGTTCGTCATTCCCGGCTCGAACTACCACATGCGCATGGGCGCGGTGGCGCGGCTGAAATCGATCTTCGACAACGAGACCTGGTACGACGTCGCGCTGCCGGAGGTTGCCGCCGACCCGCTGAAATTCCGCGACGAGCGCAAATATGTCGACCGCATCAAGGACGCGCGCACCAAGACCGGCCTGAACGACTCGGTGAAGGTCGGCTACGGCAAGCTGGAAGGCCAGGGCGTTGTCGTCGTGGTGCAGGATTTCGACTTCATGGGCGGCTCGCTTGGCATGGCCGCCGGCGAGGCGATCATTCGCGGCTTTGAGCTGGCGATCGAAAAGAAATCGCCGTGCATCGTGTTTGCGGCGTCGGGCGGCGCGCGGATGCAGGAAGGCATCCTGTCGCTGATGCAACTGCCGCGCACCACCGTCGCGGTGGAGATGCTGCGCGAGGCGGGTCTGCCCTACATCGTGGTGCTGACCAATCCGACCACCGGCGGCGTCACCGCCTCCTACGCGATGCTGGGCGATATCCATATCGCCGAGCCCGGTGCGCTGATCGGTTTCGCCGGCGCGCGCGTGATCGAGCAGACCATTCGCGAAAAACTGCCGGAAGGATTCCAGCGCGCCGAATATCTCAAGGACCACGGCATGGTCGACATGGTGGTGCATCGCCATGACCTGCGCCCGACCCTGGCGCGGCTGTGCCGCCTGCTGACCCGCGCGCCCGCGCTCGAAGTCGTCACCGCGCCGAAGGCGATGCCGGTCGCTGTCGATACGCCCGCGGACGTCACGTCCGAAGGCGCGGCTTCGGTTGCGCCGCAGGCGTGAGCGGACCCGCCGCCCCGCCGCTGCCGTCGCTGGACGAATTGCTGGCGCGGCTCTCGCGGCTTCATCCACACCGCATCGATCTGACCTTGGAGCGCGTCGAGCGGCTGCTGGCGGCGCTCGATCATCCCGAACGTAAACTGCCGCCGGTGATTCACGTCGCCGGTACCAACGGCAAGGGCTCCACGCTCGCCTTCCTGCGCGCGGTGTTGGAAGCGGCGGGCCTGCGCGTGCATGTCTACACCTCGCCGTGGCTGGTGCGGATCAACGAGAGCATTCGTCTCGGCGGCGAACTGATCGATGACGACGCGTTGCGCGCGGCTTTGCTGGAATGCGAGCGCGTCAATGCCGGCGCACCGATCACGCGTTTCGAGATCGAGACAGTCGCGGCGTTCCTGCTGTTCGCGCGGCATCCGGCCGATGCGGTGCTGCTGGAAACGGGCCTTGGCGGCCGGCTCGACGCCACCAACGTGATCGAGAAGCCCGCCGCCTGCGTGCTGACGCCGATCGGCATGGACCACACCGAATTTCTCGGGCCGACGCTGGAATCCATCGCGGCCGAAAAGGCCGGCATCATCAAGCGCGGCGTGCCGGTGATCAGCGCGGCGCAATCGCCGGAAGCACTGGCGGTGATCGAGGCACGGGCGAAGCGGATGCGCGCGCCGTTGCATATCGCGCAAGAGACGTGGCACGTCGGCGTCGAGCATGGCCGTCTGGTCTATCAGGACGAGCGGGGCTTGCTCGATCTCGCCGCGCCGAAACTGTTCGGCCGCCATCAGATCGACAATGCGGGACTGGCGATCGCGACGCTGCGCGCCATCGAGGCATTTCGTATCGATCATGCCGCGTTCGAGGCCGGCATCGCCGCGGCGCAGTGGCCGGCGCGGATGCAGCGCCTCACCTCGGGCGCGCTGGTCGCGCATGCGCCGCGCGATGCCGAGATCTGGCTCGACGGCGGCCACAACGCCGACGGCGGGCGTGTCGTCTCGGCCGCGATCGGCGATCTCGAGGAGCGGGTGTCGCGGCCGCTGGTGCTGATCGTCGGCATGATGGCCAACAAGGATGCCGATGCGTTCCTCGCCAATTTCGCCGGGCTGACCCGCCACATCATCGCGGTGCCGATCCCTGATCGCGATGGCGCGATGCCGGTGACGCAACTGGCTGATGCAATCCGGCGTCTCGGGATGCGCGCGGAGATGGCGGCCAGCGTCGACGCGGCGCTGCAATTCCTGGCGCAACTGGCCTACGAAATTCCGCCGCGGATCCTCATCACCGGCTCGCTCTATCTCGCCGGCCACGTGCTGGCCGCGAACGGTACTGCGGTCGTATAAGTCCTCGCGCCGCATTGCTGCATTTCGATTGTCATGGCCGGACTTGTTCCGGCCATCCACGTCTTTCAGTTCCGATACTGTCAGGACGTGGATTCCCGTGACAAGCACGGGCATGACGGAAGAAAGATGGGTGGTGCTGGATTGCTTCGTCGCCATCGCTCCTCGCAATGACAAGAGCCGAAAACAAAACGGCCGGCGAATCTCGCCGGCCGCTTTGTAAACCGATATGTGCGTCGGATCAGACCGCCGTGGAAATCCACTGTTGCAGCTTCTGTTTCGGTGCGGCGCCGACCTGACGCGAGGCCATTTCGCCGCCCTTGAAGATCATCAAGGTGGGGATCGACATCACGCCGTACTTCGACGCGGTCTGCGGGCTCTCGTCGACGTTGAGCTTGACGATCTTGACCTTGTCGCCCATCGCGCCCGCGATCTCGTCCAAAGCCGGCGCGATCATACGGCAGGGGCCGCACCATTCCGCCCAGAAATCGACCACGACCGGGCCTTCCGCCTTGAGCACCTGTGCGTCGAAATCGGCATCGGAAACCTTGCCTACGGCGGCCATGATATACCTCGTTGTTCCTTGAAATCGGCGGCGCGGGAATCGCGCCTCTCATCTGGTTGTGAACGTAGGAAGGCGACCCCTCCGGGTCAAGGCTCCCTTAAGACGCCAGCACGGATGCCAGCTCGGCGTCCAGCGCAGGTTCGGAAATCTCCATCATTTCAAGCGTTTCGGTCCATGCCAGCGCCGCGCGAATGGTGCGCCCGGGGTAGAGCTTGGCGAGCACGGCGCGGTACAGCGCCAACTGCCGGATGTAGGCGGGCGGGGCATCCTTCGGGTGCGTCGGCGGCCCATGATTGGTTTTGTAATCGACGATCAGGACGGCGGCGCCGGTGACCACCAGCCGGTCGATCTGGCCGGAGACGACGACATGCCCGCCGCGCGGGCGGGGCAGCCGGCCGACGATGGACACCTCGGCGCGGCTGCCAGGCGCGAACACCAGGGCGAAACGCGGATCGTCGAGCAGCGCCAGCGCCTGCGCGATCAAGGCATCGCGATCCGCCTCGCGCCAATCGCGCGCGGCGCGCACAAGATAGCGGCGCGCGGCCTCAAGGCGTTGCTCGCGCGCGAGGTCAGGCAGCGATTGCAACAGCCGATGCACCAGCGTGCCGCGTTGCAGGGCGCGCGCGCGTTGTTCGGGCGACTCGCCGCCACGGATGCCGTGCGCTTTGTCATCGTCGGAAGCCGATGGGCGCAGCACCGCGGCCGCGCGTGGGTCTGGCGCCGCGAGAGCACGAAGCCACGGCGGCAATGAACGCTCTGCCGTTGTTTCCGCTTCGGATGCTGGCGTGGTCGTGGAATGCGAGTCGCCGACGCGGGTGTAGCGCTTCACCGGGCCGAACGTTGTGTCGATGTCCTCGCAGTGCAGATCGGATGCGGCGAGGCCCGCCTCAAGTCCTTTGGCGATCAGGTCATACCAGGAATGTTCGCGCACCTCCTTGCGGTTGCCGGGCTGGCAGCCGCCGACGATCAGGCGGTCGGCCGCGCGCGTCATCGCGACGTAAAGCAAACGGCGATATTCGTCCTCGGTGTCGCCCAGCATTGTCGCGCGCGCGGCGGCAACAGCGGCGGGGTCATCGGCCTTGCTGCCGGCCCAGACATTGACGTTGGGCCCGTGCGGATCGGCATTGCCTTGCGGCACGCGAATGAGCCGCAGCCGCTGCGTATCGGATGGCGAGGTGGTGGTGTCGACCATGAACACCACCGACGCTTCGAGCCCCTTCGCGCCATGCACCGTCATCACCCGCACCTCATCGCGGCCGATATCCATATCGCGTTTGACGTCGGTGTCGGCGGCACGCAGCCATGCCACAAAACCTTGCAGCGATGCCGGCGCCTTGCGCTCGTAGGTCAGTGCGAGATCGAGAAATTCGTCGAGCGCATCGTTGGCTTCCGGCCCGAGCCGCTTGAGGATGCGCGCGCGGCCGCCGTCACCGCCGAGCAGCCACGCGTAGAAGGTGAAGGGCGTGCTTTCCAGCGCGCGTTTCTCGTAGTCTGCGAGCCGGTCATGCGCGGTCTTCAGTTTCGCGTCGGAATCGGCGTGCCGCGCCAGCGCCTCGCGCAGACTGCCTTTGCGCTTCGGCGCGATCTTCAATAGGTCGTCGTCATCGAGGCCGAACAGCGGGCTTTTCAGCGCCACCGCCAGCGCGAGATCGTCGCGCGGCAGCAGCAGCGCGTCGGCGAGACTCATCAGGTCGATCACCGCGATGTGCTCGGTGAGCTTGAGCCGGTCCGCGCCCGCCACCGGAATGCCGGCATATTTCAGTGCCTGAATCACCGCGTTGAATGTCTTCTCGCGCCGCCGCACCAGCACAAGGATATCGCCGTAACGCAGCCGCCGGCGGTCGTTCGCCGGCCCGGTCATGGTGCCGTTGCCAATCAGCATCGCGATCTCGGCCTGCACGCGCCGCGCCAGCTTCACTTGCGGGCTGGTTTCCGACACCGCATCGAACGGCGCCTGCCAGCCTTCGATGTCGGGCCGGTCGTCCGGCTTTTCCAACTCCCACAGATCGATCAGGCTCGGCGCGGCGTCGCTGAGCGCGAGGTGCGGCGGCATGCCGTCGAGATCAGTGGTGATGCTTTTGTAGATGTCCCGCGCCTTGAAGGTTTCGGAGACGGCGGACAGCACGGTTGCGCCGGAGCGGAACGAATAGGTGAAGGACACAGGCGCAAAGCGCAGCCCGGCATGGGTGAAGCGCCGCTCCAACTCGCGTCGGCGACGGTCGAACTCGCGCGGCGCCGCGCCCTGAAACGAGAAGATCGATTGCTTCTCGTCGCCCACCGCGAAGATGGTGCGCTTGACGCCGTCGCGCGCGCCTTCGCCAGCGGTGAACTCGGCGATGATGCGGTCGACGATGTCCCATTGCCGCGGGCTCGTATCCTGCGCCTCGTCGATCAGCACATGATCGACGCCGCGATCGAGCTTGTAATGCACCCAGCCGGACGAGACGTTGTCGAGCATGGCGAGCGTCTTGTCGATCAGGTCGTCGTAATCGAGCAGGCCGCGCTGCTGCTTCTCGGCGCGATAATGCGCGGCGACCGTGCTGGCGATGGTCAGCAACGCCTCGGTGCGGTCGCGCTGGATGACGGCGTTACGTTTGTCACGAAGCTCAAAAACGCGAACTTGTTCTTTGAGAAGCGTGTTCGCAAGTTGCGGCGATTGCTTTGCCAGCGGCTTAGTGATGAGTGCGGCGCGTTGAATAAATAGGCCCTTATCTTCCCGACCAAATACTTCGAAATATGTTTCGACGCATTCCTCACCTTTGAGGGCATGTGCACTTCTTAGTCGAGCTGCCTGGCCGTGATCGCGATCAGATCCGTTCATAAAAGTTGTTGCGGCTTCGAGCCATTGCTTACGTGGCAGATACGGACCATCGATGATCTCGTGCTCGATATGTGCGAGCGTATCTCTTGTATCGACGCCGAGCGTGCGCGCGAGTTGCGCACGGGCGGCATCTAAGCCGCCGGCCTGATCGGCCCACGCCAGAAAGTGTTCGCGGCTGAGGCAGGCCTCGCGCACCACCTCCTTGAAGGTGACGTCGGCGGCGTAGGCCATCGCCGTGGTGAGCGCGCGGCCGACCGCGCTGTCCGGCGCGTTCGAGGCTTCCAGCAGCACGGCGAGATTGGCGCGCTCCATCATCTCGCTCTGGTCGCGGTCGTCGAGCACGGCGAAGCGCGCCGGCACGTTGGCCTCGAACGGAAACTGTTGCAGCAGCCGGGTGCAGAGCGCGTGGATGGTCTGCACCTTCAGCCCGCCCGGCGTCTCCAGTGCGCAGGCGAACAGTTCGCGCGCGCGTTCGCGTGTCTTCGCGGAAGGCTTTGCCGCGCCGGTGGCGAGGATCGCCGCATCGAGCGCGGCGTCGTCCAGTGTCACCCAGCGGCCCAGCGTTTCGAACACGCGCTGCGCCATATTGGCGGCGGCGGCCTTGGTGAAGGTGATGCAAAGGATTTTTTCCGGCGAGACGCCATCGAGCAGCAGCCGGATCACACGGTTGACGAGAACGTGGGTCTTGCCGGCGCCGGCATTGGCGGCGACGAAGGCCGACGTGCCGGGGTCCGACGCCTTGGCCTGCGCCTCGCGCACTGCCAGTGGAATGTCACGGCGCGCGCTCATGCCTCGCCTCCGTCGTCGCTGCCGCCGGCGGCCGACCATTCCTTGATGCGAGCGAGGTCATCGTATCGGCCGTAACGGTTGGTCCACATCGAGAGATTGAGCGAAGTGTAAGGCTGTGCCTCGTCGTCGAAGCGGCGGATCAATGCCTCCAGCTTGCGCAACGCGTCGTCGGCGCCGTCATCCGGATATAGCGGCGTATCGCTGCGGTTGATCTTGAGTTCGACCGGCTTCTCCTCGCCCGGCGGCGTGTTGCCGCTGAGGCGGATGTAGAGCAGGTCGCTGACGGAGGAACCGGCGGGAATGCCCTCGAAGCCGCCCTGCCGCAGGATCGCGGCTTCCAATGTCAGTTGCGGCGACAATCCCATCCGCACCTGCTTGCCGGTCGGCGGAATGCCGGTCTTGTAGTCGAGCAACGCGAAGGTGCGGTCGGCACGATGCTCGATGCGGTCGGCGCGCGCCGACAGCGTGAAGGCGCGGCCGTCGTCGAGATGAATCGTTGTCTCGCCGCGAATCTCCGCGTCGATCCGCGCGACCTCGCCACGCCGTTCGCGTTCCCAGCCGGCAAACCATCCGGCGATGCGCAGGAAGCGCGGCCACCACAGCGCGCGCGCCTCGGGCCGCTCCATCAACGCCGCGAAGTGTTTTGTGCCGATGCGGCGCAACGCGGCCTCGATATCGTCGGGTAGCGCCTCGGAAAACTGCCGCGAAAAGTCGCCGAGCGCGGCATGGATCGCGGAACCGCGATCCGCCGCCGTCAGCGGCATGTCCACCGAATCGAGCGGGATGAGTTTCAGGATGCGCCTGGCGAAGATGGTGTAGGGATCGCGCAGCCAGTCCTCGATCTCGGTTACTGACATTGTCAGCGGCCGCAGCGCGCGCGGCGGCTTTGGCGCGGGCTGCGCGATCGGCTTGACGACATCGGGGCGGTCGAGTGCCTCGGCATAACGTAGATAGGTTGCACCCGCCTGCTTTGCGTTGCGCCATGCCTCTGCGCCTGCGGTGGCCTCAAGGCGATGCAGGAAACGCGAGGCGACGGCCGGCGCGCCGCCGGATTTGGCCGCATGGCTGAGAATGACTTCGCGGGTGCCGAGCAGTTGCGTGAAGTCGTGCGCCGAGAGGCCGATGCGACGCTCCGGCAGGTCGAGCCCGAGCTGATAGCGCATCGGCCGGCTCAGCCACGGATCGATGCGCGGCGCCGGCGGCCAGGTGCCTTCGATCAGCCCGCCGAGAATAACGCGGTCATGCTCCGTCAGGCGCGCTTCCAACAGGCCGTAGATGCGCAGTTGCGCGTCGGCGGCGAGCGGTTGCCGCGCCACGCGGTCGCCGAACGCGGTCTGGAACACTTCGGTGTAGTCACGCAACGGCACCGGCAGCCCGCTCGGCGCGGGCTTGCCGTCCATGGTTTCGCTGAGTAGGTCGTCGAACGCGGCAAGCAGCGCGCGACCGTCATTGTCGTCGAAGGCCGGCGTCGCGCTCTTGTCATCGGTTGCGAGCGCGATCAGCGCGACGCGATGTTGTTCGGCGAGAGCCGTGAAATCCGGCGATGCCTTGGGGCCGGGGCTTTCGAGAGGCGCGAACGTTGTCTGCAACGCCGCGATCAGCGCGACGGCTTCATCGAGCTGCGGCTCCTGCAATTTCGCGCGGGGCTCGCTGCCATGGATCGCGGAATCTTCGCCGCGATTGAGTTTGATCAGTTCGGCGCGGAAGGTGGCGAAATCTCGCGCGAGGCCGGCGCCGCCGGCGGCGGGGCGCGTGCCGCGCAACAGCGCGAGTTCGAGCGTCTCGATGGCGGTGCGCCAACCGTGTTGCGCGCGGCCGAGGCGGAACAGCGGATGCTTGAGCAGCGCCAGCAAGGTCGGCGGCTCCAGCCCTTCGCAGGCTGTGCGCGCCGCGAGCCGCGCGAAAATGCCGACCGGCGTATCGAGCAGCGGATCGCCGCCGGAATCGTCGTAAGTCAGATGCCAGCGGTCGAGCGCCGCCATCACCCGTCGCGCCAGCGCGCGGTCCGGCGTCACCAGCGCCGCCGAGAGATTGAGTTCGCGCGCCTCGCGCATCGCCACCGCGATCGCCAGCGCTTCCATTTCCGGATTGGGCGCTTCGATCACGGTAAGCTTGTGCATCGCGTCGGCGATGTGTCGCGCCACGTCGAGCTCGGCAAGGCGCTGATGCCATTGTCCGGTGGCATTCGCGGGCCGCATTGCTTCCGACGCCAGTACCTCGCGGCCTTGCGGCGCCGACGCATCAAGCTGGACGACGTCGCGGCGTTCGATGCCGAACCGGGCCAGCAAGCCATGCAGCGCGAATTGCGGGTGGTTCGACGCGGGTGCGACATCGTACTGGCCGCTGGCGATGCGATGGCCGCCGATGCCGTGCCATGCGTCGTCGTCGAGATCGATGTCGAGGCCGGGCAGCACAACCGCGCCATGTGGCAGTTGTGCGATGGCGTGCAGCAGTTTTGCCGTTGCCGGGATCGAGCCGGTGGAACCGGCCGCGATCACCGGGCCGTGGTGATGCGCCTTCAGTCGCTCGGCTTCGGCGGCGATCAACAGATCGCGTCGCGTGGCAGGTTCGATATGGCCGGCCGCCTTGAGATAGGCCGGCCATGTTTCGCGCGCGATCTTGAGAAAATCCAGCGACAGTTTCCAGTAGTCGTCGAGCGCATCGGGCACGAGGCCGTCAAGCGTAGCCCAATCGACGCCACGCGTCGCCATGTCGTCCATCAGCCGCGCCAGATCGGTGGCGAGCGCCAAGGTCGCGGCGGGGCCGCCCACCACGAGCGGCGCCACCAGCGGACTCTTCGGGCGCAATTGCTTGGCCCAGGCGCCGACCAGTTGCGCCAGCGTCAGGCGCCGCTGCAGCCCGCCGAGCGCGGGCGGCAGATCGAACGCGTCGCGGATGTCAGTGTCGGCGAAGGCGCCTTCGTCCTCGTCGATATCGCCGAGCGTGACAATGCGCGGCAGCACGGCGGCGTCCAGATTCAGCACGTCGAGGAACACTTCGCGCGCCAGACGTCCGGCGCGGCGTGTCGGCAGATACAGCGTCGCCGTGGCGAGGCGCTCGGGATTGTCGCGCGCGGCAAAGCCGTCGATCAGCCGGCCGTCCACCAGCGCTTCGATCAGCGTGTGCAGAAACGGCGCGGAGGCGGGAATGTTGAAGACGTGCATGAGGTATCCGATTCCATGATCAGACTACATCATGACGAGGTATTGTCGGTATGATTCTGTCATGGCCGGGCATAGCCGTTCGAACAACGGCGTCGCTTCGCTCGCCTATGACCCGGCCATCCACGTCCTTCAACCTGTGCCGTTCTCAAGACGTGGATGCCCGGGACAAGCCCGGGCATGACGGATCAAGCATGGATGCATCGTGGTCTAGAGCATCGGGCGCTCATTTGAATCCATATCCAGCGGCATTGAAGTAGTTTGAGCACTCTTGCGGTGTGAAGATGGCGCAGATGTTGCCGATGGCCTTCCAAAGATCGTCGATGGTTCTGACAGCC
>Ga0209952_1000543_pt1 | contig 52365 bp, 47 predicted proteins | sample ThiBiot_750_biof_2_FD_183951 | JGI IMG/M metagenome (GOLD analysis project Ga0209952, IMG submission 183951) | Wastewater bioreactor microbial communities from Cape Town, South Africa - Thiocy_cont_750_biof (SPAdes) | ecosystem: Engineered > Bioreactor > Thiocyanate-remediating >...
GTAGGTCGCCGCCAGGTCTTCCAACCCACCCCAGAACTTACACCCACCAACGCGGGGTGGAGCAGCCCGGTAGCTCGTCAGGCTCATAACCTGAAGGTCATAGGTTCAAATCCTATCCCCGCAACCAGCTTGACTTGCAAACTCAAAGCCTCAGCGCTCGCGCTGGGGCTTTTGGCGTTCTGGGCCCCCTGGCCAAGCGCCAGAATCGCCGCCAGCGCGCCGCGAACCTCGACCCGCAGGCGGCTGTCCTCCGGCACCAGCACGATCGCGTCGATCAGCCCGCGCACGACCTCGCGCGCCTCAGCGCCATTCTCGGCGCCCAGCGCGTCCGCCAACGTTGCGACCTTGCGGCGGTAGACCTCGGCCAGGTTGGGATGCAGGCGCGGGGCGGGGGCCACCGTCTCGGCCAGCTTGGTGTCGAGCGACTGCTGGCGCTGCTCGAGCTCGGCCAGCCGCTTGTTGACCACCGACGGCGGCGTGCCATCCGCGATCGCGTCGACCAGTCGCTCCATCTGCTGGGTGATCTTGTGGCGCTCGGCGCGCAGGCCGTCCTGTGTTGCGGCGGAGGCACCCTGCTGCTTGTTCCACTCCGCGGTGAACGCGCCGGCGAAGGCCTTGAACAGTTCCGGGTCCATCAGCCGGTTGCGCAGGCCGTCCAGCACCGTCGCCTCCAGAACGTCGCGGCGGATGCCGATTCGGTTGGTGCAGGCCGTGGGGCCCTTGTTGCGGGCAGTCGAACAGCCGAAATGGTCCTGGCTGATCTTGGAGAAGCCGCCGCCGCAGCAGCCGCATTGCATCAACCCGGAAAACAGATAGCGCGGCCGCTGCTTCGACCAGAACGGCTTGGCGGGCGCCGGCGCCGAAGACTGCAGACCATCGCGCGCGGCGGCATCGCGGTCGAGCGAGCTCTGGCGCGCCTTGACCGCCTCCCACTCGGCATCGGTGAGGATACGCAGCTCAGGAACTTCGACCATGGTCACCGCGGCATCGGCATTGGCGCGCGACCGGCGGCGACCGCTCTCCGGGTCCTTGATGTAGCGAAGGCGATTCCAGATCAGGCGGCCGATATAGGCCTCGTTGTTCAGGATGCCGGTGCCGCGGGCGCGATTGCCGTAGATGGTGCTCGGGCTCCACAAACCGCCACGTGGGCCGAGGATGCCCTCGTGGTTCAGCGCCAGGGCGATCGCGCGCGGCGACTTGCCGACCGCGAACTCCCGAAAGATCCCGCGCACCACCTCCGCCTCGGCGGCGTTGATGCTGCGATCGCCGCGAATCGGCTCGCCCGCGGCGTCCAACTGTCGCACCACGGTGTAGCCATAGGCATTGCCACCACCGGACTTGCCGGCATCGACCCGGCCGCGCAGGCCGCGCCGCACCTTGTCGGCGAGGTCCTTGAGGAACAGGGCGTTCATCGTGCCCTTGAGGCCGACATGCAGCGCGCTGATCTCGCCCTCGCCGAGGGTTATCAGCCTTATGCCGGCGTATTGCAGCCGCTTGAACAGCGCCGCCACGTCCTCCTGGTCGCGCGACAGGCGATCCAGCGCCTCGGCCACCACAACATCGAACGCCGCCTCGCGCGCTCCTTCCAGCAGTGCCTGGTATCCGGGCCGCAGGGTGGTGGCGCCGCTGAACGCGGCATCACGATAGACCTGGACCAACTGCCAGCCTTCGGCGGCGACCCTCTCCTTGCAGATGCGGATCTGGTCGTCGATCGAGGCATCGCGCTGCTGGTCGCTGCTGTAGCGGGTGTAGATGACGGCGCGCATCACGACACCGGGGAATAGGACGGGATGGTGGTCAACCGACATTCAACCGTGTTCCACGCGGAATATGCCAGCAGGAAGATATGAATGGGGTGGGCGGCAAACGCCATCACCACGCCTCCGACAGTGTGCGGACGAGATCCTGGTAGCTCTTGGTCGCGCCGCGAGTGCCGGCGGTGATGTAGTGTCGCTCGGCCGTCTTGAGCGTCGAGTGCCCCAGGATCAAGGCGACGATCTGGACATGCTCGGGGTCTTCGGTGGCGATCGAACTGGCGGCGCAATCGCGGAAGAGGTGCGGGTTGAGGGCATGACCGAAGCGCGCGGCAGTGTGCTTTTTGATGACCTTGGTCTGGGCGAAGGCGCCGACGGGCGTGCCATACTGGGTGACCCAAAGTCTGGTGGCGGCGTCCGGCAGAGTGTTCTGTCGACTCGCTCCACGCGAGTCGCGCAGGCCCAGCAGGATCGGGCGATAGACCATCAGATACCGGTTGAGGGCGGGCAGCAGCGCGGTCGGATAGGGGAACTCCAGCGGCCGCCCGGCCTTCATCTCCCCAGCCGTGAAGCAGAGCGAGTAGCTCTCGCCGTCTCGAATCAGGTGGCAACCGATCTGAATGGCGATGAAGTTCAGCTGGCGCAGGGGGCGCAGCGCGAGCAAGGCGATCATCAACCCGTCACGGAAGGCCAGCGCGGCCCGCATCGCCGGAAGGTCGGTCGCCGATTCGGCCTGCACCATCAAGTCCTGGCCCAGACGCACCAGTTCGCGGCTCGGCACCAGCTTGCTGCGCTTGTTGCGGGAGGGTTTGGATTTGCGCTGCAGCTTGGTTTGGAGGTCCCAGAGCCAGCGCCAGTCGGTGGCGGGCGCCATCGCCTGGATCATCATTCCGAGGATCCCGATGTAGCTCGCGACGGTCTTGGACGAACAGCGGGCCTGGAGAAAGTCGACGTAGGCGCGCAATGTGGTTGGGGTCACCCGGTTCCCCGGACCATTGTTGGGGTCCAGCAGGCCATGCTCGTGCTGAAACGCCAGGAAACGTCCGTACTCGCCGATGGCCGCGCGGACGGTCGCATCACGCCAATTGGCGGCGGCACCATCATCCGACAGGAAGTCTCCTGCGCGCCGCGCGCGGTGCCAGGCATCGATATCGCGCAGGGGCCAGCGCAGGACGGGCCAGGCGACGCGACGGTCCGCCCCCGCGTCGTCGCGCAGCGCAACAGTATCGGGCGCCCCGGTCATGCCTTGCTCCCCCGCCGGCGGCCGCTCCCACTCACGGGGAGTTCCTCCTCCTGCAGCTTGAGGATGAGCGCGTCGTAATGTTGCAGCGCGGCACGGGTTTCCATGCCCGAGTAGTACTGCATGGTGGTGGCGAGGGTTTTGTGGCCCAGACCCCGCTGCACCAGCCCATATGCTCCGGGGTTATGCTCCAGCATGATCTTCGCCATCGTGTGGCGGAACAGGTGCGGATGGAACGCCAGGCCGCAGCGCTTGCGGATGCAGTCCTGGATCTGTTGCCGCAGGCCGGCATGGGACTTCGGCTTGCCGGGATCCCGCCCCGGGAACAGCCAGGTCGCCCCCTCGTCCCCCAGCAACGGGCGGTAGCAGCTGAGATACAAATCGATCAGGGCCACGACGTTCTCCGGCAGCTCAGACTCATACGGCATACCGTTCTTGACCTCGTCCTCGGCCAGCACGAGGGTCAAGCTGCCGTTCCGCCCCCGCAGCAGGTGGGTGCCGATCTTCAGGCGGACCAGGTTCCCCAGCCGGATCGGGGCCACGAGTTGCACGGCGATGGCCACCGCCGTCTGCATCTGCTGCGCGAGGGCGCGGGTGGGGACGCCGATCCGGGTCACCTCGGCACGTATCCGATTCGGCAAGGTCAGCAGACGCTGCTGCGTGCGCAGGTCGTAGAGTGGTCGCAGCCGGTTCTTGTTCTTGGTGGTCATGCCGGTGGCGCGCGGGGTGATCTTGCGGGCCATCGCCTTCAGCCGGTCGAGTTCGGGTTGCCCGAGCTTGACCCAATGCCGGGCGATCGACCGGACGACTCCGGCGATCTGGGCGGCATGCAACGAAGCCTTGCTGCCAGCGCGGTCCCAGAAGAAGCGTAACCCCTTCGCCATCCGCTCGGAAGTGACCACATCGGCCAGGCTCTGCAACGCGGCCGGGTCCTCACGCTGCAGCACCAGCGCCGAGACCCAGAGGTGGATCTGCTTCGTGCGCGTTGCCAGCGACGTCTCCCGCAACGGGTCGAACTCCAGCTCGGCGAACAGGTCAACGCCCGACAGGTGTCGCAGCCAGGCATCGATGTCGGACTTGAGCGAGGGGGGGAATGTGGACCAGGGGAGCGAATAGGTGCTGCGATTATCGGGAACAGCGAGGCGCAGCTGCGGCCATGCCGGATACAGCCCGACGCAGCGGTTCCAGGCCATCACGGCATCGCGGTGACGGCGCTCCGGCTCCTGTATGAGGCTGTAGAGCAGCAGGTCATTCAGAAACCTGTCCATCACGGGGGCGGTCACGTCCGCCGGCACGATGCCGGCCCGGCCACAATAGCGGCCGAAATGCCCCAGCTTGTAGCGATCGCCCATGAGGGCGATCCCGCTGATCAGCGTCGCCCATTGCGGGGAGAGCTTCTCGGTATAGCGGGCGGGGATCCGGGAGAGGCCCGCCCAGCCGAGTGCAAACTGGATATCGCTGAGCACATTGCGCCAGCGGCCGGCGGACAAACCCATCATGGCCGGCGTCACGTCCTTGAGGAGCTTGCGCAGTTCTACCGGCGAAGCTGAGAGCGTCGCCAATGGCTGGCGGGCCGCTTTCTCAAAGGAGCGGAATGACGAGACGACCTCAGCCCGGCGGCGCGGAGAGACATCGTGGGCGACCTGGATCGCGTCGCAGAGCCTCGCCATGGTCAGCATTACGCCTGGGGCGGTGTGGGGTTGGATCGGGACAGAAGTGGACATCAGGCCTCCTTGATGGACAGTATTGGAATTGGAGTCAAATTCGTGCATGCACATCTTGCATAACATTCCTGATTACTTGTGGTGTGTAGTCACACGCTCGGTATTGCCCATGTACTTACATGGACATAGCTACCCACGCGTGATCACGCGCGCCGCTGCGCGAGGAAGCCGCGCAAGTCGCTCTCGCTGATGCGCAGCTGGCGCCCCACGCGGTACGCCGGCAGATCGTGCGCGGCGATCAAGCGGCGGACGGTTTTGATGGAAAGCTGCAGCTTGTCGGCGGCCTGCGCGATCGTCAGGACGACGGCCAGCGACGGGGGGAGGCTCATGGTGCTTGGTCCTCGGTCTTGGGGATGGGATCCGACTGCATGAGCTCGCCCGCCGCCTGCTCGCCCAGCAGGCCGGCCAGGGTCGCCAGCGCCTTCGATAGCGTGGGCGGTAGGGTGGTGCCCGGTCCGCAGTCTGACGGTCCCGCGCCCGGGGCGGGTGCGGGGCGAATCGGCGTCGGCGGGAGGTGTTTGGACGTGCTCACCGAGCCAGGAAGCTGTCACGACCTGTTGGAGGCCATGCGGTTCGGGGCGGTGATTCGGTATTGGAAACACCGGGGAGCGTGAGGTGTGCGGTCGCTCGCTTGGCCCAGACAGGTCCGCGGCCGCCCGAAAAGGTAGCGAGATCAGGGAATTACAAATTACAAATTTTGCTCTAGAGTAATACTCTAGCTCGCAAATCATGGAATCAAGGATGCCCGTTGCGCGTCGCCTGAAGTCCGAAACGCGTGAACAGCTGCTTGCCGCCGCCGGCGCGTTGTTTGTCAGCCACGGCTATCTCGAGGTCACCGTGGCGCAGATCTGCGCCCGTGCCGGGGTGAGCAACGGCAGCTTCTTCCATCTGTTCAAGACCAAGACGCAGCTCGCCGAAGGCCTGATCGAGGACATCGCCTGCTCCTATCGGGAGGAGGTGCTGTCCCGCCTGTTGTTGCCGGCGCGATCGCCGGAACAGGCGATCGCCGCGGTGTTGAATGTCCATCTTCGGTGGGTCGCGGGCCACGGCACGCGGGCACGCCTGTGGTTCGGGCTCAGGCCGGCGCTGCTCTACCTTGGTGCCGGTCCGACTGCCAACCCACATATTGCCGACGTTGCGAATGTGGTTGGCGAGTGGGCGCGCCCACTGGTTGCTGCGGGGGAGATCCGGCCGATGCCGGTCGAGGCCATTGCCGCCCTTATCTTTGGCGGCGCTGACGCAATCGGCGCTCTACAGGCTGGAGACGGTGGTGCCGGGGCGCTGGACCGGGACCTTGCAAAGAGGACGGCCGCGGCCGCATGGGGCGCCATTCGTGGGCGCACACGAGTTCCCCAACGCGGCGCCGAGCCGAGCGAACCAGTACTCAACTTGTGACTGTGCCTCGCTTGGCAAGGCGCGAAGCGCCGGAGGCATCGCCTGTTCTCCCACCGGACGTGAGATGAGGCGGTGGTGGGCGGCCCTGTCCTTCTCGGTAGCGCAGGGCTGGCTGGCTGGGGGCATCGCCTCTCTCCGGGGCGGATGTGCGCATCCGCTGCATCATGGTGCTGCAAGCACATCGTCCAAGTGTGCGTGCGCTTTGGCACCCGCTGGAGCAGGTCGACCGAGGCAGACAGCGCCAATGCGAAATCTCGGCCCCCGATTGATAGTTGGTTGCGTGTTGCTACCGACACCCTAGGATACAGCCGTGCCATTCAGATTCGTTCATACTGCTGACATCCATCTCGACTCGCCGTTGCGCTCACTGGCGCTGCGCGACCCGGCGCTGGCCGGGCTGATCGGCGACGCCTCGCGCCAGGCCTTCACCGCGACCATCGATCTCTGCCTCGAAGAGCGGGTCGACGCGCTGCTGATCGCGGGCGACCTGTATGACGGGGACCAGACCTCCATGAAGACCGCCCTGTTCCTGGCCGCGCAGCTGCGCCGGCTGCACGAGGCGGGCATCCCGAGCTTCGTCATCCGCGGCAATCACGATGCTATCTCGCGGATCACGCGGGAGCTGGCGCTGCCGGAGACGGTGAAGCTGTTCGGTGGGCGGGCCGAGGCGGTGGCATTGGAGCGGCCGGGGGGCGAGCAGCCGGTCGTGATTCACGGCCTGAGCTTCGCGCACCCGAAAGCGCCGGAGAGCCTGTTGGCGCAGTATCGGGCGCCGGTGGCGGGCAGCCTGAACATTGGGCTGATGCATACCAGTCTGGACGGCGCGCTGGGGCACGACCCCTACGCGCCCTGCGCCACGGCCGATCTGCTCGTTTCGGGGTTCGACTACTGGGCGCTCGGGCATATCCATCGCCGGTCGGTGGCGACGGGGCCCTGCACGGTGGTGATGCCCGGGATGCCACAGGGGCGGGATATCGGCGAGGCGGGGGAGAAGTCGGTCAGCCTGGTGACGATCGGCGATGACCGGGTGGTGGAGGTGGAAGCGCGACCGACCGCCGTGGCCCAGTTTGCGCGCGTTCCGGTGGATCTGGCGGGGATCGAGGACTGGCGCGACATGCTGCGGGCCATCGCCGCGGCGCTGCGGGGGGCGCGAACGGAGGTGGCCGCCGAACACCTCATCGTAAGGCTCGGGCTGGGGGGCGCCACGCCGCTGGCCTGGCGGCTGCTGCGCGATGGTGACCTGGTGCGGGCGGAGATGGAGAACCTGGCGGTCGAGTTGCCGGGCTGCTGGATCGACGGGGTGGAATTGGCGGTGGGTGCGCCGGAGGCGGACATCGCGGGGCAGCCAGGGTCCGCCGCCTCGGCGGTGGCGGAGCTGGAGCGGCTGATCGCGGCCGACATCCTGCCCTCGGCCGCGTTTCGGCGCGAAGTGGCGGAGATCGCCGACGCGCTCCGCCCCCTGTTGCCGCCCGAAACGCGCCGCCCGCTGCTGGGCGACGACGCGGCCGAGGCCGCGCGGCGGCTGGAGGCTTTCGCGCGCGAGGGCGCCCGGGAGGTCATCGCCCGCCTGCGCGGCGGCGAGGCGGAATGATGCGACTGCGCCGGCTCGACCTCCCCCGCTTCGGCCGCTTCACCGACGCCACCATCGATTTCGGCCCGGCGCCGGTGGACGCGCCCGACCTGCACATCGTCTACGGCCCCAACGAGGCCGGCAAATCCACTGCGCTCGCGGCCTATCTCGACCTGCTGTTCGGTATCGAGACCCGCAGCCGATATAACTTCCTGCACCCCTACGCGACGATGCGGGTCGGCGGCGCGCTGGAGACGGCGGCGGGCTGCGAGACCTACAACCGCATCAAGCGCGCACAGGGCAGCCTGCTGGACGGCGCGGACCGGCCGGTGCCCGGCACGGTACTGGCCGGCGCCCTGGGCGGACTGGATCGCGCCGCCTATCAGGCGATGTTCTGCCTGGACGACGACACGCTGGAGGCGGGCGGGCGCAGCATCCTGGAAAGCCGTGGCGAACTGGGACAATTGCTGTTCGCGGCCAGCTCCGGGCTCGCGGAGCTGGGGCGGACGCTGGAGACGATCACCGCGGAGGCGGACGGATTCCATCGCCCCAACGCGCGCAGTGGGGAGTTGACGAGGCTGAAAGCACGGCTCACCGAGCTGGGCGCCGAACGGGAACGGCTGGACACCGTCGCATCCACCTACCACCGGCTGGTAGCGGACCGGGAGGCGGACCGGTCCCGCTACGACGCGGCGCAGGCCGAACTGGCCGGCCTGCGGGCGCGCATCGCCACGGTCCGGCGCCAGCTCGCAGCACTGCCGCATCTGGCGACGCTGCGGCGGCTGCGCGCCGAGCTGTCGCCGCTGGCGGCACTGCCGGAGCCGCCGGAGGGCTGGGCGGCGGCGCTGCCGAAGCTTCTGCACGACGAGGTGGAACTGGCGACCCGCCAGCGCGCCCTCGCCGACGAGATTGCGGCGCATACCGCCCGGCGCGACGCGATCGCGGTGGACGAGCCCGCCGCCGCCCTCGCGGCCCGCTTCGAATCCCTGGGCCAATCGCGCGCCCGCCACGTCACCGCAACGCTCGACATCCCCACCCGCCAGCAGGAGTTGCAGGCGGTGGATGCGGAGATCGTCATGGTGCTGCTGCGCCTCGACCGGGCGAGCGAGGCCGATCTCGCGCGCCTCGTGCTGCCGGCGCGACTGGCGACGGTGCTGAACCGCTTGGCGGCCGAGCGCTCCGGTGTCGTCGCCAGCCTGGCCACCGCGACGCGCGAGCACACGGCGGCGATGCAGGCCCTGACGACGCCACGGCAGGCGTTGCAGCAGGCCGGCGGCGCTACGGTGGCGGAGCGGGAGCCGGGCGTGCGGCGGCTGGCCGCCGCCGCCGCGGCCCTGCGCGGCAGCGATCACCGCCAGCGGCACCGCGGCGCCGACCGGGCGCTGGCGGCGGCACGGCTGCGGCTGGAGCACGCGCTGGCGGCGTTGCAGCCCTGGCACGGCACGCTGGAGGCACTCGCCGCCATGGCGGTGCCTGACGCGGCGCGCCTCGCAGGCTGGACCGAGGCGCTGGACGCGACGGACCGCGACGCGGCGAAGCGAGCGGACCGGCTTGCAGTGCTCGATGCTGACCTCGCCCAAATGGGCGACGAGCAGGCGGCGCTGGTCGCGGTGGCCGGGGTGACGACCGACCGGGAAGCGGCCGCCTTGCGCGCGGCGCGGGACGCGGCATGGGCGGCACATCGGCGGGCGCTGGATGCCGAAACCGCCGACAGCTTCGCCGACGCGCTGCGCCAGGACGACGCGGTTACCGCGGCGCGGCTGAACCATCAGGCGGATGTGGCGCGGGCCGGCGAGTTGGCCCGCAGCCTGCACCGGCGGACGGCGGAGCGGCAGCGGGAAGAAGCGGCGCAGCAGGCCGGCGCGACGCGGCGCGCGGCGCTAACGGCGGAGATCGCGACGGCGGTGGCCGGGGGCATGCCCGGCCTGCCGGAGGCGATGCCGCCGCGGGTGCTGGAGGTCTGGCTGGCGCGGCGCGCGGCGGCGGTGGAGGCGTGGGAGGCCCTGCGCCTCGCCGAGCTGGAGTTGAACGGGGCAGTGCGGGACGGGGAGGCGCTCTGTGTGGCGGTGCGTGCGGCGCTGGAGGCGCTCGGCATGCCGCCGGGCCCGGCGGCTGAGGTGGACGGGCTGCTGGCGGCGGCCGAGACCGTGGCGGCGGTGGAGGAACGGCGCGAGCGGCTGCGGGAAGCGGTGGCGACGGCCGAGGCGGCGGCGGCGGAGCGTGCCCTCGCCCTGGAGGGGGCCGCGCGGGCGGATCAGACGTGGCGTGCCGCGTGGATCGAGGCCTGCGCTGGCTGTTGGCTCGGCGATGCTGAGGATCCGCCCGAGCCCGACGAGGCGCGGGAGCTGATGGACGTGGCCAGCCGGCTGGTGCCGCTGCTGGGTCAGCGCGCGGAGCTGACGGCGCGGATCGCGGCGATGGCGGACGATCAGGCGCGGTTCGCCGACGAGATCGGCGACCTGGCCGCCCGGCTCGGCCTGGCGCCGGACGCGCCGATCCGGCTCGCCGAGCAATTGGAGATGCGCATTCAGGCGGCGCGCGAGGCCCGGGCGTTGCGCGACGGCCATGAGGCGGCGCTGGCGACCAGCCTGGAGCAGCGCGCGGCGCTGGCGCGCGAGGCGGACGCGCATGGCCGGCGCCGGAGCGCGATGCTGGCGTTCTTCGCGGTGCCGACGCTGGACGAGGCGGCCGCGTGCCTGCGCGCGGTGGGCCGACGCGCCGGCTTGCGGGAGGAAATCGGCACCGCTGCCATCGCACTTGGCCAGACCTTGGGGGAAGACGTCGGCGCCGAGGGCGAGGCGAGGTTGGCGGCGCTGTCGCGGGAGACGCTGCAGGGCGAGTTGTCGCGGCTGGAGGGCGAGGCCGGGCCGGTGGATGAGCAGGTCCAGGAGGCGTTCGCGCAGGGCCGGCAGTCGGAGGCGCGGATTGCGGCGATCGGCGGCGACGACGCGGTGGCGCGGGTGGAGTTGCAGCGGCGCACCACGCTGCTGGAGGTCGAGCAGGCGGCCGGGGCCTATCTGCGCCTGCGCGCCGGCACGTTGGCGGCCGGCATGGCGCTGCGCGCCTATCGCGACCGCCACCGCAGCGCGATGATGCAGCGCGCCTCGGCGGCCTTCGCCACCATCAGCCGCGGCGCCTATCGCGGTCTGGCGTCCGAGCTGCGAGACCGCGAGGTGCTAATCGCGCTGGGCGCCGATGGCGGCTCGAAGGTCGCGGACGACCTGTCCAAGGGCACCCGCTTCCAGCTCTATCTCGCCCTCCGCGCGGCCGGCTACCAGGAGTTCGCCGCCCGGCACCGTCCCGTGCCCTTCATCGCCGACGACATCATGGAGACGTTCGACGATCTGCGCGCCGAGGAAACATTCCGCGTGCTGGGCGAAATGGCGCGGGTGGGGCAGGTGATCTACCTCACCCATCACCGCCACCTTTGCGACATCGCGGCGAGCGTGGTGCCAGAGGCGCGGCAACACCTGATTACGAAGTAAAAATGGCATCCGTCGATGCCGGTTGATCACAGTATGTGATGGTGCCGCGCGCTTGCCGCCGTCCTGCGCGTGTGCCTTGGTATGACACGGCTGTCACGACATTCGCGACCAGGCGCGAGGAGGAAGCATGTCGGAACAAGAGACGATCACGACACCGGATACCGCCCAGGATGATGCCGCGTCTGCCGCATGCTCAGTTCATGTTGAGCTGACGCAACGCATCTCCTTCGCCACCCACCAGTGCGACATTCCAGTCGTGGCAGTGCTGGTGGCACGCAATGGCGGCGCGCTGCCGGTCGAGGGGCTGTCGCTGCGGCTGTCCGCGCAACCGCCGGTGTTCGCGGCGTGCGACTGGCGCATCGATCGGCTGGAGCCGGGCGCGGAGATCCGCGTGCATGACCGGCGGGTTCACCTGGCGGGTGGCCTGCTCGACGGGCTGACCGAGCGGATGCGGGTGGACGTGACGCTGGAACTGCGCCGCGGGGAAGAGAGGCTCGCCTGCGAGGCGCACACCATCGACGCGCTGTCGCGCAACGAATGGGGTGGCGCGGCGGTGATGCCCGAGCTGCTCGCCGCCTTCATCCTGCCGAACGACCCCGCGGTCGCCCGCCTGCTCAAGGACGCCTCGCGCGCACTGGAGGCCCGGGGCGGTTCCGGCGCGCTCGACGGCTATCAGAAGCGATCCCGCCAGCGGGCATGGGAGCTGATGGCCGGGCTGTGGGCCGCCGTCTGCGCGCGGCGGCTGAGCTACGCCGAGCCGCCGGCCAGCTTCGAATCGAACGGCCAGAAGCTGCGCACGCCCTCCGACATCGAAGCGCAGGGCCTGGCCACCTGTCTCGACACCGCGCTGCTGTTCGCGGCGGCGGCCGAGCAAATCGGGCTCAATGCGGTCGTCGTGTTCACCCGCGGCCATGCGTTCGCAGGAGTCTGGCTGCAACCGCAGACCCTGCCGGCGCTGACGGTCGAGGACGCGAGCGAGCTGCGCAAGGCGGTCGATCAGCACGAACTGGTGCTGTTCGAGACCACGCTGGCGACCGGCGCGACGCCGACGAGCTTCGCCCGCGCTGCAGCCGAGGCGCGGCGGCGGATCGGCGAAGAGCGGGAGGCCGACTTCGTGTACGCGCTCGACGTGAAGCAGGCCCGCGGTCGCGGCATCCGTCCCCTCGCCCAGCAGGACCGGGCGGCAGCCGCCCAGGAAGCGCCAGAGCCGCCCGTGCTGATCGCCGAAGAACCGCCCGAGTTGCCGGGCTTCGACCTCGGCATCGGCGACGACAAGGCGCCCGAGACGCCGGCCGAGCGCGTGGAGCAGTGGCAGCGCAAGCTGCTGGACCTGACCAAGCGCAACCGCCTGCTGAACCTGCGGCCGTCGGCGACCGCGATCCCGCTGTTCTGCCCCGACCCGGCGGGCCTGGAGGACCGCATCGCCGCCGGTCGGCATATCGCCATCATTCCGGCGCCGGAGCGGCCGGACGGCGCCGGTGCGGCGCCCGATCGGGAACTGCGGCTGCTGCAGACCGGCGACGACATCGCCGAACAGATGGCGCGTGACGCGCTGGAACGCGACCAGGTCCTCGCGAACGTGGACGGCAAGGCCCTGGAACGCGGGGTGCTGGAACTGTTCCGCAAGGCGCGCGCGGACATGGAGGAGGGGGGCGCGAACACGCTGTTCCTGGCACTCGGCGCGCTGCGCTGGGGCCCGCCCGGAGAGACCACCCGCAGCTACCGCGCGCCGCTGATCCTGCTGCCGGTGCGGCTGGAGCGCCGCAGCGCGGCGGCACGGCCCTATCTCGCGAGCCATGATGACGAGGCCGTCTTCAACCTCACGTTGATCGAGATGCTGCGACAGGCGTTCGATATTCCGCTCGCCGATCTGGCCGGCGAGTTGCCAACCGACGCCAGCGGCATCGACGTGCGCCGGGTCTGGAACCTGGTGCGCGCCCGCGTGCGCGACACGCCCGGCTTCGAGGTGGTGGAGGAGGTCACGCTCAGCACATTCTCCTTCGCCAAATACCTGATGTGGAAGGATCTCGCCGACCGCGCCGAGGCGCTGAAGGGCTCGGCCTTCGTGCGCCATCTGATCGAGGGGCCGCGCGAACCCTATCGCGAAGGCGCGAACTTCCTGCCGCCCACCGAGATCGACGCGCGGATCGCACCGCAGGACCTGTTCGCGCCGCTCAACGCCGATGCCTCGCAGACGGTCGCTATCCACGCCTCGGCCGGTAAGGGCGACTTCGTGCTGGAAGGGCCGCCCGGCACCGGCAAGTCCGAAACCATCGGTAACATCATCGCCCACAATCTCGCCCTCGGGCGCAAGGTGCTGTTCGTCTCCGAAAAGATGGCGGCGCTGGATGTGGTGAGCCGGCGGCTGCGCCAGTGCGGGCTGGGGCCGTTTTGCCTGGAGTTGCATTCCAGCAAGGCGAACAAGCGCGCGGTGCTGGAGCATCTGGGCCGGACCTGGGATGGCGCGGGCGAACGGACGGCGGACGAATGGGCGCGCACGGCCGCGGAACTGGCCGGCGTGCGCCAGCGGCTCAACGGGCTCGTCCACGCCTTGCATGCCCCTGGCCCCGCCGGAATCAGCCCGCGCGCGGCGATCGCCCGGGTGGCGCGCTGGGGCGACATCCACCCAGTGACACTCGATTGGGGCCAGCAGCTGGAGCGCCCGGACCGCGCGCCCACCCCGGAGGCGTTTGACGGCCTGATGAAGTGCGCGACATCGCTTGGGCAGGCCTTCACGCCGGTGACGGCGGAGGATCGTACGGATTTCGCCGTCGTCGGGCGGCAGGACTGGTCCTACGCCTGGGCCGCGAGCGCAGCCGAGGCCGCGCAGGATTTTGCGGCCGCTCTGGCGGGGCTGCGCGCGGCGCGCACGGCCTTCGTGACCCAGGCCGGGCTCGCCGACGCCGACGATGTCGACGACAGCCGGGCGCTGGCCTCGCTCGCCGAGATCCTGCCGCGCTGCGCGGCGGTGGATGTGGGCTTCGCGTTGGAGCCGGACGGCAAGGCGGCGCTGGAGGCAGTGCAGGCCGCGACGGTGGCGCTGGCGGCATACGGCCCGGCCGCCCGGGCGCTGCCCGCCACGGTGTCCGAAGCGGTGCTGTCCGACGCGCCGGTGGCGGCCTGGTCGGAGCAGCGCGCGGCCGCCCGGGCGCGCGGCTGGCTGTTTCGCGGGAGGGCCCTGGGCCGTCTGCGCCGGGAGATCGAGGGACGGCTGGGCTGGCCGGCCTCCAAGACCTCGGAGGCGGCGCTGGAGCGGTTGGCGACCGCCCAGTCCCGCGCCAACGTGGCGCGCGCGGCGCTGGCGGCGCTGCCGTCCGGCCTGCCGGCGCGGGAACTCGACATCGATCCGGGTGCGCTCACCGCCGTCGCGGAGGTGGGGGCCGGCGCGCGGATGGTGTTGCTCGCGCTGGCCGGGGCCGGGCGGGATATGGTCGAAACCCGCGCCCGGCTGCGTCGGCTGCTCGTCGACGGGCGCGACCTGCTGGAGTCCGGCATGCCGCTACAAGCGGCGGCCGATCGGTTCGTGTCGGCATTGACGCGGTTTCTGGCGACGTTCGCGACGTTTCAGGAGACGTGCGGCCTACCCGCCGACATCACGCGCGCGGCGGCCGAGCGCACCGCCAGCGCGGTCACGGCGCGCACCGCCCGGCTCAACGACTGGTGCCGATGGATCGCCGCCCGGCGCACGGCGGAGGCGGCGGGGCTGGGCCGGCTGGTGGCGGCACTGGAGGCCGGCACGCTCGCGCCCGAAATGGCCGCCGAGGCGCTGCGCACCGCCTATTGCCGTTGGGCCGCGCCGCTGCTGATCGACCAGCGGCCGGTGCTGCGCGGCTTCTCGGCCGGGGAGCATGAGACGCAGATCGGAAATTTCCGCAAGCTGGACCGCAGGCTGGCCGAGACCACCGCCGACTATGTGCGCGCGCTGCTGTCAGAGGCAATTCCACGCAAGGACGCACCGGGCGCGCCAGCCGGGTTAGGCGTGCTGGCCCGCGAGTTGCAGAAGAAGTCGCGCCACAAGCCGGTCCGCCGGCTGGTGACCGAGATGGGCGACAGCCTGCTGGCGCTGACCCCATGCCTGATGATGAGCCCGCTCTCGGTGGCGCAGTTTCTGCCGGCGGATCAGTCGATGTTCGACCTCGTGGTGTTCGACGAGGCATCGCAGATCACTGTGCCCGACGCGATCGGCGCCATCGCGCGCGGAAAGCGGGTGATCATCGTCGGCGACCCGAAGCAGATGCCGCCGACCAGTTTCTTCGACAAGGCGGCGGGCGAGGAGATGGGGGACGAGGATCTGCAGGATATGGAAAGCATCCTCGACGAGGCGCTGGCCGCCCGCGCGCCCCACCACCGGCTGACCGGCCACTATCGCAGCCGGCACGAGAGCCTGATCGCCTTCTCGAACCACGCCTATTACGACGCTTCGCTGGTCACCTATCCGGCCGCCGACACGCGCGACAGCGCGGTTTCGCTGTGCCGGGTGGACGGTGTCTATGCCAAGGGCAAGACGCGCACCAACCCGATCGAGGCGCGCGCGCTGGTGGCGGAACTGCTGCGCCGGCTGCGCGATCCGCGCGAGGCGAAGACGTCGGTGGGGGTGGTCACGCTCAACACCGAGCAACAGCGGCAGATCGAGGATCTACTGGACGACGCCCGCCGGGCCGACCCGGACCTGGAGCGCTTCTTCGGCGCGGACGCAGCGGAGCCGGTGTTCGTGAAGAACCTGGAGACTGTGCAGGGTGACCAGCGCGACGTGATCCTGATCAGCATCGGTTATGGGCCGACCGAGCCGGGCGCACGCACCATGTCGATGAATTTCGGCCCGCTCAATCGCCAGGGCGGTGAGCGGCGGCTCAACGTCGCCATCACCCGGGCGACCAGCGAGGTGGTGGTGTTCGCGAGCTTCGGGCCGGAGATGATCGATCTGACCCGTACCTCCGCGCGCGCAGTTCAGGAGCTGAAACACTATCTCGAGTTCGCCGAACGCGGCCCGGTCGCTCTTGGCGCCGCCGTGCGGCCGGGCGGGCATCAGGATTATGACAGTGACTTCGAGGCGGCGGTGGCCGAGGCGCTGCGCGGGCGCGGATGGGACGTACGGACCCAGGTGGGCGTATCGAAATTCCGGATCGACCTCGGGATCGTCCATCCAGAGGCGCCTGGGCGGTTCCTCGCAGGCATCGAGTGCGACGGTGCGACCTATCATGCATCGCCTTCGGCGCGCGATCGCGACCGGGTGCGGCACATCGTCCTGGAACAGCTGGGGTGGCGGCTGATACGGCTATGGTCGACTGATTGGTTCCTCGATTCCGGCGCTTGCCTCGACCGGCTCGACGCGGCGTTGCGGAGCCTGTTGGAACAGGATCAAGCAATCCCTGCCCCCGCAACGCCTTGCGTCCAGACCCCGGACATCCCGAATCCCCCCGGGTGGCCTGAAGCGGAGGCGGCGGTTGACCCTGCCGCTCCGGCGCCCGAGCCCGATGCGGGCGAGCCGGGATTGATCCGGGCGGCGCAGCCCGCTGCTTCGCCTGACGAAGCCGTGATGGCGCCGGACGCCCCGCGGCCGGCTGTCGCGAGAGCAGGCGGAGCGCCTCTCCCCGAGCCGGATCGGTTCTATGATCCCGACTACATCCCCGCGCTCGCCGCAATGATGGCGCCGATAATCGCGGCCGAGGCGCCCATCACCCTACATCGCCTTGCTCGCCTGGTCGCGAGGCGTCACCGCTTCCAGCGGACGGGGCGCGAAATCGTGCGGGTGGTGCGCGCCGTAGCCGAACCGCTCGGCCAATTCGTCCCGGCGCCGGACGGGGAGGAGGTCATCTGGATGCCAACCGCGGAGCCTGTGGCGATCGTTCCCTATCGCGGGAGCGACATCGCCGGGGAACCCCGCCAGTGGACCGACGTCCCCTATCCAGAGAAGCTCGGCTTTGCGCGTGACTTTGTCGACCATGCCGACGCGGTTCGCGCGATGAGCGCCGCGTTGGGGCTTGGTCGCCTTACGGGGACGACGCGGGAAGAGTTTAGGGCGCTGCTGGCAGCCGTGCAGCGCGGATCAGACTGACGTTGCCCTTTTGGAGCAGCGTGCCGTACTCACAGTCTGGCCGTGGCGGATATCGTTGCCTGACGTGCGGGTGGTTTGGGGCGTCACTGGCAACACCCGACAGCGTGCTGCGAATCACCATGTCGGTGCAGCCGTTTCAGGGTTTGGCCATGGTGATACGTTAACGGAACGATTACGGGCTCGGTTCGGCGGCTCAGGCGTGGGGCCTGGTTCGTCGGAGGCCGGCGACGGGCAGGTGCAGGCGCTGGGGGACGAAGGGCCAGACCGAAGGGGAATGCTCGGCGAAGGGCAGCGGTTTGGGTTTTGGCAGGCGGGGTTTGGGCGGCCTGGTGGGCCGGGGCGGCGGGCGATAAGGCTGGGGGGTGCGAGGCCGAACATGCGGGCCAGCGGGCGCAGCAGGCGGGCGGCCTGCGGGGCGGCTTCGCAGAGGGCTGCTATCTCGGGGTCGTGGAGCAGGAGGGCGATGCGCGGGGCGAGCTGTGCCAGGGGCTGGTGCAGGCGGATGAGCCAGGCATCACCCTGGGGCGCGCGGCGGGGCAGCCCGGCCGGGTGAGGGGCGGGCGTGGCCGATCGCTGCGGCGCTGCGAGGGTGGTGGCGGCCGCGCTGCCAGCGGAGGACCAGCCGATCGAGCCGGGCCAAGGTGCGACGCAGGCGGAATCAGACCAGGACCAGGAGCGGGGAGAGTGCCCTGTGGCGCGCGGCGACGCGGGCGAGGGTGGCGCAGAGGTCCTCGACATGGGGGAGATAGCGTTGGCCGAGCGCGGAGGCCGGAGGGGTGATCTGCACGGGGGTTAGTTGTGCTGACCTTTAGGTTCGCTGCAAGGGGAAAGGGGGGCGGCGATCTATCCGGCGGCGATGTCGTCAGCGGTGCCGAGCATGGTGCTGATGCTGCGGGAGCTTGATGAGGGGAGGGGGGCGCGACCTCACCACTTGATAGATTGCCGGGGGCATTTTCTCATCCAGGTCCACTACAGCATCTTGACTTTGTGATCTTGACTTGAGAATTGTGTTATGCTGTTGCGCATCAGAGTCGATCGATGTTCAAAGCGGAGTGGGTCGGTCTTCTACGTGCGGAACCGCAGTCGGCCGTTCTTCTAGGATGAGTTCCTCGACGTGGCTAACTATCGACGCTGACAGTGCGGAGCGAGCAGGAGCGTCACTTAGTGAGTAGCACCGAACTGGCTCTCGTAGGGAGAGAAAGCCTACTTCAATGGCGTCATCGCCCTGAATATGGTAAGCCTCCGCTGCCAGTGAGAGTGCCGCATATGACGGTGCGACCGCGAGCAGCGGGCTTTTGTTGTTCCAAATAGTGTAGGCCGTCACCCGCCCATGCGCTCGTAAGCCGAAGACTGGCTCGAACCTGACCCTAAATAGATGTCTTGGGCTTTCGTATATGGCGGTCCCTATATTGACGATCTCGCCCGAGGTCCTTTCGCGCCAACTCCCAAGACGTTCGAGCGCAGCCGCCGCAGACTGTCGTTCAGGGAGCCTCGTAATAGCAGCGGTGGAAGCGGCCACGGAGGCCAGCGGCTCGCCGTGCACGAGGTAACGACGGGCACATTCTCTCATGCTCTTATGAAAGTCAAAGCCGCTGCCAGCCGACGGAGCGAGCCGGCTTCGAATTTCCCTCCTTTGAGGCTTTTCGTTAAGGGAAAGCACCTTTAAGAATGCCGAGAAGCCAAAGTTGATTTTGGTCACTGAGCAGCCTCGCTATCATTGTTAACTAATCGAAATAACAATCGAATGCGCCGTTCCAAGATCAGCGGAGAAATTTCTAATGAAATTTATGCAATGAATAGAATCAAGAAATCAGTTCACTTACACGTATATCGCGAGCCTGGGTAAAACGATAGCTGGCCCAAGTGGCCAGACCCATGAGGTAAGCGACAGTTGAGAAATATTTTTATACAGGATCATCTACCGCTTCGAGCCGCCCATTGATCTTACTAGATAGAATGTCCGCACTTTGGGCATCTAGGGTTTCCGTTCGCTGTGAACATCCCGAAAAACGATCTGCATCCCGGACATGTGTAGTTCATGACCGTGACCCACTGAGGGGCGGGTACGAGTCTCGCGCTTCCGCATCTGTGGCAGATTGGCGATAGGCGATGTCCGCCACCCACTACAGTTGCGGCGACGCCCGTAGTCGTGTGGCAGTCACTGCAAATCATTCCATATAGAATTTGCGCTGCGCCACTCATTAATTTTTTATTCCTGTGATATTTCCAACGCCGAACGCTGATATCTGTGTTCCGGCCGCAATACGAGTGGGTTTTGTGATCTCCGCTCCGGTTACGACACCTACGCCGCTTGCCGAAATGGTTCCCGCTATTTCGGATAATGGCGTGATGGCCGTCTTACCGACCTGTCGCGCGGCTTCCGCCTCTCGCACAACTTTCCATTTCCGAAGTAAGTCGGTAGAATAGTCGGCGCCGCCATTGCGGTCGATAAGCGCCGAGCACGTTTGACATAGCCAAATCCCGTTTTCGATACCGCTTCGCTGCTCTGAAGTGAGCGAGTCATCAAAACGAGCGCCGCCTGGTGCGGCTGCTGTGATATGCGATGCCACGCCCACATTGGTTGCCTTGGAAGGCAGCGTGAGGCTCGGTCCGGATGTCGTAGCCATACACTGCGGGTTCGAGCAAATCGAAGCAGCACGCTTTTCTATCGTAGCCCTCGTTTGGGGCTTGAAGTCGTCTCTGGACATTTGAAAATCCGATTAACGGGCCTGAATCAGCAAGATTTTCTGCGCCGTGAAAGTGAAAGGCGGCGCGCGGGCGACTCGATAGCACTCATCGTCAGAAATTATACTACTTCTAGAGCATCATCGAAAGGGACATATTCATCACCGAAACTACGATAGAATCGTGTTCGCGGAGACCGATCGAGATGATTTTCCCAAGCCCACGGCCAGACGCTTTCTGGCAGTAGCCCGTTCCGAGCACCAGAGGCGGAGAGAAAGTTTTTTTGCTTCTTTTTTTCAAAAAAAGAAGCGCTTCCCTTCCTGCCGCTTGCCTTCCTTCCCTCATTCCAGCGTCAAGCGCGCCTTCTCCGCCGTGAACCGCGAGCAGGTGGGCGCGGCGGTTTGGGCGTTGAAGGAGTCGATGGCGATGAGGGTGTTGGCGAGGAGGCGGTAGCCTTCGCCTGATTTGGTGTGGACGTGGGCGGGGTTGGTGTTGGCGACGGTTCCGACGGGGGCGCGGGCTCGGTTGGGGGTGTGGAGGCCTAAGTCCGGGTGGTGGGCGAGGGTTTGGATGTCGGCGAGGGTTTCGGGGCGGGGGGAGGCGGCCTGGAGGGCAAACCGCTGGTCCGGCACCAGGGGGGGGTAGCTGGCGTGGAAGGGGGCGAGGGCTTCGGTGCGGGGTGGGGTGGGGGTGGGGGTGAGGGCGGCCAGCGTGTCGGTCATGGGGCCGAAATTCCGCGATGGCCTGGCGGCCGCTTGCGATCAGGTCAATGTCGATATCGTCAAGCGATCCGATCTGCATCGGTTTGTTCGTCCTGCCTCGACGAAGGATCGTCGAGGCAGGACGAACAAGCCGATGCCGCCGATTGGCACAGGACCGGGAGCGCCTCAACCGCACCGGCCTCACCTTCGTGCGCCGGGCCTCCGTCCGCCGCATGCTCCGCAAGCTATGCCAAACCACGAATTGATCCCGGATGGACTCTTGGGTCAGGCGCGTCAGGCAGCGATCCGCCAGTGAGCCAGGGCCGCCCGACGCCCGCTTATCGCGCGGCGCCGGCCAGGGTGTGCGCCATCCGCACTTCGACGCCCACGCCACCGACCGTCTCGGGCCAGACCTTTGGGTTGAGCCGGCCGTGATAGTTGGTGGTGATGTACATGCTGGTCTCGCTCTGCCCTTGCCCTCCGGGCGCCAACAAGGGCGTGCCGTAGATCAGCGTATTGCTGCCATCCGCCCCCGTCCGGGGCAGCGGCAACGTCGCCCCCAGCGCGAGGGACCTGGTCGCCGCAAAGGCGCGCAGGGCCGCCACATAGGGCTTGGCGGTCGGGAAGCCCGATCGGGTCATCCGCCGCACCCCGCAGGTGTGGAACGGCGGCGCCTCGACCGTGACCACATAACGCGCGATGTCACTGTGCAGTTGCCAACCCTGTCCCGGGTCCGCATGCAGATATGCCGCGACCTCCTTGGCGGTCAGCGGCGTTGCGGCATGTGCGTTCAGGGCGCGGGTCATCGCCGCCAGGTCGGGGAATGCGGTCAGGCAGATGTCGCGATAGAGCCCGGCCATCTCCGCTGCCGCCGCCACGTCCTGCGGGGCGGCCGGGGCGAATGTCGAAGGCGATTCGACAGCCGGCGCCGCTGCGGGCATCACCGCCGCCGTGGTCGCCGGCGGCTTCGCCGAACAGCCGAAGCACGCCAGGCCAATCAACACCCAGCCCGCGTTGCGCGCGATCATCGCGGCCGGGCCCACGTGCGTTCCGCCGCGCCCTCCGGCATGGCGCCGCCCCGGCTCCGCACTGGCGTTGCGGTCACCGGACCCGGCACGTTGTCGTCGCTGCGGCATATCTGACTCCCAAGAAACCGCCCACCAGAATGATGAGATGTCGGCATGATATCAAGCTGTCCGCGGTGATATCCCGCTGCATCCTCGTAGACCAGGTTGAGAATAACCAGGGTGCAAACCGCGCGATGTGGCTCGGCTGTGCTTCAAGGCCTGTGGGCCGGGAAGAGTGATGGCGGCACACCCGAAAGGGTACGGGGCATCCGAGGCGCCTTCGCGGCCCCCAGCGTTTCGTCCGGCGCCGTCTGCAGTCCGGCCAAGTTGAGCAGGAACGTGAACGGCGGCATGAGCGGATTGGTCAGCCAGCCCACCGGCCCCATCCCGGCCAGCGACAGCAGCCAGTTCAGCGGCCCGATGGTGGCGCCGAACACGATGTACCATGTCGTGCCGACCACCGCCGGTGTCACCGCCGTCGGCGCCAGCACGATGGTGCGGATCATCCGCCGGCCGCGCGCCTCGCCGTTCAGCAGCAGCGCACCGATCGCCACGATTCAGCCCATGCGTTCGGAAGCCGACATGTTGAACCTGCCGGTGCTCCAGAGGCATCGACGGTCGCCATCAGAACACCAGCACCTTCGCCGCCTCGGCGGTCGCGGCGGCAAGCTCGTTCATGGTGCTGCGCCGCGCGCCCTCCATGATGTCGTCGTCAGTCATGCCGCGCGCATTCATGCAGGTGCCGCAGAGCAAGACGTCGCCCTTGCCGACAACCACGCGCTTCAGCATCCGCTCCAGGCTGTAATAGCCTTCCGGCACCTTCTGGCCACGGCGCGCGGCGCCGACCGCGTCGGCCATCAGGAAGACGGTCACGGCCGTGCCGGGGTCGCGCTTCAGCAGGGCGCCCGCCAGGCGCAGCGCGTTGTAGCAGCGCTCGGTGCCATAGGGCGGGTCGTTCAGGATCAGCAGCGTCGTCATCGACGTATCCCCCCGTTCCGGTTCGATCGCCGAGGATGCGGCGTCGCTCCTCGCACTCCGCCTTGTCGATCTCGCCGCGCGCGAAGCGCTCCTTGAGGATGCCGAGCGGCGTGCGGCCCGGCGGCAGCGTGTGGTAGTGGTGCGGTCCCCAGCTCGGCCCGCCGAGCCAACGGACCAGCACGACCACGGTGGCGATCGCGGCGACGAGCGCCAGGATCATGACCAGCGGCCCGAACACCATGCCGTATCCGCCGCCATCCCACATCATGCGCGGCCCGTAGCCATAGGTCGCGGGCGGCGTCTGCGCCATGACGGCGACCGGCGTTGCCGCCGCGAGCAGGCCGCCCGCGAGCGTCGCGGCGATCGTCCTGTGGCGTCCCATCTCCGTTCTCCCTCTCATCACCGGCCTGCGGATGCTTCCGGTGTTTCGTCTCCATCGCCGTGCGCGGCCTGCCGGTTGGGCAGGGAATAGGCGCGATCGCCATCCCGCAGCGGCTGAGTCAGCATGCGGCCCAGCCGCTGTTCGCGCGGGTCGCGGAACCGGGTGAGGCCGATCGTCATCGCCGCGTGCCTCGCCGCCGGCTGCGCGAGGTAGGTGCCGAACAGGGCATCCATCATGGGCGGCATCCGGGTTGACGGAGGCGGCCGGGATGGCCATCATTCAATCTATCAATTGAATTAACGAACCAAGCCCGACCGATGTCAAGCAGCGACAGTCCGAAGCGTCAGCTCCTCGTCCAGTTCGCCGCGCTGGCCCGCGCGCTCGGTCATGAGCACCGCCTGGAACTGCTGGAGCATCTCGGCCAGGGCGAGCGGTCGGTGGAGGCGCTTGCCACGCGATGCGGCCAGCCCTTCGCCAATATTTCGCAGCACCTCCAGCAGCTACGACGCAGCGGCCTGGTGGCGACACGGCGCAACGGCAAGCGCGTGCTCTACCGCCTGGCGGACGATGCGGTGCCGGCGCTGCTGGCCGCCCTGCGCCAGGTGGCGGAGCGCAACATCGCCGAGGTCCGGCACATCGTGGCCAGAGATTTCGGCGCGCGCGACGGGCTGGAGCCGGTGTCGCGCGACGAATTGCTGGCCCGGCTGCGCGAGGGGGGCGTCGTCCTGCTCGATGTGCGGCCGCCGGACGAATACGCCGCCGGCCACCTGCCGGGCGCGCTGAACGTGCCGCCCGACCGGCTGGACGCGGCGATCGCGGCGCTGCCGCGCGACCGCGAGGTGGTCGCCTACTGCCGCGGCCCCTATTGCGTGCTGTCGTTCGAGGCGGTGGCAGCACTGCGCCGCCAGGGCTTTCGCGCCCGCCGGCTGGAGGACGGATTTCCCGAATGGAAGGCCGCCGGCCTCGCCGTCGAGGCCGCCTGATGCCTCAGGGGTTGAGGACGATCACGATCACCCCCAGCAGGCACAGCAATCCGCCCAGGATGCCGCTCTCGTAGCGCTCAAGCGCCGCCAGCCGCAGCCGCTCCAGCCCGGCCAGCGTCAGCGCGGTGAACAGCATCATGCCGGCCACGGTCGCCGCGCCGAGGATCGTGCTCAGCAGCACGAAGCCGGCCCAGCCATAAGTGATGCCCGAGAGGTAGACCGGCAGGAACCCCTCGCAGGGCGAAAAGGTCAGCAGCGCCAGCAGGCTCAGGATCGCCGCCGTGTCCGACCGCCGCGTCGCGGCGACCGGCGCCGCATGCGCGTGCGGCTGGAGGTGCACATGCCCGTGGTCGTGCCCGTGGGCGTGCCCGTGATCGTGATCGTGAGAATGGTCGTGAGAATGGTCGTGGCGGTGTTCGTGCGCGTGATCATGGCCGCGCCGCCAAGGCAGCTGCCAATGATGGTGCCCGCCCTGGCCGCGCAGCTGGCGGGCGATGTAGTAGCCGCCGAACAGGAACAGCACGCCGCCGGCCAGCAGCGGCAGGATGCCGCCGGTCCAGGGGCTGGTCTCGATGCCGAACCACACCACCAGGGCGCCCAGGAACGCGGTGAACACCACGTGCCCGAGCCCAGCCAGCGCCGTCACGGCGAGCGTCTTGCCGCGCCCCCAGCCCTGGCCGCGGCTGGCTAGCACGAAAGGTAGCCAATGCGTCGGGATGGCGGCGTGCAGAAACGCCACCAGAAAGCCGGTCGCGGCAATCGGCACCAGCATCGACAGGTTCATCACGTATGCTCCGCGCTGCGCACCGGGGACGATTGGCGCGGCGGCGATTGGCGCGGCGGCTGCCAGCCCAGCAGCCGCAGGGCGTTCAGCGTCACCAGCACGGTGGCGCCCGTATCGGCCAGGATGGCCATCCACAGCGTGGTCGCGCCGGTCACCGTGGTCAGCACGAACAGCAGCTTCAGCCCGACCGCGATGGCCACGTTCTGCCGCACATTGCCGAGCGTGGCCCGCGACAGCGCCACCAGGTCCGCCACGCCGCCCACCCTTCCGTTCAGCAGCGCCGCGTCGGCCGCCTCCAGCGCCACGTCGGTGCCGCCGTCCATGGCGATGCCGACTGTGGCGGCCGCCAGCGACGGCGCGTCGTTGATGCCGTCGCCCACCATCGCCACCGGGCCGAGCCCGCGCAGCCGGGTGATCTCGCGCAGCTTGTCCTCGGGCAGCAATTCGGCCTGCACCTCGATGCCGAGCGCGGCCCCGATGGCGCGCCCGGTGCGGGCGTTGTCACCGGTCAGCATCACGCTGCGCACCCCAAGCGCACGCAGCGCGGCGAGGCCGGAGGCGGCATCGGGGCGCGGCTCGTCGCGCAGGGCGATGACGCCGACCAGCTCCGCGCCGGCCACCACCACCACGGTCTTGCCGGCATCCTCCAGCGCCGCCAGCCCGGGCGGCAGTGCCACGCCCTCCTCCTCCGCCCAGCGCGGACTGCCGACGGCGATACGGCGGCCTTGCAGCGTGGCGAACACCGCCTTGCCGGCGGCAGCGCCGCCCGCCTCCGCCGCCGGCACGGCGATCCCGCGCCGCGCGGCCTCGGCCAGGATGGCGCGGGCCAGCGGATGCGCCGATCCCTGCTCCACCGCCGCCGCCTGCGCCAACAATTCTGCCTCGTCCACCCCCGCCGCCGGCAGCAGGTCGGTCACCACCGGGTGCCCCGCCGTCAGCGTGCCGGTCTTGTCGAACGCCGCCATCCGCGCCGCGCCGATCGCCTCCAGCGCCGCGCCGCCCTTGATCAGCAGGCCCCGCCGCGCCCCGGCCGACAGGCCCGAGGCCATCGCTGCCGGCACCGAGATCACCAGCGCACAGGGGCAGGCCACCAGCAGCAGCGCCAGGCCGCGATAGATCCACACCCCCCATTCGGCCCCGAACAGCAGCGGCGGCGCCAGTATCACCACCGCCGCCACCGCCATCGCGCCCGGCGTCCAGATTTCGGCGAACCGCTCGATGAAACGTTGGGTGGGCGCGCGCGAGGCCGCCGCCTCCTCCACCATGCGCATGATCCGCGCGATGGTGTTGTCGGCCGCCCGGCGCGTCACCCGCACCCGCAGCACGCCGTCGGTGTTGATCGAGCCGGCGACCACCGCATCGCCCACGCCGCGCGCCACCGGCACGCTCTCGCCGGTGACCGGGCTTTCGTCGATGGCGGATTGGCCCTCCAGGATGACCCCGTCGCCAGGCAGCCGGTCGCCCGGGCGGACCTGCACCACATCGCCGACCGCCAGACGCTCGATCGCCACCTCCTCGATCGCGCCGCCGACGCCCTCCCGGCGCGCCTGGCGCGGCAGCAGCTTGCCGAGCGCCCGGATGCCGGCCCGCGCCCGGCCGGCGGCGACGCCTTCGAGCAGTTCGCCGAGCGCGAACAGGAACACCACCACCGCCGCCTCCTCGGCGGCGCCGATCGCGATCGCGCCGAGGGCGGCCACGCACATCAGCGTCTCGATCGAGAACGGACTGCCGGCGCGGGCGAGTGCGATCGCCCGCCGCCCGAACGGCGCCAGCGCCACCAGAGCCGCGGCCAGGTAGAACCAGTACTGCAGCGCCGGTGCCACCTGCGACAGCGCGAAGGCCGCCCCGACCAGCCCGCCGAGCAGGAATGTCAGGCGCGCCTTGCCGGTGGCCCACCAGGGCTGCCCGGCCGGCCCAGCATCGCCATGCGTGTGTCCCGCGACAGCCGCGCCTTCGTGCCGGTGGCCGCTACTGTGGTCGTGACTATGGTCGTGGTCATGCGCATGCCCGTCCGCTTTGCCGCCCCCAGGCGCCGCGGCGCCGTCGTTGCGCGCCGTGCTGTAGCCCAGGGACGCCACCTGCCGTTCCACGCTGCCGGGATCGAAACCGACGCCGCCGCGCAGCGTCATCCGCTCCGCCATCAGGTTGACCTCGACCGACGCCACCCCCGGCAGCCGCTGCACCGCCTTCTCGACCGAGGCCACGCAGGCGGCGCAATCCATGCCGCCGACGCGCCACGTGTAAAGCGTCTGGTCGTCATCCGGGGTCTCGCGCATCGGCGCCTCCATGTTGCCGGGCCGGACCATGGGGGCTACAGCGACTGTAGGTTCAAGCGCTTTCTGCGGCGGCCAGGATCGTCAAAGCCCGGCGCGCCACGATATATAACGCCATGGACGCGGGTGGAGGCACATGAGCACGACAACCGACGCCGCGCGGCCGGCGAGCCTCTCCATCGGCGCCCTGGCCGGCCGCAGCGGCTGCAAGCGCCAGACGATCCGCTGGTACGAAGAAATCGGGATGCTGCCGGAAGCGGCCCGGACAGAGGGCGGGCACCGCGTTTATGGCCCGCAGCACCTCGCGCGGCTGGAGTTCATCCGCCACGCGCGCGGCCTCGGCTTCCCGCTGGACGACATCCGCACGCTCCTCGACCTGTCCGGCCAACCGGGGCGGAGTTGCGACGAGGTGCATGAGATCGGCGCCCGGTTGCTCGATGCGGTCGACGCCCGGATGCGGCGACTGGCGGCGGTGCGCGAGGAGTTGCACCGGATCGTCGCCAGTTGCACCACCGGCGGGCCGGCGGCCTCCTGCCGCATCCTCGACGCCCTCGCCGATCACCACCACGACGGCTGTGCCGCACAAAGCGACACGGGCGCGGTCGGCTGACGAGATGAAAGCAACAGCCTCGCCTCAGCGAATGTTGGATTCCAGCAGCGACCGCCGCTCCAGTTGCCGGCCATACAACCAGTCTCGTGTCCGAGTCGAACTTCGCCGGACCGCAGGTATGGCCAAGGTTTGCCGCGATAGAATGGGGATACCAGGGGCGCGACGAACTCTAATTCGGCTTTCCGTGGGGCCGTTTTTCTCCGGGGCTTGGCCGATTTAGTCTACATAAAGTCATTCAATTGCAATCCACGGGATGCTTAATTTTTGAGGCGATCCTGGTTAGCATTTCATTCCCTGGGGCAGTCCAGACCGGGAACGAGCTCGAGACGCCAAACCCTACAAGTTTGGCGTCAACGCGGCCGACGCCCGCCCCCGTTGCTGCCATCATGTGATCAAAGCGCCCACTCGGCCGAGAGCGCTTCAGCTTGCTGCAGCACGTTCTGCACCGCAGCATCCTGCAAGTCGGGTGGGTAGCCGTACTTGCGCAGCAGGCGCTTCACGTGCCGGCGGATATTGGCCCGCGCCGAGTCCCGGTGCATCCAGTCGACCGTGACGTTGCCCTTGATGACTGTCACCAGCTCATGGGCGATCACCCGCAGGGTAGGCTCCCCCATCACCTGCCGTGCGCTCTCATTTTCGGCCAGGGCATCATAAAAGGCGATCTCCTCGTCGGTGAGGCCCGTCTCCTCGCCGCGGGCGCGGGCGGTGCGGATATCCCTGGCAATCTGGATCAGCTCTTCCAGCACCTGGGCGGTCGTGATGGCGTTGACGTGGTAGCGGGCGATGGCCGCTTCCAAGCGCTCAGTGAACCCCTTCGCCTGCGTGACGTTGCGCTGTGCCTGCGAGCGCACTGTGCCGTTGATCAGCTTCTTCAGCGCCTCGATGGCGAGGTTCTTCTTGTCGAGATCCCGGACCTCGGCCAGGAATTCATCCGACAGAATTGAAATATCCGGGCTGTCCAGTCCGGCCGCCTTCATGATGTCCACGATCTCGGTCGAGGCCACCGCACGGCTCACGATCTGCTGGATCGCCAGTTCCCGCTCGGCGGTGCTTTTTTTGCCATCGCCGGGCACGCTCTTGATCAGCGCGACCCGGATGGCCTGGAAGAAGCCGACCTCTTCGCGGACGGCGCGTGCTTCGTCGCTCGCCGCTGCCAGTGCGAACGCCTTGGACAGCGCCACCACGCCGTCCGCGAAGCGCCGATGGGCCCGCTTCTTGCCATCCTCGGTAGTCTCCTTGGCGGCGTCGGCCTGCTGCAACGTCAGCACCCAGTCGATGGCGCCCGCCATGATCGTTAGCCGCGTCTGTGGCGTTGCCGCGGCATCCAGGGCTGGGCGGTAGTCGAAGCCGCCCTTGGTGTCCGGCCGGAACATGGCGCGGACGACCTCGTATTTCTCCAGCATGACCTGGACCGCCTGGGCTTCGTCGATCCCGGTCTGGTCGCGGTCGCCGCCGGAATACTGGCCCAGCGCGCTCTTCAGGTTTTGGGCGATGCCGATGTAGTCCACCACCAGGCCGGCGGGCTTGTCGCGGAACACGCGGTTGACGCGGGCGATAGCCTGCATCAGGCCGTGCCCCTTCATCGGCTTGTCCACATACATCGTGTGCATGCAGGGCGCATCGAACCCGGTCAGCCACATGTCCCGGACGATCACCAGCCGGAGCGGGTCTGCCGGGTTCTTGGCACGCTTGGCCAGCATGTCCCGCCGCGCCTTCGGCCGCTTGCCGATATGCGGCTGCCAGGCCGGCGGGTCGGAGGCCGCGCCGGTCATCACCACCTTGATCGCGCCGGCCTCATCGTTGTCGCTATGCCATCCGGGGCGCAGTTTCACGATGGCGTCGTAGAGTGCGACGCAGATGCGGCGGCTCATGCAGACGATCATGGCCTTGCCGTCCAGTGCCGCCGCCCGATCCTCGAAATGCCGCACGAGGTCCTCGGCGACCAGGGCGAGCCGTTTGTCTGAGCCGACCAGCGCTTCGACACTCGCCCATTTGCGCTTGAGCCGTTCCTGCTCGATGTCGGCCTGGTCTTCGGTAAGGTCGGCGATCTCGGCGTCAATCTTCGGCTTCTCGTCCTCGTCGAGCTCGATCCGGGCCAGCCGGCTCTCGTAGTAGATCGGGACCGTGGCGCCGTCTTCGACCGCGCGGGCGATGTCGTAGATGTCGATGTAGTCGCCGAACACGGCCGGAGTGTTGACGTCGTCCTTCTCGATCGGCGTGCCGGTGAAGCCGATGAAAGAGGCGTTGGGCAACCCGTCGCGCAGATATTTGGCGAAGCCGTAGGAGATGTCCCCGGTCTTGGCGGCCACCTTGGCGCGGAAGCCGTATTGGCTGCGGTGGGCCTCGTCGGCGATGACGATCACGTTGCGACGGTCGGTCAGCACCGGATAGTCGGTGGCACCGGCCTCCGGCGAGAATTTCTGTAGGGTGGTGAAGATCACGCCGCCCGAGGGCCGGTCCAGCAGTTTGCGCAGATGCTCGCGGTCCTCGGCCTGCTGCGGCGCCTGGCGGAGTAGGTCCTGGCACATGCTGAAGGTGGCGAACAACTGCTCGTCCAGGTCGTTGCGGTCGGTCAGCACCACCAGAGTCGGGTTCTGCATGGCCGGGTGCTTGATGATCTGGCCGGCGTAGAACGCCATCAGCAGGCTTTTGCCTGAGCCCTGGGTGTGCCAGATGACGCCCGCCTTGCGGTCGCCCTGGGGTGCGGTTGCGGCCAGGGTGCGCGTGACGGCGTGGCGCACGGCGTGGAACTGGTGGTAGCCGGCGAGGATCTTCGCCACATCGCCGTCAGTGTCGCCGAAGACGATGAAGTCCTTTACCAGGTCGAGGAAGCGGCGGCGGTCGAACACGCCCTTGAGCAGCGTCTCCAGTTCCGGCGTCCCCTTGGGCGCCAGTTCGTCCCCCGAGACCGTGCGCCAGGGCATGAACCGCTCCCGATCGGCGGTCAGAGAGCCGATCCGTGCGGCGATGCCGTCCGAGATGACCAGCGCCGTATTGGTGCGGAACAGCGCGCCGATCTGCGCCTTGTAGGTCTGCAACTGGTTGAACGCGCCGTCCAGCGTGGCGTTCTCGTCGCCGGGGTTCTTCAGTTCGATCACGCCGAGCGGCAGGCCGTTGACCAGGATCACTACGTCCGGGCGGCGGTTCGCCTTGTTCTCGATCACGGTGAACTGGTTCACCGCCAGCCAGTCGTTGGTGTCAGGGTCGTCGAGGTCAATCAGTCGCGCCAGTTCGCCGCCGATGCCGCCGTCCGGCCGCCGCACCTCGACGGGCACGCCTTCGACCAAGTAGCGATGCAGGCGGCGGTTCTCCTGGATCATGGAAGGGGTTTCAGCCTGGAGCACCTTGGCGAGCACGGCGGCACGGACATCCTCCGCCAAGCCAGCATTCAACCGGGCAATGGCGGCGCGCAGCCGGGTGACCAATACGACATCGCCATAGGCGGCGCGTTCCGGGTGCGCCCCATCTGGTCCGATGTCCGGGCCGGTGGCCACCGCGTAGCCAAGCTCGGCCAGCCAGGCCAGCGCCGCTTCCTCGACGTGACTTTCGGCGATGGTGCTCATCCGGGCTTGTCTGGCCGCTTGAGCCGCCGCGCCTCAGCTTCCAGGCGGTCGATGTCGTCGTCAGCCTCGCGCGCCGCCTCGATGGCCTCGGCGGCCCGGCGGTTCGCATCGAACGCCTCGAACCGCCGATGGACAATCTGTTCCATTCGGTCATGCGAGACGCTGCCGGCGTGGCGCAGCACGTCGCGTTCGTTGAAGGCGAGGAAGCGGTCGGTCTGGGCGATCCAGTCAGCCATCCGGGTTTCCAGCCGGCGGCGGGCGCGGTCCTCGGCGAAGTCGAGGAACATGGCCGTCAGCCGGTTCAGCGATTCAATCTCCTCGGCGGCGAGGTAGTTCTTCGACACCGTGACATCCGCCTTGCGCACCCTGACGCCGGTCCAGGTGGTCAGCGCCATGTTCGGCTTGGCCGCGTCGGCACGCGCGACGATCAGTTCCGCCGCGGTGCGGCCGGTGACGGCGAACACCAGCTTGTTCTGGATGGTGGCGAAGAAGGTCTTGGCGGTCTCCTCCGCGCCGTCGTAATCGACGCTGGCGGCTTTGAAGAGGTCGCGGACCTTCTGATAGAAGCGCTTCTCCGAGGCCCGGATGTCGCGGATGCGGGCCAGCAATTCGTCGAAATAGTCGAGCCCGCCCGGCTCCTTCAGCCGCTCGTCGTGCAGCGCGAAGCCCTTGACCAAGTAGTCGCGCAGGATCGTGGTCGCCCAGCGGCGAAACTGGCTACCGCGAGGGGAGCGCACCCGGTAGCCGACGGCCAGGATGGCGTCGAGGTTGTAGAGCAAGGTGGCGTAGGCCTTGCCGTCGGCGGCAGTTGTCAAGGATTCCTTGACAACTGCATCGGACACCAATTCGCCATCGGCGACGACGTTCTTCAGGTGCAGGCTGACATTCTGCTTGGTGGTGTCGAACAGCGCGGCTATCTCGGCCTGGGTCAGCCAGACGGTGCCGTCGACGGCGCGCAACTGGATGGAAGCCTGGCCGTCCTCGGTGCGGTAGAGGATCAGTTCGCCCTTTCCCGACCCGCTCACGCCACCGCCTCCACTGCCCGTTCGGCGGTCTGTACGCGGAGTTCGCCGGACATCAGCTTGGGGAGGAGGAGGTCGCGGGTGGCGGCGAGGGTTCGACTTTCCTCGACATTTGCAAGGATGCGGTCCATCAGCGGGGTCACAACCTCGCCAAAGCTGATCATCACGGCGCTCCCAGGCCGGACTGCAGAGACCGAATTGAATGTAGCGCGTGTGATCGTATCGAAGACGGAGCCGTGTGTGTTGGCCTGCAAGCGCAAGATGGCATCCCGCAGCAAAAAATAGACAAATTGGGGCGGGATCGAGCCTTGGCCGAGCACGCCGTAGCAGGATTGATTGGCGGTCATTGGTCTACCTGCGACAGCTAATTTACCGACCGTTCCACGCGCAGTGATTATCGTTGCACCTTTCGGAAGCAGGCGCGCCGAGCAACTTGCGAGTCCTTCTTGGGTAATGTTCTTTTCGGTTTTCGTGACGAACACGTCAGAAGATGTGGGGGCATCGACCACAGAGAACCAAGGAATGTCGCCTCCCCAGAATTCCGGCCTGTCGGTCTTCGGCGTTCCCCCACCCACCAACTCTATGAATGCGGAGAGCGGTTGAGATGCCCACCCCTCCGGCTTCCCCTCCTCATCCAGCCGATCCGGGAACAGCGACCAGATCTCTGGCGCGAGGTAGGGGGCGCGGCCCTCCATCTTCGCCCGGGTGGGGCCGAAATCGACGAACCAATCCTTGAAGAGCGCCCGCGCCATCGCTTCGAGCGTCGCGTTCATGCGCCGGTTGATGTCGATCTTGTCAATCAAACCAAAAATTACTTCAGAAATGGCCTTTTGGATTGACAGAGGAGGCAATCGTATTGGCAGCCGCCTCTGCTCAGTAATCGGAACTTGATTGCGCGTCGTTTGCGCCATCACGAAGGAAAGCTGATCCTGAAAATCACGGCTCGAAAAATAAATTGCCAAAAAGCTTGGGAGGAGTCTTTCTGGATCAACCCGGAACTGGGTCAATGATGTCCCGATCACTGCAATTTTGTCAATCTCCGGAACAATGGCTACTCTTCCAACTGTTGCATTATGAGATAGCAAGACGTCTCCAGCTTGAACAAATCCAAATTTAAATGTACGGGCTTTGGTTTCCGATAGACGCGGCGCGTTCCGAAAATCTATTCTCCAATCGGACAGTGATTTAGCGGTCAGAAATGGCAATCCCTCGGATCCAAAATCTTCAACACGAGGATAGTTGGCTCCGTGATTCCCATCCTTGTGAACTACAATGGCACCTTCATCAAAGAGTCTGCCGATAGTGCATTGCCGCCACTCAAACATCTGCGACCACCGTAGCTAATTTGTCGCGAACAATTGTCGTCAGACCGTCGCTCTCCACGAACTGCTCGTCCAATTTTGCCTTTAGTGCAGCAAATCGCTCCGCAAACGGCACCTCGTCATCCTCGACATTGACCGCGCCGACGTAGCGCCCCGGAGTCAGCACGTGGTTGTGCCCCCTGATCTCCTCCAACGTCGCCGCCTTGCAGAAGCCCGGCACGTCCGCGTAGCCCTCGCCCTCGCGCCACGCGTGATAGGTCGCGGCGATCCGGGCGATGTCGGCGTCGGCGAACTCCTTGCGGGTGCGGTCCACCAGGGCGCCGAGCTTGCGGGCGTCGATGAACAGCACTTCGCCGCGCCGGTCGCGCAGCGTGCCTCCCTGGGTTTTGGCCGGGCTCTTGTCGCGGGCCAGGAACCACAGGCAGGCGGGGATCTGCGTCGAGTAGAAAAGCTGCCCCGGCAGCGCCACCATGCAGTCCACCACGTCCGCCTCCACCATGGCGCGGCGGATGGTGTCCTCGCCGGACTGCGCCGAGGACATGGAGCCGTTGGCCAGCACCACGCCAGCGGTGCCGCGCGGCGACAAGTGCCAGAGGATATGCTGCAGCCAGGCATAGTTGGCGTTGCCCACCGGCGGCGGGCCATAGGCCCAGCGCGTGTCCTCGCGCAGCCGCTCGCCGCCCCAGTCGGAGATGTTGAACGGCGGATTGGCCATGATGTAGTCGAAGCGCAGGTCCTTCAGCTCGTCCTTGTGGAAGCTGCCCTCGTTGTTCCAGCGGATATCGGCGTCGATGCCACGCACGGCTAGGTTCATCTTGGCCAGCCGCCAGGTGGTGTAGTTGGACTCCTGGCCGTAGATGGCGATGTCGCCGATGCGCCCGCCGTGGCTTTCGACGAACTTTTCCGACTGCACGAACATGCCGCCGGAGCCGCAGCAGGGGTCGTAGACGCGCCCCTTGTAGGGTTCCAGCATCTCCACCAGCACACGCACCACCGAGCGCGGGGTGTAGAACTCGCCGCCCCGCTTGCCCTCGGAGCCAGCGAAGCCGCCGAGGAAATACTCGTAGACGCGGCCGAGCAGGTCCTTCGCGCGGTCGCCGGGCTCGCCCATGGCGATGCCGGAGATCAGGTCGATCAGTTCGCCCAGCATCACCTTGTCGAGCGCGGGGCGGTTATAGTCCTTGGGCAGTACGCCGGTCAGGCCGGGGTTGGCCTTTTCGATTTCGGCCATCGCCTCGTCGATCAGCTTGCCGACGGTGGGCTGGCGGGCGTTGTCCTGCAGGTAGGACCAGCGCGCCTGCTTCGGCACCCAGAACACGTTCTCGGCGAGGTATTCGTCGGCGTCCTCGGCGGCGGCCGGGTCCTCGGAGAGCAGGGCGGCGCGCTTGGCCTCGAAGGCGTTCGAGATGTGCTTGAGGAAGATCAGGCCCAGGGCGACGTGCTTGTAGTCGGACGGCTCCAGATTCTTGCGCAGCTTGTCGGCGGCGAGGAACATCTGCGCCTCGAAGCCGAGATTGGCCCCGTTGCCGCTGCCCTTGGTCGGCTTGGCGGGCTTGGCGGGCTGGGCGGCCGCAGCGGCTGCGGCATCCTTTCTTGGGCGTCCCCTGGGCATGGTCACTCCTTGCGTGCTCTGGCGCGCGCCGGCTGGACCGGGGATGCGTCCGAAAGCGCATCGATCAGAGGGCAGCGCGCCTGCTGCCCTGCATCGCATTGCGCGGCCGCTTCGGCAAGGACGCGTTCCATCCCCCGCAGGCCGGCGAGCTTCGCGCGGACCTTCGCGAGATGCCCGGCGGCCAGTTCGCGGACGTCCCCACTGACCTCGTTGTTGGACGCCGCCAGGCCGAGTAACGTCCGCATTCCCTCTATAGTGAAGTCCAGGTCACTTGCCCGGCGCCCGAATACCGGCCGGGCGCCGTCACCAGTGCCATAGATGCGATAGCGGCCATGGCGCCGCGGCGCTGGCAGCACGCCGGCCCGCCCGTAGAAGCGGATGGTCTCGATCCCGCACCCGGTCCGGCGGGACAAGACCCCGATCGGCAACTTCTCGGCGACCATCGCGAACCTCGCAACGAAATTGGCGCTTGAGTCTGTAGTCGCTACAGACCGCAGCAAGGCCGCGAACACGGACAACGGAGTGCGGTATGCCCATGATTGCAGACCCGCAGAATACCGGGGCGCAACTCCTGCGCGACACCGGTGTCACGTTGCTGACCCTGGGTGGACTGGCAGTGGCGTTCGGGACGGCGTCGTGTTACGGGCTGCCGCTGCTGCGTGCCTCGTTCGGTAGCGGCTCCGCGTGGCGAACAGGCATCACCCTTTTGGCGGCACCTAAAGGGCCGCTGCTGGTCGACGCGGCGGCCAGCTGCTGGTAGCTGTTCGCTGACCCGATGGCCGCCCCGGTCTATGTCTACGGCTATCTCGACGGCGCCACCGGCCCGCAGGCCTCGACCGGGCCGGTCCAGGGGATCGACGGCGTCGAGGTTAGGGTCCTGTTCGACTTCGGCGTCGGCGCCATCGACTGGCGCGGCGGGTGGTTCAATCCGGGGGCTTGACGGTCAACGTGATGCCGCTGCCCCTGCCAGGGCGGCGGCACATCACCGGACCGGTCCGCGCGCCGGGCCGTCACCACCCTTTCAATTCTGTCATCTTCTGCCAGGCGGGTAGCCGCGCGCAATTTGGGCGGCTAAGCAAGCGGCCATGCTCCGTTTCATACTGCTCCTTGCCGCTGCCCTGGTCACCGAAGGTGCTGCCACACCAGCCTGGTCCGCCGGGCCGTCGCACCCGTACATGGTCAGGCCACTCGATCGGCTCCCGCGTGTCCGATCCGAGTTCGGGCCGCGTCACGATGGATTTCATCGTGGCGTTGACCTTTCTGCCGCATATGGATCTCCGGTCCGGGCAGCCACGGCCGGCATAGTGGTCTACGCCGGGCGCCACTCCGACTACGGCAATGTCGTCGACCTGCGCAGCCGCGAGGGGATACTGACGCGCTACGCGCACCTGTCGGCCATCTCGGCTGGTATCCGACCAGGCGCGGCAATCAGCGCAGGCAAGCAGCTCGGTGCGGTCGGCGCGACCGGCAATGCCAGCGGTCCCCACCTGCATTTCGAGGTTCGCATCCGCAACAAGCCGGTCAATCCGATGCAATATCTTGCCTTCGCCTCGGCGCCGCGGAATGCCGCCCATGAGCCCGTTGAGATTGCGGAAGCGCGCGACCCATCGCCGGCGCACCACCACGGCGCCGCGCGCAGCAGGGCGATGTATCCTCGCCCTCCGTTGAGATAGGGTGTTGGGAATTGACGTTGCCGGAACTGCGGCGCTGCCTGAGACAGGCTGATTTGCCTTCCTGACGGCGACCCGACTGTCTCGATCGTCGTCCCAGGGTGGGTGCGATGTGGATCGCCAGGGGCGACGCATCGGGCCAGGGCGGATACAACAGGCATCGGGTATCTGCCCCATCCCTCGGAGTGATCCGTCCTGGGTAGAGCTTCCGTCGGGGCGATCCAGCGCCCATGGTACAAGTTCAGCATGATTGACGGGAATATCATCATGGCGCCGGGAGCCCTGTTCGCGATCCTCTCAGCTGCGCTGTTCGGCGCATCGACACCTTTCGCGAAGCTGCTGCTCGGCGGCGGCGCCAATCCCTGGCTCCTTGCGGGGCTGCTCTACCTCGGATCGGGGATCGGCCTTGCCGCGGTCACGATGGTGCGGCGCGCGCAGGGCGGAGCGGTTGCCGAGGCGCCGCTTCGCCGGAGCGACCTCCCTTGGCTCGGGCTCGTGGTGCTCAGCGGCGGGATAATCGGGCCCGTGCTGCTGATGTTGGGTTTGACAACAACACCAGCCTCGGCGGCGGCGCTGCTGCTGAACCTGGAGGGGTTGGCGACCATGGCGATCGCATGGGTCGCGTTCCGGGAGAGCGTCGACCGACGCCTGCTTCTTGGTGCCGCCGCGATCCTTGCCGGCGCCGTGGTGCTGTCCTGGGAAGGCGGTCCGGCGCCCATCGGCTTTGGCGGGCTGGCCATCGCCGGGGCATGCCTGGCCTGGGGGATCGACAACAATCTCACGCGCAAACTCAGCACTGCCGATCCGGTGCAGATCGCGCTTGTGAAGGGGCTGGTCGCCGGCGTCGTCAATCTGGCCCTTGCCGTGGCGGGTGGCGCCGTGCTGCCGTCCGCCGGCATTGTCGCGGCGGCGGCGGTGGTCGGGTTCTTCGGCTACGGGGTCAGTCTCGTGCTGTACGTCCTCGGGCTACGCCATCTGGGCGCCGCGCGGACCGGGGCCTATTTCTCGACGGCGCCCTTCATCGGCGCGGCTGTCGCGGTGGCGATGTTCGGTGAGCCGGTCGGCGCCCGGCTCATCGTGGCCGGAATCCTGATGGCGGTCGGGATCTATCTCCACCTCGCCGAAGCGCACGACCATGAGCATCGCCACGAGGCATTGGAGCACGAGCACCGTCACCGCCACGATGCGCACCACCAGCATGCGCATGCGGGCGACGATCCGCCCGGCGAGCCGCATACGCATTGGCATCGGCACGCGCCGATCACGCACCGGCACCCGCACTATCCCGATCCGCATCATCGCCACGCGCATTGAAACCGGCTGACCGGAGCGGCCCGGTCAGCCGACACGCAGGGGGCGCTCGGGCCTATGCCGCCGCGGCGGGAATGGCCTCGACCGCCTTGCGCAACATGTCGCGCACCTCTTCGGCGGTTTCGGCGAGAGCCGGGTTGGCGATCGCCTGCATCGAGGCCACCGGGTCCACCGCGGAGATCTCGACCGTGCCGTCCTCGCGCTGCTGGACGACGACATTGCACGGCAGCATCGTGCCGATCTTGTCCTCCGCCTGGAGCGCGCGATAGGCCATCTTGGGATTGCAGGCGCCCAGGATGCGATAGGGGCGGAACGCGACGTCCAGCTTCTTCTTCAGGGTCGCCTGCACGTCGATATCGGTCAGCACGCCGAAGCCGTGGTCCTTGAGTGCTTCCGTGGTTGCGGCAATGGCGGCGTCGAACGGCATCGAGACGATCCTGGAGAAATGGTAGGTCATGTGAAACTGCTTTCATTCAAGGCGTTGAAGCGTGTGGAAGCGGGCGCGGCGGCGGTTACAACCGAAGCATGCGCAGGCGGAGCGCGTTGCCGATCACCGAGACGGAACTGAGCGACATCGCCAATGCCGCGACGATGGGGCTGAGCAGCAGGCCGAACGAGGGGTACAGCACCCCGGCCGCCAGCGGCACGCCGGCGACGTTGTAGACGAAGGCGAAGGCCAAATTCTGGCGGATGTTGCGCATCGTCGCCTGGCTGAGCGCGCGCGCCCGTGCGATGCCGGCGAGGTCGCCCTTCACCAGGGTCACCCCGGCGCTCTGCATCGCGACCTCGGTGCCGGTGCCCATGGCTATGCCGACATTGGCCTCCGCCAGGGCGGGGGCGTCATTCACGCCGTCGCCGGCCATGGCGACGATGCGGCCCTCGCTGCGCAAGCGGCGAACGATGCGGTGCTTGTCCTCGGGCAGCACCTCCGCCTCGACATCGTCGATGCCGAGCTGTTTCGCCACTGCCCTGGCGGTGGTGGCGTTGTCGCCGGTGAGCATCACGATATGGATGCCCTCCGCACGCAGCCGGGCCAGGGCGGCGGCCGTTGTCGCCTTGATCGGGTCGGCGACCGCGATGATGCCGCCGGGCTTGCCGTCGACGGCCAGGAACAGGGCGGTGGCGCCGTCCGCCCGCAGGCTGTCGGCCTGCGGCGCCAAATCGCCCAGTTGCACGCCGAGATCGGCCATCAGCGGGGCATTGCCCAGGGCCACGTCGCGGCCACCGACCTTGCCGGTGACGCCCTTGCCGGTGACCGAGGCGAAGCCGGTGGGCTCCTGCACCGTCAGGCCCTTTTCGCGGGCGGCGGCCACGATGGCGGCGGCCAGAGGGTGCTCGCTGGCGCGTTCCAGGCTGGCTGCCAGGGCCAGCAGGTCCGCCTCCTCGATCCCCGCGGCGGGCACGATGGTGGTGACGCGCGGCCTGCCCTCGGTGAGGGTGCCGGTCTTGTCGACGACCAGGGTGTTCACCTTCTCCATCTGCTCCAGCGCCTCGGCCGACTTGATCAGCACGCCGGCGGCCGCCCCCTTGCCGACGCCGACCATGATCGACATCGGCGTGGCCAAGCCCAGCGCGCAGGGGCAGGCGATCATCAGCACGGAGACGGCGGCGATCAGGCCGTAGCTCATCGCCGGCGCCGGGCCCACCAGCGCCCAGACGACGAAAGCGATCACCGCGACCGCCACCACCGCCGGCACGAAATAGCCGGAGACCGTGTCCGCCATGCGCTGGATCGGCGCGCGGGAGCGCTGCGCCTCGGCCACCATGGCGACGATGCGGGCCAGCATGGTCTCCGCCCCGATCTTGTCGGCGCGCATCACCAGCCCGCCGGTGCCGTTGACGGTGCCGCCGATCACCTTTTCGCCCGCCTGTTTGACGGCCGGCATGGACTCGCCGGTGACCATGGATTCATCGACGGCGCTGCGGCCTTCCAGCACCTCGCCGTCCACCGGCACGCCGTCGCCGGGGCGCACGCGCAGCCGGTCGCCGGCCTGGACCTGATCGACCGGAATCTCCTCGTCGTTCCCCGCCTCGGTCAGGCGGCGGGCGGTTTTGGGCGCGAGGTTCAGCAGGGCGCGGATGGCGCCACCGGTCTGCTCGCGGGCACGCAGTTCCAGCACCTGGCCCAGCAGCACCAGCACGGTGATGACGGCGGCGGCCTCGAAATACACCGCCACGCTGCCGTCGGCGTCGTGGAAACCGGCGGGGAACAGGCCCGGTGCGAAGGTCGCCACCAGGCTGTAGAGATAGGCGGCCCCGGTGCCGAGCGCGATCAGGCTGAACATGTTGAGCGAGCGGTTCACCACCGAAGCCCAGCCGCGCACGAAGAACGGCCAGCCCGCCCACAACACCACGGGGGTCGCGAGCGCGAACTGTATCCAGATGGAAAGCTGCATCGGCACCAGGTGATGCAGGCCGAGCGCGGGGATATGGCCGCCCATCTCCAGCACAACGACCGGCGCGGAGAGCGCGACACCGACCCAGAAGCGGCGGGTCATGTCGATCAATTCGGCATTCGGCGCGGCCTCGGCAGTCACCTCCACCGGCTCCAGCGCCATGCCGCAGATCGGGCAACTGCCCGGCCCTTCCTGGCGGATCTGCGGATGCATCGGGCAGGTGTAGATCGTGCCCGCAGGTTTTGGTGCCGGCGCCTCGGCGGGGCTCACGCGCAGGTATTTCTCCGGCTCGGCGACGAACTTCGTCTGGCAGCGGGCGGAGCAGAAATACACCGTCTGGCCGGCGTACTGGGTGTGATGCGCGGTAGTGGCCGGATCAACCTGCATGCCGCAGACGGGATCGAGAACCGTCGTTTCCCCCGCCGTGGGGGCGGCCTCGTGGGCGTGCCCATGGTGGTGATGATCGTCGGCGCCTGCTCCTGGATGGGGCAAGGGGGGCGGATTTGTCATGGTGATGTCCTCTCGGTAGAGGGGGCGGCATGTGCGGTTGCCGCAAGGCTGCTTGCTTTAGATACGGTGGGGGGGTATATAATTCAACCATGGACGAGACGATAAAGAAATCGGTGTCCGCGCGGCTGCGCCGGATCGAAGGCCAGGTGGGCGGCCTGCTGCGCATGGTCGCCGAAGACCGTTATTGCGTGGACGTGTTGACCCAGATCAATGCCGTGCGTGCGGCGCTGCATCAGGTTGAAAAGCAGATCCTGGCCGATCATGTCTCGCACTGCGTGGCCGGCGCGATTGAGTCGGGTGACGAGGTTGATCGCCGGCACAAGATCGACGAATTGATCGAGGCTGTCGGGCGGATGACAAGGTAGCGGCGATGCCGAAAGGCGCAGGTGGCAGGTTCAGGCGGGTGGTGTCCGGGCTTTTGGTCCTGGTGCTGCTTGCCGTGGGTTCCGCCTCGGCAGGTGCGGCGGTGGCGCCTGTGGCATATGCCGGCCTTGGCGCGACCGCCATCGGCGTGGACCAAGGCGAGCCCACCGCAACCTCCGCGCACACCTGTCGTGATGCCGGTGCGCCATGCCCGACGCCTACCGGCCCACACGGCGCCGTTTGCTGTCTCACATTTGGCTGTTCCGCCGGGACCGTCGCGCTGCCGACCGCCATCACGGTCATGCGGATGCGCCTCGCCAGCGGGGTGACCTACCGCACCCGTTCCACGGTCCGCCCCGACGGGCTTGGGCAGGCGCCCGCGCTCCCTCCCCCTCGCGCCATCGTCTGACCAGCCGGCGGCTCGGCGTCTGGCTTGGCACCATGCGGTGCCGGCCCCGCGACCGCAGGCCAACGCGCCACCGTGCGCTGCGTTCGAATGGCGCGGCGTGACCGGCGATCCTTCCGCAGTCAGACAAATGGTAATGTACGATGTTGGCTTCGCCCAACCGGCGCCGGTTCCTGGCGTCCACGCTCGCGGTCGCTGCCGCCGGCGGCCTTGAGACCGTCCTGCCCATCACCGCGCGGCCCGCCGCGGCCGCCACCCGGATGTCCCTGATCGTCGAGCGACGCAGCCTCGACGTGCGCGGCAGGGCAGCCTCGGTGTTCGGGCTGCGTCAGGCGGACGGCACCCCCGGCCTTGTGCTCGAACCGGGCCAACGCTTTGCGGTGGATCTGGTAAACAGGTCCGGCGAGGCGACGGTGGTGCACTGGCACGGCCAGACGCCCCCGAACGTCCAGGACGGCGTGGTCGAAACCGGCAGCACCCTGATCCCCGCCGGCGGCCGGCAAGGTTACGACTTCGCGCCGCGCCCGGGCACCCACTGGATGCATTCGCATCACGGTCTGCAGGAACAGGCGCTGCTGGCCGCGCCGCTGGTGGTGCGCACGGCCGAGGATCTGCGCCTCGACATGCAGGAGGTGACCGTGCTGCTGCACGATTTCACCTTCCGCGACCCCGCCGAGGTGCTGGCGCAGCTCACCGGCAGCGGGACGGGAATGGCCGGCATGTCGCACGCCGGCATGGCCATGCCCGGCATGTCCGGTTCCGGAGCATCTGCGCCAACCATGGCGGGGCATGCGCAGCCGATGGATCTCAACGACATCGATTACGACGCCTATCTCGCCAACGACCGCACGCTGGATGACCCGCTGCTGGTGCGCACCGAGCGTGCCGGGCGGGTTCGCCTGCGCCTGATCAACGGCGCGACTTCGACAGCCTTCTGGATCGATCTGGGCGCCACCTCTGCCACGGTGCTGGCGGTGGATGGCAACCCGGTGCGGCCGGTCACGGCGCGGCGCTTCCCGCTGGCGCAGGGTCAGCGCCTCGACCTGCTGGTGGCCATGCCGCAAGCCGGCGTCGTTGCGGTGCTGGCGCAGCGCGAAGGCGACCGGGCGCGGACAGGTGTGATCCTGGCCACGCCTGGCGCCGCGGTATCCAGGCTGGGCGGCGAGGCGGACCAGGCGGCCGAACCGGTGGACCTGTCGCTGGAGCAGCGTCTGGTGGCCGAGGCGCCGCTCGCGGCCCGGCCCGCCGACGTCACGCACCGGATCGCGCTTACCGGGGCGATGATGCCCTATGCCTGGGGGATCGATGACCGGACCTGGGGCAATCATGTGCCACTGCGCGTCCGCAAGGACCAGCGCGTGGTGCTGGAGATGCACAACCCCAGCCCGATGGCACACCCGATGCATTTGCACGGCCATCACTTCCAGGTAGTCGGGCTGAATGGCCGCACTCTGCCGGGTGCCCTGCGCGACACCGTGCTGGTGCCGCCCCGCGGCGTGGTGGTGGTTGCCTTCGACGCCGACAGCCCCGGCCGCTGGCTGCTCCACTGCCACAACCTGCTGCACATGGCGACCGGCATGATGACCGAGATCGCCTACGTCACGCATGCCTGAACCCAAATCCTAACAGGAGATATCGCGATGCGAAGCACTTTCACCCACGCCTCTGTTCTGGCGTTGACGCTGGCCCTGGGTCTGCCGCTGACCGCTGGCGCGCAGACCGCTCCGGGCAATGACCCGCACCATCCCGGCACTCCGGTGGCCGCAGCGCCCGGCACAGCCACGCCGACGCAGCCCCCGGCTGCGGCTGGTGCGCCGCCGCTCGGCATGATGATGGGCGACATGCAGCAGATGATGGGCATGATGGGCCAGATGATGAGCATGATGCAGATGATGGCCGGCGGGCCGAATGGCGCCGGAAGCGGAATGCGCGGCGGTGGAATGCCGGGCGCTGGAATGACAGGAGCCGGCCCGGGGAGCAACGGCGCCTGTGGCGGCGGCGAAATCCCGATGGGACCGATGGGCGGCGGTGGTCCCGGCGGCGGCTTTGGCATGGGCGGCCGGGGGCCGGCGGCAATGACCGGTATCGGCGGGCCGATGGCGGGCCGCTACGCCGCAGGGATGATCGCCTTCTACAAAGCTGAACTGGACATCACCGCGGCGCAGGAACCGCAATGGTCCGCCTTCGCCGCGGCGATGCGCGACGGCATGGACGCGATGCGCACGGCAGCCGCCCAGCGGATGTCCGCCGGCCAGCCGCACTCCGCGCCGGAGCGGATGGACGCTCATGTCGCCAGGCTGTCAGCCGCCCTGGATGCCGCCAAGGCGATGGCGACCGCGGGCAACGCGCTCTATGCCGTGCTCACCCCCGAGCAGCGTGAGATCGCGGATCAGTTCATGGCGCATCGCGGCCGGGGCATGACACCGTGACGTTCCAGCCGCGACATCTGGCCACACGTCGGGCGCTGCTCGGTGCTGCGCTGGCCTCGCCGCTCGTCGCCCGCTGGGCGCAGGCAGCGGGGCTACCCGCCCTGGCGGTCTGGAAAGATCGCACTTGCACCTGCTGCGGCGGCTGGGTTGCCCATATGCGCGCAGCGGGGTTCTCCGCGACCGTGGTCGAAACCGACGACATGGATGCGGTCAAGCGCCGCTTCGCGGTTCCAGATGCGCTGCAGTCCTGCCACACCGCGACGGTGGACGGCTATGTGCTGGAAGGACATGTGCCCGCCCAGGACGTCCGCCGCCTGCTGACCGAACGGCCGGCGGCGCGCGGCCTGGCGGCACCAGGCATGCCGGCGTCGGCGCCGGGAATGGACCTGCCCGGGCAGCCCTACCGGGTGATCCTGTTCGGCACCGTGTCCGGCGATCGCGTGTTCGCGCAACACTGAGCGCGCCGCCGCGCCGAGAGGCGCGGCGGCAGGAGGCTGTCAATGCAACCACAACCCTCCCCCTCTTTCTGGCATGGCCGCAGCACACTGGTGCTGCTCGGCTTTCTCGCGGTCGCGGGGTATTTCCTGATCACCGAGCACACGGCCCACACCATCGCCGTGTTGCCCTGGCTGTTCCTGCTCGCCTGTCCGCTGATGCATATGTTCATGCATCACGGCCACCACGGGCATGGGCGTCACACCCACGCGCGCCCCGACGAGCCGCAATCGTCTGATCGGGAGGGCCGGCCATGACCGAGGACATGCCAGCCTACGGGCTGGGGTTGCTGACGTTGGTCATGTTCCCTTGTCTCGTTGCGATGTACGTCGTGTTGGCGCACCGGGAGGAGGCCGAAGCCCATCAAACATTCGGTGCCGGATACGACAGCTATGCGGCGGCCGTTCCGGCATGGATCCCACGTATCGGCAACCGATCGATTGGCCGACGGGCTGCGCAATGATGCGGGGCGGTCCCGATTGGCTGCTGACAATCCGTCGCTATCTGCTGGCGATGGTTCTCGGCAATCTCGCATGGGAGGTTCTGCTGTTGCCGCTCTACTCGCTGTGGCAGAGCGGCACGACGCGAGAGATCGCCTTCGCTGTGCTGCATTGCACGCTTGGTGATGTCGCGATTGCCGCCGGCATCCTGGCCATCTCGCTCGCCCTGACCGGATCGGGCAGCTGGCCGGCCCAGCGCTTCGGTGCAGTGCTTGCGGGCTGCGTGATCCTCGGCGCGGGATACACAATCTACAGTGAATATCTGAATGTCGTGGTTCGCCGAGCCTGGAGCTATTCGGCATTCATGCCCATCGTGCCAGGACTCGGAACTGGCTTGGGCCCGCTCATGCAGTGGCTCGTCCTGCCATCGCTGGCGCTCGTGTGGGCCCACCGCAACGACACCGTGCCGATAGCGATCGGAAATCCTGCAATCGATTGAAGGCCGGCCTCGAATGCCATGGACCCGGCATTTCGACGGGGCGCCACATCAGCAATACAGAAGGAGCAAAGACAATGTTCGGTAGAATGGCAGACGGAGAAATGTGGGGTGGGCAGGGGGCGATGTGGGGAATGGGCCTCGGATGGATACTGGTGGTCGCTTTGGTCGTTCTCGGCATCGCTGCGCTGCTCAAATATCTATTCTCGGATCGCGGCCGATAACGCTGAGCGGGTCTCGCGCGTAGAACTTTGGGGCAGGGTCGTAACTCGATGGATTGAGGCGAGCAGGCGGAGGGCGCATCGCCGGTTGACGACTGCAACCGCGAGGGCCCATCCCTGCGACCGACCCATTGTGGCGACCGATAGCTTGTTCCCGGCTCCAAAGCGCCAGCCAGCACAGCCGCCCGTTCACCGCCCGTCGCGTGGAAACCTCATCCGCACCCGCAGTCCGGGCCGGGCGTCCTCCACCAGCAAATCCGCCTGGTGCAGTTCCGCCACGGCGGCGACCAGGCTCAGCCCGAGGCCGCTGCCCGGCGTGGTGCGGCTGGTCTCGCGGCGGTAGAAACGGTCCAGGATGCGGGCGCGCTCGCCTTCCGGCACGCCCGGGCCGTTATCGGCGACGGCCAGTTCGGCAACGCCCTCGGCCGCTGTCACCGACACGGTGATCGCGCAACCCTCCGGAGTGTGGCGCAGCGCGTTCTCGATCAGGTTGACCAGGGCCTGCACCAGCAGCTCGCGGTCGCCGTGGATGGGGGCCGTGGGCGCGATGGCGGCGCGCAGAAGGTGAAGCTGGTCCTCGGCCACCGGCTCGAACACCTCGAGCACGGTGCGGGCGGCCTCGGCGAGATCGAGCAGGCGGAAGCCGGCGCGGCGGGAGCCGGCCTCGATCTGGGCGATGCGCAGCAGGGCGCCAAAGGTCTCCAGGATGCCCTCGGCCTCGGCGATGGCGCGATCCATGGCCTGCTCGTACTCGGCGGCGCTGGCGGCCTTGGCGCGGGCCGCGTTCAGGCCCTGGCACAGCCGCGACAGCGGGGTGCGCAGGTCGTGGGCGATGTCGCTGGAGACCTGCCGCAGGCTCTCCATCAGCGCGGCGATGCGGTCCAGCATGCGATTCAGCGTGGCCGCCAGCCGGTCGAGGTCGTCGCCGCTGCCGCGCAGGCTGATGCGCTGCCCCAGATCGCCGGCGATGATCGCCTCGGCGGTACGGGTGATGGCGTCCAGGCGGCGCAGGAAGCCCAGGCTGAGCAGCGCCCCACCGCCCACGCCGAGTGCCGCCCCCAGAACCGCCACCCATCCGAACGCCGCCAGCACCGTTTCCTGCACGTCGTCGATCCGTGACAGATCGTCGCCCACCGCCAGCCGGACACCACCAGGCAGGTCGGCCACCAGCGCGCGCAGATGCTCGGCGGGCTCGACCACTGAGTCCTCGCTGCGCGGGCCGCCGGCGACGGTGATCCAGCCGCTGCCGGCGGGAAGCCGCGGCAGGACGCCGGCCAGGCGCGTGCCGGGCGGGTTCTCCACGGCATAATCCAGCGCCACCGGGCCCCGCCCGCGCGCCTGCGCCGCCGCCACCAGCCGCTCCAGTCCTCCGGTTTCGTACGTCGTCCGCAGAGTGGCGATCTCGGCTTCGATACGGTCGGTCATCTGCCGGTCCAATGCCGCGCGAATGGTCCACAGCGACACCCCACCGAGGATCGCGACCGAGACGCCGAACAACACTGCATACAACGCGGCCAGCCGAAAGCTGGCGGTGCGCAGTGTGCGCGGCAGATGCAGGTTATTCCGGCGCACGCATCATGTACCCGGCGCCGCGGACCGTCTGGATCAGGTCCGGGTCGCTGCCGCGGTCCAGCTTGGCGCGCAGCCGGCTCATATGCGTCTCGACGATGTTGGTCTTTGGGTCAAAGTGGAAATCCCACACGCCCTCCAGCAGCATGGTGCGCGTCACCACGCGGTCGGCGTGGCGCATCATGTATTCCAGCAGCTGGAACTCGCGCGGCTGCAGCTCGATGCGGGTGCCGCCGCGCGTCACCGCCCGCTTCAGCAGGTCCATCTCCAGGTCGGCCACCCGCAGCACGGTGTCCAGCTGCGCCAGCGGCGGGCGGCGGGCCAGGGCGTTGAGGCGGGCCAGCAATTCGGCGAAAGCGAAAGGCTTCACCAGATAATCGTCGCCGCCGGCGTCCAGCCCCGCCACCCGGTCGTCGATGCCGCCCAGCGTGGTCAGGAACAGCACCGGGGTGCGCTGGCCAGTGGCGCGCAGGGTGCGCACGATGCCAAGCCCGTCCAGCCCCGGCAGCATGCGATCCACCACCAGCACGTCGTAGCTTTCGCTGCTGGCGAGGAACAGGCCGTCGCGGCCGTTGGCGGCATGGTCGACGACATGGCCGTGCTGCTTCAACCCACCGGTGATGTAGGCAGCGGTCTCGGCATCATCTTCGATCAGCAGGATCTTCACCTTTGGGAGTCCCTCTTGGCGCGCGACTATAGCGGTTATGACCGTCGGCGGCGAAGCAGCAGCCCGCCGACCAGCAGCGCGGGCACCCCCAGTGCCACCGGCAGCACCCGGCCGGATTCCACCACTGGCTTGGGCGCCACGGTGAAATCCACGAACGGGCTTGGAGTCAGCGCGGCACCGGCCCGGCTGACCGCGCTGACCACCACGCGGTATTGGCCGGATTGGATCAGCCGCATCGGCCAGTTCGTGGTGACCGCAGCACCGGGGGCCAAGGATGCGACCGCAATCGCCTTGTGGGCGCTCCAATCCTCCAGGTCCACCGGCTGCTCGTGCCCGCGGTCAACCTGCACCAGACTGAGCCAGGCGATCAGACCCTCGACCGGCGTGGCGCCGGTGTTGCGGATGGAACTGCTGAAAGCGAGCCGGTCGCCCATCCGAGGGGTGGTCGGGTTGGTCGCGACAGGAGCGAATTCCACGGTGAGGCTTGCCGCCTGTCCCGCGACAGCTTGCGCCGGGGACGCTGCGGTGTTGGCCGCATACGAAGGGCGGCCGGCGCCGATCAGCAGAGGCACGGCGAGCGACGCGGTTGCCAGAATCATGCGGGCTTTCATATCACTGCTCCTTAACGAGACACGCGGCGCATAGCGGCCGCCGCGGCCCAGGCGGTGAGGGCGAGCCAGGCCACGGCAACCGCGGCGTGCCCGGCCTGGGCGAACGCGCCCTGGCTGTCGATGATCACCGCGTCGAAGCCGTTCAGCGCGGCGGAGAACGGGTTCACCGCGTCAAACATCCGCCCGATCGCTGACTGGCGCAGGCTGGGGCCGAGCAGCAGCGGGCTGGCCGACAGCACCAGGCCGGTCAGGGCGACCGACAAAGCGGTGCGGCCCGACTGCATCCAGGCGCCCAGCGCCACCCCCAGGAAGCCGAACCCCAGCACCACCGGGGTGCCGAGCACCAGCAGCGCCACCATGCCGGAGACCAGATTCTGCCCGGTGCTGCCGACCGCCCAGAAATACGGCGCGGCCAGCGCCAGCATCACCCCCCAGGCGGCCACCGGGCCGCCCAGCTTGCCGGCCAGGATGCTGCCGCGCGGCACCGGCGCCAGCAGCAGCGGCAGCAGGCTGCCGCGCTCGCGCTCGCCGCCGATGGCGTCGATGCCGGCGATCACTGCCAGCAACGCGCCCAGCGCGGTGACCAGCCCGGCCATGTCGTATACCACCTGGGCATTGTCGAGCAGGCTGAGCTCCTGGCTGCCAACCAGCAGCAGACTGAACCCTGAAAGCACCGCCGTGGTGACGGCGAGCCATATCTGGCCGCGCACGCCAAGCACCAACTCGCCCGCCTCCTTGCGGGCGATGCGCAGGGCGGGGCTCATGCCGCGCGCTCCTGCACCGGCACGCCCGGCACGGCGCCGCCGGTCAGCGCGAGATACAGCGCCTCCAGCCCGCCGCCCTCCGGCGCGATCGCCACGATCGGCCAGCCCAGGAAGAACAACTCGCGCCAGGCCTCCGGCGGGCCGACATGCGCGTCGACATCCACAATCGCGTAGTCCGCGGCGAGGTGCAGAACCCGCACATGCGCCGCCACAGCCCCGCCCGGTGGCAGCGGGCCAGCGAGTTCCAGGCGGAATCGCATCTTGCTGTTCTGGGCTGCCAGCAGATCGGCCAGCGCTCCTTGCGCCACGGTGCGGCCGCCATCGATGATGCAGACCCGGCTGCACAGGCGCTCCACGTCATCCAGGATATGGCTGCACAGCAGGATGCCGACACCCTGCTCTGCAAAGTCGAGCAGCAGATCGTGCATTTCACGCCGCCCACGCGGATCCAGCCCATTGGTCGGCTCGTCCAGCGCCAGGAGATGCGGGTCGCCGATCAGGGCGCGCGCCAGCCCCAGACGCTGGCGCATTCCCCGCGAGAAGGTGCCGATCAACTGCCCGCGGCGCGGCGCCAGGCCAACCCTGTCCATGCGGCGCGCGATCACGGCGGCATCGTTGGTGGCGCTGTGCAGGTCGGCGAAGAATGCCAGGTAGTCCGGCGCCGTCATCCAGTCGTAGAAGCCGTTCGGGTCGGGCAGCACACCGACACGGCAGCGCAGCGCGGCGCCGCCCGTCCACGGGTCGCCGCCCATCAGCCGCACCGTGCCGCCCTGCGGCCGCAGCAGGCCGAGGGCGGCGGCGATCGTGGTGGTCTTGCCCGCGCCATTCGGGCCGAGCAGGCCCACGACCTCGCCAGGTGCCACCTCCAAGCTGATGTCGCGCAGCACCGGGGCATCGCCAATGGACAGCTTCAGATGGTCGATCTTGATCAGGCTCATGGCCACCTCCTCGTGCGCAGCCGGGGCGGCATCGCCGCCCCGGCCCTCGCATCGGTTGTCGCGGTATCAGTCGGTCTCGTCGGTGTTCTCGTGGTCGCCGCCGGTGCGGGTGGCGGCGACCTGGCCGGTGGCCGGGTCGATCAGCACGGTGCGCACGCCGTCCTTGGCGGCGATCTCGACCGCGATGGTCACGCGGCCGTTCTCATTGTCCACCCCGGCGCCGACGGCGCGGCCGCCGGCCTGCTGTTCGGCGGTGGCGATGGCTTGCACCAGCGTCACCTTGGCGTTGGCCAGGGCCGCCGCGTCGTTGCCCTCGTTGTGGTGGTCATTGGCCAGCGCGATGCCGCCGGTGGCGCCGAGGGCGAGCAGCGCGGCGAGCGCGATGGGGGCGAGTCTGCGAGACTTCATGGATTAGATCCTCTTCGTCGATCGATGCGCCGGCCCGATGCCGTTCGCTGCCAGGGATAGTGGCGGGCGGCGGATTGGCGGGCCCGGGAGCCGCCTATACGGATCGCCAACCTGCCGCCCGGCGGCTAGTCTCGAACGGGCAGCGCCACCGGCGCCGCCTGGCGCTGGCGGGCGGTCAGGTAGACGACCATGCCCAGGATCGCGGCCAGGAACAGCAGGCTGGTGCCCACCGTGCCCAGCGCCAGCCCGCCGGCGCCGATCGGCTGCGACAGGAAGTCGCCGGTGGAGGCTCCCAGCGGACGGGTGACGATGTAGGCGATCCAGAATGTCAGAATCGGGTTGCCGCCCAGGCGATAGGCCCAGTAGGTGAGGCCGATCACCGCCGCGAACAGCAAGGCCGACGGCGCATAGCCCACCGCCAGCCGCTCGGCCAGCAGATCCCCGCCCGAGGTGCCGAGCGCGAAGGTGAACAGGATCGCCGCCCAATAGAACCCCTCGCGCCGCGCCGTGAAGATCGTATGCACCGACAGCGTCCGCTCGACGGCGAACCAGGCCACGAACACCAACGCCAACGCGCTGCCGAACAGCGCGGTGGTGGTGACCAGGCTAACGCCAAGATTATCCACCAGGTTGTCCGAGATCAGCGTGCCGACCACGCTGATCAGCACCACCGCCAGCCAATAGAGCGACGGCACGTAGCGGCGCGCCCGGAACTGCGCCCACAAGGCCAACGCCAGCAGTCCGCTCATCACCAGCGAGGTGCCGTTGAGGCCGAGGCCGAGCGTGGTGTTGAGGAAGTCGGCCGCGGTCTCGCCGACCGTGGTGGCCATGATCTTGATGAACCAGAAGAAGACCGTGATCTCGGGAACCCGGTTCAGCAGCCGGGATGCAGTGCTGCGCGGATGCGGTGCGGCGATGGACATGCGGAAGCCTTTCGCGGTTGGGAATCGCGCCACAATGCCGCCGCCTTGATTGGCGGAGCCTCGCCCGAACATTGGGAATCCCCAATCGCGCCTGGCGATGGCTTCGCGCGGAACCCGCCATCGCTGGCCGCAACTATACGGTTTCGTCGGAATGTCGATTTCCGGGGCGCAGCAGGCTGACAGGGCCGTACGAACCCGCTAAGCGGCCTGATGCCACGCCAGCCGGCGGGCCAGGGGTTGTGTTCGCGATGTCCTGGAATACCCAGCTTTTCCTCCTGCTGAACGGGCCGGCCGCGCCGGACCCGACGATGCTGTTCGCCATTCGGATGCTCGCGGGCAGTCCTGTCGTGGTCGCGCCGGCGCTGCTGGCCTGGCTGTGGGTGCGCCGGGCGGATCAGCGGCGCGCCGGCCTGCTCGCGGTCGCCCTGGCCGCGCTCGCCGGGCAATGCGCCAATCTCCTTCTCGGCATGCTCTGGTTCGAACCACGACCGTTCATGGCCGGCATCGGCCACACCCTGCTGGCCCATGCCGCCGACAACGGCT
>Ga0209952_1000544_pt1 | contig 52244 bp, 69 predicted proteins | sample ThiBiot_750_biof_2_FD_183951 | JGI IMG/M metagenome (GOLD analysis project Ga0209952, IMG submission 183951) | Wastewater bioreactor microbial communities from Cape Town, South Africa - Thiocy_cont_750_biof (SPAdes) | ecosystem: Engineered > Bioreactor > Thiocyanate-remediating >...
CTGGCAGCTAAGCTGCCAGGTCTACTTGCTTAGGAGATGACAGATGACACAGGAAACCCCTTCTGCCAATAAACCGCTTATTGGCAATCTTTTTATTCGCAACGGTAAATCCTATTTCCGCTTTGCCAAAGGTGTTGAAGTTCGGATTAAACCGGTCAGCCCGGCTTTAGTCCAGGAAGTCCAACGCGCAAACCCCCGGCCAGCTCCCCCGCTCCGTCAGATTGCCGTCGGTGACGGCACTTTCATGGAAGAAGAAAACGAATCCGACCCGGATTACCGGGAAAAATTCAAAGCCTGGTCAATGAAATCCGAAGACGATTTCGCGGACCTGCTTTTAGAACTCGGCGTTGAACTGGTCACGCCCATAGACCAGCAGGCTGTGGACGCTATCAAAATTTTTATGTTGAAGCGGTTCGCGGTTGACCTTACTCAAAAAGGTGACGGCTCTGACCGGTATATCTATGTCCGGTATGTTCTCCCTGAAAGCGAAGCCGAGTTGCAAGCTCTTACTCAGGCTCTTATGGGTCGGAGTAAGCCGGACGAAGGAGCGATAGCGCAAGCTATCGAGAATTTTTCAGGCAACATTCAAGGGTAAGGACATATTCAAGTATGTGCTCCCCCGGTCCGGTTTCAGGTTTAATCCACAGCTCGATTATGACCTGGCCGCGCATTGGTGGGGGTACAAACTTGAAGAGTTCTGGGAGCTCTTACCTGATGAACAGGCGTACAGGGTAGCCGTTTACCGGATAGAGCGACAAATGGAAGCCGTTCTGGCCTGGCAAAAGGCTAAAAGAAGGAAACCCGGAAGTTAAATGGAAGATGTTGGCGTAAGGTTTATAGCCCAGGGGTTTGACGACTTCCAGGGCACCATGACCGCCGCAACCAAGTCCGTTGAAAAATTCGGAGAGGCTGCCGGCGGCTTTTCCTTGCAGTTCGACATTTTCTCTTCCGGGATTAAAGAAGCTACTTCGGCGGTCAAGGGCATGGCTCCAGGTCTGGATACCTGGAGCAAGGCTATGAAAGACGCCCAGACTCAGACCGTTAATTTCACTTCCACTTCAAAAAATGTAACCGAATTCAAATCAACCTTTTCCGCTACTACCAGGGAAATTTCTTCCAGTACCGATTCTGCAAAGACCTCAATTATAAATTTCGGCGGGGCTATCAAGGGTATAGCCGGCGCTGTAGGTGGTTTCGCCGGGGGCGCGGTTGTTTCGACTATCTCAGGGATTGCCGGGGCTGCCGGTAAAGCTGCTTCGGGCCTGGCCGATATGGGCAAGGCGGCCCTGGGTACCGCCGCGAGCGGCCTTAAAACGGTTGGCAGCCTGGCTCTTGATGCTGCCGGCGCCCTTGCCAGTCTCGGTTTAAAAGCTGCCGAAGCTGGAGTTAATGCTGCTAAAGGGTTTACCGTTGACAGCGTCAAAGTTTATACCGATTTTTCTCAGAAAATTTCCGGGATTGCAGCGGTAGCCGGGGCTACTTCCGAAGAGCTCCAGCAGATGAGCGACAAGGCCCTGGAGTTAGGGGCTAAATTCCCGGTCTCGGCCAGCCAGGCCGCCGACGCTATGGCTAATCTTGCCAGCGCCGGTTTTAAGGCTAAAGACACCATCGCGGCAGCTGATTCTGTCGTTCTGCTCGCTACCGCCGGCCAGCTCGACATGGCGAAGTCGGCTGACATTCTTTCGTCAGCGATGAACGGCTTCAACCTGGTTACCAATGATACTGCTACCAACGTCAAAAACGCTGCTCACGTAACCGACCTTATGGCCGCTACCGCTAACGCGAGCGCGGTCAGTATCCAGGACATCGGCGCAACAATGAAATATGTTGCCCCGGTAGCCCAGGCCGCCGGCTTCAGTATCGAGGATATGTCCAAGGCAATCGGCCTTATGGGTAACGCCGGTATCAAGGGTAGCTCGGCTGGTACGGCGCTTCGCTCGATTATTACCCGCCTGGCCGCTCCGACCGCTGAGAGTGCGGCGGCTATGGAAACGCTCGGCCTTAAAATGACCGACGCGAGCGGTAAGGCCCGGCCTTTCCAGGATATTTTATTAGAACTACGTAGCAAGTTCGGTAAGCTCTCCCAGGTCCAGCAGGTAGACCTTGCCAAAAAGCTCGGCGGTCAGGAAGCTATGGCCGGGCTGTTGGCTATGGTAAATGCCAGCCCGGAAGCCTTCGACAACATGTCCAAGTCCATAGACGAAGCCGGTGGGGCCGCTTCCGATATGGCCGCCGTAATGTCGGATAACCTTAACGGCAAGCTCCAGAACATGCAGGGCTCAATTGAAACCCTGCAAATTAAATTCGGGAAGGCCCTGGCCCCGGCTATCGGAGCAGTCTACGACGAAATTTCTGACCTGGCTAACAAACTGGGCCCCTTCGCCGACCAGTTAGCCCCTAAAGTCTCCCTGGCTGTGGATAAAGTAAAAACCACAGTTGACGGCCTTTCCAAGGGCTGGGGTATTTTTAAGGGGGCTTTTAGCTCTGGTTTTACGGTACCGCCGGGCTGGGATGGCCTGGTAGGGACAATGGGGCGGCTAGGGACTGCCCTGGCCCCGTTAAAAGGGGCTGTAAGCGATTTAATAACCGCTATCCTACCCGAACCAGCTATCAAGTTTTCGGATAGTATCGGCGGGGTAGCTCAGGCTGCCCAGGACGCTCACCCGGTCATTGATGGTATAGCAACCATTGTAAATACCGTCCTGGTGCCAGGCATCGAGAAGGCGGCCCAGGTCGTCGATACCATGCAACTGGCCTTCTCCAAGGTCCAGGGGGCTATCGGCCCGGCCATGCCTACCCTGACCGACCTGGCCGGCAAAGCGCTCGCCATTTACCAGGCGGTCAGCCCCTTAAATATCGCCCTTGATGTGTTTACCGGGATTGTTACCGGCGGGTTACCAGGCGGGATAGATGCTCTCGGCCAGCACGTAGTAGACCTGGGCAAGGTCTTTGGAGTGGACCTGTCCGACCCGGTCAACACCGTAACCGGGTTTATCAAAACCGATTTAATCCCCGGAATCGGTACCATCGCTCAAACCATAATGGATACTGCCCCGAAGGTTATCAAATTCGGGCAGGATTTCCTGGACCAGGTTTTACCGCCGATTCAATCCTTTATCGGCTGGCTTGATACAAACGTCAGCCCTGTGGTCAATTCGGCTTTTGACACTTTCCAGACCGTTGTTTTACCTGCCCTGGGCCGGTTCGGGGATTTTATAAAAGAAACCGTTTTACCCAGGGTTGGAGACCTGGTTAATTTTATCGGGGAAAAAGTAAAACCCATTTTTGAAAAGGGTTTCGAGGTTCTCTCCACAACCGTAATCCCTACCATAGGTAACCTGGTCAGCGTTATAACCGATAACGTAATCCCTACCCTTATGAGCTGGTGGTCCATTATCGGGACCGTCCTGGAACCCATAATTTCCTTCCTGGCTGACGTAATAACGACCGTCGTTTTACCGGCTATTCAAAAAATCTGGGGCTTCATAAACGACCCGCTTATCCCGATTTTCAAGAACCTGGCTAACATAGCCAATACCGTTGTTTTACCGGCAGTCCAGGGCATAGCTAACTTCTTTAACGAAGGGTTGCACGGGGCCATTGATAAGATTATTTCTATCTGGAATGACCTGATAGACCGTTTTGGAAACGGTGCCGATGCCATAGGTAAGCTTTTTTCGGGTGACATTCCGGGAGCTTTCGACGCTTTCTCGAAGGCAGCAGAAGGTACTAAAAATAAAATTAATGTCACCTGGGATGATACTACCAAGTCTTCGTCCGACCTGGCAAAAAATATTGAGAACGATACCGCTTCGGCCAGCAGCTCCTGGGGTACTGCTGCTACCGATATAGGCACTTCTTCTTCCAATATTCAGACCGCTGCCGGGAATGTCTCTACTGCTACTTCCGGCATGGCTACGAATGTTCAGGGGGATTTTAACAAGGTCGGCACGACCGTTAAAAACCAGAACTATACCGCTGATGCTACCGCCGCCGGTAAAACCATTTCCCAGGGCCTTATGGCCGGTATCAGCGCTATGGCGGCGGCGGTAGCGAGCGCGGCTTCTAACGTGGCTCAGGGGGCTATTAATTCGGCCAAACGGACACTTTCTAGCGCTTCCCCTTCTAAGGTTTTCATCGGTATCGGCGAAGATGTTTCGCTCGGTTTTGCTATAGGTATTACCAACCAGGGGGATTTACCCTCTACCGCCATAGGCCAGGTAATCGACGGCGTGCTGGAGACTGTGGAGATACATCAAACTCAATTTGAAAAGAGTCTGGATTATGTTCCGTATACCTTCGAACAACTGGCACCTTCCATAACCAGTTTTAAGCCAAAAATCACCGGCGCTATAACCGATCTTACCGGCACAATGGGCCAGATAATCGAGGACAACACTAAGCCTATCGAGGACCAGTTACACAATATTTCCTTCCAGGTCGACCAGACCGGGCAAGATATAGCCGATAAATCTACAGGACCTGGGAGCCCCGCCGACGCTATGTCCGGTGTTTTAGATGCGGTTGGCAAGGTCATTGACAGCTATACAACCATCCTGGTCCAGAAACTTACCGACCTGCTCAACCGGGTTAACCAGATTCTAGCGGCTATAACTTCGGCGGTAAACCAGGCGAACGGTACCCAGTTTCATAATTACGGCGATGACCCGGTCAGCTCGCACGGCCCCTGGGTTGTTACCAACTCCGGCAACGGCAATAACAGCTCTGCCGCTTCAAATGGCCTTATCCCTGCCTTTGCGAGCGGTATCCAGGGTTTCAGGGGCGGCATGGCTTTTATCGCCGATAGGGGCCCGGAGATGGTTAATTTGCCGAGCGGCCAGAGTTATTTAGCAGCTATGCCGACCGTTGCTTCCTTACCTGCCGGCACCGATATTCTCTCGGCCCCGGCAACCAGGGGCATGCTCCAGGGTAAATACTCGAATTACAGCCCGGCGGCAACCGGCGGTCAGATTTATAACTCTACTACCAGCTATACCGACGCCCGGCAGTACAACCTGAGTATGCAATCAATGCGAAGTACCGAAAATATTGCTATTGATTTCAGAATTTTAGAGACCCTTAGTTAGGAAAAACAATGCCAGGTTACCAGCACTCGCAAATACCGGATAATAATTTTACTTATGCCCTGGCTCCCCTTTTAGGGAAAGGCTTTTTTTCCATTGTTAATAATACCTCTGGCAGCGTTGTTAATTTGAATTTACCCGGTCTTCAGGTGCTGGCTTATGCCGGCACAGGATTACCGCCTATTCAAAATACTATAATTCCTTACGGTTTATTACCTGGTGGATTTTTACAAAGGACTACCCCGCAATCCAGGCCGATAATTTTATCCTTTGCTGCCCAGGCCAATACTCATTTCAATTTACAGAAATTAAAACAGTCTTTAATAAACCTGGTTGCCCCTTCCAATTCTTTGCAGACTGCAAAAGATTTGAGTTTGCGCTTCCAGGCTGTGGACTATAACGGGAATAAAATCGGTGACCCTCTGGACTGCCCGGTTATTTATACCGGCGGCCTGGAAGGTAATACGACCGACCTTTATTCGGAAAAGTTTGCGCTCAATTTTTTAGAGTTGGCTCCGCCTTCCATAACCGAACTTACTTCCAATACCGTTAATACTAATTTTTTCTCTACGGCTGCTAACTCCCTGGGCTATCAATATAAGACCGGGCCGACCGGCACCTGGAATGTCGCAAACGTCGGTAACGGGCCTATAGGAGCGCTCTTGTATGACCAGTCAGGTGATTTATGGTACGGGAATTCAAACACTCAGGCTAAAGTAGCTAACCGGTCTGGCACAGTTAACCAGGCTATTTCTTACAGCCCGATACCTGCTGCTTCTCAGGTAAGTACTATAATCCAGGCCCCGAACCAGGATATTTATATAGGCGGTAATTTCGATACTCCACAGTCTTACGTCATGAAATATTCCGGCGGTACTTTTCAGAGCGCCGGGCCTACCACTCCCCCGAACGGCGCTGTCAGTTCCATGGTTATGGACAATTACGGCAACATTTATATCGCTTCGCTTTCAAGCGGATTCTCATCGCCTTCCGGCCATTTTGCCAAAATGACAGGGACTACCTGGTCTTCAGTAGGTACCGGCACGACCGGCTCGGTCCGGTGCATGGTAAAAGGCCCGGACGGTTTTATTTACCTGGCCGGGACTTTCTCCAGTTTCGGCGGTGTAAGCGCTAATAATATTGTTAAATACGACCCGGTTTCTTTTAATTTTACTGCGCTGGGTTCCGGTATAACCGGTGGCGGCGGTGCTATCTGGTCAATCGGCTTTTTGCCGGACGGCAGGTTAATTGCTGCCGGTGATTTTACAACTGCTGGCGGTCAGACTGCTAAAAATATAGCAATCTGGAACGGTACGAGCTGGTCGGCCCTGGGCCCCGGCCTTAACGGTATAGTTCGGACTCTGACCATAGACCCGGTAAACGGCGACGTTTATGTTTTCGGGCTTTTTACTCAGACCGGGGATAACACTTACCCGATTTCCCCTACCGCCGTTAAATGGAACGGTAGTATTTATACCCCTTTCGATATTTCCAGTAGCGGCGGTTCTACCGGGTTTTCGCAATCGGCTTTTCGAGTTTCCGATAAAGAACTGGCCCTGGCAGTCAACGCTTCCCTTACCCTGAATTATTCCGGGGTTACCACGATTAATTACACCGGAACGGCTGACTGCTTTCCCTTGATTAAATTTACCGGGTTTTGCCAACCGGTTTTTATCGCTAACAGCACAACTAAAAAAGTTCTTTATTTTAATAATTATTATTGCCAGCCTGGCGAAATAGCTTACCTGCAAGCCGGCGGCCCGAACGGAGTTTCTTTTACCTCGAATTTTCCGCAAGCCAATTCCAACATATTAAATAAGCTCCTGGGCGGCAGCGATATGTCAGCTTTTAGCCTGGTGCCTGGAGTCAATAATATCGTTGTTTTTGTACTAAGTTTTATTTCCCCTGGGAAAATCGAGCTTATTTACAAAAATACTCACTGGGGATTTGAGGCCGGCGCATGATAACAACTAGCGGCAGCAACTACGATGTTTATTTAAACAGCCCGGTCGGCCAGCGCCTGAAGGTTATACCGGATTTTGTAAAACTTAATTACTCTTACGCTGAAAAAAAATTAGGTAACCTGGTCATAGTGGTACCTATAAAATATTTGCCTTTTGTAAGCGAGTATTGTCAGATTGAGATATGGCGTAAAGCAGCAGGGCAAACCATAGCAAAGCTCGAACTCGAAGCCCTGTGGATTATCCTTTATTACCGGCCCTATGTTTCTGACCGGGGAGAGTTATTATTAGAGATTGCTGCTGTAGACGGTAAACTGGCTCTCTTAAACCGGATTGTCGCTTATTTTTCAGGGACTTCTCAGGCTTCTAAGAGCGGTTTTGCTGGAAACATCATTAAATCTATCGCTTCCGAAAATATTGCTTCCACAGCCAATGACTATACCGGGACGGCCAACACCGGGCTTTACCCACGCGGTATTCCCAGTAATTATTTTTCAATCCAGCCTAATCTAAATGACGGCGCGAGCGTCGATATGAGTTTTGCCTGGCAGAATTGTCTCGAAGCCATGCAGGATATAGCCGATGCTTCGGAAACTGCCGGCACCTACCTTGGATTCGATACAGTTTACGACGGTGCCGGTAAGCTGGAACTTCGAACTTACTCTAAACAGCGGGGAACTGACCGTACCCTCAATAGTATGAATCCGGTAATCCTGGACCCGAGTTTTGGGAATTTTGGTTCTGCTCAATTTGAATTTGACTATAACAACGAAATTAATTTTGTTTATTGCGGCGGCCAGGATACAGGCACAAGCCGGAAAGTTGCTACTTCGGCAAACGTAGCCAGGTGGACCCTGGGTCCGTTCTCCCGGCGTGAGACTTTTGAAGACGCTCGGCAAAGTGACACACTGGCTCAGGTCCAGGACAGTGCTGACGCGGCCCTGCGAGCGGGCAAGGGCAATATTGTTTTCTCCGGCCAGTTAATTGAAACTCCCTTTAATCGCTACGGAATTGATTACAACTTCGGTGATATTTTACCCTGCCAGTTTTTAGGTAAATTGAATAATTGTCGTTTGAATCAGTTAGCGGTTAACGTCGAAGGCAAAGAGGAAATCCAGGTACAGCTAACAGGTATTCTATGACAGCCGATTTTAACCCGCATATAAAAAGATTAAATAAAAAAACGGCCAGCCTGGAAAACGACATTAAAAAGTTAAAAACTTTAGATGTTTTTCAGGATATTGACGTTGTAAAAAAGGTCGCTACCCTGCCGGCGGCCAGCTCTGATTTAAACGGTTACAGGTTTTTCCAGGATTCAGACAAACTCGAATATTACTGCGATGGTACCAAGTGGCTTTCAACCCAACTTTTTGAAGTTGAAATTAAGCAAACAGGCACCTATGCGCAACCTTTTACTTTTACAAGTAATGCTTCATTCGGCCAGGGGTCTGTCCATGGGTCTCTATTGGGGGCGATTCCTAGCAGTTCATTTGTTTTTGTTGGTATGGAGATTACTTGCTCTACTGCGGCAACTTATGACGCTACTCACTACTGGCAACCTAACGTATTCATAACTAACTCAGCCGGGGCTACTACTGAAATATTCGGTGTGATTTTGCGTGACGCAACACACAATACAGCCGGTCAGATATATCATTTCGGCGCACCAGGAGTTAATACCGTTTACAACACCAGCACGGCGGCTTTGGTGGGATTGGTCTACCGCAACAATGTCTCGCCCTCAATTAGTGCCGGGACATTAACAGTTTACAAACAATCTGTTTTCATACGGATTGTTGGTTAAATGACCAGGACTTTTACTCTCAGGAAAGTTGTTTAATCAACAAGGTCAAGGCAAATGAACTTATTATTTACTCATTACGATATTTTTACGGACCTGTTAACGCCTGATAAAAACGCGATTCTTTCTTTTATTTACGGACTGGTGAGCGGCTGGCTCGGTACCTTTATTCGCAATTCGCTCATTCCCAGTTCGAAACCGGGAGTAAAAAAAGAAAGTCTTACTCATTACTTCGGTTGGTCTTCTTTTGGAGCCCTGGTAGCACTCTCTATAAATTCGCAACCCATAGTTTCTATAATTATCGGTTTCGGCGCTCCCAGTTTTTTTAAGGGTATGCAGGATATGACTCCCGGCCTGGTCGAGTTTATTAAAGCTAAGCTGCCCCAGGGCAATACGAACACGAAAAAGGATTAGCAGTATGGAATGGTTGAACAACTTAATCGACTGGGCCAATAGAGTCGACTTAGCCTGGCTAATCAAAGCTGAGTATATCCTTATGAACTTTTTTATCATCGGCCTGGTGACGATGATTTTCCAGAAGCCCCGCTGGATTCGATACCGGATAGTTTTAACTATCTGCATCGTTTTAATAGCTTTTTTCATGCGCTTTGCTTTCGTCAACGCTGCGAGCAGTTTCCAGGGCGGCTACGGTCCGGCCCTGGCCGGCTTCTTCAGTAACGATGTTATCCGGTCCCTCTTTCACATGGTCCTCTTATATTTCCTGGTTTACCGGTTCGTAAAAGTAAGCTGCCTTTCGAGCCAGCGAGCGATACGAGAAAAATATCTCAAGATTGCAAAGGAGAGTTGATATGTACGATTTTCATGTCCTTTACCAGCAAATTAACCAGCCGACACTTTCGTCGGCGGTTGACGTTGCCCTGGTCATTCTTTCCGGTTTTATATCCGCTTTTATCCTGCCGCCGCTGGTAGGCTTCCTGACGGCTAAAACGGCCCCAGGTTGGGTAAAAAGCCTTATAGCGTCCGTCCTGGCCCTTGTGGAAGCCCTGGTAGCCGTCTGGTTGGCCGGAGAGCTCAACTGGACCAATTACGCCGCTACAGCTCTTACTGTGCTCCTGGCCGCCGGCGCGAGTTATAAGACGGTTACCGGTGAAATTTCGAAGAAAGCCCAGGAGACCGGGCTTCAAATCGGGGCTAACACTACAAGCTAGGAGATTAAAATGATTCACTTTTTTATAGCCTTCCTGGCGCTCCTGACGGCTCTGCCAGTCTTTGACCCGGGCAAAGACCCTGCTACGTCTCAAAGGCTGCTCAGCAGGGCCGGACGGGGCCGTAAGCGCTACGGGGTGACTTACCAGGCAGGTATTATCGTCATCCATATCCAGGAAGGTCTCAACGACTTACCGAGCTATTTCGCCGGTATCCTGGCCGACAGCACCTTCTGGGTTACCCGCGTCGGTGAAAAGGTTCGCATGATGTTCGACACGGACGAAGTGTGGACTAACGGTGATTTTACCGAGCCTATTAACCATACTAACCGGGTTATCCAGGCCATATTTAATTTACTGGCCCCCAGGGGCATAAACTCTAATGTTGTCTCTTTAACGATTGAAAACCAGGGTTTCGCCGGCCAGGAAATTACCGATGTTCAATACCAGGCCCTGGCCGAAGTCTGCGCTTACTGGTGTACGAAATTCGGCTGGCCGGCTGACAGGGAACATATCGTAGGTCATTATGAAATCGGCGAGCACAAAGGCTGCCCTGGTAAAGCCGTATCGCTGGAAAGGTTGGTAAAAATGACTCAGCAGCTTATGAATACTCCACAGCCGACGAATATCGAGGACCCGTTCGGTGACCCGAACACCTGGCATTGTACGGTGACCGATAAATGGGTCGTAAACGAACATGGTTTCCTGGACCAGTGGCGGCGAATGGGCGGCCTGCCGGTTATCGGTTACCCGCTTACCGGGCTCCGGGTCCAGGCCGGCACTATCCCGGACCCTAAAAACCCGGAGACGGCTATCCTGGAGCAGTATTTCGAGCGAGCCCGGTTCGAGTATCACCGGGACAAAGGGGTCTTTATGCTCGGCCTGGTCGGCTCCGAGGCCCTGGCGGCCAACATCGCCGCCGGCAAAGCGACCCCCTAAACAACATCTTCTGTCATCTAAACAGGCCATGCTCCGGGCGGTTGCATGGCCCTTATTTTATTAATCTTCTCCCCATTTATCGTTTCTTTTAGCCCAGTCTACAGCCCCGGCATTTTTATTTTTATTTTGCCTGGAGGTATTAACCTTTTTATTTTGTTTTTCTTTTGTATCTGTATATTTTGCAGTAGGGGTATCTGCAAAATTTGCGGTACCCCCATCTGCAAAATTTGCAGTAGGGGTGTGGATAAGTGGATAACCCTTGATGTTAAGCTCATAGATGCTGGTATCTTTTGCACCGTTCGCCTTATTCATCAAATGTTTGAAGATGAAACCCCGCTGGACCAGGCTCTTTAGAGCTGTCGCTAAACTCCGCTCGCTGACTCCAGCTCCCCGGTCCACCTGGGAGCCGTCGAACCGCTTGATACCTTCCATGAACTGGCTATAGCTGATTGCGTCGGCGGCTTTCCGGTCACCGTACTGCGTGGTATAGCCGTAAGTGTGCCGGAAAATATAGAGCATTACTTTTAACTCGCTCTCGGATAAATCCTGCATTAAAAAATCCAGGAACTTATTCGGAATTCCGGTAAAAGTCGGCTCTCCAAAACCTTCAAACTCGGTTGAAGTAGTCATTTTGGCTATTTACTTTCTTTTTCACACCTGCTAAGATGTGAAGGACACGAAAAAGGAGCTTTTTTAAAAGCCATTTCGGTCAAATATTTGGAAAAGAATTTTCAGCCCCTAGTGCAAATAGGGGCTTTTATTATGTCTAGAACATGTTATCAACTAATGGGGAAGAGTCAAGAGGATTAATTTTGGATTAGCCGATACGGACAAACATATTAGGATACTTTTCTGTTACATCTTCAACTTTAACCGGCAATTCCCCCTTATCAGCCTTTTCCTGTAAATCTTTCCTTAGCTCTTCAAAAACTTCGTCCGATAAATACTCATTCATATTTACTTCGTTACTGATTTGAAAAACCCAGTCTTTAGAGTAAATTTTAGCAATTTTCTTTTTCATTACTCTCCAGCTCCCCGCCGCGCTAACTTTTCCCGGCAAGCATTGTTAATCCAGGTATTGACGCTCACATCGTCTTCTTCAGCGGCTTTTTTGATTTCTTCCAGGAGCGCCGGTCGAAAGTAAGTCGAATAAGGCTTTTTATTTTTTCTGCTCTCGGTTTCCACAGGTGGGGCGACTTCGGCTTCCAGCTCGCCCAGGAAGCGGTCAGCGGCGGCGGCCTGGTCGGTATTCCCTTTTACCGGCAGTTTCGTGACTTTGGTAGTGAGCGCCATTTAATTAATCCTCTTCTTTGTAAATTTCTTTTTCGAGCGCCGTTATTTCTTCGATAGCCTTCGGGTCTCGTGGTTGGTATTCGGTGACGGCCCGGCCCGTAGCCGACGAGTTCGAGAATGACTTGCGCCGGCCAATGCTGCCCAGGACCTCGATTCCTTCAATCCCCTTCAAAAACTCCAGGGCCTCTTCGTTATCGCGGCCAGCCGGGTCGGCCATGTTCAAGATTGTACAGACCCTTATTTCGTGTGGATTCCCGGCCCTTGCATCTTCGATAATTTCGAGAGTTTGCTGGAAGGCCAGTATATCGTAAGTGCGCGGCTGGACCGGCACCAGGACGGTCTCGGCAATCAACAGGGCGGCCCGTAGAGACAGGTTGTCCTGGCCGCCTACGTCAATGATGGTATCGTCGTATTTAGCCGCTAAATCGGCCCCCTGGGCGCTCAGGAGCCGGTTTCTAAGGCTTACCGCCGCGAAGCCGATATTGCCTAGGTTGTCGTCCCTTAACTGGGTAAAGCTTAAAGAATTTTCCTGCTTATCGCCGTCAATCAGGAGCACGGAGCGCCGGCGAGCGGTCCGTAAGACGGCCAGGTTAGTTGCGAGTGTGGTCTTCCCGCTACCCCCTTTGGTTGACCCTACAACCAGTATGGACATTCGTTTTCTTTCTTTTCGTCACCTGTCATCAATATTATTCCAACATTAAAACAATTCTAAAATAGCACTCTATTAATGTCAACGAAATTCAGGATTTTAGGCATTTCTATTGACATAGCGAAGCTAGTTTGCTACTATAGTAGTATTAAAACAATATTGAAATAGCATTGGTTTAACATTGTGTCTGACGCGGAAGAGGAAGAAAAAAGAAGTAAACAGCGGAGTGAAGCCGGTCGTAAAGGCTATCTTGCGGCTCTGGCTAAAAACCCCGATTTTCATTCTCTCGGCGGTAAGGCTTTTGTCGAACGCATAGATATGTTCTTTTGCTCCTGTCATGGGGTAGGTCTCGGAGCAGCCTACGCTCATAACAAGGTCAAAGGTAAGAAACATCGTTACAGGAAAAGTTAAGGAGTTAACAATGATTACTCAAGCCCGTCCCCGTGTCCTTGGAAAGAAACGCACTATTGATGGTGTGACTTATGACTCTCGCGGTTATAACCTGGACTTCCGCACCAGCACCCGTTTTCGTCGTCACGATTTCAATAGCTGGAAGAAGGTAGCTCATCGTTACTCAGGAAATAATTAATGGCAATCAAGATAGTTAAACTAACCCAGGAGAGCGAGACCGCGCCAGCTAAATATAGCGGCACCGTACAAACCAGCCCTACGCTTTTTTGCGACTTCTTTTTTTATTTCAAGCATTGCCGCTGGAATTTAGAGCTTTACACACCGGGTGGTGATTTAGATTTAGACGGTTATATAGGTGAGGGCGGCGAGCTCGACGATATGAATAAGACCGTCGCTACCAGCATTATCACCTATGCCCTGGCTACTCTCCTGGGCGATGCCGAAGTAGTCTGGAAGTTAAGGGAATGAAAACAACTTCATTGAGATTCAATATCAGAATAGGTAAAGACCGTTACGGACTGGACTATGACACAAATTATGGAATGAACAAAAGAACCGGCTGGTCTTTTACCTGGAACGGAAGTTATTTTACCGAGCTTGAAAAGAGCTTGATAAAAGCGGTCTGGGTTGGTTTCAAGAAAAGCCGGGCTGCGAAGAAGGACATGGAGAAATATGAGAGTAAGTAACGAACTGGACTATTACGAAACCCTGGAGCGCATTTCGAAATACGACAGCCCGGAAAAGCTGAAGAAAAACAGCGGTAAAGACTGGGGCCTGAATTATCACGAAGCGCTCGAAATGGCCTACGAAAACGTTATTGAAGAGGCTAAAGGGGCAATCAAGGGCCGCCGGCGTCCGAAAAAGGAAGGTCAAAATGCAGCAAAAATTTAAGTGGCAAGTTGTTAACCCGGAGACCGGGGAAATTCTGGCCGGAGCTAACGACCGCGAGACCGCGAACTTCATAGCTACAAAGCTCGAAGGCAAAGTCGAAGAAGCGATTATTGCCAGCATTAACGGGGAACTCAGTTTCAGCAAAACTAATTTCTATTTTCTCAGCGATGAATCGGAAACCCTTCCCGAAGCCATAGCTTCAGCTTTAGGGGTTAAATTCCCTTCCGGTCGAAACACCGGGCAATCTATAGAACTTGGTTATGTAAACATAACTATTAGAAATACCGTAGACGACCGCGAACTTAACGACCACTAGGAGTTTTCTATGAAGATTGAAACCAAGGCTTCTCTTAACACGGAAGACCTTACGAAGGTTATTAAGACCTATTTCGAGCAAGCTGGTTACCGGGTCTTATCCGGGTTAGACGACCAGCAAATTCTAAACTTCCAGGTCGAATTCATAGTTGAACAGGCCGGTTCGACTCCAGCACCGGCAGAAAAAAAAAAATACTAAGTCCGGCCAGACAAGAAGTGCTCCGCAAAGCCAGGGCTAAATATTCTGAGAAAAAGAGACTGGAGAAAGAAGCTCAGAAACAAGAGGTGGTTGCGCCGGCTCCTGACCCTTTTTGGGACAACCGGTAGGGCAAACACCTGAACAATTAGGTTACAAACAGCTCTCGGAAACCTGGGTAGTCAATAACAAACATAAAGGCAGGGGTTGCGAAATCTGTCACGAAACAAATCCTAAACGTGGCTTCTACCCGATTTTCGAAGATGAGAAGGAAAAGACACATAAAATTTGTTGGGATTGTTACGACCTCTGGTGCGACGAAGAGCTTCAAAGAGAGCGGATAAATGGAACAAAAAGAGCCTGAATTCAAAGTCGGCGATAAGGTCAAGCTGGTTAACCTTTTCTTTGACAACACTTCGTTATGTGAAGTAACGATGGTCGGCCAGTTTGATAACGACCTGGCCGGCGGCCAGCCGGTCAACCAGGACCAGGAACCGGTCATCTTCGCTTACAACTTACGGCGGCTAGATACCAGCGCGGTCTTTCACGGTGTACCAGAGTTTTACGTGAAACCTTTTAGAACGAAAAGGAAATCTAAAAATGAAGCTGCTTGATAAGGTCTACGATTTCCAGGGCTATTATGGCTCGGCGGCCTGGTGCTACATAAAGATTTACCGCTCCGATAACGGCTGGACTACCGTCATAGCAACCGAGCCGATAGATTCTACCGGCGGGTACGCGAACCGGGGTATAAGCATTACCAACGCCGCCGAAAAACTGGCAACCGAGATTATCAAGAAATTCCCGATTATCGACCCCGGCAAGCTCTCCTGGATTGAGCATTACCCGGCTCGCGGCGGCTGGCTTAATAAAATGCCGGAACACTTCTCCCTGGTTCAATTCAAGTTTAATGGTCGTGAGTTCAGCAGTCCGACCTGGGTAAAGAAAGAAAAAATTGAAATCGAAGACTTAATCGGGGAGAAGTTGTAAATGTTTGACCAGAAAGAGCACAGGTGCCCGGCCTGTGGACATAAGAAAAAATATAACGAGTTTTACCTTCGAAATTACAAGCCGAACGGTATCTGTAAAGAGTGCTATCGGTTACGTTACCAGCATAAGAAAAGACGACCTGGTTATGCGAGCGCGAGCTTCGCGGCCTTAAATAATTTAAGAACGGGGGTTTAAGTGTTAGAGAAAGTAGCAATTATAAGATACGGGGAAAGAGAATTTTTAATTGAGCTTTTCTCCAAAAAAGGATATTTAACTGGGCGTTTCGATACCATTGAAGAAGCGCAAAATCAATTAAAAAGAAACGATTACACCTATCAATTTGAAGGTGTAAGTTTAGAAAAAGGTTATTTTGAAGTTTGGGGAGTATTAAATGCCAATTTACGGTAATTACACTTTAGCTCTTTATTGTGAAAATTACGACGATATGGACCCGGAAAATGTTTTTGACCCTAACGACAAAGAAAAAGTTTTCCATAGCTACAAAGAATTTCCGCATGAATTTATCAGCCGGGAAGAAGGAAGCAGAGCTAGAAATTCAGCAAGAGCGGCAGGTTGGAAATTAGATGTAGATAAAGGATTAGCTTACTGCCCTAAATGTGTTAGAAGGTATAAAGATGCCATTAAGCCCAAAACAGCTTCAAATTCTTGAAAAAATGCGCTCAGCCCAGAAGGTAATTATCCAGTCGAAGGAAGAAGAGTTACCGCCGGACCCTGAGACGGTGCCGCCTGTTAAAAGCAAGAAGCCTTCCTGGAGTCACCAGGAGACTGCTTACAGACTGGCCTATCACCGGAACAGCTTCGCCTTCTTCATGGAAATGGGTACCGGTAAATCAAAAGTAGCGGTGGACCTGATTGTTAATAAGGGTTTCAAGCTCTCGGTTATTTTTACGGTCAAGTCGGCGGTAGATTCGGTCTGGCCGGGAGAATTCGAAAAATACGCTGCCGAGCCGGTCCAGGTGTTACACCTTAAATTCAATAAGACTGCCGTCGAAAAGGTCAAAATTGCAAAGAAATTCCTTGAAGAAGCCAAGTCCACAGGGGGCGCCGCCGTGCTGGTCATGAATTACGAACTCGGTATCCAGCCGGCTATGAAGAGTTTTCTTATGGGCCTGCCGATTGACGCGGTATTCTGCGACGAGAGCCAGAAGATACAGGCGCCCGGCGGCAAGGCCAGCCAATTCCTTTATCACCTGGGGAAGCGCGTCCATTACCGGTACCTGCTCACCGGTACGCCCTTCCCCAGCTCGCCGCTCTCGATTTACGGCCAGTACCGCTTCATGGAACCGAACATCTTCGGCACCAGCTTCAACGCTTTTAAGTACCAGTACGCCGACTTCGACGAATTCGGGGTAACCGAATACAAGAATTTCGACGACCTGAATAAGAAGATTTACAGCCGGGCTTACCGGGTTAAGAGCGCCGATGTGCTGGACCTGCCGCCGCTCCAGACTATCGAACGGGCCTTCGAGCTGTCAGACAAGGCCCAGGCCGCCTATATGAGTATGGCCCGGACCTTCCTGGCGAAGCTCGACAAAGGCGAAATCCGAACCTCGAACGTGCTCAGTCGGGGCCTTCGCTTCCAGCAGCTTACGTCCGGCTGGCTACCTGTGGAGACCGAGCAGGGGCGGGAGCTGGAGCGGGTCGATTTTGGCAAAGAAGAAATCCTGACCGAACTCCTGGAAGGGGTCGAAGACGAAGAACCTTTCGTCATTTTCTGCCGCTTCACTCACGACCTGGATATTGTCCATAAAGTCAGCCTTAAACTGGGCCGCAAGTCCCTGGAGCTATCGGGCCGGGAAAACCAACTGGACCAGTGGAAGGCCGGGGCCGCGCCGGTGCTGGCGGTCCAGATTCAGGCCGGCGGGGCCGGTATAGACCTCACCAGGGCGCATTACGTGTGCTATTACTCTATCGGCTATATCCAGCCGGCTACGTATGAACAGAGCCTTTTTAGGGCCTACCGGCCCGGCCAGCGGCAATCGGTGACCATCTATCACATCGTGGCTAAAAATACGATTGACCGCAAAATCATGTACAACCTGGCTCACAAGCTCCAGATTAACGAAGAAGTCCTGACTTATCATTTAAGGGAAGTTGTAACGGGCAAATAACCTTTTTAAGGCTTTGCCCTTTATCAAATGGTGTGCATTAACACTTGACAGGGTGTTAATCAATTGCTAATATACATCATTATGACGATGTTAGAGTTTCTTCGATTGCGAAAATACAAGATTGCTGCTAGACTAAATTTCCAGTCTACAGCATCGGCCAATAACCAGATAGCGAACTTCGCTCTTGCGTCTTTCGAATATCGAAAGCTCTACTTCGAGACCAACGGCGTTTACCCGCCGGACGATGAAAACGATGTTCAGCACACCGAATATTACAACCGGGTGAAATATAACCGGGGAAGGAAAACAGACCTCAAAGCGGGTGAAAAAGATAGCAAGGCGAAAACTCCGGTAAAGGGTAGGAAAGCAGTTGAGTATGCGCGGAGCCGGGGCCAGGAGAACCTTATCGAAGATTCCGAACTTGACGCCCTTGCTAACGAAATTGCCAGTCTGCTTTAGAAAGGATGGTGAACACCGATGATTAAATGACTGAGTTAGTAAAAGAGAAAAAAACTTAAAAATGAAATGAATTGAGTGAGTATAAACAGTTTCCAGGAGCCCGGTAATACCCATCGGGCCCCTGGAGAAAGTAAGAAGAGATGGAAGTCTTAAAACAATTATTAGCAGCCCGGAAGGCCCTTGACGAAGCTAAAGCCGCCGAGAGTGAAGCACAAAAAAACTGGAGAGCCGCACAGGAAAGAGCCCTTGAATATTTCGCCGATAACGGGCTGGAGCGCGCCCGGCTCGACGGCATGACCATCTATCACACTTCCCGCGCCTGGGTAAAAGTCGACCTGGACCAGGAAGGCGTCAAAGAAGTCCTGGACCGTAACGGCCTGGGCTACCTGGTCAAAGAAACCGTAAACACTAATTCTCTTTCAAGCTGGTATAGCGAGCAAAGGGAGTTAGGCACCGAACTATCCCCCGAATTACTCGAAGTCCTGACTATCTCCGAAACGCCGGAAGTGCGAGTCAGGAAAGCAAGTTAACACCGATTCACCGAATCAAAAATACAAGGAGTTTTACTATGCCTACCAAAACTACCGACCTGGCCGTCGCTACGGCTCCCGAATATGTTGCCCTTTCTCTCGACACCAGCGAACTCACCGAAAGCTTGGCCGAGTCGCTCGGCTCGGAAGGCTTCGGGCCAAACGATTTTGACACCTTGACCGTCCCGAACGCTACCGCCGCGCCCGTGTGGAACCTGCCGGACAGTGACGAATCCCCGAAACAATTAAAAGGGATTATCATCTTTCACCAGCCGGTTCAAACCCTCTGGCTCAAACCCCTGAACGAAGGCAACTCTAACATGCCGCCGGATTGTGTTGGCCGGAAGGACCAGCGGACCGGCGAGCTGGTCGGTTCCCAAAACCGTCAATGGGTCTATGAGAACTTCAAAAATAGCCCCTATGTCCAGCGCCCCGAAGGGCTGGTTAATGAATTTCCTTCTCCCGTGTCTTCCATGCAAAAACAACTCTGCGAGACCTGCCCGTTCTCCCAGTGGAAAACTGCTCAAAAAGGCGGGGGCCAGTTCTGTACGGCGAAGCGCGATATTTACATGCTCCTGCCTGACCGGCCCTTCCCGGTCCTGGTCAAAGTGCCGCCGACCAGTCTCATTTCGGCCCGTAAGTATTTCTTGAGCCTATCTAAAAGCTTGCTCGGCCCTTCCAACGTCGAAACAATCCTTACACTCCAGAAGGAAAACGCAACTCCGCCTTACTACAAAATTGTTTTCACGAAGGGCCCACAGGTGGACCGCGAAAACGCCGCACGGGCAAAAGCCTACGGCGCGGCTATCAAACCCTTTATCGAAAAAGCGGCGGTAACCGCTACTCAAACCGCCGCGAAGAAGTCCGGTCCGGCGGTAAGCACCTTTGACGACTTCGACGACGAAGACGAAGAAATGGACTTGGAAGATTAACCCGCCATAAGGTCCGTTCTCCTTACTCCTACGAAAAGGGCCTGCTCCACCAGGCCCTTTTTAAATCAAAGGCTTTTATGGAAAAAATCGAACCGGCCAGCCCGGCTACAACCTGGTTACATTCGCTTTTTGGAACTAAAAAAAATGACGAATTTTTACTTATTTTCACGTTACCGGGGGAAACTTCGAACTGGTTCAGTAGCCTGGACAAAGCAGCGGCTTATGCCGAATCGGCTAAAGACTACAATGTCTATTTCGGAACGGCGCTCAGCCCGGACCCCCGCGAGCTCCTAAAAAAGTACCAGGCCGAAGAACCGGACAAATATAAAAACAAGTCTATCAACGGTATCCGGTGTAAGGCCGAAGAAACACTCGGCATAGCCGGCCTGTGGGTAGACCTGGACATTAAAGGCCCCGGCCATAAAAAAACCAACCTGCCCAGGACCGAAGAAGAAGCCCTGGAGATAATCGCCGAACTTCACTTCGAGCCGTCACACCTGGTCTTTTCCGGCGGCGGCCTGCAAGCCTGGTGGACTTTCCCCGAACTATGGCGCTTCTCCGGGCCGGAAGACCGGCAGCGAGCCGCTCTGCTGGTGGAGCGCTGGCAGACTTATGTAAAGAAAATTGCGAAAGAGCAGGGCCTGAAGAAAATCGGCCAGCCCTTCGAAGTAGACAGCACTCACGACCTGGCCCGCGTCTTCCGGGTACCCGGCACCTTTAACCGCAAAGACCCCAAAAATATTAAGCCGGTCCTTCTGGTCCAGACCGACGAAGCAATTCAAAAATACGAACCGGGAAAAATTGAAAAATTCCTGGACCAGGAAAAAATCTTCCTGGCTCCCCGCCCGGCCAGGACCAGCGAACCGGACAAAGCCGGGAAGATAAAAAACTTTTCCGGGCCGCTCGCGCTCCATAAAGACGCGTCACCGGAATTTAACGCCTTCCAGGCCCTGCTCGAAGACGAAGACGACAAGCGCTTCCGGCAAAGCTGGGAACACAAGCGCCGGGACTTTACCGACCAGTCAACGTCCGGCTACGACCTTTCCCTGGCAACGCTGGCCTTCGGGGCTGACTGGACCCCCCAGGAAGTCACTAACCTGGTTATAGCCCACAGGCGCAAGTGGAACGAAGACCTGAAGCTGGACCGGCCCGATTACTACCAACGAACAATTACCAGGGCCCAGGAAGCTTTCGCCGCCGGCAACACAACTCCCGAAATGCTGGCCGACCAGACCAGGGACGCCCGGTCCGGCCAGAAGGAACCCATTTCAGCGGAAAAAAGAAAGGAGATTCTAGATGACCTTAGCGCAACCTTCGGGGTCGAAGTCAACGGCTGGTACAAACTGGCTGGAAGCCCTGAGACTTACATTATCGAAATTGATAGACTCCGCGTTGTCATTGGCACAGCGGATAGTGTCCTTAATCCAAAAGCTTTTGCCAGAGCAGTTTATTCGGCCTTCGACTTCGCTTTACCGACCTTTAAGCCCAAAACCTGGCAGGGAGTCGTCAACAAACTTGGCAAGATTAAAACTGACCTGGTACCGGATGAAACCGAAACAGAAGAAGGGTTACTCAGCTATTGGTTACGAAAATACCTGGCCGAGAAACCGATACTTGAAAACGCGGTAGAAGGTATAGGCGAAGGGCAGCCCTGGTATCACAAAGACGGCAGGGTCTGTTTTCAAATCCAGGAATTCAGGAAATATCTCCAGGTCTACCGCGTAAACGAATTTAAGACTTTTACCAAAATTCTTAACAACATCGGGGCCGAATACGACTCTAGCAAAATCGCAATCGGCCCGGACCAGTACATTGGCCGCGCTAAATGGATTTTACCCTGGGCCTTCTCTAACAAGCAGCCCCAGGCCGAACAGGAGCAAGAAGATGAACAGTAAAGAAAAAGCCGGGTATGACCTGGGCGTTCAGCTTTTCCAGGCCGCTACGCTGTTAGCTCTCCGGTCCGGTGTAAGCAAGTTTTTTCTCGAAGGTGAGCTTAAAGATATTGAAGCCAGGTACCAGCGAGAAAGTTTGAATACTCTTCGCCTGGAGAAACACTGTACCTGCCCGGAAGGTCACCCGGAAATTATTCAATCTGATTGCCCGATTCACTGGGAAACCTACCGGCGAAATAACTGTATTTGCATGGGGGGAAGGACTAAAGACTGCCTCTTTCATGGTGGCAATAACTGTCTTTGCCTGGTAACGAACGGTATCCGACAGCCTAACGGAGCTAACAACTGCCCGGAACACCAGTACAAAACTATCACTGTTAACTATTGGTTTGAGAAATCTGTAAGAGCCTTTATAGACAAACTCAATAAGGAAAACCCCTACCCGGAAGACATTATCGGAAATATAGGTTAAACATGAGTAACTTTAAGAAGAGGCTTCAAATTCAAGAACCGGAAATTGAAGAGTGTAAATGTTACTTTACCCAGGGCCCTTTTTTAATCCTTAACCTGGAATGTCAACATCACCAGGATAAACTTGCTGAAATCTTCAAACTTCCTGCCGGTGTTGAAAAACAAGATAAGTTGAATGATTTTTACCAGGAAATCCAGCTTACCCAGGAGTTGAGAGAAAGCGGGTTACTTGAATGAAAGAGTTTGTTATAGCCGGACCGCCCGGCACCGGGAAAACTTCGGAGATAAAAAAGATTGTCCAGGCCATGCTCGCCGGCGGGAAGGTTAAGAATTACGAAATCGGCCTGACCAGCTTCACGAAGGCCGGGGCCGTCGAACTGACCGGCGGTAACCCGGTGCCGGGCTCCTGTATCGGTACGCTTCACTCTTTCGCCTTCCGGGGCCTGGGCCTGGAAAAAGACCAGGTAGCGGAAAGTCACCTGGAAATCTGGAACTCCGAAAATCCCCAGTACCGGCTCAACGACGGTTTTAAAACAGCCAACCCGGACGACGCCGGCATGGTCGAAAACCCGGCGGCAACCGAAGCCGACCAGATTTACAGCCAGTACAACATCTGCCGGGCCCGGCTTATAAAGCACGATCTCCAGCCGCCCCAGGTACAACGCTTCGCGGCCAGGTGGGAAGCCTGGAAGAAAGAACATAGCTTCTTTGACTTCGCCGACATGATTGACCTGGCTTTCGAAAGCGTTCAAGAAATGCCGGTGCATTACTCCGAAGGCTCGAAGAAATGGACCGGGCCCAAAGTCCTCTTCGGTGACGAATTCCAGGATTTTACCCGCGCTGAGCGCCGGTTATTCGACAAATGGGCCCGCCCTGTGGAAATGGCGCTCAAAGTCGGAGACGCCGATCAGACCCTTTATTATTTCAAAGGGGCTGACCCGGACGGCATGTACCGGCCCGAACTGCCGGACATGCAAAAACGTTCCCTTAAACAATCACACCGGGTACCGGTAGCAGTCCACAGGGCAGCCGTAGCCCTGATAAACCGGATTAAACACCGCGAACAAATTGATTACCTACCGACCGGCGTCGAAGGTTCGGTAGGACAACTGGAGTGCGATTTCAATCACCCGGAGAGATTAATTAAGCGGGTAGAAAAAGACCTGGCCGAAGGGATGACCGTCGGTATAATGGCCCCCTGCTCTTACCAGTTAAAAAGTATCCTGGCCGTCCTTCGTAAAGAAGGAATCCCCTTCTGTAATACTTACCGTCTTACTCGCGGAGACTGGAACCCGGTAAAGACCGGCGGCAAGAGCACCAGCTCCGCCGAACGATTGGCCGCCTTCCTGAACCCCTGGTACACCGGAGACAGCTTTAAGAAATGGGCCAGCCTGCTCGACAGCAAAGAAGCCCTGGAGCACGGCCAGAAAACTGTAATCGAACACCTGGAAGGGGTCGACCTGCTGAGCGTTGAAACGGTCCTGAAAATGATTAAACCACAGGCGCTCGCCGAACTTATGACGCTTTCACTCGAAGACCTGCCCGGCCTGGCCGTCACTCCGCAAGAATTTTTAAAAGACCTGGTCCAGCCGGACATTCAAGTCTTCCATAGAATGATGACGAAAGCCGCGGCTACCGCTATGGAATTCCCGGTAAAAATAGCCGCGAAGCAGGGCGCGAAGGCCCTGGCCGGGCCCTATAAGCTCCAGGTCGGCACGATTCATTCGTTCAAAGGCGGTCAATTCGATTCGACTTATATCATACCGGACCTGAGCGCGAAGGGCGCCCAGGAAGCCCAGAGCAGCCGAGCCAGTCGAGACGCCGTTATTCGAATGTTTTATGTAGCGCTTACCCGCGCTCGCTTAAAAGCAACTATCCTGGCCCCTGGCTCTCCCTGGGGATATAAGGTGCTGTAATGCCTGAAATAAATATTGGAGACATTATCGAATTTTTTTCACCGGATGATAAAGCCTGGTTAACCGGTAAAGTATTGTATATCGAAGAAAAGCATAACCCAGGAGCCCGTAAAGCTTCAGAAGCCTGGGTAAAAACCGCTTACCTGGAAACTCCTGGGCTCTGGGAAAAGAAAATTTATGGTATTCGGCTGGACAAATTAAAAGAGCTTATAAATTACGGCCACGTGATTCAATATTGAGGCTGAAATGAAGCAACTATTTTATTCAAGAAAGCAGTTTTCCCTGGGTAAAAACGTTATATCTATTCAAAATTCAGGAGCGTTCCGGTATAACGAACTTTTTCTAGGTATCTCCTGGCGGGTTAATAAATGGTTTAATAATGATAAAAAGAGGAAACAAGAGAATAAACCTTATTCTTACGACCTTCAAATATGGATTTACCTTTTACCAGGGTTAAGCTTTTTAACGACAATTACCATTTACCCTAACAGCTTAAAGGTGATGCATGAGTAGGATTACGACCGAAGAAGGTCTGGAGAACGCCTTTATAAAACTCTTAAAAGGTTGGCAGGCCCAGGGTAAACCGGTCTTTCAATTCAAGGGTAACCCTACTTTTGATAAGGGGATAGTTGACCGCCTGGTCTGTTACTACGGTATTTTCGTTGCTATCGAGTTAAAGAAGCCTGGCCGGATAACTCACCCGGACGGCACCAGGAAGAAAACCTTTCGGCCCAGCTCGCCGACCGAGGCACTTCAGGCCCTTTTTATAGATGAAGTAAGACGGGGTAAGGGCTACGGTGATTTCTTCGATAATCTCGAAGAAATTGTTAAATTCTTCGAAATGATTCACGAAAAAGAGTGTCTTAACTAAATCCTTTTAGGAAATTAACAATTGACAGTGTATTAACCCTTAGTTATTATAAAGGTGATTGTATGCAGGATAATAACCAGCAGCCCGGCCCGGACCATTACTCCGTCGAACATAGCTACGGGGTAATGAATATTCTAAGTTGTGCTTTTTTAATTCAAGAAGATGGGAACAATATTGCAGTCGCTTACGTAAATAAGGCCGGACAAACAATTTTTCTGGCCGAGCCGAACTGGCCCGGAAGCATGCAGGTTGTACAAGAGATATTCTCCAAATTTCTACAAGAGTTGAAAAGGCTCCAGGAAGAGAGTCCAGGGGCGCGAAACCCCGGCCTGAACTGAAAGGTTAAACAGATGACAGCAGCGATATTAATGGAAAATGAACAGTCTACCGAGCCTAAAACCTTTATCGAATGGCTTCAACAAAAAAAAGAGCAGTTTGAACTGGATTACGATTCCGAACTGGCCGAACGCCTGGGCCTTTATGAAGAGACCGTTAACCGGCTTTTCTCAGGTAAACAAAACCCCTCTGCTTCTAACGTTCAAACCATCATCGAAAAATTAAAATTAAGAGAAGGCAGCGCTGAATATAATCTTCTTCTCAAACTTGCTCACGAAGCCCGGTATAAATCCGAGCGGGCCTGGAGACGCCCTAACCGAAAATCAAATTAGCCTTTTCTGGCTACTACTAAAATATTGACTCGCCCTTAGTTTAAATGTAAAAATAATAGGTAGTCTTTTCAAAAACGCTTCGGCAAGAGTAAAAAGGATTACCTATTTTTATGTCAACTTCACAGAATCCACAGGCAGGACCAGACCGCCCCGCTGGTCAACCGCAACCGCCTCAACAACAATTTTACCCCCAGCAGACCCAACAGTACCCGCCTCAATATCAACAACCCCAGTATCAACAACCTTACTATCCCCCGCCGGCAGCTCCGGCGCCCAGGAAAAAAGGTTTTCCCTGGTGGGGCTGGTTACTGGTGGTCATTGTTGCCCTGGTCGTTATAAGCGCCGTCGCAACCAGCGCGAACAAAGGCACCGCAACCGCAACTGCTACGGCAGCGCCGGCGGCGGCTCAGCCGACCGCTGCCGCTCCTACTGCCGGCCAGGCCGCAACGGTCGGTAAAATCGGCCAGACCATGACCCTTAAAGGCTACCAGATAACCGTTAACGGTATCGAGAAGAAAGACAACTTCGGCACCAGCGATTTTACCAAGGCTAAAGACGGCAATACCTTTATCGCGGTCGACCTGACCGTTGCCAGTACCCAGGACAAAGGAGTTAACCCGAACGGGCTTTCCGCAACCCTTAAAGACGGTAACGGCTATAAATATTCCATTAAGCCGACCGGTTACAAAGAACCGCTCTTCCCCGGCCAGAACGACCTTCCCGCCGGCGATAAAGTCCGGGGCTGGGTTACTTACGAAGTACCTAAAAATGCTACCGGCCTGGTCCTGGAGTATACCCCGCTCCTGGATAGCGGCCTGGTCCGAATAGCACTGGATTAACATAACTAAAAATAACCGGCTGGTTCTCAGCCGGTTATTTTTATGCCCATTAATTAACACTTGACAGGGTATTAATTTTAGAGTACCATACTAGCATTAAAGCAATATTGCTTTAGTGTTATAACAGCCCTGAAGTAAATGTAAATGTGTAAGTTGTTGCGCTTTACCTTAACACTTGACAGGGTATTAATCTATTGCTAGTATACAACTATCAATTTACAATTGATTAAACTTTTTAATATTTGAGCAGGAGAAAAAGATGCCTGGCCGTTGTGTTTATTGCAAAGGTAAGGGAACTGAGTTTCATCGTGACCTGGGCTGGCTCTGTGCCTTCTGCGCGAAAAGGAAAAAGTTTATTTTAAGAAAGTGGGTCTCCAGATGAATTTTAACATTTTCGAAGTCCTTAACCTGGTCGTTGCTTTCGTCGTCGTTCTCGGCCCCCTGGTTATCCTGCATGCCTATTTTGGCAAGAAACGGAACGGTTAACATGAATCAGGACATAAAGTTCGAGGTTGTGCCCAAAGAGTTCGAGATTGCCAAATTACCCGTGCAATCGCTCCAGAAGACGCTGCTCGAAGCCCTGGCCTACCAGGCCGGGCAGAAGTACAAAAAAAACCCGGTAAAATCGAGCATCTATCTGGATTTCTACGCCGACCGGCAGGAGATAACTGTCGGCTGCTTCGAGCCGGCGAAGTTCTGGACCGTACCGGTACATTTCTCAAAGGCCGATGACTACCAGGTTCTTTTGAGCCGGACCGCCGCCGGCGCGCTGGTCCGGCTCCTGGCAAAACTCACTCTGCACGGCCTGTGGATTTCTGTACGCAAGGCTACCTGGCAAATTAACTTCTACAGCACCCAGGAACGCCAGCTAAGCGTCGTTTCGATTAAGGCTGGTTCAAATGCTTTCCGTAAAGCATACAGGGCCTTAGAACGGCCCCTGACCAGTCCTCTTCTTCTTTCCGACACCGAGTTAAGTAAAATTAAAGAAGAAGTATTTGCTTAAAATAGCACACTATTATTTACTTCTTTAAGCTCAGAATAGTACATTTATTCTAAAAACTATTGACAGGGTATTAATTTAGTAGATAATAAGTTCTAAATAACACGCAATTCTGTTTTATCCTTTTGCGAACGGAATTAACACTTGCACAAGTATCAATCTATTAACAATATATGATGATAAAATATAATAGATTGAGAATTGATAAGGAAGGAGTAACGATTTATGGCAACTAATTTAGCAGCCCCCGCTCCAGCAGTAAAAGTTAAATACAGCCTTTTCGTCAGTTTCGGTAACCGGTCCGGTTTCGGTACCGGCGCGGTGGACCTGCCCGAAGCCCGCAAGAAAATTCTCCAGGCGGCCAAAGATTTCGCTCACCATGACAATCTGGATTTCGAGCTGACCGAAGTCTGCGAAAACTGCGAAGGCCGGGGCTATAAGAAGACCGGAAAAGGCGGGATTGTTATCGTCAACTGCGTAAAGTGCAACGGCACCGGCGGCACCAGAATCCTTTAATTGAGATATTGAAATAGCATTACTCTAGTATTACTTAAATGCTATTTCAGAGCTAGAAAGATACTGTTATGACTGCAAAACAACCGCAAACAAGCACTTTTCGGCCTGGCAAGGTCAAAGTCCTGGACATGAAAGAACAGGAGAAAGAAGTAGACGGCTGGCTCCTGGGGGATACCGGACTCGGCTATCACCTGGTCCATCATGATAATCCAAACGTGCCGGACGGCTTCTTTCCTACTCATCTTAATTCCGGTTGTATGTTAGGCGGTTTCATGCTCGGTCTGCCGGTCCGTAAATGCCGGGCCTTCCTGCTGGAGATAAAGGACATGGCGCCCTGGTCGGAAGTAACGACCAGGGAAGAAATCAACGCTCGGCTGGTCCAGCCCGGAATTCTTAAAGAAGTCAACCGCATAGCAAGGAAGTACGAATAATGTTCAAGTCTTTGAAACTGACCATGCCGACGAACGGCGGCAAAGAGAAAGAGTTCGAAGGCCAGGAGCTGGTCCAGGCCGACCGGACCGGCAAACTGGCTAAAACCGCCCTGGGCTTTATCACTATACCTGGCCTGGTAGACGAACAGACCGGCAGGGAGTTAACAAAACCGCACTTCCGGCCTTTGCACGTGCCAAGTAAGCTCGGCATAGGCGGGGAATTCAAAAATAAAACCAAAGTCAAACAGTTTCTTATTGACATAAGTAAATTGACCGACTGGACCGACATAGACCCGAAAACTTTTTACCAGCGTAAAACCGAAGACGGGCGCTCAATCGGCGAAGCCGTCAAAGCCGTCCGTGAAGCTACAGGAGAATAACCGCCATGCCTAAACAACTATTCCAGGACTACATGGCCCTTAACAAAAACCGGAAAGGTGATTTCATTATCACAAAGTACGGTCACGCGGTATGGCCCCTGGACCCGAACCCAGAAGAGATTGACATAAAAGATATTGCCTATGCCCTGGCCTTCCAGAACCGCTACGCCGGGCATGCCGGTCTTTACTCAGTTGCCCAGCACAGCCTGGCTATTAGCCGCCTTACCCGCCCGGAAAACGCGCTATGGGGTTTACTTCACGATGCCGAAGAAGCTTACTTGCCTGATATTCCAAGCCCGGTAAAACGCTTCATTTCCGAATATAAAACGGCTGGAAAGAAATTACACGCCGTTATCTGCCAGAAATTCGGCATGGCGGTCGAAGAGCCGGCAGAGATCCTCGAACTGGACCAGCGCATAGTCGTTAACGAAATGACCGAGCTCATGCCTGAATTCCCCTTCGAATTCGAGTTCAAGGATAAAGCTCTCTCGATAGACTTTGCCGCCGCCGCTTACCTCAACTACAACCCTTACCGGGTCTGGAAAATCTTCCTGGACCGCTTCCAATGGTTAACCACAGGTGAAGGCAAAGACCCGGCTAACAAGTACCCTAACCCGTTTTACCCAGAAGGAGAATAACCGCCATGAAGCAACTTAATAGCGCTAACATTATCGCTTTTCACGAACTATGGGGAGCTCGCTGCCTTGTTTACGGTATTACCCAGGAGATTGAAGCTATCCGACCAACCGCCGAAACCCAGGGCCCGGAAGCGGTGAAGGAAAACTGCCTGGAACTGGCAAAAGTCCTGGATTTCGCCGCCGATTGGCTCCGCACAATAGTTGATGAACCTGTTCGGGATGAAGCTAAAGACCAGGAAACCGCAAACATTCCTTTTGGTAAAGGGATTGTTGTTTATTACGACACAGACCTGGTTGAACGCCGCAACGACACACTTCTTGACCGGATAACCAGTCTCATTTTACTGGAACTCCGGGGCACTAGCGCTTACCCAATAAACAAAAACTCTATTTCCTCAAAGGAGTAGCACTATGGACGCATACCGCCCGATTGATTTCAAGTTTATTCGCGGCCAGGAACACGCTAAACGCGCTATCGAAGTAGCCCTGGCCGGTAAGCACTCCCTTATGCTCTGGGGCCAGCCGAGCATCGGTAAAACCACAATGGGGCTGGCCGCCTACGACATGTTCACTAACGACCTGGGCCAGCTTAACTTCGAGCTGGCCGAAGACCTGGCCGACGACGCGGTCGTGAAGACCGCTAAGACCGAAATTGATTCGCTCAACCCGAACGCTCACCAGGTCATGGTCACTTCGAAGCCCTGCCCGTGTGGATATTTCGGTGATAGTCACCGGGTCTGTAATTGCTCCCCCGATGACTTCCAGCACTTCTTTTCCCCGGCAGCGCGTGACCTGGTCAAGGCGGCCCTGATACACGTTGAGCTCCCGATGCTAGATTACGAGAAACTTTCCAGTAACCGCCTGGGAGAGACCTCGAAGGCTATCGCGGCCCGGATACGCCGGGCCTGGGCTGCCCAGGGGCACCGGTACGGCTTCCGGTACTCGCTGGAGTATTTAACCAATAAGGGAATAGACCAGGACAGCCCTAAAGGCGTTAATCTGCTCGCGGTGCCGAAAATCTTCAACCAGGCCCTGACCATTGAGCAGGTGACGACCGGCACCGAATTTACCCTTGATTCGCCTGCTACCGCAATATTAAAAGCGGCCTGCCGGCAGCTTGCTTTCACCCCCAGGGCTTATTTCGATATTTTGAAACTGGGCCGGACTATCGCCGACCTGGGAGAATCGAAGCGAATCCAGGCGTCACACCTGGCCGAAGCAATCCAGTACCGCCGGCGGGAAGTCGAAGACCTGGAAAACCAGGCGAAGCGTGACCGAGACCTGGACCGGGTTATGGAAGAGCAAAAAGAGAAAGTAGCAGGAAAGTAGTATGACCGAGCAATTACAGGGTAAAACCGAATGGGAAATCACCGAGACCGGGGAGAATGACGACCCGCATTACTTTCTCGAACTCCAGGTCAGTTTCCTTAATCTGATGATTACCCCGATGGGCCCGAACGCTTTCGAGGTAGACATAACCCAGTTGAGCGACGGCGAAGTTATCAGAACTACGGGCCTGGAAGGCTACCCGAAAACGCTTGAAGCCGCGAAAGCAAAAGCCTTCGAACTGGCCGAAGATGTTTTGAAAAACGAGCTCCAGGTTTTAAGTCTTTTGAAAGCAGGTCAAAAATGAGCGGCAGCACTTTTGAGTACGTGGTCTTTATTTATGACGGTGTTACCAAAAATATCACCGTCCCTTTTAAGCCGGTTAACTTGCAGGTGCCGCCGATTAAAAACGGCGATATTTTCAACTATCTGGGCAGCATCGGTTTTCACCTGCACACCTACACCAGCGTCAATACGGAGATTGTTTACATCTTCGAGCGGGAAACGGTTAAGACCGGCACCGTTAAGGCCGACTTCGACCTGGCCGAGCTAACTTCTTCCCCCGGTGCCCCCGGCGCGGCCAGGATTATCGGTAAGCCGCCGGTCAAAGGTTAAACAACCGTTCGGACACCTTATTTACTTACTTCATCGTTTCAATATAGATCTATTTCAACATTACTTTGCCCCTTTTCTAGTGTTTGTCATCGGTACGGCTGGCCGGCTTAGCCAGCCTTAAACAAGGAGAAACCTTCTATGTTCACCAGGATAATCAAAACTTTAACGGCGCTGTTAACCCTGCTGGTGCTGGTGTTTATCGCCGACTACTACCTGGACCGCCTTAAACAGACCGAGCGGGCTCTCCAGACCGCCCAGGGTGATATATGGGCTTATGGCGGCTCGGTCCGGCGGCACGAAACAGAAATAAAGCAGCTCTATGACTGGCACAAAGAGCTCGAAGAAAAGGGACTATGAGAAATTATATTTCCAATACCCGGCTCCGAGAACGCGTCAACAAGTTCCTGGGGCCGGACCATCTAACCCGCTTCGCTAAACGCATCTCCCTGAAAGAAATTTACCTGGCCGGGCCTATCGACCAGGACCAGGTAATTGTCTGCAAACGCTGCCAGGTTGCCAGCCAGGACTGCGAAAAGCCGAATATCCACAGGCTGAAGTATCGGCAGAAATTATCCGGGTGGGAAACGTACCGGGTCGGCATGACTGTTATCGGCCAGAGTCACAAAATAGGGGTAATAAAGTTTATCGGCAGGTATGACTTTCAACATGCGACTTATCCCTGTGTAATCAAGTACCGGCAATCCGGCACCAATTCGCCTATAAGAAATATAGCAACTTTAAAAGTTGTTGAGCCGGTAAAAGGCAACACTAAAGAAGCATCAAAAAAGGGCTAAAGTAATACTGTAATAGCTCTATTAAGACATTATTACAACACTCATTGAACATTAAATAAGGGTCCAACAATGCGAAAAAAAGATATTAACGCGCCGGTAGTCCTGGGCCGAGGAGAAATCCAGGTTATTAACATGGTGGCTATCCGGTGCTTCGGTTGCGGCCAGGCGGCCCAGCTTATCGGCTCTTATCATGGCTGCTCGCATGCGAAAGTAGCACGTCAGCAGGGCTATCAAACCGACGATCGGGGCCGCTGGTATTGCCCGGTATGCAAGGTTAACCTGGTCGAACCGGTCGAGCCGCCGGCGGGGCCTAAAGTCCGGGTCGTCAGGACCAGGCGAACAAAAAAGGAGATACGGTCTAAATGCCCGAACTGATGACCGACTGGTATTTTAACGCTGAACTTAATTGTTACCAGGTTGGCATTTTTCATGTATGCTCGATAAATGTTTATAAGCGGCCCGGCGGTAAATGGGCCGTCAATGTAATTTTTGAAAATAGCCTGGAACACTTAGATGCTTACGACACCAGCGAAGAAGCTAAAAAAGCCGCTCTTGACCGAGCTTTGCAAATTGTCAATACTGCCATGACGCAAATTTTAAGCTTGAAATGGAAGAAACTCAATGAACAACCAGATTAAAATTGCCTTCCAGCTGCCGAGCGGCCAGGGAAGGATAACGCATTTTAACGCCCTAGAATTCGATACACCCCAGGGCGCTAAATATTTAGCCCGGCTGGTAGCGCATTATTTTGAAGACGAATTAGCCCATTTTCTACTCGAAGAATTAATGAAAAAGAACGGCCAACCGGTACCGGACCGGTGCCGGAATTGCGGAACAATGCTTTACCCTGAATATTCAACCGCTGAACAACCGGTTGGACTTTGTAAGACCTGCGCGACGGCAAAAACTAAAACGCTGAATCCACAGGAGCCGGCGAATGACCGAAGCTGAACAACTCTGCAAAGAATTCGGCGGCATGACCGACGACCAGGCTATAGCCGAATTGAACCGGCGCGGTATCGAAGTAAGAGCCGAAGCCCTGCCCTTTGCCAATGAAAAAATCTGGAAACGGAAGGTCATATATCTTTGCGAAGCACCGATAATTCATTTCCCCCGAAAAAGTATACCGGTACCGGTGCCAGTTACAATAACCTTTACAGACGACCCTAGAAAAGATTTTGACAAATTTGCAGGGATAAAACTTAATTATCAATCTTATAAACAGGTCCACATGGGCTATTCTCACTGGGTTGACGACTGGGTAAAAGGCGAGCCGGGGAACGGCTATTTTGTGTATTACCGCTGGTATTACTGGGTTAAAGACGGCCCGGAGCAGCCATACTTTGGCTAAAATAGACCTGGCCTGTGATAGCGTCCGGGCCGCTACCGGCGCCCTGGTGACCGAGTACATCCATGCCTGCATGAAATGCCGCCGCCCGGTGCCGCTCTGCCGGCACGACGCGCTCCACCAGCTCGCCGGCTATCACGTCTTCCTGGCCCTATTTAATCGGGTTACCCATTACCACACGGGCCGGACCGGGCAATTGCGCTTTATCGGGCTCTACGACCCGGAGCGCTCGGACTGGCCCTGCATCGTGCGGTATCCGGTAAAGAGCGGCGGTACCCACGACCGGGCCAGCGCGAGCCTGTTATCATTCCGACCGGCTGGCCGCCGGAAGCCCCGGCCCGATAAAACAATCAGGAAATCAATTCAGAAAAGACGTTGACAAAGTGTGGTATAGTGGAAGTGGACAGTGTGTTCCTCCTTTTAGGCTGACTTGGTTCGATACGTTGCTAAGTGGGTTGCGGTAGAAGTTGCCCCCGGCTATAAATTTTCTCAGACTCCATCTCCTGGGAAAATCGGTAGCCGGGGGCAGCGTCGTTTATCGGGATAATAGGGAAAATAATCAAAATAATCAGAGTTTTAAAAAAAATGTTATTACCCGTGTTTCGGTATTGCAAAGGGATAAATTCGGGTAACTAAATACAAATAATCAGAAAAATAGCAAAAATAACACTTTTTTTTCGCATTTTTGAATCGGGCCGAAAGGCTCTTTTTTTATGCCCTGGAAGGGTCTTTGGAGTGTATATAGGGGATAAAATAATGATATAAAAAAGTTACTTATTTTTGTTATTATTGTGATTATTTGTATTTAGTTACCTCGATTTAGGTTATTGTAAAGGGAAAACTCAGTAATAAGTGTTTTTATAAAATCGTGATTATTTTGATTATGACAGAAAGTCAGCTTTCGGAAAAATTAAATTATTTTTTATATTTTTATTACTACTCAGTAGTGACAAAATGGGTTTTGGGCTTAACTTTTGGCCGGGAAAAATTCGAAATTCTTCGGTTTTTGGCCGTTCGTGTGCCGTTCACATGCGTTCGCGCTCATTCATGTACGTTGCGCCCAGGCTGCGAGCCCGCCCGTGTGTGCCGCCGCGAGCTTGTATACCTGTATGTAGTATATGCGCGGGTAGTATACTGGTAATTGAGCGGGTATACTGGGGCTTTACAGGTCCGTTACCAGGGCTTAGAATAGGACCAGGCCGGTCCGATATATGGCTCGGTGCCGGGAGTTGGCAGCTCCAGGCCCGGCGGTCCGGCCCTAATAATATTAGCCTGGAGCCGTGTTTAGCCTAATCGGGGTTATTCGATGGTATATTTACTGCCGGATAATGTGAATACACTGTGATAGAGTATAGGTGTTTAGGTTATTGTTATAGGCTAAACTCTATTTGCAGTTATAGAATAATAAAGATAATTGCGATTATCTTGACTAACTATTGGGCCTAATATGCAGGTAGTAGAGAACGCTGGTGCTAAGCCCTGGGATATTCTTCCTGATGAAGATATGGCCTGGTTTAAGCGCTTTGAGAAATATAGACTGATGCAGCCTGAAGACAGAAGTCTAAAGGTTTTGTTTATGCTGGAGCGCGAACGGCGTAAGCGCCTGGGTACCCTGGACCAGCTTCCAGCGTACCGTACCTTCGTGCAGGTAGCTAAGAAACATGACTGGCCTGGTCGTGCTAGAGAGTTTGATAAGGCTGAGATTGAGAAGGACAGGGCAGGTGCTGAGCTACTACGTAGTGAGGAGTCACGTTCAGCAGAAGAAGAAAGAGCTTTACAAAGACAACATCGCCGCCAGCTTATGAACATTTTATTTAATAAGGTGCTGGCCGCCATCAATACGGAAAGTTTTGATTTAACGAAAGCCAAGCCGGGGGAGCTACTTCAGTTCATGCGAGTCTATCTTAAAGAGAATCGTGAGGAATATGATAATGCTCCAGCAAGGTACCGCCGGTTCCAGTTTGATACGCTAACCGACCAGGAGCTTTATGACCTTATCCAAGAACAACTCGCCCTTAATCCTGGCCGCACTAGATGAGCTCCGGCAAAGGGGCCGACCTGTGACGGGCCTGGCTCTGGCTAGTGGGGAATCACTTATAAAATCTGACCCTGATGTGATTTCCTGGCTAGAACAAAATTTCTACATACCTGAAGCGAACAACGGCCCGATACGCCTGGCCCCCTACATCAAGGCCGCGTTGCGCGAGGCTCTACGCCGCGACGAAAACGGCGACTTCGTTTACTCGACCATCATCTGGTCGGACATAAAAAAGAGCGGTAAGTCCTCGATAGCCGCCGGCGTAGCCCTCTGGTTCGCTTATATGCTGGAGTGGGGCTCTATCAAGGTTATCGCTAACGACCTGGAGCAGGCCGACTCTCGCGTTGCTTACTATATGCGCCGGGCTATCGCGCTCAACCCCAAAATGCGCGAAGAAATAAAACAGCGCAACTATCTTATCCAGCTCCCGAACATGACCCTTATCAAAGCTATCCCGATTGACCCGGAAGGCGAAGCCGGCGGCAACGACGACATGATTATCTTCTCGGAGCTCTGGGGGGCGGTCGGAGCGAAAGCCGAGCGCATGTGGACTGAAGCCACGCTGCCGCCTAACAAGCACGGGCGTTCTTTTCGCTGGGTCGAAACTTACGCCGGGTTTTCGGGGGAGTCGGTCCTGCTCGAAAATCTTTACAACCAGGTTGTCAGGCCGGAGTATCAGATAACCTTGTCCGAAGAATACGACCGCGATAAAGACCGCATGGTAGATTTCCCTGGTCTGGAAGTTTACGCGAATCCGGTTACGCGAATGTTCTGCCTGTGGAACACGAAACCCAGGCTGCCCTGGCAGACCCCTTCTTATTACGCTACCGAAAAGGCGGTCATTCAAAACGAATCCGAGTACGGGCGGATTCACGAAAACAAGTGGTCGGCTTCGACAAAGAAGTTTGTCGATTCGAATCTATGGCGTGCCTGTGCTCTCAGTCCAAAAGAATTCAAGGAGCTTCTTGATAAGCACGTGCTGGAGCCGGATGACCCGATGGTAGCGGGAATTGACGCGGCGGTGACCAGGGATAACTTTGCGGTCTCGCTGGTTAGCCGGGTAGACGATACCGCCTATGTGCGAATGACCAGGCTCTGGGTACCGCCGCCGGGTAAGCGCGAAATAAATTTCGCCGGGCCGGAGTATTTCTTGCGCTGGCTGGTGACGCCTGCCGACGAATTTGTCCAGGATGATAACGACCAGCCGTTACCGAATCCTGAGACCGGCGAGCTGGAACGGGGCCTGGACCTGAATATTATTTCTTTCAGCTATGACCCTTATCAGCTTGTGGACATGAGCCAGCGATTGAGAAGGGCCGGGGTCGGAAATTTCGAGCCGTTCAATCAAAACACCTTGCGGGCGGAAGCGGATAGTCTTTTTCAAACCTTGATTTACCGGCGGGGCGTCCGGCACCTGAACGACCCGGACCTTAACCGGCACATGGAAAACGCTAATTCCCAGGTGACCTATATCGGGAATTCCGATACCGGCCAACCTTCGAAAATCCGGCTGGTCAAGAAGACAACAACCGATAAAATCGATTTGGCCGTCGCAACCAGCATGGCGGTGTACCGAATCATAAAACAATATAATGTTTAATCCATGAGCTAAAACAAAAGGCCCGGTATTTAGCCGGGCCTTTTTTATTTACCAGGGATAGCGTTCCTGGGTAAATAACTCATTCGGGTAAAAAGATTATAGCACAAGAAAAAACTCCTAGACTGTCAGCTAAGAGTTTTTTTGGTTGTTGGATTTTTTCGGAACCTGCAATTCTATAACCCCATATTAGCACGAAAGAAATATATTTACAATATACTCTAGCGGTTTTTAGATTTATGTTGTATATTGTGAATTGACAAGCCATTAATAAACTTAAAGAAACTTAAAGAATGACGGTCGAAATCTATCGAAATAGCGTAACAGCAGCAGACCAGCCGGACTCCCCTTTATTCGGGCCGAACGGTTTTAACAGCCTGTTCCAGTTTACCTTACCCGCACCGGAGCCCGGCTCGATTTACAACGCCTTGCCGGAGCTGCCGGTCTACGGTTTGAGGGAAAGGGATTATGTGCTTTCCCGGACTGTGCTTTATGAAGGGAACTGGGCCGGGGCTATTTCGATTGCAATTACAAAAATGGCGAGCCTGGGTTTTAACGTTAAAGCACCGACCGACCTGGCCGCTCGCAAGTACCAGGAATTATTTCACGCTTCGAATGTCGGCCAGGGTTGGGTCCACTTTCTTTCGCAACATCTACGTGATTTTCTTAATACCGATAACGGCGCTTTTATCGAAGTGGTCCGGGCGACGCCGGCGGTCGGCTCTAAGATTATCGGCCTGGTCCACCTGGATTCGAAACGCTGCTACCGGACCGGTGACCCGGAAATTCCAGTGCTTTACCGGGACCGCAAAGACCGGTATCACCAGCTCCGCGCTCACCAGGTCATTACCTTTGTTGACATGCCAACGCCGGAAGAAACCTTTAACGGTATCGGGCTCTGCGCGGCCAGCCGAGCTTACAAAGCGATTCGGAAAATGGCTTTCGTCGACCAGTATCTGGAAGAGAAGGTCTCCGGGTTTAAAGCAAACTCTATTCACTTCCTGACCGGTATCAACGATAAGCAGTTGAAAAAAGCGCTCGACGGACAGGAAGCCGAGCAGCGTAAATCCGGCGCGGTCGTTTATCGCGGGGCCGCTTTCGTACCGATGATTGACAAAGAGGGTATCTCGCATGTTGAAGTTGAATTGGCCGGGCTACCGGACGGTTTCGATTACGAAGTAGAGCTTTCCAAAACTCACCTTAAATATGCGAACGCTATCGGCCTGGACATTCAAGACCTGGAGCCGCTTTCCGGGCAGGCCCTGGGTACCGGCGCTCAATCAATGGTTCTCAACAACAAGGCAAAAGGGAAGGGCCTGGCCGCCTGGCTTCAGCAGTTTACTCACCTGATAAATTTCTTTCTTTTGCCGAACAACGCTTCTTTCTTCTTCGCTGAGAAATCCCTTGATGACGAATTGAAGACAGCCCAGGTCACCCAGGCCAGGGCCGCCGCCGTGCTTACGATGGTCCAGGCCGGGGTACTGGACCCGGCAACCGGCCAGCCTTTGCAATATATGGTTGACCTGGGAGAACTCCCCCAGTCCTACCTGCCTGTGGATACCACGCCGCAAACTACTCTCAGCGATACGGACAAAATTATAGATGCTCCCGGTATGGTTGATTTGAACATGGGTACTCAGCCGGACAATACACTGGATACCAGTTTGCCGCCGGACCAGTCTCAGCCGACAGGAGCAGTTTAATGAGCGCAAAAATCGGTTTGAAATATATTGGTCCGAAAAAGATTTTTCCTACCGCGATAGAAATTGAAAACGCGATAGAAAAAAAATTAACCCTGACAGCGGCTGATGCTCAAATAGATTTTATAAAGCTGGTCTCCAACTGGAAAGACAAGGTTGTTTTTACAATCAAAACTCTTCCTATGGAACGGCAGGTCGGCACCAGTAACCGGATTTTTAAATTTGTCAGCCAGGGTACCCCGGTCCGGTACGCTTACATGTCCACTGATTTTATGGCTAAAACAAAGCCTGGCAGTTTAACTTCGGGCTCCGGGGCCGGTCGAAAATGGGGTGTGAACGTCAATAATCCCCGGCCCGGTATCAAAGCCAGGGACTTTGACAAGCAGATTGCAGAAAAGTACCAGAAAAAATTCGGTCCGGCTATTCAGAAAGAACTAAGCAGGTTGTTTAAGTAACATCTGAGCCATGCTCAGATAGAAAGAGGTTTTTCGACATGACTCAGATGAAGCGAATTTATCAGGCAACCCAGTCGGATTATGCCAGCACTAACTTTACCCAGTCGGACGGAGCGCTCAGCACCTGGCCGACCGGTCAGACTGCGGTTACTTCCGGCTCTCCTACTACGGCTTCCAACCAGGCCAGCCTGCCGACTACCGCAAAGTTCGGTCTCAATCACAATTCTTCGGACGTGTTTGTCCGGGCAAAAGCTGTCAGCAAGGCTGGGGAAGCGGTCTATGTTCGGGGCGATGCGAACGGCTATTACTACGCCGCTAACGAATCGACCGGCACGACCCTGAACTATTTCCAGATTTCCGGCTCTGTTAAGACGGTACTGGCCGGTCCTTTCACCGGTAACGCCGCGAACGACATTCTGGGCCTGGAAGCGCTGGGCACAAAACTGACCCTGCTCCGTAACGGTCGAATTCTGGCCCAGGTTGACGCCCTAAACGGTGTTACCAGCAAGGAGCATGGTATTCGTAATCCGAGCGGTTCGACCGTGCTCATGGACGACCTGATTATCTTCCCGGCTTTCTAATCAAAACAAGGTATCTAGTTTATGGCTGAACAAATCTTAGAGCTAACTCCCCAGGAGCTGGAGCAGGCCCAGGGGTTAAACCTTACTCAGGAAGAGTTGAACGCTCAAATGCAGCTCTTCATGAAACGGTTTCCTATGGTGCCGCTCTCTGAATTTCGAAAGGTGATAACCGGTATTCTCCAGGATACCGCCGCCGCCGAGTTACAGAGCCGGGTTGTTCAGCCTACCGACCCCCAGGTTTACCAGGACACGATTTCGCTTTTTCTCCGGCAGCTTACTTTGCTCTGGGCCGCTTACAAACCGAGCCTTGATATAGATAAGGCTGCTCCGGTCCTGGCCCAGGCTCTGCAAAACCGGGGCCGAGCTCGGCCAGGTGAAAGTATTCGAGATGCGGCCAAATTTGTTTATGCCAGAATCCAGCGCGGGGAGCTCGATAAATTTTTATGAGTCAACTTCTGGAAAAAGAAAAAGTTGAAGAGTTGGCCGAGCCTTTTCGGTGTTTATGTTGCCGGGTTATTCTCGGCTTTACTAACGGTAAGCTACTAAAGATAGCCGGGGTGTTTATTAATAAATCTACTCCCCTGGCCTGTGCAAATTGCAAAACGGTGCGAATTTGGAGAGTTGTTAGTTAATTCCAGGAGAAAAATAAATGGCCGGTAGCAAAGGCGATGCTTACGAAAATACAGTTCTCGATACTGCTCTGGGTAATGGCAGCCCGGCCAGTCTGTACTGGGCCCTGGTCCAGGAATTCACCGGGGATGGGACGTTTACGGAAGCGAGCGGCGGGAGCTATGCCCGTGTGGCTCAGACAAACAACTCGACAAATTTCCCGGCTGCTTCCGGCGGCTCTAAATCAAATGGTACGACTGTAACTTTTGTTCAGGCTACGGCTGATATTGCCGCCGACCCGAACCGGATTCATGGCTGGGCTTTAATGGACGCTTCTAGCGGCGGTAATGCCAGGTACTGGGGGGAGTTTGTTGGAACAGCAAAAGTCTTTGTTGTAAAAGCTTCAACTGACATTTTTACTTCTATTGGTCATGGGTATACCAATGGTACAAAAGTTAGGGTTTGGAGCGCCGGGCCAGCTCTGCCTTCTGGTATTGCTCAGTTCACTACCTATTACATCATTAACGCCACTACCGATACTTTCCAGTTTTCGGCTACTTCCGGTGGTTCCGCTGTGGACGTTACGGCTGATGGCGGTGGTTTGATTGCAACCGACCTGGCCCAGGAATACCGGCTCGGTAATACTTTTGTAATCGGTGCTGGTTCTGTCACTATCTCGGAAGATTAAATGCCTAACGTCTGGTTAATAGCAAAAAATAAGCGGTTGCCTTCGGCGCGGCGCCCTACCGTGTATTGCCCGGTCTACGACTATATTGATTTGATAAGAGCGGACGGTGGGGCTTGTGCGGAAAGTGAGGTGCTGGGCGGTTATTTCCTGGTTAAGGTCAGGGCTTCGGTCAGCACGCTACAAACGATAGCGGCTGACCCGCTAATCATCTATGTCCCGCTTTCCAAATTGGATGACCCGGTGTCCAGTTTGACGGCCAACCAGCGAACTGTTCTACGAAATGTGCTTTTGTCTATGGGGTATTCGACGGCAGAGTTACTTGCCGCTTTACCTAATATTGCTCAGGCTACGCTAGGGCAGGTTTTAAGGTTTGCAAACAATCGCCGTCAGGATACCACCTATGACGAAGCCACTGACACGGTTAATTATAACGGGCCGGTTCAGGCTTGCGTTCCGGTTGATTTGATTGATGCTCTGGTGCAGTAATGGCTTTTCCTACTACAAGCATACTGGACAATTTTAACCGGGCTAATGGCAACAATGTTTATTCGAACGGTCCCTGGGGAGCTACACCTATCTGGTCCGGGGACACTTCCCTGGTTATCAGTTCCAACGCCGCTAAAGCTAACGGTAGTTGGGGCGATGTCTATACCAATACTTCCACCTATACCGATTCGGAAGCCTACGCCACCATTTCGTCTACCGGTGGGACGGATGGTTATTTGGAAATAATGGTGCGCGGTTCCGGGGGTAACTCAGGTAATCCTAGTTATTATAGCCTTGGTTGGAGTCAACACGATAACCATGACGATACCTGGCGAGTCTATCGTTCAGCCGGTGGTGCTTACACTCAATTAGGCGCTCAGTTTACCCAGGCGCCTGCTGTTGGTCACAGGTTCGGTATAAGTGCCATTGGGTCTTCCGTTATCGGTTATTACGATACCGGCAGTGGGTTCGTTGCAAAAGTTACAACTTCGGACACAACGCATACCAGCGGCAGGTTAGGGTTTGAGATTTACAATTCTAGTGGGATTGATGATTTCGGCGGCGGCACGCCCGGCTCTGGAGTAACTGCCGATATGACCAGGCCGGTTAGAGTGACAACTGCGCCGTTCCCGTTTTTCCATATCCAATATTTTAAAAGGTTCCTTAAAGGAGTAAAAAATGTCTGGAGTAAAATGGGCTGCTACAATCTCCGAAGTAGCTCTTTCGGCGGCTACAGCCAAAACAGTTTTACAGGTAGTAGCGGCAACAAACCAGCGATTGCTCGTTAACCGTTTTGGAGTTTTTTTCGACGGCATTTCTACCACTGCCGAGCCGGTCCAGGTGCGTATACTCAGGCAAACTACCGCCGGTACTTCAAGCGCAAATACTCCTGTAAAACGGGTTAACTCCGATTCTGAAACTCTCCAGGTTACAGCTCGCGATACTTTTACAGTGGAACCTACCAACAGCGATGTTTACGATGTTTTTGAAGTCCACCCTCAACAGGGTATTGATGTGATACTTCCGTTCGGCCAGGAAATAGTTGTTAAGGGCGGTGACCGGTTAGGAATAGAGTGTACTGCCCCGGCAGCGGTGAATTGCAGGGCTAAATTCTGGGGTGAAGAATAAAGGTAAAAAATGCCTTTTGGACAGGTTAGAGTAAGACAGCCTTTTTTACCGCTTCCCCCGAAAGATGAAGCGGTAAATGTCGTTGCGACTAACAGTGCCGCTTCCGGTGCCGCTTCTACTCAATCTGCTGTTCAGGTTACCCGCTCTTTAACATCTTCATCTTTTGCTCGCGGGGTTGCAGCCGCTACTCTAAATATTTTAATAAATTTAAGCAGCGCGAGTAACGGCCAGGCTAAAACCAGCTCCAGCGCCCAGGTTACGAAATCAGTTACTTCGGCCGCGAAGGGCCAGACCGCCACAGGTGCGAGCGCCCAGGTAACCAGATCGGTTTCCTCAACTTCCAGGGGTCAAGCGAAAAACAGCAGTACCGGCCCGGTTGTTACACAATCGGTCAGCTCGGCCAGCCGGGGCCGCGCCCAGTCAACCGGCCAGGTCCAGGTAAGCGGTGTTTATCCAGCGTCAAAGACTGACGGCAGGGCCCGGATTTCGAGCAGTATTACCCGGACGGTATTATTTACTTCGACCGCGTCTGGCCGGGCCGTTACTACTGTTAGCGCAACTGTAATTAAATCGGTTGCTGGCTCGGCAGCGGCCAGGTCTAGCGTTACCAGTAGTTTTACTGTAACAAAGGTTGTTTCCGGCCAGGCCCTGGGCCGCTCTCAAACCCAGGTTAGTCTGTCCGTCCTGGTCCAGCTCTCCCCCAGTGTAAGCCGGGGCCGAGCCAGTACAACAACAGTTATCAGTACCGGTAACGAAGTAATAGCGACGCCCAGCGAGAGTCGGGGCCGCGCCCGTGTGGTTTCCAGTTTTACCGTAACAAAATCAGTTTCTGGTCAGGTCCAGGGCCGGGCTATTACCAGTCAATCTCAGGTCGTTGTTACTAAAACAATGGCGGTCAGTACCAGTAAAGGGCGGGCCCAGGTCCAGGCAAGTACCCAGGTCAGTAAGATTTTTGTTACCAGGGCCGCCGGCAGGTCTTTTGTTTTATCTAATCTCTTTGTAGAGCACTCGCTCCAGGTTATTTCGAAGGGCCGAGCTCGCACGACTGGCCTGGTTCAGGTAACCAGGTTGCTTACCAGTGGTATCCAGGCCAGAGCTTCTCTAACTTCCGCCGTTACTATTCAGAAGTTTTTAAGTAGCCTTGCGGCTGGTAGAGCGCGTACCGTATCTATTTTTGATATTGTTGGGCCGCACAATGATGAGAAGCCAGTTTTAACTATTCTCGAAGGGGTTTTCCCAGTTGCAACCGTAAAAACTCAGTCGCTCCCTGTGGCTTTTATAATCAATAAAGAGCTGGTTGTTGCGAAGGTTTCAGAAGGTTTATTACCGGAAATGGAAGTTACTGAGCTTGTTTTGCCGGTAGCAAAATTGAAAGAAGGGGCTTCTTAATGACAGCTTCTGTTAAATATAAAGATTTTGAGAAAGACTGGTTTACCCATTCTTCTCTTGAATTGCCTTTTAACCTTACTTTAGGTGGGGCTCCTTTGACAAGCTCACAGCTTCAAGAAATCTGGTTTACTGCGAAGCTTAGTGATGAAGATGACGACCCAGGAATTTTTCAGGTTACAAAGACCGATGGCGATATTATTGTTATTGATGACCCGAACGGAGAGTACCTGGTAGTGGTTCCGGCAGCTTTAACTTCCGGTATAACTGCCCCGACAACTCTTTATTGCGATATTAAGACCAAAGAAGTTTTAAGGGGTCGTGTGATTGTAGGCGCTCGCGGAATAATCAATATGTACCCGACTCCTACGCAAGCAGTTTAGAGGTATATTCACACTATTATTGACAAGTTCTGATATACTGAGAATATACAAGCCTTAATATTTTAAAGCCCTGGTCCTATTTGAAGAAACCAGGTAACGGTGAACCTTGCAGCTCACAGAGTTTTCTCTGTGAGCTTTTTGTTTTTAGAAAGAATTTATGGCCGAAATTGTTGAAGCCGACCAACTCGATACCGACGAAAATCTAGAAACAGGTCAGGACCAGGAAAATACCCCGGTTCATACCGGCGTAATGGTTGCTTTTTACCTGGAGCCCGAAGAAGCCGCAAAGCTGGCTCTGCCGGAAGGCTCGTTAGGTGCCGGTGACCAGGCCAGCGCTCCCGAAGACCTGCATATCACGCTGGCCTATTTCGGCGATATTAATAATCACCCTCAACAAACCAAGTTAACCATGCTCTATAACCTCAAATGGTTTGCTGAGTGCTTTCGGCCTGTTAGCGGCAAGGTCTCCGGTTATGCCCTCTTCGATAGCCCGGAAGGCGAACCTAAACCTTTTGTTGCTCTTTTCGATAGTCCTGGGCTCGAATCTTTTAGAAACACCCTCAAAATGAACATGCAGTCGGAAGGAATTTACCCGGCTGCCAATCACGGTTTTACCCCTCACATCACCCTGGCTTATCTGGCCGACGGTACCAAATTACCGGACGCGCAAATACCGGCGCTGGACCTGGATTTTGAGTCTATCAGTCTCTGCTGGGGTGAAGAGCGTTACGACTTCCCCCTGGGTACTTACCTCAATGATGCTCAGTTCGAGCAGTATACCGTCAAAGCTTCTCAGGCTAATTATGGCGCGAAGGCCGGTCAGGCGATTGTCGGCAAGCTCACCAGGGGCGCTGACGGTAAATTTTCCAGCGGCGGGCAGTCTACTCCTGCCGGTTCCATGTCCGGCCCAAAGGGTAAAACTCCCCGGAAGACTGCTGCTACCGACGCGGCGAAAGCACAGGCTAAAGCTGACCTGGCAGCGGCCAAAGAGCAGGATAAGCAGGACGCCGCTAACGAAGCCGCTCAGAAAGCCCTGGAGAATACCGGGAATACCCTGGACAAATTGGGGGTAGATTCCGATATTGCCGAAGCTCTGACGGTCGGAGATTCTATCGGCGATATTTCCGGGGTTAACGAAGCTACTAAAAATAAATTGCGCGATGCTGGTATCGGCCAGGATTATCCTGACGGTACTTTTGACCTGACCCCCAATGGCCGCCGGCTGGTTAAGGCCGCTATGAAGGGTGATGTTAAAGCCGCGAAGCGGGCACTCGCAACCGGCAAACAGGTTGCCGATAAAAAAGCTGCCGTGGCGGCCAGAAAGAAAAAGAAAACTAAAAAAGAATTCGGTGAAACCCCGGTCCTGGCTACCACTTTCAAATCTTTTGTTGACGACAAAGGTCAGCGGCGCTGGCTCACCATGTCCTCTTCCGGTTTCCAGGATAAGGACAAACAATTTGTTACCACCAGGGCCCTTACCCAGGACGTAGCGCGAAGCTACAAAGAACACCCTGACAAGAATTTCGGGCCGCTCCGCTGGTGGCACGTCCCCGGTGTGGACATAGGCACCTGTGATTTCCGGGGCATGTCCGGTTCTATTTTGATTGAATCCGGCACCTTTAAGACCAAAGAAATAGCGGAAGCTATTACTTCTTACGCCGCTAAAAATCCCCTGGGCGTAAGTATCGGGTTTGAAAATTTCGTTTTTGAGCCGGACGAAACCGGCGCTTTTAACTACATCACGACCAAAGAAAGAAGCTTGCTGCCTGAAGTGAGAGCTTCTAATTGGCTTGCTCGGTTTTTTAATTTTACAAAAAAGGAAAAAGACATGTTACCGGAAAAAATCCAGGAACTTTATAAGGCGATGGGGGGCAGCCCTGAAGCGCTCGCTCAGGTCAACGAAATCGTAAGCCTGGCTGCTCAAACCGAAAAGGCTGCTCTCGACGCCGGTCTTACTGTCAAAGAAATTCAGCAGCCTGGTGCTGCTGAAGAAGAGCAGTATATCGGGGATATGACACATAAGGAATTTCAGGACCAGGTCGGCCAGGCTGTCAAAGCTCAGATTGCTCCTTTTGCCGCTGTAATGGGCAACCTGACCGAGGCCCTCAAAGGTGTTTCGACCACGAAAGAGGCTCAGAAAACTCTGACCGAAACCATTGAAAAACAGGCTCAGACCATCAAGGAAATGCAAGGGAAGCTCGGTGAGCTTTCGGCTGAAACCCCCAGGGCCTTTAACCAGTATCGCGCTTCTCAGCAGGATACGACCGTCGATACCACGAAAACTGAAGAGACGGTTAAAAGCCAGGCCCCCGCGCCGGATTCTTATGACGCCTTCTTGAATGGAATGTTCAATTTTGGACCTCAAACCGGGCAACCGGCTCAACCTGTTAAATAGCAGGCTTTGTTTTAGTTTTTTACCTTCCTGAAAGGAAATTCAGAAATGCCTACAGCAGAAATTGATTACGACAAGCTTGCTGCCAGAGTGGTACAAAATCTCATAAAAGGTCAGTCCGAAAAGGCAGTCAGCTCTACCCCGAACTATACCTACGGCTATAGCGCCGGTGGTCTTTTTGCTACTCCCGGTCTTCGAAGCCCTGTCTTCTCGGCGCTCATGCTGCCGGTCTTCGGTCTTCAATCCCGGTTACCTGCTAAAGCGGCCAGCGAAACCAACCCGCTCTTCGGGATTATCTCCGGGGTTGGAGCGGCTACCGGGTCTAACCCGGTCGGCGTTTGTGACGACCCGAAGACTGCCGGGCTCACGACCATCTGTACCCGTTCGGCGGTCTTTGGCCGGTTGAGCCTGCAAACTCCGGTTATCGACATTGACAAAATCGGTAAGAAGGTTAACCAGGCGGTTAATTCCGACCTGACCATCCTGAACAACCCGACCTCTTCGCCTAACAGCTTCATGCCGACCGCTCCGGCTGGCATGGGGGCGGTCCAGAACGCTGTTAAATCTGAAATCGGCAAAATCCTTTTTGAATTCGGTGTTGCCTGGAGCCGGGAATTTGGCAAGCTTCTTTACACCGGTAACCCCTCGAACAACACTTCCGGCGGCGGTTACAAGGAATTTTGGGGTCTTGACGGCCAGATTAACACCGGGCTTTCGGACGCGGTAACCGGTTCGCCCTGCGCGGCTGTGGACTCCATGATTGTCGATTTCCAGTCGGCTAACATCTCCACGAACCAGACTGCCTCGGCCAACATTATCAAATACGTTGTCGGGGTTATGCGGAACCTCAAGTACATCGCTCGCCGGACCGGCCTGGAGCCTGTTAAATGGGTGCTTGCCGGGCCGGACCAGTTGTTCTATGAGTTGACCGCAAGCTGGCCCTGCAACTACCTGACCAACCAGTGTCAGACAGCGGTCGGCACGACCCAGAGCCCGAACGTCTCGATTCAGGTTACCGGGGCCGACGCGGTGAAAATGCGCGATGACATGCGGAGCGGAAATTTCCTCTGGGTTGACGGCCAGCAGGTCGAATTTGTGATTGACGAGGCGATTGCTATCAGCACTTCCGATAACATCGCTTACACTTCCAGCCTTTACTTCGTTCCCCTGACCGTCCTGGGCGGTACCGAAGTGACTTACTTCGAGTATTTCGATTACAGCATGAACGGCGGCAGCCTGGAAGCGGCCAAAGTGCTGGCTCCTGACGGTATGTACTCGGTTTCGGACGGCGGTCGTTTCCTCTGGCACAAGAAGCCGCCGACCAATTTCTGCGTGCAAATGTTGGCGAAGACCGAGCCCCGCCTTCTCTGCCTTACTCCTTTCTTGGCAGCTCGGATTATCAATATTCAGTACACGCCGGTATTCATTACTCGATCGGCCTGGCCGGGTGACCCGAACTATGTTGCGGGCGGTGTTACCAGCGCGGTTACCGACTGGCTCAACTTCGTTACTCCGTAATCTTTCGTTCCGGTTGAGCAGCAGGAGAATTCTCCTGCTGCTCAAAGTTAGATGACAGTTAATTTTTATTGATTAAGAAAGGCTAAATCAATGGCCTGTAGCAGTTGCGGGGGTAGTCCCCTGTTGCAGATGGGAGATGCTTTAACTATGGCACGTCAAGCAGATGACCCGGTGACTCCCGGTACGACCCGTTTCGAATATGTTGGCCCTTTCGCCGGCGGTGTTTCTTACACGAACCCGCAAACTGGCCGGACCTATGTCGGCGGCAATAACAGCCGGGATAAATTCATTGATGTCTACAAAGAAGACGTCGACTATATCCAGGCTCGCGGCGTGTTCAAGCTCATTGAAATCCCGGCTTCGGAAACCATGACCGTTGCTGAAAAAGAAGCTTTGACGCCGCGTGACCCCAAAGCCAACACGACCCTGGAAGACCTGGACTTGCCGCCGGACCCTGATGCCGAACCGGCCCAGGAGCAAGCTGCTGTCGAACCGGTAGCCGAACAACCGGCCCAGGAAGAAGCGGTCGTGGACCCAGAACCGGTCCAGGACCAGGCAGCCCAGGAGCAACCGGTCCAGGAGAAGACTTCCAAGTCTAAAAAATAATGCCTGACCTTCTCCTTCTGTTTCTCCTCGTTTCGGGTATCTATAGCCTGGCCTGTATGGTCGCTAAAGAAGAAGGCCCCTTCAGCATTTTTGTAAAGCTAAGGGGCCTTGACCCGGAGCAAAAGACTTGGCCGGGCCGCCTGGTCACCTGTCCTTTTTGTTTATCGGTCTGGTTCGCAATCCCCGCCGCGCTCCTGTGGTACCTGAGAGTTTTTGAAAGCCGGGAAGCGGTAGCAGTCCTTTTAATTTTCAGTATCAGCGGAGTAATTCTCGCGCTGTTGAGACTTTTCGGGCAAAGATGAATTTGTTAGCACTCGACGATTTTAGAAAAATAATAGGGCATGACCCCTATCATTTCTGGCAGCTTTCCAGTGAAAAGTGGCCGTCTACTTCGTCATGCGACAGTATTTTGAGAAAATATCGCTGGCAAAATGCCCAGGCTATAGGGCGCTTTGAAATCGAGCAGGCTATTAACCAGGCTGAAACCGACCTGGTTAATTACCTGGGTTTTTACCCTGGGCCGCTCTACCAGACCGTTAAATTACCGCTCGGTTGCCCGGTCCACCGGCTTAATTATTTTAATCTCTATTCTTACCAGCGCCGGTATTCCAATGAATTAAAGCTGGGTATCGGTAAGCTTGTTTCCGTTTGCACCGTTACTCGGCAACTCCTGGGTAACTATAAGGTTCAGTACAGCGATAAAAACGGCGATAGCCTGAACGATTACTTCAAGATTGATTTTTCCGATTCTACTTCGGACCCGGCTGACCTGGAAGCTTATTTTACGGGCGCTGACCAGCTTCCCCTTGACGATAGCGACGCCGATTACCAGGTCCGACCGGTCCGGTTTTACCGGCTCAACCCTACCACTATTCGGCTCGAAGGTTTTAACTGGCTCCTGGTCAAACCGGCTTTTTACGAAAACACTATCTATCCCGGTTTTGACCCTAGTATTTCAGGCACCAATACTTCCGGGGCGCTGGAAGTCAGCGATAACCTGAACTTTGTATCCACGCTCGATATTTATAAAAAAGTTTACTCGAATACAAACAAGGTTACTCTGACTGTTACCGATTTTTCCGGTAACTCTACTGTCAGCACCTTTAATGTCGCAATTCATGACCCTGACTTGGGCCTTATCCAGGTTAACCAGGCTTGCTTTGACGCGGCCCCGGTCTGTTATTGCTCGGTTTCTTCGGCCTTTTATACGGTTAATTTTATTTCGGGTGACGACCTCAATAAGTGGAAAGCCACAATAGCCCGGCTGGCTCTGGCCGATATTGCCGCGCCGCTCTGCCCGTGTGAAAGCCTGGAAGTAGAACACTGGCAGAATGACCGGGCGGTTACCGGTAACGGCCAGGGCGGGTTTTCCAGGATTGATAACGACGACCTTAAAAACCCGTTCGGTACCAGGGAAGGCCAGATAGCGGCCTGGCACCAGGTAAAAAATCAAAGAATTCTAGGTGGTTTAGGCAATTAGTTACTTCGAAGGAAGGTTAAAAAATGGGAATTGGTACTGCTGAACAGCACAACACACAACAGCATCTAAGAGCCTTTTACCAGCCTGGCGGCCCTGGTCCTGAACAGGCTCGGCTTTTCGGCGGCTCTGATATGAGCTACATTCAGATTGAAGGCGCCGGAATTGAACTCCTGGGGGACGTTAACGCCTCTTTTATGAACGACCCGCGCCGGGTCGGCCAGTATACGCCTACGGCCATTATGACGACCGCGCCGAGCCTGCCGACCGCTACCGTTACTTTCTCCGAAAGAAAAGGCGGTATCCCCCGGCAGCTCATGGGTTTTGGCTGCAAAGCCAATTTCTATGAACTGGTCGGCACCTGCAAAGACCCCGGTGACTTCCTGCGCGGCTGGTCCGAGTACGTGATGATTTACAGCCAGGGCACCGTCAAAAAGGTTGACCTGGGTGATCGGACCAGTTTCGAAGGTAACGACCGGCTGGAAGGCTCGCTGGACATTACCTGGGGGCGGAACCCGTACCCTGTGGGTGTTTTGAATTTCGGCCCGGCGGGTATCGGCACCGTAACCGCTATCAAGGTTGAAGATATTTGCTACGGTTCTCAAATTCAGTGTGACGCGAACTGCGGTATCTCGAACGACGGCAGCCGGTTCATTTACGCGGCGGTTGACGGCGCTGCCGCCGCGAAGCCGATTGTGGTCTATTCGACCGATTACGGCGCAAACTGGACCCAGTATATCTTGACCCTGGGCGCGAACGCCGAAATCCCTTCGGCTATTGACGTTGTTGGTTCTTACCTGGTCGTTGTGACGAAGACCGCCGGCGGTGCGAACCAGGGCGGCTATTATTACACCGATATTAACAACAATACCGGTGTTCCGAACTCGGCCAACTGGGCCAAAGTTACGACCGGCTTTATCAACCTGGCAAGCCGGGCCCCGAACGATATTTATGTAGCCAATACTAATGAAGTCTATTTTGCGGCTGACGGCGGCTACATTTACAAGAGCACCGATATTACCCAGGGCGTTGTTGTAAACAACGCCGGGGCAACCGTCACCACGAACCTGCTCAGAATTCGCGGCCTGGACAATACCATTATCGCAACCGGCTCCACTTCGGCGGTAATCGTCACTTATAACTCCGGTAAAGTCTGGGGTGTTCCGACTACCAGCCCCACGACCGGCCCGGTCGGCGTTCAGGCGGTAGCGCTGCAAAATCCTTCTTTCTGGTGGGTAGGTACCGACGACGGTCGGCTTTTCTATACTGTAAACCGGGGTGAGACCTGGGTCCAGAAGCGTTTTTCTGGAGACGGCGCGGGCCAGGTCCGGGACATTGTCTGGGCTACTCCCGAAGTCGGTTATTTCTCGCACTCAACGACAGCTCCGGCTGCTCGCATTTTCTCGACTTATGACGGCGGCTTTAGCTGGACCAATATTGCACCACGCATTAATGCTTTCGGCACTATGGCGAACGCGTACCGCCTGAATGTGCCTGTTTACGCAACTGACCCGATAGCGGCTAATAACCTGGCCGTTGCCGGAGTCGCTGCGAACGGGACTGACGGCATGGTCTATATGGGCTCGGCTGGCCTAATTTAATAGCTTGATACGCCTGACCTGGCAGCTAAGCTGCCAGGTCTACTTGCTTAGGAGATGACAGATGACACAGGAAACCCCTTCTGCCAATAAACCGCTTATTGGCAATCTTTTTATTCGCAACGGTAAATCCTATTTCCGCTTTGCC
>Ga0209952_1000548_pt1 | contig 52088 bp, 58 predicted proteins | sample ThiBiot_750_biof_2_FD_183951 | JGI IMG/M metagenome (GOLD analysis project Ga0209952, IMG submission 183951) | Wastewater bioreactor microbial communities from Cape Town, South Africa - Thiocy_cont_750_biof (SPAdes) | ecosystem: Engineered > Bioreactor > Thiocyanate-remediating >...
TCCACGATCAGCATCTCCGACCACCTGCTTCATGACAAAGCAGGCAGCGCAACAGCCAACCTGTTGGGGGTCAATTTTGGACGCCGATCCCCCGGCTCAGGGGGTCAATATTGCAGGCCGAATAACAATCAATTGAGTAGGGGAGGGCGTCTGCCACATCGATGCGCATCATACGGGGATCGCTGGTGTGCTCGACTGCATAAGACAGCTGCTGCGCGGAAGCCCTAACAGACGTGTCAGGTCAGGCGGCGGCCGGCCTCGTCGACGACCTTCTCTCCATCCTCTTTTGTGAATGCCCCTTGCTGCGCTGGTAGAAGGTCGAGAACAGCTTCGGAGGGTCGACACAGCCGGACGCCTTTCGGGCTGACCACGATTGGGCGATTGATGAGGATCGGATGCCGCATCATAGCGTCGACCAACTGGTCATTGGTCAGAGCCGGATTGCCGAGACCAAGGTCAGCGTAGGGCGTTCCTTTCTCCCGAAGCAGGTCGCGAGGCTTGATCTCCATCCGGTACATGAGTTGTAGGAGCAGCGCTCGTGAAGGCGGGGTCTTTAGGTATTCGACGACATGCGGCTCGATGCCAGCATTACGTATCATCGCAAGTGCATTGCGCGATGTCCCGCAGTCGGGGTTATGGTAGATGATGACGTCCATTGCTGATTTTCTCCTTCTTTATTCGAGTCTATGGTCACCGAAAGTGAGCGCGTCCTCCAAACGGGAGACGCCGCGGATCTTATGCTTGCTTCGAGCGTGACGCGTTTCCGTCCGGGCCACCACACGCGAAGGCGGCGATTGCCGCATCGCAGACGGCAGGGTGGCCCTGGCAGCAATCACGCATCAGAAATTCCACCAGCTTCGCCAGCATCGAATAATCCGCGCTATAGACAATCGAGCGTCCTTCGCGCCGCGACGTGACGAGACCACCTTGCTCAAGCTGGTTGAGGTGGAAAGACATGCGCGACGAAGACGCGCCGCCCATGGCTTGCCCGATTGCCCCGGCGGCCATGCCGCCGGGCCCAGCCGTGACAAGCAGGCGTGTAATCTTGAGACGCGTCTCCTGTGAGAGCGCTGAAAAGGCTGCTAAAGCTTGGTTCTCATTCATTACTCAAAATCTCAAGAGATATTGATATATATACCGTCTGCCGCCGGACAACAAGGGCCTTCGTATCAGGAGGTGGGTCCAGAACGCCCGCCGACGAAGCTGACGGCTCTGCCAGCGCGCGCGCCCAAGCCGGACGGCTGAACATTTATATTTCGAATATTCTAGAAATACCGTTGACTCCTGCGATTGATGGTCCTAAGCCATTAGCTATGAAAATAGATGATGCTGCCGCGCGCTTAGAGGCCCTCGGCAACCCGACGAGACTTAAGATTTATCGAGCACTGGTTCGTGCCGGCGCGGGCGGTTTAGCAGTGGGACGTCTACAAGAGAGGCTGAAGGTCCCGCCGTCGACGCTGTCGCATCACATCAAGACGTTGATCGGCGTCGGTCTCGTCTCGCAGGTGCGCGAGTCGACCACCCTAATCTGCCACGCGAATTACGACGTCATGCGCGGCTTGGTGAACTTCCTAGTGGCCGAGTGTTGCATCGACGAAACCAAGGCAGGATGCCAGGATACGAAAACAGCCGCCTGATTTTTTTGTTTAAAATTTCCATGATTCTAGAAAAATAGGAGGATCAAAATGCCAAGCACCAAGACCGTCGCGATTGTCGGAGGAGGGCCGGTCGGGCTTGCTGCTGCGGCACATGTCCTTGAGCGTGGCATGATGCCCATCGTGCTGGAAGCGGGCACCAAGGCGGCCCATGCGATTCGCCAATGGCGGCATGTGCAATTGTTCTCGCCTTGGGAATACAACGTCGATCGCGCCGCGGCGCGTCTTCTCGCCATGACCGGCTGGAATTCCCCCGAGCCGCACGTCTATCCGACGGGTGGCGAGTTCATCGACGGCTACCTCGATCCATTGGCGACGAGAACGGCTTTGAAAGACGTCATCCGGACGTCGAGCCGAGTCACCGCGATAGCACGTGTGGGGTTCGATAAAGCCAAAACGGGCGGGCGGGAGGCCGCTCCCTTTGAGATCCGTTATCAGAACGGCAAGGGCCTCGAAACGATCCAAGCGGACGCCGTCATCGATGCATCAGGCACGTGGTCGTCGCCAAATCCGATCGGCGCAAACGGCTTGCCCGCGGTGGGAGAGCGAGAGCACGCCGATCGTATCGTCTACGGCATGCCCGATGTTCTCGGCAGCGCGCGGACGCGATACGTCGGCAAAGTCGTGGCGGTTCTCGGCTCGGGCCACTCGGCCATAGGCACGCTTATCGACCTCGCCGCGTTGAAGGAAGAGCGTCCCGATACCAATGTGATTTGGCTTCTCCGTGGAACAGACCCTGCCAAAGCGTTCGGAGGCGGCGCCAATGACAAGCTGGCCGCACGCGGTGAACTTGGCAGCGCGTTTGCGAAGCTTGTCCATGCCGGTAGCATCCGCGTGGAAACCGGTTTCGCTGTCACCCATCTTACGTCACCGCGAGAAAAACTGAGGATTGCGAGCGGCGCGGCCTGCTGCGCCCGCTACGTAGAGGCTGATGAACTGGTCGTCGCGACGGGCTTTCGCCCAGATTTCTCGTTTGTCAGCGAACTTCGCACGCGGCTGGATTCGGCGATCGAGGCCCCGCTTGCATTGGCGCCACTCATCGATCCAAACGAGCATAGCTGCGGCACTGTCCGTCCACACGGCGCTCGCGAACTCGCGCAGGACGAACCGGGGTTCTATTTCGCCGGAATGAAGTCTTACGGCCGCGCTCCTACCTTCTTGATGATCACTGGCTACGAACAGGTGCGTTCGATCGCGGCCGATATTGCTGGCGACCGGGAGGCGGCGAAGCGCGTGGAGTTGGTGCTGCCGGAGACGGGTGTCTGCACGCGATCGAGCGTCGAGAACGCCCCTTCGAATTGCTGTGGCGGACCAGCGCCGGCCGGAACGAGCGCCTGTTGCGCACAGGACGCCGATGCGAAGGCAGCAGGCGCGAAGGGATGCGGATGTGCCTGAGGCTTCCTTCGTGAGAGACCGTAAACTACCGATCATTCTCGCGCTCGGCACGACGCAAACGCTCGCCTGGGCCTCAAGCTACTATCTGCCTGCGATTCTCGCGGATCCGATCTCGCGAGATCTTGGCATTTCCAGCAATTGGTTCTTTGCCGTCTTCTCCGCATCACTGGTCGTCTCGGGTTTGCTCGGGCCAAGAGTCGGACGGCAGATTGATCTCGTCGGTGGCCGCATGGTGTTGTCGGCTTCGAATGTCATTCTGGCGGCCGGTCTGCTGTTGCTTGGCAGCTCGACTTCATGGCAGCTGCTTACAGCTGCCTGGCTCCTGCTCGGCGTGGGAATGGGCCTCGGTCTTTACGATGCCGCGTTTGGCGCACTGGGCCGCATCTATGGCGACAACGCCCGCAATGCCATCACGGGCATCACACTGATCGCTGGATTTGCAAGCACCGTCGGGTGGCCGCTCAGCGCGTGGGGATTGGAGACGATAGGATGGCGCGCAACGTGCTACGCTTGGGCTGCCGCGCACATCCTCGTTGGACTTCCGTTGAACCTGCGTTTCCTTCCTAAGATCGAACTCGCAAAGCGATCAGATGCTCCGGTAGTCAAGCCTCACATTCCGTTCGATCAAACGATGCTGCTGCTCTCGTTTGCATTCGCGGCTGCTTGGACGGTGACATCCGCCATGGCGGCACATCTTCCACGCATCGTTGAAGCATTCGGAGCGACGCCCACACAGGCCGTTTTTGCCGGCGCGATGATCGGACCGGCACAGGTCGCTGCGCGATTGCTCGAAGTCGGACTGCTGAGCCGCTATCATCCGATCTTCTCAACCCGGCTGGCATGCGTGACTCACCCGCTGGGGGCCTGTGTCATTGGCATTTTTGGGGGAGGGGCCGCTGCTGCCTTTGCGCTTCTTCACGGTGCCGGAAACGGTGTCCTGACGATTGCGAGAGGTACGCTCCCTCTCGCGATTTTTGGACCCGAGAATTACGGTTATCGTCTGGGATTGATCGGAGCGCCGTCGCGTATTTGCCAGGCGCTGGCGCCGCTTGGTTTCGGTTTACTCATTGAGCCGTTGGGGGGCAAAGTCGTCATCATCTCCTCCTTATTGAGTCTGTCTGCGCTTGGCGCTCTTGCACTGACGTCAAAGGCGTCAATTCGTTCCGCTGTAGCACAAGGCGCAGGTCAGACATCCCCTAGTCAGCCCTGACACCATGATGTTGCGAGGTATCGAAGCACCACAAACTATCGAGTCGGCTTCGTAGGGTAGGGTATGTCATGAAAGTATCTAGCAGTGAGGCGAATGCAAACCAAAACTCAATGAAGCCTCTTCATATCGCCTTAGCGGTTCTCGTCGCGGTGATATGGGGTATTGCATTCGTCGTTAGCAAAGTCGGGCTCGAGAGCTTCACTCCTCCTCAGTTGACTGCCCTTCGTTTCTTCATCGCGGCTCTTGCAGCACTCTGGATCCCCCGGCCAAACGTTTCATGGCCGATGCTGATTGCCATTGGACTGACGGTTTTCACCGGACAGTTCCTCCTGCAGTTCTTTGGCATTTCATACGGTATGCCGGCTGGATTGACGGCAGTCGTCTCGCAAACTCAAGCACTGTTCACGGTCTTGTTCGCGGCAATAGCAATTGGTGACAAGCCCGGTCTTAAGCAATGCTTTGGGATGCTCGTCGCTTTCATCGGCCTGCTGATGATCGGCCTGACGATCGGTGGCACGATCACGCTGCTAGGGTTTTTGTTGACCCTTGCGTCTGCGATCAGCTGGGCGATCGGCAACGTCCTGGTCAAGCGTTCTCCTAAGGTCAATATGCTTCATTTGATGGTTTGGGCGAGCCTCGTGCCTCCATTGCCCGCACTCGCGATTTCGTTCGCCATCGATGGACCAGGTGCTCTGTGGTCGTCGTTGACACATGCCATATGGTCCGGAATTGGCGCTCCAATCTACCTGGGCATTCTTGCGAGCGTGTTCGCATACGCTGTTTGGGGTAGTTTGTTGCAGCGATATTCGACGGGCACTGTGGCGCCATTTGCGCTGTTGTCGCCATGCGTTGGGACAGTGGCCTCCGCGATTGTTTTCGGCGAGCAATTTGGGCCACTGCGGGTGGTAGGGATTATCTTTATGCTTATCGGCTTGGCCGTCACTTTCGTTCCACTCGGGGGGCTTCGTTGGCGACGACGACGACGATTCGCATAAGGCACATTATGGAACATAAATTATTGATATTACAATAGAAAATGTACTATAGATGTCGTGGAGGTCAACTTCGCAGCGGTTGGAATGTGACCAGTCGCGGAAATTTCGATCGGCCAACAACATCGGCGGCAAAAGTCCGCGGACAGTCACTCAGGCTTCTCATCGTCTCCAAATGATGTGTGAAGCGCACCGAGCGCTTTGACCGCCTGCTGGACCTTACTGTCACGTGTGTGTGTGGTATCAAGCACGTTGATCATCGCTGCGAAGCTTTCATCCTGGCCCAACGCGGCCGAAGCCAGGATGTCGCGCAAGTCACAGTTTTCTCCAGCTGGCGGCGGCGCAGCGCCGAGGGAGAGCGACCTGCGCGTAGATTTTGATGCCGCCGGTCGCGCCACAAGCGTCAGTGGCGCAGCTGGTAGAATATCCGCGTCTGTCGATTGAGCTTTATCGCTTCTTTTCCTGGGAAGGCGCTTCGTTGACGCCTTCCGCAGCGCTGGCGACGGCTCCTCAACACGCAGGGGTACGGCCGCACCTTCGCCCGACTCCTTTGGCTGGTCGGGTGCCGGATTGATTGCTCCGCCTAAAGGCTCGTCTTGCCAATCTCGCAGCCCCGGCAGAACGGGAGGTGTGGCTTTCGCCTTTTCATAGAACGTCCGGTAGGGGTTGTCCGCGTAATGCCGAATTTTCGTCAATTCGAACGATCGTGAGTTCTTCACCATCAGGATCGAGAACCGCGCGGACATTTCCCGGAGCTCGAGCGGACTGCGGAGCGGCCGCGGCGTATAATGCGGCGCCCAGACGCGCGGCGCGAAGATTCCCTGGCCCGGACGCTGGATCGGCGTCTTGTAGACTTGTGTCGTCTCGCCCAGCATCTCGGACACGAACTCCGACGTTTCGAGGTCGTTGATCTGGATGAACAGCTTGATCTGTGAACCCGACACTGTGGTGATGCGCGTGTTCTTGCCGTAGAGCTCGTCGAGCTGTGCGATGTCCTGCATCACGATCGCCATTCGAAATCCGTAGCCAGCGCTAATGGTAATCTTCGAGATCAGCGAATCCATCCGACCGACATGGTAGAATTCATCCAGCATCAGCAGCACCTGGTGCGGCTCATCCTCGCCCGGAATCTTCACCATCATCAGGTCGTGGATCTGCTGGAAGAGAATGCGGATCAACGGCCGAAAGATCGAGAGCTCCGCGATCGTGCAGCCGATGAAGATGGTCATTGGCTGACGGCGCAGCTCGCGGATGTCGAAATCGGAGGTCTCGGTCGCCGCCGAAATCAGACCGTTGTTCCACAGCGACATCGCCATGTTGACGTTGAAAACCGCGGAATTGCGGGTCTCCGGTTCCAAGGCGATATATTGGTTGAAGCTGTCGATCACCCAGGTTGGCAAATGCTGCCGTTCAGTCTTCACAATGGCGCGCAGGACCGAGGAAATGTCTTTCCCTGTCGTGGTCATCCGCGCGACTGTGCGCATATGCTGCGCCCCAGCGATCAAGGGCGACGACAGCACGTAGCCGATCAGCGCCGACAGCAACAGGCGACCAGCGCCCGCCCACGTGTCGTCCGCCTTCTCCGGGATCACGAAGGAGGCCACCACCAGACAGTCCGTCGCCATGCGCTCGTCGCGGCGCACGAAGTCGAGCGGATTGTAGCGATGCGTGTCGTTTGACCCCGGTGAAAACATGAAGACCTTGTTGCCCATCGCCGCCCGGTGATTGGCCAACGCATCGAAGTTCTCGCGTTTGGGATCGAAGAACACCGCCGATCCTTGCCACAGATAGCCATTGGGGAGGACGAAGCCGGTGCCCTTACCTGACCGCGAGGGACCGACGACCAGAATATGTGCGGGCTCATCCGAGCGGATGATGGCGCCACCCAATTTTCCCAATATGATGCCCTGCTTCGCGGTGAGGCCTTGCTTGGCGGCCTCCATCACTGTGCCAAAACGCGCTGCGCCGTAGGGCATCTGGCGGCGGTTGATAACCGCGAACAACACGCCTGCGAAGCCGATCGCGACAACCGTGGCCCCTGCATAGCCGGCTCGGATCAGCGCCTCGAGGCGGGTGGCTGGAAACAGAAGCCGGTCGTAGAAATGACGCCATGCGATCAGAAAAAAGTCGGCGGACCGATCGGCGTTCTGCATCCGGAACAGAGCCCAACGCGCGGCGCCCTCGCTTGGGAAGCGGCCGGGCGCCCAGCGCAGGGCGACGACGATCTCATAGGCCATGCTCCATAGCAGCCAGAAGGCGAGCAGCAGCAGGATCGCGACGCCGATCCTATAGGCGACGACGCGCGCCATGACGGGCTTTCCCTCCGGTCCGCTGCTCCCGCCATTCCACCATGCGGGAGAAATGCACCGCCGATGTGCCACGCCATCCACCGACCTTTGTCTGTTGAATGACGATCGGCAGCACCGACCTGATGTAGCCAACAATCTCGTCGCGGCGCAGGCCGAGCCCGGCCTGCATCACCATCAAGGCAAGTTGCTCGAAGGCGCCCGCTGGACTGTCGGCGTGCACCGTCGTGATGCTGCCCGGATGACCGGTATTGATGGCGCGCAAGAATGAGTAGGCCTCGGCACCACGGATCTCACCGAGAAAGATGCGGTCGGGCCGCAAGCGCATGGAGGCCTGCAGCAGCGTTTCAACTGTGACGCGGGCCTCCCCCTGATCGCCCTTGGATGCGACGAGCGGAAGGTAATTTTTCTGGATCGGGTTAACTTCCCGGGTATCCTCGATGGTAATGATGCGCTCGTCGATCGGCACCTCCTTGAGGATGGCGTTGAGGAACGTCGTCTTGCCGGAGCTCGTCCCGCCCGACAGAAGAATCGAATAACGGTTGACCACGGCGAGCCGGATGAAGTCCTCGATGCGGCCGGCGTCGAGGTGCTCGCATAGGCGCCGGTCGGTTTCCGACAACGCGCCCTCCCCCGCCGTCGTTACCTTCTCGAACGAACCAAGCTTGCGGTAATCGTCGAGCCGCATTTCCTTGATGACCTGCTTGCGGATTGCGAATGCGCCGCCCGCCGTTGTCGCCGGCGGCATCACACCCTGAAAGCGCTCCCCGGTCGGGAGCGCCGCCGACAGCAACGGATGCTCCTCGTTGACGCTCTGGCCAGAATGTCCCGCGACCCGCTCGGCGAGATGCCGGATGGCGTTCTCCGTCAGGCTTGGCACCTCGTGGCGCTCCATTGCGGCCTGCCCGAAGCGTTCGATCCAAACCTCGCCCGGACCGTTGGCACAGATCTCGACGACCTGGTCGTCGTCGAGCCAGGCGCGGATCGGATCGAGTGCGCGGTCAATGAAGACCGTCAGACTTCGCGCCAGCACGTTCACGCTTTAGTTCCCTCAAGGCTTCCTTGACCGGGTCCGGATAGAGCGCCGAAAAGTCGAGATCGCGCCGCACAAAGACGATGATCCGCGTCCCCTGGTCGAGGTAGATCGTGGGTGGGATGTTGATCGAGTTTCTCAACGCCTCCTGCGCGATGTTCGTCAGCGTCTGCGACACGTTCTGCGCCGCGATCTCCCGAGCCTGGAGCGTTAGCTGGTTCTGGTTCACGCCCGTCTGCGTCTGCGTCACGGCGCCCGTCACAGGATCGGTCGTGGTAATGATCGTGCCGTTGCCCGTATTATTGTTGGTGTTCTGGCCGTAGGCGCTCAGGAACTGCGCCGCGCCGCCCACGATGGAAAGCATGATCGCCGAGCCGAAGCGCTCAAGGTAGTGGTTGTCCACGAAGCCAGCGTTGCCGGCGCGGCCGAGGTCGTCGGTCCCGTTCGACCCGAGCTGCACAGAGACGCCATCCGACCGCAGCATCCGCGTCCAGACAACGAAGACCCGAGTCTGTCCCTGCGCGATGCCAGACTTGTATTCACCGACAAGGCGGCTTCCCGCCGGGATCAGCACCCGCCGGCCGTCGAATGACCAGACATTCTCGGTGACGACCGCGCGCACCATGCCTGGCAGATCGCTCTGAACGGCCGTCTCGAGAACGCCGCGAACCATCGTCCCCTGCGCCACGAGCGCGTCGATCCGGCTGTTCTTGGTCGCGCGCGACACCTCGACGCCGGCCGCGGAAACGGACGACAGGAAGCGACGATTGGGATCGTCCTCCGGACCTGCGGCGGCCTTGCCGCCATCCTCCGGGTTTGCAGTGTTCGCCGCCGCTGCGGCGTTATCGGCAATGACCTGCGGAGCGCGAAGGCGCTCCCATTTCCGTCGCTCTTCCTCCTGGCGCTGACGCTCGAGCTCCGCCAGACGGCGGGCTTCCTCGTCATTCGGCGGTGCGCCAGCCAGCGGTGCTTCAGGCGGAGGCGGTGCCGGCAACGCAAGCGGTGGTGCGACCGGAGGAGGTGGCGCAGGCTCGGCAGGCGCCTGCGGGATGACGATGGTGCCCTGGTTGGTTTGCACGCGAGGGGTCGAAAGTGACGGCGCCGGAAATTGTGTCGTCGTGAACTCCTCCTTGTCCGGCGTCGTCAGGGTGGGCGAACGCCGCGCGACCGTTCCGTAGATCATCCAGGCAGCAACGATAAGCGCGCCGATTGGCACGCCAAATTTCAGGAAGCTGCCGAGCGCGGTTCGACCGCGAGCGACGGAGGTTGCGGCCGCGGCTTCCAGTTCGAATGAGCGATAGTCGTCGGGCGTGGGCATGATCAGCCTCCCACGGTCATGGCAGCACCCACACGTTGCGGCTTATAGGGTTCCAGCCCATTCGGCTCATGCACATTGGTGAGGCGGCGGTTGAAGATGCAGGTCGATTCCTGGCCGTTGCGCAGCGTCCACTGCGGCGAGACCTTGTCGACGATTACGTAGGGACCTTCGGTCCGGAAATTGACCAGGCTCTCGTTGCGATCCGCGTCGACGATGTAGATCGCCGGTGTTTCGCCCTCGAACCGGAACCAGGTCTTGGTTCCGTCGTCGAACACCGCGACCGGCTTGTTCGCCGAGGAGCCCTTGTAGCCATAGTCGCTGTTGGCGTTCGCAATGTTGAGATCTTTGAGATTGGGGTTGGCGGCGCGCTCCTTCGCCTCGGCCAAAAGCTTCGCGCTCGCCTCGTCCTCGGGGAATCGGAACCGCACCGCGTAGATCTGTCCCCCCGGCGGCCGCGTGTTCGAGCGCAGCAAGAACGAATAGATGCGCTTGTCGGTGACGACGTTGAGGTTCGATATCGCGTTCTTGTCGACCGGCTTGACGAAGATGATGTCGCCTTTTCGGTTCGGTTCGACCTTCCAGGCAATTGAGTCGCCGAGCGCCAGTGTTTCGATCTTTTCGTCCGGTTGCAGCTCGATCATCGTCGACGTGCCGTAGCTGGCGTCGATCGCAGTCACGTTGTCCCTGTTGTAGACGACATCGCGGACACGGGAATCGGTGCGACCAGGGCGCGGAAGGGCCTCCGCGTGAGCGGCGTTCGCCGTGATGCAGAGGATAAGACCGAGCACGACACGACGCTTCCTCATTGCTGCGCACCCACGGTTCCGGGCGATGGCGCCGTTTCCTGATCGCGGCGATATTCCAGCACTTGGAACCCGAGCGGATTGTCGAAGCGCCACTCATTGCGCATCGGCGCCGAGGTGTAGCGGAATCTGACCAGCGAGACCCAGTTGCGCGTGATGACGTTGGTCGATGATTTCTCTTCGGTCGAGAACCGCGCCAGCGCGGTGCGGTTGTTCGGGAACGTTACCGATTTGATCGTGACTGCAACCACCGTGTTGGTGCCGTAGACCTTGACGGGGTTGCTCGGATTGGCGGGGGAATAGATTTCCGTCAGCTCGCGCGCGGCGTCCGCGGTCGCTAGCAGCTGCGCGAGATCGAAGTTGTCCTTCAACGCCTTCGGATCATAGGTCTCCCGCGCCTTGATGTAGCGTACGACGTTGAACGTTGTCACCGCCTCGTCTTGGGTCAACGAGCCTTCGGCCATCGGGCGCTTCACCTCGACGAAGCCGGTCGTCTTGTCGACCACGACCATGTATGGCTCGTAAGTCTTGAGGGGAACGAGCAAGGCCAGCGTCCCGAGGGCCGCGACCGCAACCACGGTCATCGTAGTGGCGATGATCCAAGCCAGGGCGCGGGAGGTGCGATTTCGCCGGGCGATGTCGCGTTCCCAGGTCGCGCCGTCCGCGTAGTAACGCGGATCGACGCGCGCGGGCTCTGTCGACAAGGTTTCCGTCATGGCCGACCTCCGCCACTCGACGCCGGCGGCACGCCCGGATTACGCAGCTGTTCGGCAAGACGACGGAATTCCGCTGATTGCGCCCACGAAGCTGCACGAAGACCGACGCGCGCCCGTTGGCGCGATGCGAGCTCCTCGCGCCGAGACGTCGAGGCGGGATTGAGCGGGTTGCGGAAGGCAAGGCGCGCCCGGTTGGCGGCAGCGCCAAGCCGATAGCCGGTAGCGGTGGCAATGACCGATCCGATGCGTGGTGAGAAGATCGGCACGCCGCCGGCGATCGCAGCCGCCACATTGTTGATCTGGCTGAGCAGCAGGGTGCCGATGATGGCGAGCAGCACGACCGGGCCGATGGTGGCCCAAGTGGCGGATTTGGAGTTGGCGACGCCGTTGAGCGTGTCGATCGTCTGCTGGATCAGCGAGACGTAGAAGGCGAGAAACGCATAGACGAGCACCTGGACCAGGAAATACTGGACCAGCGAACTCATCCAGCCGCTGAAGAATCGTGTCGTCACACCGAACAGCAGCAGGATGATGAATAGCGGCGCCAACGCCAGCAGCAGCCACATGAACATCTTCGACAGCACGATAAGAAAGATTGCGAAGCCGATGAGGATTGCCATCACGATGTAGAATACGGCGGCAAAGATGTAGGGGCCCCAATTGGTGATGCCGGCGTTCTGGAGAAACGCTTCTGTCGCGCTGTTGGTGGTGTTCCACATGTTCTGCAGCGCCGACTGCACGCCATTGACGGAGTTCAGATTTGCGGATGTCCCGGTGTTGTTGGCGGTGGTGACGGCGCTGAGCAGGGCGTTGCCAATGGCGGAGGGACCGTCGTTGAGGAAATTATACGCCAACGTCTGGAAGTCGCCCCACTTCGTGGCCATGGCGTAGATCAGCATCGCACGGAACAGACGAAACGCGTGGTCCGCTGGCCCGCCTGTCGCGGTGCCTTGCCAGATGCCGACACCCCAAAAAATCACGTAAAGCGTCAGCAGCAAGCCGGCGACGCCGGTTCCGCCCCCCGAGGTCGCCGCGCTCGCCAGCGCCTGATAGGCGGTGGAGACATAGTTCTGACCGAGCTGATCGACCGATTGCAGCAGCGTCGTAATATTGAAGGTGTTTCCCATCGCCCCTCTCAGATCGGCCGCATCGGGCCGCAGCGGTCGAGGCGCTGGAAAGCTTCCGGGACGGCTGGCGGCGCGACGTCTGAATAAGCGAGCGGCGTCCCGGCTTCGTCAGGAGAGCATGGCGCCTTCAAGGGCTTGTACGCACAGCCGGCGAGCGCCGTGCCGATGAGGGCGAGGGCGACGAATGTCACGATGATCTTCACGGGGCGGGCGCCTTGGGTTGCGTGAATGTCATGGCGCGCGAAGCAGCTTTAGCGGGGTCTTCCTGCCCGGCGCCGGCCCCTGCCCCGCCACTGATCGCGGGTGCGTCGCTTCGCGGGAAGGCGTCGCGGCCGACCGAGACGCCGACAATGAGGGCAACGATGACGACAAGGATCAGAACACGCACGGACATACCGCCCCCATCACGTTGATGACTACTGTGTGAATTTCATCGCCCGGGCGGCGGACGATTCCGCGGCAATGCGATCGAGGTTCGCCTGATTGGCGGCGGCCGCCGCGTTATTGACGACGCCATTGAGTTCGTTGATCGTTTGTCCGGTCTGGATTTGCACCTGGGTGTTCTGATCGACGCTGCCTTTGAGGTCCTGCGCCTTGCCGATCTGTTGGCCACCTTGCGTGAAGGCCGATGATCGCTGCTGCACGGCGCTCTGCGTCGAGTTGATCAGTCCGGACAGCGTTGCGGCGACGTTGACGGAGTTTTTGTATGCGGTGTCGGCGGGGTGAGCCTGCCCGCTGACGAGACCGGTAATGGTCTGCACCAACTGCAGCCCGTTGATGAGGGTCGAGACGATGTTCTGAGACGCCGACCCCATGCCCGCGAACGACAAGGCCCCGCCCGAAATCACAGAGCCGAGGGAGGGTGCCTGCGCCATCGAGAAGCCGCCGCCGAGCGCCATCTGAGCCAGTGTCCCCTGCGCCTGCGAGGAGCGATCGCCAGTGACAGCCTGCAGAGTCTTTTGTGTGAACTGAAGGATCTGTTGATCCGCGTTAAGGATCTGCTGCGTGCTGGTCGCGATCTGCTGCGCCTTGGCGAGGTTCGCGCTGTCGAGGACGGGCACCTGCGCCATCGCCGGCGGCGCGCCCATGGAAGCCAGCGTCAACACGGCGAGCATGAATATCCAACGCATCGGAGTCTCCCTATCGGCTGTTGGCGGAAATGGCGGCTAGCGCCGCGGTCACGTCGGCGACCGTTAGCGCCGCGTTCGCGCCGGCATTGCTGGTGTTGGCGGCGTTCTGCACTTGCGCCAGGTAAAAGATGACGTTGCCGTCGGTGTCGACATAGCGCGCGCTCACACAGGATGGGTCGGGCGACGAGCCGGGGGGCGTTGTCGAGCACGCTGTCGGCGCTCGACAAGGATCGGCCGCCGTCCCGGATCCAGCCATACCGACGGGACAGACCGGGCCCGATGTCGGCTGCGCGGGACCGACTGTCGTGCGCATGCCGAGCGCCGACCGGCTCATGTCGCTCGTCATCGCCAGATTTAGGGCATTGAGCGCCGTCACCCAGAGATTGGCCGAGCCGGTCGCACTATTCCAGGCGAGGTTGTTTTGCAGCCGCGCCGCGCTGTTCATGTCGATCGCGGCCATCACCGTTGGCGCGGTTCCGACTTGCTGGCTAGCTGCCTTGAATGCCGATTGAGCCGCCGTTATTGTCGAGCCGCCGGCGTCGAGCCCGGCCACCACGTCCCCACTCGACTTGAACAAGGTCTGGCTGTTGAGCGCGGCACCCTGGGCGGTTGGATCGGGTGTCGCCGGCAGATCGGGTCCGTAGGATTGGATCGCCTGGCTGCCAGCGCCGCTTTGCGGCTGCACGGTGGGGCTGGTGATCGTCGCTTTCTTGCCGGTCGTCACCGCGCATTTGATGCCGCTATTGGCGTCCTGCCGTTGCGTGGTTATGGGCGCGAGCTTCACGGTTGTGCCGGCGGTCATCGAGCGCTGCGTCAATTGCGCCGCGTCATCGACCGGAATATCCGCCAGCGCGGGCGCAAGGCCGGACAGAAGGGCAGTCGCCACGATCGCCATCTGGAGTTTCATCCCTGGCTTCTCCCCATGAAGATCGGCAGCCATACGGCCGGATCATCGCCGACGCGCGCGCGTAACGCGTCGAGCTCGGCGACCGTCTCGGTGCGCCCCGACAGCACCTTGATCAGGTCTGGCATGCTGGCGAGGTTGAGCCGCGCCACGACGCTGTCGCGGCCATGCTTGATCAGGAACGAACGACTTTCCGGGACCGTGCCGCGGATCCAGGCGACCTCGCGCCCGGAGAGGCGGAAGGCCTTCTGGTAGCTTTCGTCGTCAGCCTTCGGATTTGGAAAGAAGATGTTGGTGCTGGTCTGCTCGACCAGCGTGTTCGATGCCTTCGACCGCACGATGTCGGCGGCAGACTGGGTGCCGAAACCAACGATGCCGTTTTGCTTGCGGATGGTCTTGAGCTTGTCGCGAATGAAGAACGCGAACACATCGTCATCGAGGAGCCGCCAGCCTTCATCAAGGAAGATCATCACGGGGTCGCCGGTGAGCAGCTCTTCCGTCCTATGGAATATGTACATCAGCGCCGCGGTGCGGATCACCGGATCGTCGAGCACCCGCGTCATGTCGAATCCGAACACGCTCGACAGCGAGAACTGATCCTCCTCGTTGTTGAACAGCCAGCCGCGTTGGTCGGGGCGCATCCAGCTCTCGAGTCGCGCCAGCAGGTCGCCCTCCCCTGCCCTGATGCGCCCGCGCAACAGGGTGGAGAAGGCCTTTAACGTGCGACCCGACGGACCACCGGTCAGCGCTGCGGCAATCGCGTTCCTAATCACCTGCTCCTCGGACGCGGTCAAATCCGCGCCGCTGGCAGGCCGCAACATGAAGGCAAACAGCTGGTAGAGAAATTCGCGGTTGGGCGCGCTGTCGGGCAATGACAGCGGGTTGAATCCGGTCGGCTCGCCGGGCATCAAGGTCTCGTATTGACCGCCAAGCGCCCGAATAAAAATCTCCGCGCCGCGATCCTTGTCGACGAACAGCAATTTCGGTCGGGGCTGCACCCGCTGCGTCTGCGCCGCAATGAACGACAGAAAGACCGTCTTTCCCGATCCGGTCGGTCCGACGACGGTGAAGTTGCCGATGTCGCGGACGTGGTGGTTGTAATAGTAAGCCGTCTGGGAGGTTGTTTCGAAGACCGAGATCGCCGGCCCCCAATGGTTGCCGTCCGTCCGGCCGCTCGGATAGTTGTGCAGCGAGGTGAAGCCCGCGAAGTTCTTGGATGAGATCACAGCCTTCCGGGCGATGTATTGGAAATTGCCGGGAAACTGCGCCCAAAACGCGGGCTCGCAATTCAGATCTTCCCGGGTCCAGATCACCGAACGATCGGTCAGCGCCGCGCCGACCGCTGTGACAGCGGCCGCCACCTCCGGTAGGTCGCGGCCGAGGCACATCACCGTCATATGGTGTTCGCCATAGATCGCCTCGGAGGCGAGTAACTCATCGCGTGCGTCGTCGAGATGTTCCGCCACGATGGAGCCGGCCTCATCGGACATATCCACCTGGCGCGAGACGCGGTCGATCTGCTTGGCAGCCTCTGGCCGGTCGACGATGGCAAACGTCTGCGTCGCGATGAACTCGTGTGGCACACGCAAGAGGTTGTCGAACGAGCCCGGCCCGGTTTGCGCCGGGTATTCGCGGATCGACACCATAGCGCCGAAGCGCGTATCCTGCGGTCCCGCGCCGCGGATTTCGATGGCGTTGCGGCCGAAGAAGATCCGCTTCATCGACAGCGCGTCCGCGAGGTTCATGCGCGGCAGGTGCATAGGGCGGGGGAGGCCGCCATTGATGAGTTGCACCAGGAACTCCAGCGGCTCGGAGAACCACAAGCCTTCCCGTCGCACCACGCCCAATTGGCGCGCGCCGTATCCGGCCAGGTTTTCGCGGACCGCCGTCGCAGCATCGCGAAGCTCAGTCAGGGCGGTTTGCGCGGCGACGGACTCTCCGGCTTCGTCCTTGCGTCCGAGCAGCTTGGTCAGCATCACATCGAAGGTGCCGGCCTGTCCCTGCAGGGGCCGGCGCACGAGGGTCAAATAGATGTCGTTGACGAACATGCGGCGCTGCGATAGCGCCGCGTCGTAACGCTCATCGAGTTCACGGCACAGCGGATTGTCGAAGGTCGATTTGATCCGGGGCTGTACCTCCCGCCGGACGATGTGTGCGGCGAGTGCGAACCGCGAGTTGGCGAGGGTGCGGACCACGTCATTGCGGCCCAGCAACCGCGCATTGACCTCGCTCATGTCGGATGTCTCAAAGGAATAGCCGTCGAGCTTGAGAACCGTGAGGACGAGACCGTCGCGCGTCTTGATGATGTGGTCGTCGACATGACGCGTATAAGGCAGGTGCGACGCCACGGGTCGCTCGCGCCGAGATACGGCGCCGAAGGTCAGTTCATCAAGCAGAGCACGCGCGACCATACCAAGCCCTCAAGCCGAGTAACTGTCCGCGGCCCAGAAGGCGCGCGAACGGGGCGGACATTTGGTGGATTTGACAAAAAGGATTTCGAAGATTCGGTCGTCGCGCAGCGTCATGACGAAGCCGAACAGGTGCAGCGGGATCGCCACCAACAGCATGAAAAGATTGTGCGAGATCAAAAAGCACACGCTCGAAACCACGCCGTTGAACATGAAGTACATGTACGGCACGCCCATCAGCGTCGGCGCGCGCGTCAGCGCCTTGACGAGCGGCGTGATCAGTGGGTCCTCGAGCTCGTTCTCTGTCATTGCCCGACCGCCGATTGGAAGAATTGGACGATCTGCGCGGAGCCGAACACCAGGACGATCCCAAAAATGACGCTGCCGGCGATGCCCCAGGTCAGTCGACCGGACCAGGCGAAGAAACCGCAGGCGATGACGGCAAGCGTGGCAAGCGCGGTCGCGATCGGCCCGGTCAGCGCCGAAACCAGTTGGGTCAACGTCGACTGCACCGGCTGCAGCGTTCCACCGCTCGACTGCGCCGCGGCGTCGGCGATGCTCATCACCAACAGCGTTCCAGCAAGCGGCCAGCGCGATAACGATCTCCTCATCCGATCCTCCGTTTCAGTCGACATGCATGACGAATCCATCGTTCCACTGCGCTTGCGGGGCCGTCTTGGTCGGCGAAGCCGCAGCGGGGGGTGGCAATCCCGGCTCAATCAGATCCGGCTGCCCGACGGCAGTCCGCCGACCATGACGGCTCGCGCTCCCCGGCTCCGGCCAGGTGTAGAAGTCGTTGATGACCTGCGCCACGAAGCGCACCGTTTCGGGGAATGGGGGGACGCCACGGTTCTCTTCCACCGCGCCCTCGCCTGCGTTGTAGGCCGCGAGGATGAAGAACGGATTCCGATATTTTTCGTGCAGAGCGCGGAGAAAGCGAACGCCACCTCGGACATTGTCGGCGGGGTCGCAGAGGTTCACCTTGAAGCGTTGCGCCGTCTCCGGCTTCAACTGCATCAGGCCGAATGCGCCTTTGTTTGAAAGCGCGATCGAATTGAAGTGACTTTCGTTCTTGGCGACGGCCTGGACGAAATCGGGAAAGAAGTTCTCCTCGGTGGCGATGCGCACTACGAGGGTGCGCGCATCGTCCACCGCTATCGCCTTGACGCCCGCACAAGGCGCGACGACTGCAAAGGTGCTGTCGATGCGTTCGATCGAAGCCGGGGGCGACTCAACGGGGAGCACCCTGCCCGTGGCGTCGACTGCGGCGAGGCGGGCGGGCGTCCCGACATCCTGCGCATATGCGCCGCCGAGAGCCGCCAGGACGCCGAACCCGACCGCTGCAATGCGAATCGACATGCCACCCCGCCTCCATTTTCCAATAGACAATATATTGAATGTTGGTACATTGGCAACAGGATAAGCGATGCCTCCCCTGCTCTCACTCCCGGAGGATGGATGAAGTGCAGTGCAGCCCTGATGGTGGTGGCCGTGGGCCTTTCATGTGCGCCTGGCGCCGAGCGCGCGCACGCGCAAGATGCGTCCTTTGGCTGCAAGGTGTTGCTGTGTGCCGCCGCCTCCGCGCCGGGTTGGTCTGGCATCCCCTATTGCGTGCCGGTTATGCAGACCCTGTTCGGCCAGTTGGCGAAGGGCGGTGGTTGGCCGTCCTGTCCCGAAGGCAATGTCAGTGGTTTAGGCTATGAGCCCTACCAAGCGTGTCCGGCTGGATTGACCCCGGTACAGTCAGGGTCCGACGGCGGAGTCGGTATATCCGCAGCGCCCAACGGGAATCTCTGTGCCGATCTCTCGAGGCCGCAACAGGCCTGTTCCGGCGGCGATGGCGGGTGCACCACCACCTATCCAACGACGGCGCGAGATCCGCGCAGCGCTCCCTATTACGTCGATATCAGCACGGCGAACGGCACTCAACGCTTCTACTTCTCTCTGCAGGGCTATTGAGATGAGGCGCACAAACGTCGTTGTCGGAATTGTCGCGCCGTTGCTCACGCTCAGCGCAGCGTTCGCGGAAGCGCCGGCCTCCCGTTGGTTTCCGGTGCCGGCCGGTGCGCTCTATCTTACTGGCGACAGCTGGTCTGACGCCGGCGTCACCTACCGACTGTACGGTGTGCAGTCCTGCCTTCGTGGCACGCGCTTCACCAACGCCCACGGTCTTGAACGCGATTGCGGCGAGGCCTCGCTCGCGATGCTGGTGGCGCTCACCCGCGATCTGCGGCCGAAATGCTATGACGCCGCCGAGCGGCCAGAGACCAAAACCGTCTTCGTCTTCTGTGTCGCGACCCGGGTAGCCGGCGCGGGCGCCGGATCGCGGATCGATCTCGGCACGGCCTTGATCGCGACCGGATTCGCCTTCGCCGCCTTGAAGCCGGACGGTCAGCCCGTCCACCCCCCGTACTTCGTAGCGCAGCTTGTTGCGCAGCGCGCCAAGGCAGGCTTGTGGGCGTTTCCTGACCTGCCCGACCCGAATGCGATCATCCTGCGCGCTCTTCACGAACAGGCGCGCACGCCTACGCCGCCGCAACCGCCAACTCCCGCAGAATCCAGCCAGCAATGAAGGAGACAAACCTTGAGATCCACAAACCTGTTCATCCTGCGTGGCCGGGTCGGCCAGGCGCCGAAGGCCTTCAACAAGGCGGCCAAGATCAATGTCGCGACCGATCGCTCCTGGACCGACGGGAAAGGCGAGCGGCGCGAGGAGACGGACTGGGTGACGGTCACGATCCTCAATGAAAAGGCGGCCGAATGGGCGATCGCGACCATCGCCAAAGGGGATGCCGTTTATGCCGAATGCCGGATTGCGGACGGTTCCTACAAAAAGGATGGCGAAACTGTCTACACGACAGACATTATCGCCAACGTCTTCCACAAGCTCGATCTCGGATCGCGCGATGATGCGGCCGCGTAAACTCGTCCTTGGGATGGTCTCGGGCTTTGCAGTCTTCAGCAGCCACGCGGGGACGGCTCAAACGCCTGCCACCGCATCTGGCGTTTATTCTCCCAAGGCCGCCGTCCAGTCGCCCCCGTTGCGCGTCGATGTGATCGACGGCACGCGCTTTCGCGATATTGAAACGCACGAAGCCTATCGGCTCTACGGAATCGACACCTGCGCGCCCGATCAATCCGCACGCCTCGGCCGGCAGGTCTGGCCCTGCGGCACGATGGCGAAGGCGTGGCTTGTGACCGCGACACTCAACACTTGGCTTGCCTGCACCACCCTGCGCGATGAGGCCAACGAACATCTGGTTCGCTGCGCCTCCGCCGGTCATCCCGACATCGCCGCCGACATGATCCGTGAAGGGGTGGCGGTAGCGATCCCGGCTACGCAAGATGACCCTGGAATTCGCAGCTATGCGCAGGTCGAGCAGGACGCCCGCAAAGCGTACCGTGGCTTGTGGTCGAGCACCTTCCAGATGCCGTGGGACTGGCGCGCCAGCCGTGACGTCAAGCGGCAACCTATGGCGCGCGGCGAGGCAACACCATGATCCGGTGCCATCCTTTTCTGGTGATACCATTGCTCATCGCGTTGGCGGGTTGCGCCGCCCCGGCTCCGCCCGTGGCCGACAATGGTCCGCCCATACCGGACCCGCTTTACAGCCCCGAGCAGGTCAAGCCGGGCCGCCTGGAATATGCCCCCGACCGTTCAACCTTCGCGCCGGTTCTGACGGAGCGATTTCCGTATCCGACGCAACCCGAGGCAAACGCAGCTTATCGTCGTCTGCTCACGACAGCGCCGGCGGATGCCTACCCTGCCTCGATTTGGCTGTTCGGCTGTAAGCCGGGCGCGCTCGATGAACAAACCGCGCGGGTGACGCGCTATGGCGCCCTCGTCGTCCATTGTGCGACAGATTTTCTGGATGGCGCGGGGCGGCGATCGCGGCGCGAAACGGTGAACTTCTATTATTACGGCGCGGTCTGGAACATGCAGCCGGCTTATCCGCCACGCACCGCCGTTCGGTGGCGCAATCGCGAGCGGTCGCTTAAGGACTTCTGGTGGTGGGTCCCCGGCCGCCCCCGCTACGAATAGGAGGCGGGCGTGCGCGATGCGCTGGGGTCGACAAAGCGCAGACATTATATTAGATGTTGGGTTAATTCGAGCGGATGCCGCCGGCGTTCTGGTCGCCGCTTCGCAGGCGCTTTGATCGCGGGGACAATGATGCTCGAATTTGCCACCGGTACTTACGCTCAATCGCTAACGCCCGATCCCGGGGCCTGGCGGCCGATGACTTATGCGGACCTTCAAAAGCCGTCACCGCAGACCGCGACCTTCCTCGACATTTGGAAAGACGCCATCGACGCCAACAACCGTGCCTATAAGGCACGCGGCGACCAGAGATTCTCTGATGGTAATGCGCCAGCCACGGAAGCGCACTTCGTAATCTGGAGCTCCAAGAAATCCGTCGTGCTCTCAATCCTCAATACAGTCACCGGATGCACGCTCAAGGAACTGCGCGCGGTCGCCGGCGCGGCCGTAAAACTCTGCCCTCTGCGCATCGCCATCTACGAAGGTCTCCAGGTCCGCACCCTCGATGGCGGGCGCGCGTGCTTTCTCGAACTCGCTCCGGCCGTCGCGGCCGCCAACGGCAATGTGCAGGCTATTTCCTATGCCTCCTACGATCTCGCCACTAAGACGGTGAAAACTGGTCTCATCATCGATCACCAGGCCGTCGACGGCTGCTCGCAAAACATCGCCCTTTATCCGCCATGAAACGCTGCCTGCCCGTCTATCAGGATGCCACGCCCGCTGGACGGCGCCGTCAAGGCGACCCCCTGCGGGGCGCGCTGGCGCGCGGCCTGGACCGCGCTCGCGGCCGTGTCATGCTGGTCGGCAATCTCAGCATCAGGAGGCTTCGATGCGATTCAAGTTCACCGTTGCGATCATCGTGCTGCTCGCCATACCGGCCATCGCAGCCGCGCAGAACCAAGCTGCCGGTGGCTGGCAGGCGATGAGCTATTTCAGTTTCGAGATCCCGTCGACGACCGACCCACTGCAGACGCTGGTTTGGCCCGACGTTATCCGCGAGGCCAACGCCTACGTGACTACCGAGCTCAAGCGGTCGCTCGGCGGCAAAAACGCACTGGTGACCGCACTCGCCTCAACCTACCGCGACGGTAGCCGCACCATCATCGTCAGCACGGCGCTGTCGCGCGCTTGTGATAGTGGGGCGAACGACAAAGGGGCCGAGATCGAGCCGTCAACCTGCCCTTTGCGCATCGTCACGATCGAGAACGGCAAGGTGATGTCCATCAAGTCGGACACCGGCTGCTACACAGATCACGCAGATCCAGACCTGCCGGCGAAGAACCGCAACGATAATTCCTACACGCGCTACGATCCGGCCGCCGGAACGATCAGCTTCCGCACCACGATCGGCGGCCATGACGTGCCGAGTTGCGCACGGGTCTATTCGGTCAAATGACGCTAAGATTGGGAGAGACACCGTGCGCACGCCCCTTAGCAGTCTAGTGGTCTTCGTTGGTCTTTGCGTGGGCAGTTTGTGGTTCAGCGAGGGGCAGGCCGTTGCGGGACAGTATTGTGAACGCACCAATTACTCCGCCCAGGATATCACCGATGCGGTGAGAAACTCGTCGTTGCGCGATGATCTCAAAGGAACATCGTGCTCGCTTGGCGGATTGGGGCGCTTCGAGTCAGGCGGCAACAAAGGCAACTACAATGGCAGCTGCTGCACCGGCATCTTTCAACTCAACAACGCCAACGTCCAAAAATATGCCGGCACCGATCGGGCGGGCTACGGCTGTATGTCGCTGCAGGACCAAGTCGACGCCTGGGCCAAGCTGACGAACGACGGCTATAATTCGCCCGCCGTGCGACAACTGGCCTCGATGTCGACCTTCGACGGCCAGAAGGTCGATGCAAGTTTTATTGCCGCCTGCATTCAGCTCGGCACCGGCAATTGCCAGAAGATGCTGAACTCCGGCAAATGTTCCGGCTTCGCCGACATCAACGGAACGACCATTTGCAAGATGGCAAACAACGCGCGCGCGATGGCGGATCCAAACTGCCAAGACGGCCAGGCCGTGTGCGGCCCCTCCGGACCCGGCGACTTCCCCACCTCGACCGGTATCGCCGCCAACCCGCCGGCAGCCAGCAGCGCGTCGATCATCGTATCGCCAACCGATGTCTGACCTGTAATGCCTCAGCATCAGGCCCAAACAAGGCGGCGGATTCCAGCGCGACAATGCATCAGCGAGGCCGTAGTCTCATCATTCCACACCGTTGAAAGATGCCAGCGTCGGGGCCCAACTAATTCATCTCGGATGGATCGCGAATGATGAAATCCGCGAAGGCGCGCAGTTGCTCTTCCGTCGCATTGCAAAGATCGCCGCCGCGATAATGCGCATGGACAAGCGCCCAGAACACGACCTCATCGGAGCGACCTGCGAACAAGGCCTTCTGCAGCGTTCGTCCGATAAGCGTCACAGCACGGGCGCGGTCGTATCGTGTGAGCAGTTCTTGAGCGACGATCTTGGTATCGGCAGTCCGAATCACCTGACGTTCTCCTATCCTGTTTGCACGCGTTGGCTGTTAGGCCGCCGTCGGCAGCGATAGGTCGGGAAGCACCGGATCATCACAGCCGCGCGCCTGGCGGATCGTGGCCAGCGTTTCGCGATTGAAGGACATGCGCAGCGCGACCACCTCATCGCGGCCGATGCGCTTAGGAAAGCCGAGAGGTCGTACGAAGAACCGCAACTGCATGGCGATGACCATGAGACGCCAATCGATCGCGACCGTGACCGTATCGACCCGGTGTGCCATCCCCCATTCAACGACGCCTTGCGCGAGCTCGAGAAAGGGGCCATCCGCACGCGGCCGCATTTCGCGGCTGCCAGGGGCGACACAAAAGCGCGTCCACTCGAAAACGCGCGGACCGCGCGGTGGCCGACGATGGCACAGATCGGTCAGGACGTCGCTGAGGAGATGCGGCCTGGTTGTCGGCAGAAGACGCTGATACCCGACGATGTCGTCGCCACGAAGGCAGATCTGGTGGATCGCATGAACATTGTCGAAGCGGTCGCGCTCAAGGCCGTCCGGCTGGCGCAGATCCATCCAGCTCTTCTCATCGACAAAGATCGAATGGCGGAAACGGAAGACTCGATCCATCAGCGTGTCGTGCCGACTGATGTCCGAGCCAGGAATGACCATGAGCATTGTAGACTCCTCGGCTTGTGGGACAAGCCGAGTTGCTCATGAACCGGGTCGGACCGGTATGGTCACAAATCACCATTGCGCACGGTGCGCTCTCCGGTTGCACAACCTTAGAAGCCTTCTGATCAGTGCCACGTAAGTCGGGGAAGTCCCAGAGCGCTTATCCCCGTTACACGGTGGTCAGATTCAAATCGGTGAGGATCGACTCCGATCGTTCCGGGGGTCAGTTGATCGAGGGCAACACGGTTGATCTTCGGAGGGCAAGGCAACGCCGTGGCCGGTCGGCACGAACCCGAGTTCGTCGCACAGATCGCGAAAAACAGCGCGGCAGCGCTCCTTCTCGGCCTCAGCGGCGGCGCACAGGCTCTGCTGCTGTTCGGCGGACACATCGTCCGACCTGCAGATCGGGCAGGTCGCGCGGTGGACGATTCGTTCCCATGCCATCAGCGCGATCACATAGGCGCGATGCGCTGCGATGGTTCGTGCCTCCAGCGATCCCTCTTGCGCCGTTTCAGACTTAGGCACGCCTTCCACCCTGATGAGAAATGTGTCTGCGGTACGCCCCCGCAAACGATCCCTCACTGACTCTTGGTGATCGGGGAGTTGGAAACCGTGCTAGACGGCCCTGTGGCCTTTAGTTCGGAGAACCTGTTGCATGCGCCACAGGCTCCCCGACCATAAGGTCAAGGAGTGCGGCGCCGTAACGGCCGGCACCAAACCGCTAGCGGGGTTTCCACGCCCCAGGGCAGCGCGTACCGCCCCACCCGACTCATAGCCGTTGGACGGCCCATCTTCCAGATGCTTTTCTCTGCGAAGCACACCGATGCGTTCAAGCCGGGTGGTGGAAGACGAAAGAACCGCTCCGGCCCTGGGCGCGAAGCAGGGGAAGCGAGCAGGGCGTCGCCCCGGCGGGGCCGGGCTGGCGACTGCGTTGAAGCCCCGCCGAGCGGGTCTCCCCTCTGCGGGCGGCCATCCCTGCCGCGGCCACCCCGGGGAGCGAACTCACCCGACGAGCCGAGACGCAGCGGTCGGGAGGCTGCGAGCGACGCACGGGAAGAGGACAGCACTGTTCTGCGGGCAGAGCGACGGGCGCGTCGCCGCGGCCAGGCAGGAGCGCCCGCGTGGCGAGCAGTCTTCCGGGAGAGACCACCCCGCTCTCGAATGGGCTGCACTTCGTTCCCGGCCAACCTCCCACGATCACCCCGCAAGGGGTTCGCTACGCAAGCGTGCGACCTCTCCGGCTGCGCCTGCGAGGTGACCGCGGCCGTCCGGGAACACGTCGACGCCCGTCGAGCGGGGATGGTCCCCGCCGCAAGACGGGAGCCACACGATGTCGCACAACCTCGCCCTCGCCCAGGACCACGCCTTCGACCTCGCCCGCACGCTGATGGTGCCCGTCGTCCTCTTCCAGGTGGACGACGAGTTCGGTGTCATGATCGCCAGCGAGTACGACGGCGAGCAGGAGGCCGTCGTTCACGAATATGTTGCGCCGAGAGTTATGTTGCGCATCTGCATTTGGGCGCCGTCTCGCGGTCGATTGACGGCTTCTACGCAACATAATGTCAGCGCGCGGGAGGTTGCGTGATGTCCCGCGACGCTGCCGAACTTGCGCGCCGCCTCGCGCGCGATGCCGAGGCGGTATGCCGTCATTACCTGTCCAACGGGCGGCGCCAGGGCCGCTACTGGACTTGGGCGATGTTCGCAACACACCCGGCCGGTCGATGTTCGTTCGGCTCAGCGGACCGGAATCCGGTCCCGGTGCCGCCGGGCATTCGACCGATGCCGCCTCGGCCGAACATGGCGATCTGCTCGACGTGATCCGTGAGAGCTGCGGCCTCGTTGCCTTCCGCGATGTCGCCGATGAGGCACGACGCTTTCTAAGTTTGCCGCGCACCGAACCGCGCCGCAGCCCAAAGCCCATTCGCACACCGGTCCCCGCCGGATCGCGGGAAGCGGCGCAGCGGCTGTTCGCCATGTCGCAGCCGATCCGCCAGACGCTCGTCGAGACCTACCTGCGCAATCGCGGCATCGAGGCTGTCCACGATGCGGGCGCGCTGCGGTTTCAACCGCGCTGCTACTATCGCCCGGACGACGGTTCGCCGACCGAGACCTGGCCGGCGATGATCGCCGCCGTCACCGATCTCGACGGCAAGCTCACTGGGCACACCGGACCTAGCTCGACCCGGAAGGCTTGAACGAGGCGACGCTCGGCAAGGCGCCGGTCGATACGCCGCAGCGGGCCATGGGTGGTCTCCTCGGCCATGCCGTCCGCTTTGGTGCGGCCGACGACGTCCTCGCTGTCGGCGAAGGCATCGAGACGATGCTGTCGCTGCGCTGTGCGCTTCCTGCCATGCCGATGGCTGCCGCGCTCTCCGCCAACCACCTTGCGGCCCTTCTGCTCCCACCGACACTGCGCCGGCTCTACATTGCCCGCGACGCCGATGCCGCGGGTGAGGCGGCACTGGCGGCATTGACCGGACGCGCCGATGCTGCGGGCATCGAGGCGTTTGCCTTGTCTCCGCAGACCGGCGACTTCAATGAGGACCTGCGTGCATTCGGCCTCGGTGCGCTGCGAACGGCACTGCGCATCCAACTCGCCGCGCAGGATATCGTTCGATTTAGGCGCAAGGGAATGGCCAAGATCACCTCGCGCAGCGTCATGCCAGCCCCTCCAGATCGAGAGCCGCCACCTCGCGAAGAGCTGCGAGATTGACCTTGGCGTAGATCGTGGTGGAAGACGGGTCGCGGTGCCCGAGAAAGTCTCCGATCACCTTCATCGACATGCCCTGATCCAGAAGATGCTGGGCAGCGGCCTGCCGCAAGGCATGTTTGCCCCGTCGGCCGATGACGACGTCTATTCCTGCGAGACGATCACGGACGATCTTGCCGAGCGTCTTTCTGCCAACGGGTCGAATGGGCGCATGCGATGTGAAGAAGAGGCTGCGCCCGAGGCCGGTTGGACGGGCCTCCCGTATGTAGCGCAGAATGGCATTGCCAACGTCTGATGAGAGTGGCCAGACATGGGTTCGTCCTCGCTTCGGGCAGCGAACGCGAACGATCTCGTTCTCCCAGTCCAGATCGTCGAGCCGCAAGCCGACGACTTCCCCAGCTCGCAGCCCGTAAGCGACAAACAGCATGAGGATTGCGCGGTCGCGCTTGTCGATCGGTCGACCCCCCTGAACAGAAGCCAGCAGGCGCAGGACATCCTTTCGCTTCAGGCCCTTCGGCACGGTCTCGTCCGCCATAGACCGAGGCGCCATGATCCCCGCAGCCAACCCGGCTCGGCACCAGCCGCAGGCTTCGGCAAACAGGAAGAATGGCCTCAAGCGCTGAGCGTAATCGTGTATCATTCGGCGGCTCCAGGCCCCGCGCCTGTGCGCTGCCGCAACGGCGTCGTCGATGCCGGTCATCTGGACCGCGTCCAGCGATGTGCCTTTCCCTGCCAGCCAGAAGAAGAAGTGGTCGGTGGCGCGGCAGTACCTTGTATGGTCGTCGTGGAAAGGCCGCGCTCTTGGCGGAGCCACTTCTCCAAGATCGCGACCTCTGTGTGGTGCGGATGGCGATCGTGTTCGGGTTCATCGAGCCATCCCAAGAAGCGCAGCCAGTGTATTCCGCGACTGACGAAGCGTGCTCTCGACTTGGACGACGCCGATCGGTCGCACCTGCGTTCCTTGGGCTGCGACCAGATCGTGGTCACGGCTTCGATTTGCGAGGGGCGCACCCTGCTGCCTTCTCTGAGATTCAGAAGGCGCACCAAGCTCAATTGATCATTGGCGCATTTCCGCAAGGTCGATTGTTTTGCGCCTGTCTCCCCGAGATGAACGAGATATCGTTCGCGCTGTTCGACAATTGGTGCTGTTCGATATCTCTCAGCGGTTCGGGGAAAGAATATCTCTGCGAACATAGTCGTGTCTCCATATCCATGGGGACACGATCTTGTCGGCAGCCTTCCCGTCGAAAGATTATGTTGGCCGACGGCCATCCCCGCCATCCACACCAAATGACCGCGCTGCCGAGTGCACCGACGCCGGCGCGCCCCCGCGGGGATCACGTTACCCCGGCGCGCCAGCTCCTTGATCGCAACGATCGCGAGCAGTCCGGTCTACCGGTCGTGGTCAGCACTTTGCGCTTGACCTTGGAGCTAGGTCCAAGGGGTAGCCTCAGATTTCCAATTGGGCATGGGTACCATCAGAGGGAACCACAGTATGAAAACAACGATCTTCAAAATCGACGGCATGAACTGCGACGCATGCGCCAACACCATCAAGAACCGCGTTGAAAAGGAACCAGGCGTTCGCATGACATCGGTCTCGTTCGCCGACCGACAGGCGCGAGTCCTCTTTGATCCCCAAGCCGTTCAGGAAGATCGCCTTGTAGACGTGATCCAGGGAGACCGATTTCGGGTCGTGTCTCGGGAGACCGCAGACGGAAGCCCCGGCTGACCTGCGTCCGACGCAAGTACGGAGTGAGCAAACGGAGATCAGAATGACTGTCGCGACAGGAACAGCTTCCACCTTCAAGCCGTGGAGCGAGGAGCCTTCGGCGAGGCCAAATCGCCGGAAGATTCGCGCTCGCATCGGCGGCCTGCATTGCTCTCTGTGCACCGGCACCATCGAGAAGGCGCTCGGGCGGCTGCCCGGCGTCGATAAGGTGGCCGTGAGCCTGACCCATGAGCAGGCGCTGGTCGAATACGATCCCTCCGTTGCCCGCCCGGAGGTGTTCCTGCGAACGCTGCGCGACATCGGCTACACCATCTCCGATCCGCGCAAGCTGAGGCCGTACGAAGAGGAAGAGCGGGATCTTGTGAATGAGGCGCGACGCTTCGTCCTCGCGGTGGTCCTGAGCGTCGCGTCGATCCCCATCATCGCCGACCAGTCCGTCGGCTGGATCGGCTTTCTTCCGGCTCTTGTGTGCCTGAGTCTGGGCGGTTTCGTTTTTCTGGTCTTGAGATCGACTGGATTTTGGGTCGCGACGGCGAGCTTCGTTGGCCTGGCGGCGATGGCGTTGACGCTGCTGTATCTGAACCTGCACGGATATCTCGTCACCGCCGCTCCATGGTTGACCGGCGCCCTCGCCTTGGCGCTCGTCTTCGGGGTCGGCAGGCATATTCTTCACATGGCCGTTCAGGCGCTCCGGCGCGGCATTCTCAACCAGCATGTGCTGCTTGAGATCGGCGCGTTCGCAGGGATCGCGGGCGGCATTATCGGCCTTGTGCTCAATCGGCCGGAGTACCCGACGGCGCCCTTCTTCGCCGTCTCGGTGATGGTCGGCACCTATCACATTTTTTCGGAATGGCTCTCGCTCATCGTCAAGACGCGCAGTTCGCAAGCCGTCAAACGGCTCCTTGATCTACAGCCGGAGACCGCTCGCGTCGTGCGTAACGGCGTCGAGATCGACGTGCCGATCGAGGAGGTCCGCATCGACGACGTCGTGCGGGTCCGCCCCGGCGAGCGCATTCCCGGCGACGGCGTCGTGGTCGGCGGACGTTCCGGCGTCGACCAGTCGTTGGTGACCGGCGAGTCGATCCCGATCGAAAAGGCCGAGGGCGACGACGTCATCGGTGGGTCGATCAATGGCACCGGGACGCTGCTCTTGAAGATCGTTGCCGTCGGAGAGGGAAGCTTCCTCAGTCAAGTGATTCGCCAGGTGGAGGATGCGCGCGCGCTGAAGCCCGGCCTCCTGCATCTCGTCGATCGGGTCCTGCGCGTTTACACCCCTACCGTGCTCGTCATCGCGGCGCTCGCCGTCGCCGGCTGGCTCGTCGGCTCCTGGTTGAGCAGCGGGCAGCCCGACATCGAGCGGGCGGTCTTCGCCGGCCTGAGCGTGCTGGTGATGGGATATCCCTGCGCGGTCGGCATCTCCGCGCCGCTCTCGATCGTGCGCGGCGCGGGCCAGGCTGCTGAGCGCGGCATCCTGATGCGCACCGGCGAAGCGTTCCAGGGCTTCCGCCTTGTGCGGCGGATCGTGCTCGACAAGACCGGTACGTTGACGGAAGGACGGCCGGTCGTGCGAGAGATCACGGCCATTGGCGTGACCGAATCCGAACTGCTCGCCCTGGCGGCCGCCGCCGAGGCCTCTTCAGAGCATCCACTCGCGCAGGCGGTGGTGACGTCAGCATTCGAGCGCGGCGTGACGCCTCCGGACGTCGAGAGCTTCGAGGCTTTGCCGGGCAAAGGCGTCACGGCCCGGATCGGCGGGCGCGAGGTTTTGGTCGGCAACCCACGTTTTCTCGCCGACCAGAAAGTTGATCTCAGCCAGCTCCGGACCGGCGTCGAGGCTCTTGAAGCCACCGGGCTCACGGTGGTCGGCGTCGCGAGGGACGGGCGAGCCCTGGGCATCATCGCGCTCGGCGACGCGCTCCGAGCCGATGCCGTCGAGGCCATCCGCAGCCTGCATCGTGCGGGCCTCAAGACGGCGCTGGTGACCGGCGACAATGAGCGCGCAGCGCAATGGGTCGCTCGCGAGGTCGGCATCGATGAGGTCCACGCGGGCGTATTGCCGCAGGACAAGGCGGGCATCGTGCGCCGGCTTCAAAGCGGAAGTCGGGTGGCGATGGTCGGCGATGGGATCAACGATGCTCCGGCTCTCATGCAGGCCGACGTCGGTATCGCGATGGGCGGCGGAACCGACATCGCGATCGAAGCGGCCGACATCATCATCCTGTCGAACCGGCTGAATGCGCTCGCGGAGGCCCGCGAGATCAGCAGCAGAAGCTACCGCAAGATGGTCCAGAACGTCGCGCTCGCCTTCCTTTTCAACGGGATCGGGATTCCCATAGCGGCGACCGGCCTGATCAACCCGGTCTGGGCGATGGTGGCGATGGCGGTCAGCGTGACGGCGATCTTCTTCAACTCCCTTTGGGGAACTCCACGCCTGTTCTTCGATGCGATCCGCAGCGTCGGTCAGCCGATCGTGCCCGCCGCAGTGCAGGCCGCCTGAGAAGGAAGTAACATGACGGGACTTCAGCACACGGCGTCGAGCGCGCTCGACGGACCTCAGCGCGAGCGCCTGCTTCGGGTGCTCGCTATCGCCACGTTCATCATCTTCTTTCAAGCCTTTATGGTGGCGCCGATCATACCAGCGTTGTCGAAGGTCTTCGGAGCTTCGGTCGAAACGGTCGGCTTTATCGTTCCGGCATATCTGATCCCCTACGGCATCTCGACCCTCGCGTACGGGGTGCTCGCGGATCGGATTGGCATTCATCGCGTGATGTTCACGTCGCTTGCCGCTTTCTCGGTCCTCACAATGCTGACTGCGACGGCCCAGTCCATCGAGCAGCTTGCTGCGTGGCGGCTGCTGACCGGCATCGGCGCAAGTGGCGTCGTTCCGCTTGCGCTCACGCTGGTCGGCCGGCTGTATCCTTACGAACAACGCGGCCGGCCGCTTGGCTGGCTGTTTGGTGCGATGGCCGGCGGCATGGCGTTCGGTTCGCCGCTTGGCGCGCTGATCGTACCCTTCGTGGGGTGGCAAGGCCTATTCTTTGTCGTGGGTGCGGCGGGTGCGGTGCTGCTCCTGGTCCTTCTGCCCTATCGGGCTGTAATGGCCAATGCGGCTTTGCCAGTAACGGGCACGTTGCGTGATCTCTTTAACGGCTACAAGGAATTGCTTGGCGCGCCGCGCGGGCAGCGCACTTACGGCTATGTCCTTATCAATTCGATCTTTCACTCCGGCGTCTTCACGTGGCTTGGCGTGTACTTCGAGCAACGCTATGGCCTCGGGTCCGTCGGAATCGGCTTGGCGCTCCTGGGCTACGGCGTGCCGGGCTTCCTGTTTGGGCCGGTTATTGGTCGGGCCGCTGACCGCTGGGGTCGTGCCCGATTGCTCCCCATCGGGCTCCTGCTCAGCGCCTTCGCGGCGGCAACTCTCATTGTTGGATTTCCGGCGCTGGCCGCGCCGGTCATCGCGATGATCCTGTCGCTAGGCTACGACATGACCCAACCGCTCTTCGCGGGAATCGTGACATCGCTTGGCGGCAAACGGGCCGGACAGGCTATGGGCTTGAATGTCTTCACGCTCTTCGTCGGCTTCGGCCTCGGCAGCCTCATCTTCGGCGAACTGCTGCGTTTCGGCTTCGGGCTCGCGCTTGGCGTGTTCGCCGTCGTTGAGTTGGTTCTGGCGCTGCTGTCGTTTGTCCTGTTCCGTTCCGAGGTCCCGTCGCATGCGGCTCCATCCCCTGGAACTCCACAGGTCGGACCGGTCTCACGATCCTGACATTTGGCCATCGGAACACCTGGAAGGCCCCTCTTGGGCTTGACCTTGGAGTATACTCCAGGGTCCAAAACAGGCTTCCGGAAGGGACACACAGCATGATCACGATCGGCAAATTGGCTGGCCTGACGAGCGTCAGCAACGACACTCTCCGCTACTACGAAGCGGAAGGCCTGATCAGTCCGGCGGGGAAGAGCCCCGCGGGATACCGGCTGTACGACCCGGATTCCGCGCGTCGCATCCACTTCATCAAGCACGCCCAGCAGTGCGGGTTCACGCTCGCGGAAATCCGGGATCTCCTCGACGTGCGCAGCAGCGACAAGGCCTGCTGTGGGGACGTTCGCACGCGCGCCATCGAGAAGAAGCTGCAGATCGAAAGCAAGATCCGGGCGATGAAGGCGATGTCGAAGGCCCTCGATCAACTGATCTCGGAGTGTGCGAACGAGAAACGGCCGGTCGAGGAATGCACGATCATCGCCGCGCTGGAGCGGGCCAACGGTTCGAAAAGGGTGCAATGAAATATGAAGGTGGAGATGTTCTATAGCCCGGGCTGCGCCGCCTGTGAGGATCGGCAGGCCGAACTCCGTTCGGCAGCGCAGGAGGCGGTCAAGGACCTCGAGTGGCTGGACGTTAACGTCATCGACAATATGGATACCGCTGTCGAACTGGGTGTCATTACGCTGCCATCCATTGTGATCGACGGCGAGGTCGTGTTCACCTCCCTCCCGACCAGAGCCCAGCTCTGCAAAGCGCTGACAGTACGAAGCGGAGCGAGGAAGTAATGGACACAGACGCGCTGCGGGCGGCGGCGGAGCACGCGGGTTGGGCGTCGATCGGCGTGGCCTTCCTCGCGGGGCTCGCGTTCAGCTTCAATCCGGTTGCCCTGGCTTCAATCCCCGTCTCACTTGCCTACGTGACCAAGGGCCGGGACAAGGGCCAAGCCGTCATGTTCGGCTCGATGTTTATACTCGGCATGATCCTCACTCACGTCGCCCTCGGTTTCGTGGCGGGACTGGGCGGCAAGTGGGCGGCTGACCTGACCGGAAGAGGATGGGGTCTTGTTCTCGGCCCTCTCCTGATCGTCCTGGGCCTGATGTGGACGGGCTGGCTCCGCATTCCGCTGCCTTCGTTCGGCTTCCGGGCGACCCGTCCGACTGCCGCGTGGGGCGCATTCCTCCTCGGAATTCCGTTCGCGGTTGCCGTCTGTCCGGTATGCACTCCTGCACTCGTCGTATTGCTCGGGGTGGCGGCCGGGCTCGGCTCGGTCGTGCTTGGTGTCGCCTTGCTGTTCGCGTTCGCCCTCGGTCGTGCGATCCCCATCGCTCTTGGCGCGTTCGCTGTAGGTTGGCTTGAGAATCTAAAGACCGTTTCGCGATATCGGCGCGGCTTCGAAATTGCCGGCGGCCTCACGCTGATCGTGATGGGGCTCTACATGCTGAACGCGGTTTACATCTGGATCCCTGAATTGGCGGTGTGAGAGGATTATGGCACTTGAATCGAGCGGGCGACCGCGAGACGTAACCCTGGCGCACGGCGCTGCCGTCGGAAGTGTCATTGCCGCGGTCGCAGCATCCTCATGCTGCATGCTGCCCCTGGCTCTGTTCACGCTCGGAGCAGGCGGCGCGTGGATCGGCACTCTTGTGCGGCTCGCTCCGTTTCAGCCCTATTTCATCGCCGCAGCGGTCGCATGCCTCAGCACCGGTTATTGGCTGGTGTACCGCTCGGGCCGTATCGCATGTGCACGCGACCAAGCTTGTCAGACCTCGGCGGCAGGCAGGTTCGTCAAAGGCGCACTCGTCTTGTCGACCGTCCTCATCGCACTCGCACTGGGCTTCAAGCTCTTGATTCCATTGCTCGACACGTAACGGAGAGAACTCATGTCCAAGTTTCTCATTTCGCTAGTCATTGGTGTGCTTGTGTCTTCGCAGGCCGCTTTCGCTGCGGAGCGCACGATCACTTTGGCCGTCGATGGGATGTATTGCGAGGCTTGTCCCTACATGGTGAAGAAGACGCTCACACATGTCTCCGGCGTATCGAACGTCACCGTCTCGTTCAAAGACAAGACCGCTATTGTTGTCTTCGACGACGCCAAAGCCAGCGTCAACGACCTGACGACCGCCGCCAAGAAGGCTGGCTTTCCCTCTGAGGTAAAGGGCTGAGAGATCGGGACAAGGGTAGCTCCTCAGCCTTGAAATCGTGAGAGCGTCCTGCCGGACAACTATCACCTCGTCTTGGCCATTCCCTTGCGCCTAAATCGAACGATATCCTGCGCGGCGAGTTGGATGCGCAGTGCCGTTCGCAGCGCACCGAGGCCGAATGCACGCAGGTCCTCATTGAAGTCGCCGGTCTGCGGAGACAAGGCAAACGCCTCGATGCCCGCAGCATCGGCGCGTCCGGTCAATGCCGCCAGTGCCGCCTCACCCGCGGCATCGGCGTCGCGGGCAATGTAGAGCCGGCGCAGTGTCGGTGGGAGCAGAAGGGCCGCAAGGTGGTTGGCGGAGAGCGCGGCAGCCATCGGCATGGCAGGAAGCGCACAGCGCAGCGACAGCATCGTCTCGATGCCTTCGCCGACAGCGAGGACGTCGTCGGCCGCACCAAAGCGGACGGCATGGCCGAGGAGACCACCCATGGCCCGCTGCGGCGTATCGACCGGCGCCTTGCCGAGCGTCGCCTCGTTCAAGCCTTCCGGGTCGAGCCGATCGTGATCTCGCCACGTCTCGGCGACTTCAACGAAGATCTCTGATTGCTTGGCGTCGACGCACTTCGGGCGGCAAGTCGAGTGCAGATTGCAGCGCAGGACGTCGCCCGCTTCATGGAGCTGGCGGCATAGCCGATACGGAGAGGGGACACGGCAGCATCGTCGCCACGGGCGGTGGTCATGCTTTCCCTCAGCGCCGGAGAGGACCACGCCCACGGCCTTCTGAGAGGGCGATCGGGCAGCAAACGGCCCGGACCGGCAATGGCTGCGGCCAACGATTTTCCGGCGCGGCCTGGAAGGCCGCTTTCCATCGCGAAGCAAAATCGCCGGCCTTCGCCATCCTTCGCTGCCGCTTCGGCCCTCCGCTGCGCTGCGGGTGTAGGTCCGGACCATCCGCCGCCTTCGTCGCCATGAAGGCCGCGATGGGCGCGGCCGATCCGACGAGGAAAGCCGCGATGACTACCGACCACGACGGAGAATTCGAGCCGCACCACAGCTCATCCTCAACCGACCAGGTCCTCCACGAACTCCAGCTTTATGGCTATCGTCCTTTCAACGACGAACCCGACCCCAGGCCGCTTCCCGAAGCGAACATCCTCGCAGGCAGCATCTCCGATATCTTCGACGTTCTCGCGGTGGCGCTGGCCGACACTCGCCTCGAACCCGACCTAGAGGATCTGCTCTGGTCGACGGTGAACGTCTTCCACCGGGCCATCGACCGGATCGAACGCGAACTCGACGACAACGAGCGGGCGCAGCAACGCTCGCAACGGGAACAGGATGGCAGCGAGGTCAAGTCCGTCGAGCTAGAACGCCTGACGGCGGAAGGTCAGACCCTGATCGAACGCCGCAACGCCTTCGAGCTAATGCGCGACCAGGCTGCCGACCAATTCGAGCATCACACCCACTCGGCCTGGCGGCCGCGCAATGGATCGAAGGTCAACCACCGCAAGCTGACCTCGGCGATGATCGACAGCCGCGATTTCCTGGCGGCCAAGAAGCGTGCCGACAACCAGGTGCTTCTGCCCGTTGGCCCGAAGGTGGCACTCACCGGCGGGCTCGACTTCAACGATCACCGGCTTGTCTGGGCGAAGCTCGATCAGGTCCACGCCAAACATCCCGACATGGTGCTGCTGCACGGTGGATCACCGAAGGGAGCCGAGTTGATCGCCGCCAAATGGGCCGACAGCCGCAAAGTTCCCCAGATCGCCTTCAAGCCTGACTGGACCAAGCACGCGAAAGCCGCCCCCTACAAACGCAACGACGCCATGCTGGAGACGCTGCCGATCGGCGTGCTGCACTTCCCCGGCACGGGCATTCAGGACAATCTCGCCGACAAGGCCAAGAAGCTCGGTATCCCGGTTTGGCGGTTCGGCGGCGCGTGACGCCGCCGCGATCCATCTCCCCTGTTCGAATTAGCGGGCTCGCTCAGGACTGCTCGCGCCAGAACTGCGTGCTGTAGTTGTTGAGGCCACGGGAGTATGAATCGACCGTCGCTCGAAAGCTTTCCGGGATTTTTGCTCCATCACCGCCTTGTCGGAAATAGTCCCTCACCGAGTAGAGCGCCCCTCGCATTAGGTGCTCCCAGGTTTGATGCAGACTATTTTGTAGCTCCTGCTCTCGTTTGGTGGCGCTAGGCTTCCGCTTGGGGGTGGGAAGCGTATAATCTGGACGTGGATCGTGAATGTGCGTGAATGTGATGCTGGCAAAGGTCCATTCGTCGTCGACAGTCCGCCGCCACCGATAGCCGACCCTCACGCTCAACTGCGAAAATCCAGGCATGCTCAGTCCCAACTGTCCATAATCTCCCACGGATCATAATCGTGCTTATGCTCACCTGCGCATAAGACCGAGTACGATCCGTGGTCCCCGGCTCACTGAGCCGGGCGACCGGGTGCCGCTGGCGCCTCGCCGTTTGCAAGGGAAGCTTCGCCGCGCACGGAGTCCCACGTCTTGGACGGGTTGCCAGCGCGCCCTTGCATCCGGCGGGCTTCGCGGCTGCCGGGTGGCGTCCCGCCGCGATAGGGCGGAGGGAATCCAACGGAAGAAAGGGCCGGGCTCTGCGGGAAGCGCAGCCGGCGGGATGAGATGGAGAAAAGCGAAATCGAAGAACTCCGCGCGAAGGTCGGCTGCGCCGTGCTGCTCGAGCGGGACGGGTGGAAGGTGGACCTGAAGGAGAGCACGCGGCGCGCCGTGAAGCACCGCCGCGACGCGCGCATCGTGATCGTCATCCACGCCGACCGCGGATGGTTCGACCCCCTGTCCGACGCGAAGGGCGACGTGTTCGACCTCGCTCTGCACCTCGGCGCGAACGGCTTCGCCGACGCGTGCGCCCGCGTCGCCTCGCTCGTGGGCTTCGTCCCGGCGGCGCCGGCCTGGGAGGGGGAAGCCCGCGCCCGGCCCCTTCCCTCGGTCGCGGAGCGCTGGGCCCGCCGCGGCGCGCTGCGCCCCGGCTCGCCCGCATGGCGGTACCTGACGCTGGAGCGGGCCATCCCCGACGCCGTCGTCGCGTCTGTCGCGCGGCAGGGCGTCCTGCGCGAAGGCCCCCACGGGAGCATGTGGGCGGCCCACCGCAGCGCCGGCGGCGCGCTGCTTGGCTGGGAGGAGCGCGGACCGGAATGGCGAGGCTTCGCGACGGGGGGAGCCAAGCAGCTCTTCCGTCTCGGGCAGCCAGCGGCGCAGCGCGTGTGCGTCACGGAGGCGGCGATCGACGCGATGAGCCTCGCCGCGATTCAGGTCATGCGGCTCGACACGCTCTACGTCAGCACGGGCGGCGGCTGGGCCCCGGCCAGTGAGGAGGCGATCCGCAGCCTCGCCGCGCGCGAGGGAGCGCAGCTCGTCGCCGCGACGGACAACAACAGGCAGGGCGACATCTACGCCGAGCGCATCCGCGCGATCGCCGCCGAGGCCGGCGCACGCTACGCCCGCTCGCGTCCCCGTGCCGAAGACTGGAACGAGGACTTGAAGGTGCTCCTCGGGCAACTCGAGAGCGAGCCCCTGGCTGAGGCGGGATGACGGCGAACTATGAGTGCGGCCGTAAATGATAGCCGGTCGGACTCAGCCGCTCGGCCACGTTGAGAATCGTCCATGATGCCGCTGACGCCGCCCAATCCGCCATCTCGATCTTGCCCTGCTCGCGTCCTGCCACCGCCAGGGCAGTCTGTCTCGCGACCTCGCCAGGAAGGAAGCTCAGGATCTCACGGTTCTGATCATCAACGCCAAGGAAGCGCGGCGTACCTCCGAAGTTTTTGCGCTCGAGGTGGAAAAGAAGATCATGCACAAGCGCCCGACCGTGTCCCCAGGACAGCGCCTCGCGTGGTACGGCCGCCCTTCAATGGAATTTCTGCGTTACTCATCCCGCGAAGCTAACGGAACCCGCGGGCGGGTGGAACGCTCGTTTGATGCTCGATGGTCATCTCGCTGCAGCGAGCGACATGCTGAGTCTGAAGCAGAAAAGAGGGAGCGGAAATGAGGAAAAACGTGCCGCATGCCCGGCCGGCGCGTCAAGGGAGGCTTCGCCCGCTGCGCGGCCCTTGACCCGCCGGACCGGAGAGGCGGCCGTGAAGGAGGGGTCAGAAGGGCTGAAGTGATGGCGAGCCGAAGGGGGTGAGCCGCGCTCCAGCCCGACGAGGCCGAAAGGAGCCCGCTCATGACCCCTTCATCGATCCGAAAGATTTACCGAGGCGCTGCCGACCGCCGGCAGATGTTTCGCATGTTCGACCGTCACGCCCAGCGGCCAAACCGTTGGGAGCATGACGACAGCGCGCTGTACCGTGGCGAGTGGTTCGAGATCGGACGGACCGAGTATGACTACATGCTTGACATCCTGCCACCACTCTGGATGCGAGGCGACGCGTTCGCGATGCGCGAATTCCTCACCGGCAGCATCACCGGCGTCTTCTTCGCGCTGGCGATCGACGGCCGCGCCCGCCATTTTCACGGCTACTGCGACGTGTCGGACAGGTCGTCGCCAGAGCGCATGCGCGCCGCCATCATCGAGCGGGAGTCGCGGCCGGTGAAGGCGATGTCGCGCGAGGAGCGGCTCGAGCACATCTGGTCGAGCACGCACGACGGCTACCGCGGTTATGCCGGCGAGCGCTGGTCCCAGCGTCTGCGCGGCAAGCGCACCGTGCCGCTCTACCGCGGCCAGCGCGGCACAGAGCTGAGGCTGCTCGACCAGCTTTCCGACGCCGAGATCTCGGCGAAATTGCCGGTGCACCTGCGCTACCTGCCAGATGCGATCGCGGCGTGAGGGAGGCGGCAATGTTCACGTTCCCCATCCCCGCCGTCCGCATGGTCATTGACCGCGGCATTGCTGATGCTGCCGCCAATGGTGGCTTCCGCAATCCCTATTACGGCCTCAAGCCCGGCCTCTGGCTGGTCGGCGACGACGGCGTCTACATCCTCTCGAACGGTAAGCTCGCCGAGGGCGCCCGTCCGCTCGTTGTCTATTCCGAGGAATGCCATCCGGTCGGCAATCCGGACTGGTTCGACTACAAGCGCCGCCACTTCGGCGGCGATGACGGCATCGAGTTCATCGAGGCCGGGCAGGTGCTGCCTCTCGTCAATCGCGACTTTCGCTACACGCATCTGCGCGTGGAGCTGAACGAGCACGACATCTCGCTGTCGCTCATCGCGCGCTAGCGCCTCCCAAACCCCAATACCCGCGACCATCGGCGACTGCCGGGACCATCCGGCAGGCTGATGGCGTGCGCCCTCATCACAAGGAGACATTCCAATGGCGCAAGACGACCCGTTTACCCTCGATCTCTTCGGCAGCAGTGCTATCTCTTCCGGCCTTGGCCTCGGCGTCACTGCCTTCGCCGGTGTCACCTGCGATCCGGACGATGACGACAATCCCGATCCGTCGCCCGGTGCACCGGCGCTTCCGCTTGCCGCGGTTGGCCGCTCGACCTCCGCTGCGCATCGCGCGAAGGGCGCGAATTTCCGTCTCACCGGCTATCGCGCTTTGGAGAAAGGATGGAAAGATCGCGCGCGCGACAACATCGCGGCGATCCGCCTCGCCGCGGCCATCGAAGCGAAGGAGCGTGCTGCGACTGCCGAGGAACAGGAGCAACTGATCCGCTTCACCGGGTTCGGCGCGTCCGAGCTCGCGAACTCCGTCTTCAGGCGCCCGGGCGATACGGGATTCCGCAAGGGCTGGGAAGCGATCGGCGAGGACCTGCAGGACGCCGTCGGCGATTTCGATCACGCCTCGCTGGCGCGTTGCACGCAGTATGCGCACTTCACACCGGAGTTCATCGTCCGCGCGATTTGGTCCGGTCTGCAGCGTCTCGGCTGGCGCGGCGGCCGCGTGCTCGAGCCCGGCATCGGCACAGGGCTGTTTCCGGCGCTGATGCCTGATGGGCTGCGCGACGTCTCGCATGTGACTGGGATCGAGCTCGATCCGGTCACAGCGCGCATCGTGCGGCTGTTGCAGCCACGGGCACGCATCATTACCGGCGACTTCGCCCGCACCGATCTGCCGGCGAGCTTCGACCTCGCCGTCGGAAACCCGCCCTTCTCCGACCGCACCGTGCGCTCGGACCGGGCCTACCGTTCGATGGGCCTGCGCCTGCACGACTACTTCATCGCGCGCGCGATCGACCTCTTGAAGCCCGGAGCGCTCGCCGCCTTCGTCACGTCGCACGGCACGATGGACAAGGCGGATTTCTCTGCGCGCGAGCACATCGCCAAGTCGGCGGACCTGGTCGCAGCCGTCCGTCTCCCCGAGGGCACCTTCCGGCTCGCCGCCGGCACCGACGTCGTGGTCGACCTGCTGTTCTTCCGCAAGCGCAAGGTCGGCGATGCCGAGGGCGACCTGTCGTGGCTCGACCTCGAGGAAGTCGGGCCTGCGACCGAAGACGAGGGCGCGATCCGCGTGAACCGCTGGTTCGCGCGGCACCCCGACTTCGTGCTCGGCACGCACGCGCTCGCCTCGGGCCCTTTCGGCGAGGCCTACACGTGCCTGCCGCGCGACGGCGAGGATCTCGCGGAGACGCTCGCAGCCGCCGTCAATCTCCTTCCGGAGGGGGCCTACGACGGCGAGCCGGAGACGATCGATGCCGAACTCGAGGACGTCGACGACGTGTCCGGGATCGACCTGCCGTCCGACCGCCACGTCCGCGAGGGCAGCTATTTCTTCGACAAGGCCCACGGGCTGATGCAGGTCGTCGACGGTGAAGCCGCCGCGGTGCAGACGCGCAAGGGCCGCAGCCCCGACGGCATCCTGGAGAAGCACGTCCGGATCATCCGCAAGCTGATCCCGATCCGCGACGCCGTGCGCGAAGTGTTGAAGTGCCAGGAGCGCGACAGGCCGTGGAAGGACGCGCAGGTCAGGCTGCGCATCGCCTGGTCGAGCTTCGTCCGCGATTTCGGTCCGATCAACTTCACGACCGTCTCACTGGCGGAAGACGAGGAGACGGGCGAGGTGCGCGAGACGCACCGCCGGCCGAACATCCAGCCCTTCCTCGATGATCCCGATTGCTGGCTCGTCGCCTCGATCGAGGACCACGACCTCGAGACCAACACCGCCAAGCCCGGGCCTCTCTTCACCGAGCGGGTGATCGCTCCGCCTGCTGCGCCCGTGATCACCAGCGCGGCCGACGCGCTCGCCGTCGTGCTGAACGAGCGCGGGCACGTCGACGTCGACCACATCGCCGAGCTCTTGCATCGCGACACGCAGGATGTCGTCGCCGAACTCGGCAGCGCCATCTTCCGCGACGCATCGGACGGATCGTGGCAGACGGCCGATGCCTACCTGTCCGGCGCCGTTCGCGAGAAGCTCAAGACCGCCGAGGCCGCCGCCGCCCTCGACCCAGAGTATGCGCGCAACGTCACGGCGCTGCAGGGCGTGCAGCCGGCAGACCTCAAGCCGTCGGACATCACGGCACGTCTCGGCGCGCCGTGGATCCCGGCCGCAGACGTCGTCGTCTTCGTCAAGGAGACGATGGATGTGGAGATCAAGATCCACCACATGCCGGAACTCGCGTCGTGGACCGTCGAGGCGCGGCAGCTCGGCTGGACAGCGACCGGCACATCGGAGTGGGGCACTGACCGACGTCATGCGGGCGAGTTGCTCGCCGACGCGCTCAACAGCCGCGTGCCGCAGATCTTCGACACGATCAAGGACGCCGACAGCGAGCGGCAGGTGCTCAATGTCGTCGACACCGAGGCTGCGAAGACGAAGCTCCAGAAGATCAAGGACGCGTTCCAGCGCTGGATCTGGTCGGATCCCGACCGCACCGACCGGCTGGCGCGCGTCTACAACGATCGCTTCAACAACATCGCGCCCCGGGCCTTTGACGGCTCCCACCTGAAGCTTCCCGGCGCCTCTGACGCCTTTTCTCTTTATGGACACCAGAAGCGCGGCATCTGGCGCATTATCTCGGCCGGCTCGACCTACCTCGCGCACGCCGTCGGCGCCGGCAAGACGATGACTTTTGCCGCCGCCGTCATGGAACAGCGCCGGCTCGGCCTGATCGCCAAGGCGATGCTCGTCGTGCCCGGCCACTGCCTGGCGCAGGCCGCGCGCGAGTTCTTGGCGCTCTACCCAAACGCCCGCATCCTCGTCGCCGACGAGACCAATTTCACCAAGGACAAGCGGCACCGCTTCCTGTCGCGTGCTGCAACGGCGAGCTGGGACGCGATCATCATCACGCACAGCGCGTTCCGCTTCATCGCCGTGCCGTCGGCGTTCGAGCAGCAGATGATCCAGGACGAGCTGGAGCTCTACGAGACACTGCTCACAAAGGTGGAGAGCGACGACCGCGTCTCGCGCAAGCGCCTTGAGCGCCTGAAGGAGGGCCTGCAGGAGCGGCTAGAATCGCTGTCGACGCGTAAGGACGACCTGCTGACCATCTCGGAGATTGGCGTCGACCAGATCATCGTCGACGAGGCGCAGGAGTTTCGGAAGCTCTCCTTCGCCACCAACATGTCGACGCTGAAGGGTGTCGACCCGAACGGCTCGCAGCGCGCCTGGGACCTCTACGTGAAGTCCCGCTTCGTCGAAACCAAGAACCCTGGGCGTGCGCTCGTGCTCGCCTCCGGCACGCCGATCACCAACACACTCGGCGAGATGTTCTCGGTGCAGCGCTACCTCGGCTACGCGGCGCTGAGCGAGCGCGGCTTGCACGAGTTCGACGCCTGGGCATCGACCTTCGGCGACGTCTCGACCGAGCTCGAATTGCAGCCCTCCGGCAAGTACAAGCCCGTGACGCGCTTCGCCACCTTCGTCAACGTGCCGGAGTTGATCGCCATGTTCCGCTCGTTCGCGGACGTGGTGATGCCGGAGGATTTGCGGCAGTACGTGAAGGTGCCGGCGCTCTCGACCGGCAAGCGCCAGATCCTCACCGCCAAGCCCTCCGCCGCATTCAAGCGCTATCAGGCGCTGCTCGGCGAGCGCATCAAGGCGATCGAGGAGCGCGACCGCGCGCCGGAGCCGGGCGACGACATCCTGTTGTCGGTCATCACCGACGGCCGGCATGCCGCGATCGACCTCCGCCTCGTCGATACGGACAACGACAACGAGGCCGACAACAAGCTGAACCAGCTCGTCGGCAACGCCTTCCGCATCTGGAGCGAGACCGCCGACAACGCCTATGTCCGCTCCGACGGCAAGCCGTTCGAACTGTGCGGCGCGGCGCAGATGATCTTTTCGGATCTCGGCACGATCAGCGTCGAGAAATCGCGCGGCTTCTCGGCCTATCGCTGGATCCGCGACGAGCTCGTACGTATGGGCGTGCCGGCGTCCGAAATCGCCTTCATGCAGGACTACAAGAAGTCCGAGGCGAAGCAGCGCCTATTCGGCGACGTCCGCGCTGGCAAGGTCCGCTTCCTGATCGGCTCGTCCGAGACGATGGGGACTGGCGTCAACGCTCAGCTCCGGTTGAAGGCCTTGCACCACCTCGACGTGCCCTGGCTGCCGTCGCAGATCGAGCAGCGCGAGGGCCGCATCGTGCGCCAGGGCAACCAGCACGACGAGGTCGACGTCTTCGCCTATGCGACCGAAGGCAGCCTCGATGCGCAGATGTGGCAGAACAATGAGCGTAAGGCCCGCTTCATCGCCGCGGCCCTTTCGGGCGATACCTCCATCCGCCGTCTCGAGGACATGGGCGAGAGCCAGGCGAACCAGTTCGCGATGGCCAAGGCCATCGCGTCGGGCGATCCGCGACTGATGCTGAAGGCGGGACTGGAAGCCGACATCGCCCGGCTCGAACGGCTGCGCGCTGCGCACATCGACGATCAGCACGCCGTGCGGCGGCAGATCCGCGATGCCGAGCGCGACATCGAATTTTCGACCCGCCGCATCGCAGAGATCGGGCAGGACATCGAGCGCCGCACTCCGACGTCGGGCGACGCGTTCACCATGGCGGTCACCGGCGACCGCTACGCCGAGCGCAAGCTCGCGGGCCGGGCGCTGTTGAAGGAAGTCCTGACGCTGGTGCAGCTCCAGCAGGAAGGCGAAGCTGTCATCGCCTCGGTCGGCGGCTTCGAGGTCGAGCATAGCGGCGAGCGTTTTGGGAAAGACGGCTACCGCTACGCCACGACGCTGCTGCGCACCGGCGCGGACTACGAGATCGAGCTGCCGGTGACGGCGACGCCGCTCGGCGCCGTCGCCCGCCTTGAGCACGCGCTCGACGACTTCGAAGGCGAGCGGGAGCGCTTCAGCCAGCGGCTGGCGGACGCTCGCCGGCGACTCTCCTCCTACCAGTCGCGCGACGGCGGCGCCTTCGCCTTCGCCGGCGAGCTCGCCGAGAAGCGCGGTCAGCTTGCCGGGGTTGAGAAGGCCTTGGCGGAGGACAGCGAAGGCGCAGGCCGCATGGCCGCCGCCTGAGAAGAAGGAAATGGAAAACCGGAGAAGGCTCGCTCGCAGATCGGGCGGGCCGCCGCCGCTGGCGCTCAACCGCCGCCTGCGCGATCCCGGCCGCGGCGTCCTTCGCAGGGCTGAAAGCCCCGCTTGGCCGACCGGGCAGGGATGCTCGGCCGCAGTTGCGCCGGCGCGACCGCTCCGCGGGCCGGGGGGTGTCTTCGGAAAGAAGACGAGAAAGGGCTGGCGATGCCGGTCCGCAACCCCAAAAGGAGTGTTCCTATGCAACTCATCAAGGTCGATCCGCGCGCGCTCGTGGAGAGCCCCGACCATTCGCGCCAGACCAAGTCATCGCCGCAGGCCGACGCGCTCTTGCTAGCCTCGATCAAGGCCGTCGGCATCGTGCAGCCGCCCGTCGTGTCGCAGCAGGCGGATGGCGGCAACGGCTTCCTCATCAACGCCGGCCGGCGCCGCGTGCGCCTCGCTATCGCCGCAGGCCTCGAGGAGATCGACGTGCTCGTCGACGACCCGGCGAATGACAACGGCGCCATGCGCTCAATGGTCGAGAACATCGCCCGCGAGGCGTTGAACCCGGTCGACCAGTGGCGTGCGATCGAGCGCCTGGTCGCGCTCGGCTGGACCGAGGAGGCGATCGGCGTCGCGCTCGCGCTGCCGTTGCGCCGAATCAGGAAGCTGCGCCTGCTCGCGAACGTGCTGCCGGCGATGCTCGACCACATGGCCAAGGGCGACATGCCCGACGAGCGCCAGCTGCGCACCATCGCGTCCGCGTCGCTCGACGAGCAGAAGGAGGTCTGGAAGAAGCACAAGCCGTCGAAGGCCGACCCGCAGGTATCGTGGTGGAGCGTCGCGCAGGCGTTGCAGAAGACGCGGATGTTCGCGCGGCACGCAAGCTTCGGCAACGACCTCGCGCAAGCCTACGGCATTGCGTGGGTCGAGGACCTGTTCGCCCCGGCGGACGAGGACAGCCGCTACACCACGGACGTCGAGGCCTTCCTCGGCGCGCAGCAGGAGTGGATGACGGCGAACCTGCCGAAGAAGGGCATCATCGCAGAGGCCACGAACTACGGTGAGGTGAAGCTGCCGCCGAAGGCGGAGCGCGTCTACGGCAAGCCGACGAAGTCGGACTGCACGGCGATGTACCTCGATCGCGACGGCCGCGTGCAGACCGTCCACTACCGGATGCCGGCGGCGAAGAAGCCGAAGGGCAAGGGCGCGACCGGTCCGGACAATGCCGCCGACGACGTCGGCGAGGTCTCGAAGCCGCGTCCCGACGTGACGCGCAAGGGCGTCGAGATGATCGGCGACCTCCGCACTGACGCGCTGCGCGAAGCGCTCGGCCGCGCGCCGATCGAGGACGACACGCTGATGGCGCTGCTGATCCTCGCTTTCGCCGGGCAGAACGTCTCGGTGACGACGGGAAGCGGTGGCACCTATTACGGCCACAGCCGCCTGGCGAAGAACGCTGTGGTGCTGTTCGACGCCGACGGCAAGCTCGCCTTCGACATGGACACGCTGCGCGTCGCTGCCCGCACCATGCTGGTCGACGTGCTCTCGTGCCGGGAGAACGCTACCAACAGCGGCGTCGTCGCCCGCGTGGCCGGCGAGGTCGTTGGCGCGGACGCCCTCCTGCCTAACATGGGGACGGAGGATTTCCTCGCCTGCCTCTCGCGGCCGGCGCTCGAGGCGTCGTGCAAGGACACGCCGGTCCTGCCGCGCCAGCGCGTGAAGGACACCCGCGCCGCGCTGGTCGAGCACTTCAAGGAGGGGCACTTCGTCCACCCCTCCGCGCTCTTCGCGCCCGACCCGGCAAAGCTCTCCGACTTCCTGTCGTCAAGCGCGACCTCAACGGACGACGACGCGACGGAAGAGGACGCCGACAACATCGGCGACGGCTTCACCGACGAAGAGGCCGAGGCCTTCCAGGAAGCTGCCGAGTAGCAGCGCATCTCCACTTCCGAACGATCCGCCGCCGCCGGCCACGCCGGCGGCGGCTCTGTTTTCACGCTTGCGCAAAAGGAGGACACGATGTCCGCGCACACCATCTTCGACAATGCACCGATCGGGTCCGTCATCGCATGGTCCGACGGAACGCCGCAGCCGCCGGTGCGCTTCAACAAAAAGCTAGCTGCCTGGCGGACCAGCAACAGCCGCGGCCGGCTGATCCGCAAGCAGGGAGCGCGCGGGGTCGGCACCATCTCGCTGTCCGCGTCCTTCACGCTGCACGAGGCCGACTACGGCGCCAGCGGCGTCATCGCGATCCGCGTGCACCGGACGTTCTCGCTGGAGTCGAGGCTCCACTTCACCATCGTCGAGCGTCCGGCCGTCGGATCGGTCCGCGTCTTCGACCGTGCTGGCGACGACGCCGAGCTCGTCTACCTCGCGACCAACGACGCCGACGCGAAGGAGTGGCTGACGCGGCACGGCTATCCGCACGCCGTGCTCAAGGATGTCACGGCCGACGAGGCCGGCGCCGATATCGTCGAGGGGAGGACAGCGGCATGAACGCCCCCTCTCCTATTTGCCCTCAAACTGGAACCCCCGGATTTCCAGGGGTTTCTTTTGGCACCAGTGCCGACGGCATGCCTGTCGCGTTGGTCGGCGACACCGCCTTCGCCATGGCGAAGGCGCGCGACGAACGGCATTATCTCGTCAGCGCCTGGCGACTCTCGCGACCGATGAGCGAGTGGACGCGCGACGATTTCTACGGCCACTTTGGCGAGCTCGCCGACGAGACGGCGTTTCGCGCCCGCGTGCTCGAAAATGCTGAGCACCAACGCGAGAAGCGCGCGCTCGGTCGCAAGGAAATTTGCTCGCGCGCCAGCACGCCGTGGGGCGCCTCGCAAGGCGGCACACTCTATGCCGAGGACGTCGTCTTCCACTCGACAGCCGGCCATGGCGGCTTTCACATCTCGGCCGACCGCAGTCGGAAGGTCCATCCTTTGCTGCGCGCCGAGGGCGGCTGGTACGAAGAGGATGAGGGCTGGGCAGCGGTGGCGATCACCTTCCCGCATCTCTTCACCGCCTTCGAGCGTCGCTGCGCCGAGCGCGTGAAGGACTCGTGGCCGGATGCCTGGGAGGCGATCTTCGGCACGATCCTGCAACCCGGCGAGTCCCGTGAGAAGGACCGGCGCGCGTTCGAGCGCGAGCACGTCGCCCACTGGCTCGTCGCCTCGGCCGTCACCTCGAAGCACATGCCCGGCTTCGTCGAGGTCGTCGCCACGCTCGGCGGCAAACGGGGACCGGGGACCGAGGAGCGTCGCTTCCTCGTCCCGTCGGGGGAGTACAGCATTGGTCGCTTCGGTTTCGTCATCGACGAGGCACGCCACCGGGTCTACGGCGGCCCCTCCGACTTCGTCGGATGGAGGTGACCTATGCCCTGGCGCCTCATTGCCAAAGCCTTCGGCTGGCGAACCGCAACTAACGAAGACGGCGAGACGCCGCTCCTCGTCGTCTGGCACCCGCTTCTCAGGCGGCACTTCACCGGCTCCGACGCCTGGAGGCGCGCCGTGCGCGTCTCCGTGCGCGCGCCGGAGCCCTACCCCGTCGGTGCGGATGGGAAGGAGGTCCGGTCATGAAAGCGTACCTCGTCGCCGTGAACCTCCTGGTTCACGCGCACCACAATACCGAGGGCGCCATCGCCGACGCCCTCGACGGCATACTGACGCCCGACATGCGCAAGCACGCCGGAGCGAACTCGGCGCTGATCGACTGGGCGGTCGCCGGTGACGACCTCTCTTCATCCATCGCGGGCGTCTCCCTCCCCGACGACTACACGGCGGACGAATCCGCTTTCCCCCTGTGGCCGGTGGGGACGTTGCGATGACCCGGCCACAAGACTGTCGCCTCACGCTTGCGCGCATGGAGGTCGCGCAGGCCGAGACACAACGCCATCTCAGCGTCATCGAACGCCAGATCGCGGCGCGCGCAGGGCGGCTGACGATCACCGAACGTGCGCGGCGCAGGCCGCGCGGCCGGAGCGCGTCGAGCTGGACGAGCGCTGACGAGCGCCTGTTTCAGCAGCACCTTGCAGAGCTGGCCCACGCCCGTCGCGGCGAGATCGACGCCCTGACCCGCAAACTCGACCGGCAGGAGACGGCGATCGCCGAGTTTTGGAGTCGCAATCGCATGTCCGCTCCGGGGCAGTGAGAGAGCAAGTGCCTTACCGTTGCGAAGGCGAGCGACGGGTCTGACGCGCGGCGGCGGCGTCGAGAGGTCGGAGGACCTGTCGTGACCTCCCTGGTTTCGGCGGCGGGAGGCCCGTTGCCGTCGCTCCCTCGGTTTGTGCTGCGGTCTGAACCGTCCGCGGTCCGCTTCAAGGGCAAGTCGCGAAGCGATCGCCGGCCGCCGTCTCGCAATGGGGGGCCGCGTCCTTCGCAGGCCTGAAGGCCCGCTTGTCCGCAACCCGCCCATGCTCGCGCTGGCAGCCGCCGCCCCCTGAAGCGGCCCGCTGGGGCCGGTTCTGTTCGACCGCACCCGAGGGAGCGACGGCAAAGGCCCGATCGCATCCCAGGTGAAACCAAGAAAGGATTATACCATGACCAAGACCGCCCGCTCTCCTCGCTCTACTGCCCGCGTCATCCCGCTCCGCCGCGGCACCACCCTCGAAATGGTTCGCCTCGCCTGCCCCGACTCGGCGCAGACGCTGCGCATCTCCGAGAGTTTCGGACTCGCAGTCCTCGACAGCGACGGCATTCGCGCCCTGCACGAGCGGCTCGTCATCGAGACCGCCGACGCCCTCAAGGACGGGCTCAGCGACCGCGCGATGGAGATCCACCTGCAGCGCATCGTCGGCTCCTACGTCGGCTCCGCGCACGGCGCCGGCCAATTCTACTCCCGCGCCGTGACCGAGGCTCGCGAGGCCACTGCCAAGCTCGCGAACGACGCCCGCGACGAAGACCTCGATGGCCCCGTCGGCTTCGACAGCCAGGCGCAGCGCAAGCGCGAGTTCGCGGCCGATATGGGCCTTCAGGCGCACGCACTCCGCATGGCGGCCGAGGGTGCCGTCGCCGCCTACGAGCAGGTCATCGGCGAAGCCTGGAAGCCCTTCGAACGGCAGGTCGAGCACGCCGGCGAGACCGTCTCGAAGAAGGCGGCTGCGGCCCAGATGTCGGCTTTCGAATAAGCCTAGCGGCGGGGCTTCGGCCCCGCCTTTCACGTCGCTCTCACCAAGGGCCGGTCGCGAGACCGGCCCTTTCTTCGTGTCGCCGACAAACCCAAGACAAGCCCAATGAGAAGAGACGCACGGCGCTCCGCGCCCACGGCCCCTCCCAGTGCGGGGTCGATGCGGCGGATGCGACGCACGCGCAACGGTTGCGCCGTCCTCCGCTCCGCTGCGGCCCGATGGGTGCGCGAGCGCGCGGTGCCGCCGCCAGGGACCCCGTGAGGGGCCGCGACAGGCGCGGCCTCCGAAACGGAGGCTACTGAAATGAATAGCAAAGAAGAGAAGCCGCGCGCCGACGTCTACGCGCGCATCACCGATCGCATCGTCGCCGACCTGGAGCGTGGGGTTCGGCCGTGGGTGAGGCCGTGGAGTGCAGCGAATGCCGCCGGCCGCATCACGCGGCCGCTGCGCCACAACGGCATGCCGTACCAAGGCATCAACGTGGTGCTGCTCTGGTCGGAAGCCGTGGCACGTGGCTTTGCGTCGTCGACGTGGATGACCTTCAAGCAATCGCTCGAGCTCGGCGGCCACATCCGCAAGGGCGAGAGCGGGACGATGGTCGTCTACGCCAACAAGGTCACCAAGACCGAGACGGACGACAACGGCGACGACGTCGAGCGCACAGTGCCGTTCCTGCGCGCCTACACGGTGTTCTGCGTCGACCAGATCGACGGGCTTCCCGAGCAGTACTACAAGCCCGCGCCTGTGCCGGTCACGCCGCCGGCGAAGCGTATTGCCCACGCCGACGCGTTCTTCGCCAACACGGGCGCGACGATCCGGCACGGCGGAAACAAGGCGTACTTCGCGCCAGCGCTCGATCTCATCCACATGCCGCCGTTCGAGAGCTTCCGCGACGCGGAGAGCTACACGGCGACCCTCGCCCACGAATGCGTGCACTGGACGGCGCCGGCGCATCGCGTCAACCGCGACCTAAGCCGCTACGGCAAGGATCGCAGCGAGCGCGCCCGCGAGGAGCTGGTCGCAGAGCTTGGCGCCTGCTTCCTGAGTGCCGACCTCGGCGTCATGCCCGAACTCGAGCCGCGCGCGGACCACGCGAGCTACCTCGCATCGTGGCTGCAGGTGCTCTCCAACGACAAGCGCTTCATCTTCTCCGCCGCTGCGCATGCGCAGCGCGCGGTCACGTACTTGCACGGCCTTCAGCCGAAACCTGCGGCGGTCGACCAGGCAGCGTGATCGAGACCGTTCTGCACCGCGAATGCTCTGCTTCACGCCGCTCGCCTTTCACGAGCTCACCAAGGCCCCGCCTCACGGCGGGATCTTCGCATGTGAACCGATATGCGTTCTCGGGCGACCGGGAATGTCGAGCTTCCTCGCACCTTGCGCTGTCACGTGTCAGGTCGTGCAGCGACGGGTCGCCAGCAGCAGTCCGACGCGATCGGATCTGCCTGGTCCGACGTTTTCTGGAGGCGGCGACAGCTTGGCAAACCGCAAAGTGCATTCATTCCGCTTTGCCGATGCATCCGTCGCGGGGGGATGTCCTTCCGGTGAAAATGCTCGGCTCTTTTTCGGCATGCCGGCCATTGCCGTGATGAAGGTGCCGTCACCAGTCATATCCTCTCGGTGGCTAGCCGCGCCCAGTTCGTCCTCGATTTGGCATGTCTAACCGAAGGCCGTCGTCGCTGCGCTCCGCCTCGATTCCAAGACCGCAACGGCCGTTCTCGGCTTTCTTCCCCTGGCCGCTGCGCGCCCATTCCTCGCGGGCCAAGAAAGCCTCGCCCTGGCCGCCCTCTACTGCGTGGCGGCCCTTCGGGTGCGGTCCAATCGCCTCCGGTCAACGACTGCCATCGAGGCCGCGGTGGTCGCGGCCCGAGAACCGAAAGAGGATACGAACATGGCTACCATCGGCAACTTCACCGTCAACGGCAACGGCTTAGGTCATGTGCTGAGAAGTGTCCTTTAGCGGCATTGCCTGAGAGCCTGGCACGCAGACGTCCGAGTCAAGCGTTCCCGCAGCGTAGCGAGGACAACGCTTGACGCGGCGGCGACACGAC
>Ga0209952_1000555_pt1 | contig 51251 bp, 37 predicted proteins | sample ThiBiot_750_biof_2_FD_183951 | JGI IMG/M metagenome (GOLD analysis project Ga0209952, IMG submission 183951) | Wastewater bioreactor microbial communities from Cape Town, South Africa - Thiocy_cont_750_biof (SPAdes) | ecosystem: Engineered > Bioreactor > Thiocyanate-remediating >...
AGGCCAAGGGCAAGAGCGGCAAGCCGAAGTTCGTCCACATGGGCGCCAACCATCCCTATCCGAACGCGCCGAAGGCCGCCGGCGAAGCCATCGCCAAGGAGCTCGGCTTCGAGGTGTTGCCGCCGCTCGTGTTCGCCCTGTCGCCGGGCGACTACAGCGCCCAGTGCCTGAGCCTGAAAAGCGCCGGCGCCAACTACGCCTACCTCGGCAACACGGCGGCCTCCAACATCTCGGTGATGAAGGCCTGCAAGACCGCCGGAGTGGACGTACAGTTTCTCAGCAACGTCTGGGGCATGGACGAGAACGCCGCCAAGGCTGCGGGCGACGCGGCCAACGGCGTGGTGTTTCCGCTGCGCACCGCTGTCGGCTGGGGCGGCAACGCGCCTGGCATGAAGACGGTGATGGAAATCTCCAAGATGTCCGACCCCACTGGCAAGGTCTATCGCCCGGTGCACTACGTCGCCGGCGTCTGCACGGCGCTGTACATGAAGGAAGCCATCGAGTGGGCGGCCAAGAACGGCGGCGTCAGCGGCGCCAACGTCAAGAAGGGCTTCTACCAGAAGAAGGACTGGGTGCCGGCCGGCATGGAAGGCGTCTGCAATCCCTCGACCTGGACCGAGAAGGATCACCGGCCGACCATGAAGGTCGACCTGTATCGCGCCAAGGTCTCCGGCTCGACCGAAGGCGACCTCAACGACCTGATGGCCAGGGGCACCATCAAGCTGGAGAAGGTCAAGACCGTCGAACTGCCGCGCAAGGCCGAATGGCTCGGGTGGTAAGCCGAACTGAAGCACAGGCCGCTCCCTCTCCCCGCCGGCGGGGAGAGGGAGGCCGCAACTGTTGCGGCACCTATCTCGCGTCGTTCGGAGTTAGATTGACATGAGCGTTATCGAAGCAGTGAAGCCTTCGTCGCCGGCCACCACCGCGCCGCTGCTCTCGGTGCGCAATATCGAGGTGGTCTATGACAAGGTGATCCTGGTGCTGCGCGGGTTGTCGCTCGACGTGCCGAAGGGCGCCATCGTCGCGCTGCTCGGCGCCAATGGCGCGGGCAAATCGACGACGTTGAAGGCGATCTCGGGCCTGCTGAAGACCGAGGAAGGCGAAGTCACCCGCGGCGACATCGTGTTCGACGGCAACCGCATCAATGGTATCGATCCCGATCACATCGTGCGCCGCGGCATTTTTCAGGTGATGGAAGGCCGCCGCATCATCGCCGACATGACCACGCTGGAGAACCTGCGGCTTGGCGCCTTCACCCGCAGCGATGGCGAGGTCAGCGCCGACATCGACATGGTGTTCAAGTATTTCCCCCGCCTCAAGGAGCGCACTGGCCTCGCCGGCTATCTCTCCGGCGGCGAACAACAGATGCTGGCCATCGGCCGCGCCATGATGGCGCGCCCCAAGATGATCCTGATGGACGAACCCTCGATGGGCCTCTCGCCGCTGCTGGTGAAGGAGGTTTTCGCCATCATCCGCCAGATCAACCGCGATCTCGGCGTCACCATTCTGCTGGTGGAACAGAATGCGCGCGCCGCGCTGTCGGTCGCGAGCCATGGCTACATCATGGAACAGGGCAAGGTGGTGCTCGACGGCACCGCCGACGAATTGCGCGACAACGAAGACGTCAAGGAATTCTACCTTGGCGGCGGCGATCATCAGCGCAAGAGTTTCAAGAACCTCAAGAGCTTCAAACGCCGCAAGCGCTGGCTATGACCGCGCCACTCACAGGATCGCTCCCATGACCGACCACTACGATGCTCTCGAAACCCGCTCGCCCGCCGAACGCGAAGCCGACCTGTTCGCACGGCTCCCGGACGTGCTCCGCGCGGCGTTGAAGGCCCCAGCCTATGCCGAACGCCTCAAGGGGATCGATCCCGCCACGGTGACGAGCCGCGCCGCGCTGGCCACGCTGCCGGTGCTGCGGAAGTCCGACCTGCCGGCCATCCACAAGGCGGCGCCGCCGTTCGGCGGCCTGGTGAGCGCGCCGCTGGGCTCGTTCGGGCGGCTGTTCACCTCGCCGGGGCCGATATTCGAGCCGCAGGCGGCGGAAACCGATTCCTGGGGAAGCGCCCGCGCGGTGTTTGCGGCCGGGCTGCGGCCGGGCGACGTGGTGCTCAATACCTTCAGCTATCATCTGACGCCGGGCGGCTTCATTTTCGACTCGGCCGCCCGCGCGCTCGGTTGCGCCGTGATCCCCGCCGGCCCCGGCAACACCGAACAGCAGTTCGAACTGATCGAAGCCTATCGGCCGGTCGCCTATGCCGGCACACCGGATTTCCTGAAAATCCTGCTCGACAACGCCGAAAAGACCGGCCGCGACGTCTCCTCGATCAAGCGCGCCATCGTCTCCGGCGCGGCGTTCCCGCCCTCGCTGCAGGCGGAGATGAAAGATCGCGGCATCGATGCCTATCAGGTGTTCGGCACCGCCGACCTCGGTCTGGTGGCATTCGAAACCGCCGGGCGCGACGGCATGGTGGTGACCGAAAACGTGATCTTCGAAATCGTGCGGCCGGGAACCGGTGAGCCCGTCCCGGAGGGCGACGTGGGCGAGATCGTCGTCACCACCCTCAACCCGCATCACCCCTGGGTCCGGCTTGCGCTGGGCGACCTCACCGCTGCCCTGCCCGGCCCGAGCGCCTCCGGCCACACCAATCTGCGCATCAAGGGCTGGATGGGCCGCGCGGACCAGACCACCAAGGTGAAAGGCATGTTCGTGCGTCCTGAACAAGTCGCCGAGATCGGCAAGCGCCATCCCGAACTGGGACGGCTGCGGCTGGTGGTCGCCCGCGACGGCGAGGCCGACGTGATGACCTTGAAGGCCGAAACCGAGGCAGCCTCGCCAGCCCTGGCAGAAGCCGTCGGCGCCACGCTGCGCACCGTCACCAAACTCGGCGGCAAGGTCGAACTGGTTGCCGGCGGCTCGCTGCCCAACGACGGCAAGGCCATCGCGGACGAGCGAACCTAGTCTCGAATTCACGCGAAGGCGCATCAACACGCAAGCCGGGCGCGCTTCCGGCAACACAAGTCACCGCCGCTGGATTTGAGGATTGCCGATTTGCGCCGCGGATCCCCTTCCACTGTTATAGTCAGACACAAAACATTCCGCTGCGCGCATTCGTTGAGGCTCATATCCGATTTCAATACGATGGCGACATGTCAAATGGGAAAACGAAGTCGGGCGAGTGCCGCTACACGGAAATGGTCGAGACCTTTGAAAAACGATGCATGATGGGAGACAACGGCCAATAAGTCCATGCATACCGTCTTGCTCTCGAAAATCGACCAATTGAAGGTCCACGGACGACGTCCTTCGGTACCGTCGGGCGTGAGGATATACGCGGTTGGCGACATTCATGGCCGCGTTGATCTCCTTGACGATCTGCTTGCAATGATTGACGCAGACGTTGCACATCACTCCGATGTCACACCGATCTTCGTGTTTCTGGGCGATTATATTGATCGCGGCGCATCCTCACGAGAGACCATAAGTCGTTTGATCGCCCGGAGCGAAATAAGCAGATGCATCTTCCTGAAAGGCAACCATGAGCAGATAATGCTCAGGTGTCTTGAAGATGCCGGCCTCTTCGAAATATGGATACGGCTTGGTGGTCTCAAAACGATAATGTCCTACGACGTCGCTCCCGATGCAATGAGGGGGGACGTCGATAAACTGCAGAAATCGCTCCGGGATCGCTTGCCGCGTTCCCATCTACGCTTTTTGCAGGACTTGCAGCTTTCCTTCACGTGCGGCGATTTCTTTTTCACCCATGCCGGCGCGAAACCGAACGTCGATCTCTCGCAACAAAAAGAAAAGGACTTATTGTGGGTACGCGAGGAGTTCCTCTCGTGCACCAACGACTTCGGAAAGATCGTCGTTCACGGACACACTCCGGTTCGGGAGGTCGATGTTCGTCCCAATCGGATCAACATCGATACCAGGGCATTTGCCAGCAATTGCCTGACATGTCTGGCCATTCAGCAAGACATGATATCAGTGATCAGCACCGATGCGGTAATAGATCACAACAAAGAGGTTTGAAGTTGACGTCGGAAGTATGGACTTGGCGCGCGAAAGCGCGCCGCGGGCGCAACGGGCCGTCGCCGCACGAAATACCACTCCCCGACTGGAGCAATCGATCAAAGCTGGAGTGACTTACGAACCGCCGGGCGTGCATAGAGCACGCCCCTTACCCTAAGCAGCGCTGGAGATCGATGCCCGCGTTCGAGCGCGCATTCCTGCAAACAACAAGACGATCCAACCTGCGGCCCCGATCCGCCAGAACCAGCGCCCCACTGCCTTCGGCCGCAGAAACGGAAACACTCGGGCAGCCTCTGCGGAGCGGCGCTGACGCCACTCTACCACTTCGTCTTCGCCGCCGCGTTTACGCCGGTTACCGCATTGGCGGTGGAAGACACCGTAGATGCCGTATTGTTGATCAGTGTCAGCAGCTTGTAGTAATCCACCACAGCCGAATTGGCGACATACATCACGTCCTTGCTGCGCATCTGGAAGCCGGCAGCCAAGAGCATACCCGACGGATCTCGCAGGTTCAGGCGGTAAATCGTTGGAATTCTGTCGTAGACGAAGCGTTTGGTGTCGAGACCCAGTTTCTCCAGGAAACGACGATCTTCGTATCGAAACACAAAGACTTGGGCAGGATCAGACTGCAGGTCATTGAGACCGCCGGATTTTCCGATCGCTTGCGCGAGCGTGAGCGTCTCGGTTGTGAACGAAATCTCGGAATTGAAACCAAAGACGTTTTGATTCAGCGCGCCGAGAGCGGTGAACGTCGGCGCTTCGTGAGTGATGAAAACGACATCATTGGGCCGAATATAGATGTTTTCGCGGGGATCATGGACCACGCGGCTAAGCAGCACCTTCACACGTTTTCCATCACGTTGAAGTATCACGTAGCTTTCAATAGCTTCAAACTTCGGTCCACCGGCACGCGCAATAAGCGCCAGCAGCCTTTCGCCAACACTATTCAGAGGCAGTACGCCCGGCGTGTTCACATCCCCCAAAACGCTCACGACGTTCGAGTGCTGCGCATTCACGCTGACGACCACCTGCGGCTCAATCGCCCGATTGCTCAAGCGGTCAACGATCGATTTCTGAATTTGCGGCAAGGTCCGACCGCCGGCTTTAATTTCGCCCGCGTAGGGAACTGTGATTGTGCCCTTCTGATCGACGGCCTGAGCCGGCAAACTAACAAAGTTTCCAGGCCTCGCGCCGGCCGTCGTCGCCGGCGTGAATAGTCCACCGGGCCCAGCTTCAAAAATTGACACATTCAGTACGTCGCCGATGCCGACTACCTGATATGGCCGAGGACGCTTATCGGGAAACGCTCCCTGAAACGTTACAAGGTTAGGCTGCGACAGGAAGCCAATCGTGTCCGCAGAGATGTCAACCAAGGCGTACGGAAGCGCCGTGTTCGACCGCACTGCAGCCGATGGAAATTGGTCGATTGCAGCACTATTCGGCCCCGTACCGGGAAGGACGGAACATCCCGGCAAAAAGGCGACGGCCGCCGACAATACAATCCCAGAGTAAAGACGATTTAACATTAACATGCGTCTCTCTTGCCAGCGAACGAGAGGAGCGACGGGCGCCGATCGAATGATCTCCTGAAAACCTTCAAAAGAGGCGCCATCTCTGCCTCGAAACCTGCCAATCGCCAAATTCATTAAACTGGGTACAATTCCTATCCAGCGAATCATTAAGTGGATAGAGAATAGCCACGGAAGTGTCCCTTTTGCTTGACGAGCGTTGCATTTTTGCCACAAAATTGCCTACGTGACGGCGTGTGCACGAGACCCGATTACTCCGCGAAACCACGTGTTTTCGGAGGCGGAAGTCGGCTTGTGGAGGTTTGCAAATCGTTGCGACTTTGTCGCGTCTCGCGTTCAGGCTAGTTTCCTTCTGTATTCCGGCGCGCACTCTGGAGAAGGCCAATGTCCATTGCTACTAAGGCGTTTTTGCTGGCACTCACGTCCGTCTTTTTCGGTCTGGGGGTTTCTTCGTCGGCCGACGCTCGTCCTTACCCCCTGACTCCTTGTGGGCCGCATTTGGCGTATCTTTGCTCTTTGCGCGGCTCGTTCGAAACGCGTCCGTTTCACTACGATCTGGCCATTTATCCGGGTTGCATCAGATCGATTAACATTCGAACCCGCTCCGGCGTCCAACGCCGATATGAATTGATTTGCGGCACGTGGAATCGCCCGCAGGTCCAATGGTAAGGATGAGGGAATCTCAACTTCTCGGACGGAGATTGCCGACCCTAACAGCAAAGCAGATACGACGATGATGTCCGCCACTTGGCAAAGTCGGACGAGATTGATGACGGTGCCTGGCGTCGGCATGGTGCCCGCCTTAACGTTCCGCCACAATTCGTGCGAATCCGGTCGTCGGAAGAGGAACGGCGACCGAAAATCCAATTCTGCAACTCGGTCACCACGATGCCCTCGTGGTGTCGAAGCTTTAGATTTTAATCTCAAGTTTGGCGGTAGCGCTTGGCTATTCACGTTCGTGCATGATTAGAAAGTCGTTCAATTTTTTCCCACGTCGGAGTTGAGCGAGAAGCCACCGCGGTTGCTTTCCGCGCCCGGCCCAGGTCTCATTTTGATTTTTCGGATTTCTGTATTTTGGAACGACCTTCGGATACGGGCGCTTTGTCCGCGCAGGCGAATCGTTACCCGTTACTGCTCCAAGTTGACGCAACCTTGCTTCCAACAGCGCTCGCTCTGCAGCCATCTTTTGACCGAGTTCGGCTACGACCGCTTCGTGCAAATCCCACAACTCGTCGACAGACATTGCTTGCAGATCCGTGTTCTTCATTTTAGCTCGCTCAAAGAATAAGACGCTACATTAGGGACCCCAGTCGTCCCCCTTCTTTCGTTCCATTCACTCCATCGGGGCAGTCTTACTTCGGGGACCGGCCATACGAAAGCGTTAGGCAGGCCGCTTATATCACTACGGTTCGGTTGGCAACCAACCGGACCATGCAAAGCTGCGCCTACAATCCGGCTGCGCTGATACTATCGACGCTGGCTGCTTCAAAGAGCACTTCCCTGAACAAAACCTCTACTTCGCTTCAATTTGAAATTTGCCGCCTTTAAGAAGCCCCCATGCAGCCCGCAGCATGGCCAAAATTGGTCCAAACACTTCTTTCGAAGCCCATCAACCCGCTCACGCGAAATCAAAACCATACGAGGCTTCTGTCATCCCCCAACATATGCAGAGTTGAAAAGTCCGCCCCCCCGGTCTCAGCTTGAAATTGACCGGTTCCAACCGGCCTGCGCACGTGCGTCCATCCGAAGTTCGCCCCCTCGCCGAGCCCTCCAGACCCATTTAAACATTCGAGATGTTAATATATTAAAACCATAATTCAATACAATTTACTACAAAAGAGTTCCTCGATCCGATAAACATCGGAACGGTCTTCGCCGTCCTTCACTGCGGAAGTTGCCAGAGTTGCACATCCTTCCGTCTTCACCGGCGGCTCGGGCTAGGATTCTTTTCCAATTCACTGCGGAAATGGCATTGTGTCTCATTTTAGAACCCTAGCGGCAGGACGACGCAGCGCGCTTAACTCGGCATCGAGCCGATCGCCGCTAATGGTTTCGCCGAAACGGCGCGGATCGAGGATTCAGCGTCCATTGCACTCATATGGTTGCCGTCTATACTCGAAGAGTTGCAGCGGGCGATGACGCCTGTGACTTTTCGACTTGTCCGGAACCAAGAGCCCGAGAGCACACAGTCAATCACTCGAATGGAAACGCGATTCAAATCTGATGCGGAACTAGTGTCGATGGTTCTCGATCTTGTCGAAGCCATCCAGAATTTGCTTCATGCCGTTCAGACGGTGCGCCTCGGCGTCGATCTGCCAAACGAAAGCAAAGCATCGATCGATGTCGCTTTGGCGACGTCCGAACTAGCGACAAAAAGCGTCCTCGGCGAGGTCAGAAGGTTCGTTGACGTACAAAGTCAATCGAGAAATGAATCATGAGTGAAAGTGTTGATCTAACTTTCTTGAGCCGCAGAGTTGCCGAACTGCTGGACAGCAACCTGTCGCCCCCACCGCCTGCGGCAGAGAAATCGGATTCGGCCTCAACCATGAACCTGAAAAGAGACGTCGAAAGTACTGAATCTCATCTATCTGCAATTAAAATTGATCTGCGCTATATTCGAAGCGGCATTGCAACGTTGGACGGAGCGGTTGCGGCCTTGAAAGAGCGAGCCGCCCGGGTACCGTCGAAAATTTTCGTGGTCGCCATATCCCTAATTACGCTGGTCGCAACTGGAGCCATGATCATTTTCCAAAGCACTATACAGGACTTCTTCAATCTCCCACGTTAATCACCATTCGGTTCAAGTCCCGATATGGATATGGAAGTCTTCTCTTCGAGAACAGAAAGAAAGCCCTCTTGACGATGATCCGATAGATGCGGGCGACGAATGAATGTGCGTGACAAAAAATAACGGTTTCCATTGACGGATCATCGGTTCAAGTACTTAAGATCCATTGCACCAAGACAATCTTCTGGTCAGAAATCAATCATCCTTCGTCATGACGGACAGCCGAAGCGGCCGACGCAAGCTGGCGCGCCGGAGGCTCTTCTCCGCTCAGCATTGAAGCCATGTTCGCCATTGAGCCTTCGTTTCAAATCTAACCGCCGACAATGCCAATGGATCAATGTGCAGACTTCACGAAGCGTATGGAAAAAATCTTGGCGTTTTGCTACCGGACATTGCTGCCGGCGGCACTCATCGTCTTGCGGCGGTCTCACCTTAAGCGTTCATAAATTCAGGGGCGTTCCATGCGCATCGCCATGATCGGCACGGGTTATGTGGGTCTGGTTTCCGGGGCGTGTTTCGCCGATTTCGGGCATCAGGTAACCGGAGTCGATCACGACGCGAACAAAATCGCCGCGCTTCACCGCGGCGAAATCCCCATCTTCGAGCCTGGTCTCGATGAACTGGTGGCGGCCAATGTCAAGGAGCAACGGCTTTCATTTACCACGGACTTGGCGGCGACGGTTGCAGAAGCGGATGCGGTATTTATCGCAGTCGGAACACCGTCGCGGCGTGGCGACGGTCACGCAGACCTCAGCTATGTTTACGCCGCTGCACGTGCCATCGCCGCCGCAGTCCGGCGTTTTACGGTGGTCATCACCAAGTCCACCGTGCCCGTCGGCACCGGTGATGAGGTGGAGCGCCTAGTTCGCGAGGTCAATCCGTCGGCAGACGTTACAGTCGCCTCAAATCCCGAATTTTTGCGGGAAGGCGCTGCGATCCGCGATTTCAAGTTTCCCGATCGCATCGTCGTCGGTACCTCAGACCCCCGCGCGCGCAAGCTTTTGAGCGACATTTATCGACCGCTGTCGCTAAACCGAGCCCCCCTGATGTTTACCACGCGCCGTACCGCCGAGTTGATTAAATATGCGGCCAACGCTTTTCTCGCGACGAAGATCTCCTTCATCAATGAGATTGCCGATCTGTCCGAGAAGGTCGGCGCCGATATTCAGGAGATCGCGCGCGGCATCGGTCTCGACAACCGGATCGGCACCAAGTTTTTGCACGCCGGTCCGGGCTACGGGGGCTCGTGTTTTCCAAAGGATACCCGGGCGCTGGTCAAAATCGCCGAGGACAACGGCACGCAACTCCGGATCGTAGAATCCGTCGTCACCGTCAACGAAAATCGCAAGCGCGCGATGGCGCGCAAGGTCGCCAATGCGCTGGGCGGCAATATGCGGGGCAAAACCATCGCCGTACTCGGTCTGGCATTCAAACCCGATACCGACGACATGCGCGAAGCGCCCTCGATCCCGTTGATCACCGGCTTGCTCGACATGGGTGCTAAAGTTCGCGCCTTCGATCCCGCGAGCATGAAGGAGGCGCAGCGCGAGCTTGCCGATATCGACTATTCGAACGACGCCTATTCCTGTGCGGAAGGCGCCGATGCGCTGGTGATCGTGACCGAATGGGTTCAGTTCCGCGCGCTTGATTTGCCGCGACTGAAGCAGATCATGAAGCAACCCGTCGTGATCGACTTGCGCAACATTTACCGGCCCGACGAAATGGCGGACCTCGGCTTCTTTTATGACGGCGTGGGCCGAGGCAAGGCCTAGCCTGTACCGAACGTCAATGTGACTGCTCCTTGCCGAGGTCGCAAATCTCCATTTGTCGCCGACGACCTCCTGACGCACTTTATCTGTCCTGCAAACAGCGCGCCGCCAGCGGCATCAGGAAGCTGCCCTGAGCAATTAAACCGCCCAACCTTGCCCTTCGTCCTGGCGCGATATGGACGACACACTCGGGCCGCGAAGCCATTCCTCAGCCAATTCGAGCAGCCAGTCATTCCAGTGATGTAGCCCAACTCCGTAGGCAACCGCGTACGATGGCGACGGTGCAATCGGTTGCCCCCCAGATCACCATATAGCCGCCATCCAGGAAAGAACTCGAGGGGCACTCGTTACGCCAGACGCCGGGAAGACTCTTGGCTCGTCTTCCTCGCCAAGCTCACTTCAATCTCGTTTACCTCCCCGGGAATAACCATACGCGGCGGCTGGCACTCATCTTGCTCTAATTTCCGATTGTTAATTGGATATCGTCAAATTGAGGCAATCATGCGTAATGCGTATTATTTTGAAGCAACAGCAGCTCGACACGAGCATATCTTGGAACGGGCCGAAACACTCTGTCACGACTTGCAATCTCTTATCGAGTTGCTTGATGCCAGCATTGTTGCCGAAGAAGCGCACGTCGGCATTTCCGACCCGGAGCACCCAAACTATCCCGCAGCGGCGAGGAACCATAGGGCTCGGAGAGACAGCTTGATGGGTTTGATTCTGAGACCGCAGCCGTCGCCCATGTTACACTGAACATACTCACCGTATCAAAAAATCTGCCAGTTTTCTGCCGGACCGAAGCTGGGCCGAGAGCCAACGTGGTTGTTTTCCTCGGCCCGCCCAAGTTTCTTCCCGATTTTTGGGATTTCTATATTTTGGAAGGACTTTGGGATAGGCACGTTTTTCACCTTTTATGTCGCTACTCGCAGTTTTCAACTGACGCAACCGATCTTCCAGCATATCGCGCTCCGAGACCATCTTGCTGCTCAGTTCGGCGACGATCTTTTCATGCAAATTCCACAACTCTTCCGTGGACATATTTTGCAATTCATCGCGCTTCATCAGTCCGGCCTGTCTCGGTTGCCTTAACGGAGTAGTCAATGGAGGAAACCCGCCTCCCACTAAAGCCCATCAAATCGCCGTTAGTGGATGACGATTCAATTTAAGCGATTCGCTCATTCTGGAGCTGTCTAGATATCGGTTATCCAACGACGCCACCCCATAGCCGATCGACACGGTGAATGAATTGCTTCTATAAATTTGCACTTCAAAATCTATCGAATGTCACTTTGAAGGAATTTAGAAGATATCGTCCCCATCGGTCATGCGGCGCTACGTGTTCACTTAAAAGTAGACACTATTTCTCTTTAAAAAACGGCAAATTTGCGCCAATCTTATCCGAGAGCGTTAACGTAAATTTAAATAATTTCGAGTCGGCTTAGGGTGGTCAAAATGCGCAGCTCCGATGATTTGTTTCGACGGCATCAAATTCTGCGTGATCAACTGAGTGCCTTGAAACTCCTTCGTCAGCAAGTGCGCCTCGCGGAGAGAAGGGTGACATCGCTACAGAGCAAGCCCGTCTGCGCTCAGGATGGATATCGACCATTTGAAGCGATCAGCGGAGAATCATTGGCTAGCTGATCCCTGAGTTTTCTTCTCGGATGGATGACAGCGGGAGCGCGCGATGTGATGCCGCTAAATTCTTCTCCCTTGATTGGAATTTGCCTTGAGACTTCATTGGAGAAGGCGAGTATCGGCCACAAAATGGCAGCTTGAGCGCACAGTTGCTGCGGTTGTCCGAGGCGGTTCTCCGACGAAACCGAAATGCCGTTCTGAGTGAATTTCCAGGGAATGCGGCAACGATGGGGTCGAACAGATGCGTCACTACGCATTCACTGTTTTGCTGAGTTGCAGTTCTTTAATGTTCCCGCCAGCAGGATTGCTTTCATGCCAAGCATCCGAAGTACACGTTAATCAGGCACACGGTCGTTTGCCTCCTGGAGCCGCGGCGATCGGGACTCCCAAGCCCGAAAAGAAACCCCAAGGGGCGAAGGCGCCCAGCTCTTTGACGGGCGCCCCCGAAGGCGCAGCTACTACGACAAACAGCCCTTCAACACCCGCAACGTGCAACCAACAAAACGCCTCCTCGCCCGCTTGCTACAGTGCGACTCAGCAAGCACGTCCCGTAAGCCGATAACCCGATCCCGTAAGCCGATCCCATCGGCTCAGAGACAAAGCGTGACGCGGCGTACTGCCGACGCAATGAGGTGACGACCGGTGCACGCAACATAGCAGCCAGCGTTTAAGAATACGCGGCCCTCGAGCCTGGCAAATCGTAAGTGGACAACGTTGGGCTTGTGGCCGGAACACGATATCGACGACACCATCCTTGACGAAATCGCTTGGCTGCGGCTCGTGCCGGCCACTATTGTCGTGCGGCAACTTTCGGCTGCGCACACCCGGTTGATGCCATAGGATTCGCGTACCCGGGGTCGCAACCTGGAAAAAGCCGCGCGGCGGGTGAAAGCACGTGAGAGGATGTTACGCCATCGCGCCCGCTTCCGCTGTGCAGTATCGACAGTGACGGGTTGAACAGTTTGACTTCGGATGTCGATACGAGCGCTTACTTTACGACGCTTGGAGTAGCTGCCGCCACCGGTATCGGCGCGACGGCTTTCTGATGTTTGTCCAACTCACGCATGAACGCCGCACCTGCATTCGGATCTGCGAATTCCCAAAGGCCATTCTTGACGCCTTCAAATATGAGCGAGTATACGGCCAATTGAATTGCCTCACGAACAGCCAAGGTTGCAGGGGAGTTCTTGCTCACGCCAACATCGGCCTGCAACAACTCGTCAACAGCGGCGAAGAGAAAGCCGGTGACTCCGACGTTAAGCGAGTAGATCGTTTTGGTCGTCGTCACGGATGCGAGCACTCGTCCCGTCTGAACACTGACGGCTCGCAAGGCGATCGTAACGATGTCCTGACGGTACTGAACGTTGGGACCAACTCCAAGATAGTTCGCGCCGATGCCCCCAGTCGTCTCATTGGTATCATATCCAACGACACCGCCATCCAACAGGACGCCCGCGAAATGCAGCGGTGGAAGGCTCTGCGCTCGCTTTCCCATTAGCGCCGTTCGCGTGTTCTGGATAATCTGCCGTTCTTGCAAAAGCGGCTGAAGATCGGCGCGCTCCGCGACATCGAACCATGCGCCGCGCCCCGCCTTCAACAATACATCGGTGAGGATCGAACTGCCTCCCTGCGTCACCGCGCGGGAAAACTCGGCAAAGTTATCGTTTGATTTATTTTGGCCGGTCAGATCGGGAAAGTTGTAGACGGATACATCCAACTTACGCTTCGGCGGCGGCAAGGTGTCCAGCACCAGACCTGTTTTCGTCGCTGCCACCATACGCGCCGGATCTGTCAATGGATCCTTGGCTGTCCCGGTGAGCGCACACCCACCAACAAGCAGCGCACACAGCGGAACAAAGCTCCAGCGAATGTGAAACGACATGACGCCCCTCCGACTCAACCACTTCCCGCTCAAGCAACGCGAACGGAAGCCTCCCACCAACCGGCACTCGGTCTCGTTAAGGATTGGCAGGGATGCCCGACGTGCCATTTCCGATCACGACGATCGGCGCCGAACTGCTGCTGTTGCCGATATTGCTCAGGGCAGAAGTCAGCCCGGACAAATCCGGACTCTGTTGTTGGGCTCCGGATTTGGTACCCGAACCCTGGTTCTGTGCGGTGGACAGAAGGAAATTTCCGTTCAGAGGATTGCCGCCAAACGTGGGGCTGACGGGTCTATATACCTGCTCGGTCGCAAGGGCAGGCGTCGCGGAGGCCGCAAGCCCCAGGCAGCAAGCAAATGCAAATCTGGATATACGCATGAAAAACACCCTCTCTAAAACCGACTACGCCACGACGATCCGTCAGACAGTGCACTTTCTGCATTCGGGCATCCAGCATATTAAATCAAAACGTGCATCGCCAAACGAATTAACTAGAAACATCCTTTACGCCATAACAATTAGCAGAGCTTCGCCCCTTTAACTATAGCCCGTCTGCAACAGTCGACACCCTTCTTCAAAGCGCATCGCCTTTTTACCTCGCAATTTTATAACTTCGAAAGAATGGAAGGAATGGTTAGATATGGCTTCGGTCAATGCTCTGGAGCACACGGCACTCATCGCGAACGCTCAGAGCGCATTTAGTCCCCATCGCTCGGCCCGCTGCCGACTTGTGAGCGTCGCCCAAACCAAACCACAGGTGAAATTAACCGAACGGCCGGCCGAAAGATCGTGCAGAGGGCGCTCCGGAAACGACATTCCGTGAAGAACGGCAGGCAGACTGGCCGGCCCGGTTTTGCGCTTATCAAAAGCCGCCGGCCAGATGCACACAAGCCTGACGTCGCACCGTCTCCCGAATGCCGGCGGTTCGGTATAGGGTACGTCCTGTTGGATGTTGTTAGTCACATCGACGCGTCCGGCCGGTTCCACCAGATAGACTCTTTGACTCTGAGGCGATTGCAGATTTAAATGTCAACCTTCGAACATCTCGTTGAAGCCAACGTTATTGTACGAATTGATGTGGAAATGGGATTGCGCGAGCAGCCCATGCGTCTGCTCTACGGCACACCGGACTTCATCAGTTGGCTTAATAGTGTTCTTGCCGGGGCTCAACCGAGCAACAGATTGGGAGAAGCAACACCGACGGAGCAGATCGACCAGTTATTCTACAACTTTCTGAGCGGCTTCCCGCTCGTACATATGCGACAGTTCAGATTTATTCGCTCCGAAAAGAACGCCGTATGGGAATTAAAAACGCCGGATATCCGCATTTTCGGATGGTTTTTACAAAAGGATTGTTTCGTTTGCGTCTTTGGCAACTGGGCGGATGAAGTCAAGGATCACAACCTCTACCGTGGATATCGAATTGCAATCCGCCGATTTCGACGTGAATTAAATTTGGACGATACCTTTTGTGTGCAAGGAGTAGACCCGAGTGACGTCATTTCACTTTGACATCGGCTCACGCGCCCGCAACGCCGGACGTTTCATCTCGCGCGTTCAAAGTGAACTGCTGCGAGCTTTGGCCGAACGAAAGAAGGAGTCGCGATTTTCACAGCAGAGTCTCGCGAACAAGCTCGAAGTTCACCGCTCCCTCATCAACCGTCAACTTTCAGGGGAAGCCAACTTGACCCTTCGTTCCCTGGCGGACCTGGCTTGGGCGATGGATTTGGAGATCGCGCTCGAGCTCAAAAAGCCGGATGTCGGACCCGGAAAAAATCAGTCAAGCGCCACGTCGACGGTGGAATCCGCCCCGATTAAGGTTCTTAACGGCGTTCGAAGCCCAACCGCGCCGGTGCCGGCCAACTCCGATCGCAGCGAATCGGCCGAGCATCGAGCGAAATCGGCATGATGGAAAGATACGGCTATACCATTTTTTGTGATGACATTTGCAATGAAGCGGGAGGCAAGCTTAGCTTTATAGGCTGTTATAATGCCGTGATGTTTACGGCGCAAAAATACCCGATCGTCCTTCCCAAACTATGCACGCATTTTCATATTTTTTCACCTGCAACCCAGCCGTATACGTCCGTGGTTGCGCGATGCTACCTGCCCGGCGAGAGCGTTCCGATCGCGGAAGAGCCGATTGCGGTGCCGGGACTGGAGGATCAGCGGCGCCTCATCGACAATCTTCCCAAGGACGGGACCCCTCCTCCCTTCATCGTCGTCGCCGCCAGCCTTGTTTTTGAGCCGCTCGAGCTATCCGCGCCAGGCCTGATCCACATCAGAGCCGTCATCAACAACGGTCCCGGCGAACTTCATTTGGGATCATTGCAGGTCTTGCCCGGCAAGACCTGAGGCGCGACTTCGGACAAACGCCTCCAGCAGTCAGCGGCGTTGGATCACGATGGCTCGGTTGCCGGACCCGGTCTGCATGGTAACCGAAAGATTGTATCCTCCGGTCTGACTGAGTGTCGTCGCGTTGTTCGTGCCGACCTGGCTCAAATAAGACGTGTTCATCGGGCCGGACGTCGCGGTCGCCATGGACTTCACCGCGCTCGGCGCCAAAGGCAGAGCAACTCTCAGCGGGAGCACAGCCGCTGCGCCGTTATGCAAGGACGTCGCGCCAGCGTCAGCGCGCTTGCCGGCCATTTGCGAGACGAACGCCTCGCTCGCAAATCCTGCGCTCGCCATCAAAGTTGAAAAAACTGCGATAAGAATGGCCTGCATGTTGGTCCTCTCAACTCCATGGCGCCATATCATCAGAACCGCTTTAACAGCGGGTAACCGCCATTTGGCTCGCGAGTAACGCGACCAACCGGCGTTGCTCCCACGATTGCGGAGTCGCTTGGCGGCATTCCCCCACGCCGGCTCAAATGAATTTCGATCGGCTTTATCCTCGGGCCTTTTCGCGCCGCACGACATCGACACGGAAAGCCCATTCTGTTTTGGATTGGGGGCACTCGCGCGATGGCGACAAAGTCTGCGACCAACCGCTCATCAACGCGGTCGCCTCCTTTAAATCGAAGCATGACGGGCCGTTGCCTGCTCCGGTCCGAATCGGAGGCCGCGCCTTTACAAGCCTGCGTCGGCCCTTGAGGCTTCAGATTTTATTACTTCTCTCTCGGCGATAGAGCGCCGCTTGTCGATATTTATATCGCGGATTTTCGCGCCTGAGCGACGAAGGATGTTTTCGACGGAGCCCCCATCCGGCATTTGTCGACTTCTAAATCAACTTTCCATCACGCCAGGCCTGCGATTCTAATTAAAATTTAAATCCCATTAGATTGAGCTTCACATATTGCTTAATAAGTAGTTAAATTTGCGTGAGGCTGGCGATGGTCGCCGTGCCCGCTTTGGACAACAGGGGATTTCAGCAATGAAGCATTTAACAATCTTCGCATTCTTGATGGCGACAACGTCGCTCGCCTCTGCAGCGAGCAATGAATCTTTCATTGGTCAGATCGGCGTCGGTAATGGCGCAACCGTCGGCCAGACCGCCGGCAACAACAGGCAAGCAACCATTCAGGCCGGTCATGGAAATAACGCCGTGACTTCGCAGGAAGGTCCCGCGAGCGGCGGCAACCTGAACGAGTCGGCCATCATTCAAATCGGCGCCAAGAACACCGCTCTGGCCGGGCAGACCGGCGGTAACAACCGTCAAGGCACGCTGCAGGTCGGTGTCAAGAATTACGCCACCACCTCGCAGGCCGGCGCGACCGGCAGCAAGAAGAACGCCTCAGGCACCGCACAGTTCGGCTATCAGAACGGTTCGGTCGTCGGTCAGACCGGCGGCAACAACAGCCAGGGTACGCTGCAGATCGGCGCCACGAACGGCGCGACCACCGGGCAGAACAGCGGCGCGTCTGGCGGCACGAACCAGTCCGGCACCGTTCAGGTCGGCTACGGCAACAACGCGGTGACTTCGCAGAATACGGCGGGCACTTCCAAGGGTGCCGGAGGCGACAATACCTCCTCCACCGTGCAATTTGGCTACAAGAACACCGCGCTCACGGGCCAGGATTCGACCGGCTCTGGAAGCAGCACCAACAGTGCGCGCAGCGGTGTCGACAACAATGCGGCGACGCTTCAGGCCGGCGGCTTGAACTATTCGACGACGTCACAGAGCGGTACGCGGAAAGGCGGGACGGCTGGCACGGCTTCCAACGATTCATTCACCGGCCAGTTCGGTTGGCAGAACGGTTCGGTCGTCGGCCAGACTGGCGGCAACAACGGTCAGGGCACGCTGCAGATCGGCGCCAAGAACGGCTCCACCACAGGGCAGAATGCAACTGATCTCGGCGCCAACAACGGCGCTTTGACGCTCCAGGTTGGGTACGGCAACAATGCCGTCACGTCGCAAAACACGTCGGGTTCGGCTGCTGGCTACTTTGGGAGCGACGGTCATGGTGGAACAAACTCCGCCGCAACCTTGCAGTTCGGCAAGAACAACACCGCTCTGACCGGACAGGACTCCTCGGGAATTGGCAGTGCTTTCTTTCTTCCTGCGACCGGCGTCGATAACAATTCGCTGACGGTCCAGGCCGGCAAGGGCAACTATGCGTCCACCAGCCAAAGCGGCGCCAGCGTTCTCACCGCATCGAACGACTCCTTGATCGGTCAGATCGGCGTGGGCAACGGCGCCGTCGTCGGCCAAACCAATGGCGGAAACGCCCAGGCTACTCTCCAGGCCGGCTACAAGAACGGCGCGACGACGGGTCAGTCGACCGCGGGATCCGGTCTTGGTCGAAACGCCTCGCTCACGATGCAGGCCGGCGCCAGGAACAACGCCGTGACAAGCCAAGCGGTCGCCAATCCGCTTGCCGCCGGGCTGAACGGCTCGATGATCGCGCAGATCGGCTACAAGAACACAGCAGTTGTGGGCCAGTCGACCGGACTGCAGCCCATGATTGGCGCGAACCTGCAGGGAACGGTCCAGGTCGGCGCCAACAATTACGCGGCGACGACCCAGACCGCGAGCGCCAGCGTTTCGAACGCGTCGGTGACGGCGCAGTTCGGTTCGCACAACACCGCCGTAACCGTGCAGAAGTAAGTAAGTTGCAGGCGGCGGGATCAATCCCGCCGCCTCTTCTCCGGGATAACGGCCATGTCAAGCGTCGGTGCGACGTTTGCCTCACGAATTGTAGCGGGTGCCCTGACGGGACCGCTTTGCTTGGTATTTGCAACTCTCTCATTTTCAGCTGAGCCAACCGTGATGATCGGCTGCCTAATTCGTGCAACGCCAGAGAACGGCGTGCTTCGTCTGGAAGCGGTGGCGAATGCGCCTCGGATCGCTACGGGCACTTATCGTTTCGAGATTTTCAAGCAAAGTTCGACCGGCACAAGCCAGAACCTACAGAGTGGCGCGTTCCATATCGATGCCGGCCACGATGAAATTCTGACCGCCGTCGTTCTGGACGGATCCGCCTTGGGCCAATACCGCGCGCGGTTAACCCTCGAGTCACCGGAATTCGGGAGCGTCTCATGCGTCTCGCCCTAAAATCTTTTCTTGTTCGCGCGAGCTATTGCAGCTTGGCTTCGCTGGCGCTGGCTCTCGCGCCTTTGAGCGCCTTTGCTGACGGCGCCTTCCTTCCGGAGGCTTTCGGCAAAATCAATGGGCCCAGTGTCGCTTTGCCGGTTTTGCCAAGCGCTTCAGCGACAAGCGTTTCCGCTTGGGCTCCCCACCCGGGAAGCACGCGCGCAGCCCCCGAACTGGCAGCTCGGCCGACCGGAGGAAATTTCGCTGGCACGCTTGAAATCGGCAATTACAACAAGGTGTTCCAAGGTCAACTCGGCGTCGGCAATATTTCCAACGTGGCGATCGTCAAGGGTTACGCCAACAATGTCGGCGTCTTGCAGGCGGGACAAAACCTGAGGTCCAACCTTGCACTCGTCAACACGCAGGGATTGGCTGTAGGTGTTATTCAGCCAAACGGCTCCGCACCGGTCAACATGCTGATCGCACGCCTGCCGAACGGCGCGCTGTTGATCAAGCGATGAAATGCTTTCAAATCATCCGGATTTACAGATGACTGACCAATTTCTTGCGGCATCGAATTCGATACCTGCCGATTCAGTTCCAGAGTCGGGAACACGACGATGGCCGAGTATCGTTCCAGGCGTCTGGCTTCTCCTGGGAGGAGTGGCAACTGCGGGCTGGTGGGCCGGTTTGGGCTGGGCCACGATCCGATTGGCCCAGTACGCGTTCTTCTCCTAGAAAACAGGTCTAGTCCAATTGGCTATTTCCATGCCCAAACAAAAAAGCATCCCCCAGCCGGCTAGGTTAATTTGTAAGGCGTCCCACATCCGTTGTTCCCCCCGCGACAGTCGATTAGCGCCCCTGTTCTAGCCGTCTTCGCCGCGTCCGATTTCAATTATGTAAATTTCCGGGTACGGGCGAATTGTAAAATATGCTTGGCTGAGACTGCAAGCACGACCTCGATGAACGCCGATTATTGCTTCACGGCATAAAACATCACGATATCCTGGAAGGATCAGCTTGCCTGCGCCCGAACCATGATTCCCCGACGCGACTGTCGACTCCGTGTCCTCCGCAGTCAATGCCTCGTCGAGACATCGTAACTTGACGCCAAGACACGTCGCTCGGTGTGCGGTATAAAGTCGCGACCCACAAAGGTTTTGCCGACCTGCATTCAACGCAATAATATATTTGCGCATGCAACCGAGGGCCATCGTCATTATCACCGTCCGCTGGATCATATTGGAGCCGAATTCAGGCATCATCGCCTCGCTCCGACGGCTCCTGGATACGACCGAGCAGGCGCGAGCAGACCGCTTCCGTTTCGCCGCCGATCGCGATGCTTACATTGCAGCACATGCAATGCTGCGAATGACCCTAAGTCGCGCAACCGGCATTGAAGCCGCAAACCTGCGTTTCCGTGTCGATAAAAACGACAAGCCTATCCTTGACCCTACCCAGGGACCTCGCGAGCTTCATTTCAGTCTGAGCCATACCCGCGGTCTCGCGGCCTGCGCCATTGGTCAGTCCCACCTCCTCGGTATCGATGCCGAAGCTTGGACTACACACACTCCGACCGACATTGCCGAGCATTACTTCTCTCCCGCGGAGGCACGGCTCGTGACCGAAAAGACGGGATGGGAGCGGAAGGAGGCTTTTTTCCGGTTGTGGACGTTGAAGGAAGCATATCTCAAGGCCACCGGCCAAGGGTTGACCATCCCGCTCGACAGCTTTGCTTTCGACCTCGATCCCCTCGCGATCTCGCTCGAGGCGCCGGAGACCGGGAGTGCATGGCGTTTCGCCGAGTTCCGCCCAGGTCCAAGACATACGATCGCGCTGGCCGTCAGATCACTCGAACCGATCGCGATTGACGCTGCCGCACTTGCACCGCTCGACACCTCGTTATCCGAGCGCGATCTTGGCCGCGCGACGCTATGCTGAAACCAATGATCAACCCACATTGTACCGATCCGGAGCGTACGTTTGACAAATCCCTTCGAGAGCGACGAAGTCGAATACCGCGTGTTGGTTAATTCCGAAGGACAACATTCCCTTTGGCCAACGTTTCGCGATCTTCCGCCGGGTTGGTCCGCCATCGGTCCTACGGGACGCAGGCAGGAATGTCTCGACTGGATCGAGATGCACTGGACCGACATGCGGCCCAAATCGTTGATTGCGTCAACGGCGCGTTCCAAGCCCGACCGAGGTTAAGCATATTCGCAGGACGGCGTTTGCTGCAACTCGGTGCGACCGTTAAAATGGCGGAAGGTGTGCAGTTTAATTTCCATATATAATGCATGCCAAACGATTTAAATCGCCGTGCCGGAACCCCACTACCAAACGGTATGACGTGGGAGAATTCACTCTATCCGACAATCCGTTGTCGCGTGGAGATGCCAGTTTGATGTTTACTGCGGTAGTCCGAAGACTACCGAGCCCCAATTGCATAATCCGTTCCTGCGCGATGCGCGGCTCCAGAGGACATAATCAGCCATGCATTTCGATAAAGTAGATTTGTCGGGCGGCGCGGGGCCAACGCATTTTCCCTTAACAACCGGTCAACGCGATATCTGGATCGCGCAAGTGCTCGATCCTACGAACGACTCTATGCTCGTCGGGGTGGGCATAGAGTGTTTCGGTCAGATCGACGCTGGCTTATTGGAGAGTGCGCTTCGGCAGACCGTCAGCGAAAATGACAGTCAGCACTTGAACTTTTTGAACACAGAAATCGGACCGCGACAATACTTCCGTACCGATGCCGATTTTGATTTTCCGATCGTCGATTTTACGAACGAAACGGATCCGCGATCAGCGGCAATAGCTTGGATGCACACCGACCGCGGCAATCCTTTCGACCTCGAGAACGGACCGCTGTTTCGTTACGCTCTCATCAAAATCGCGGCTGATAGGTTCTTTCTCTATTGCATCTATCACCACCTGATCATTGACTGGTTCGGCTCGATGCGACTTTTTCGCCGGATCGGCGAAATTTACAGCGCCTTGGTCCAACGCAGGGACCCGCCCCCTTCAACATCCCTGTCGTTTCTTGAGCTTGTGGACGAAGACGCGACCTACCATTGCTCGCGCCAGTACGCGCGCGACCGAGACTATTGGCGCAAACAGCTTGCGAACAGGCCCGGTACAGTCACCCTGTCGGGCCATCCACCGCATTGGCGCGGCGCGGTGCGCAACAGCGAAGCGATCGTGCCACGAAGGACGGTCGAGCGGCTTCAGCGTTTGGGCGCGGTTCAGGGCGTGGGCCTAACCGCCGTTGTCATGGCCGCTGTGGCGATCTACCACGCGCGGATGACTGGAATACCGGACGTTATTCTGGGCATGCCCATGGCTGGCCGAACCAACCAAAAAATGCACCGCGTCGTCGGCCTCGCCACCAACCTCGTCCCGCTCCGTCTAAAGGTGGCGCCGGAGGAATCGATCGGCTCGCTGCTTGATCATGTTGGCCGACGCTTTCGCGACGCCCTTCGCCACCAGCGTTATTGGTCAAGCGAGCTACGCGAAGATCTCGGGCTGACTCCCGATCAGCCCGCGCTCTATGGTATGGTTGTTAATTTCAAGCCGGCCGATGAGGATTTCGATTTCGCGGGTATCGCAATCAGGAAGCACGTCCTCACCATGGGTGGGGTCGAGGACTTCATGATCGCGATGCAGTTCAGCGACCGATCTGCTGATCTCAGACTCAGTTTCAACGCGAACGAACGTCACTACGACGAGGAAGCTCTCGAGGTACACCGCCGCAGATTTTTGAGGCTGATCGACGAATTGGCGGCGGCGTCTGATCGGCCCGATCAGCCAATCGGACGGCTGGATCTGTTCTCGGTTGAAAAGCCCCCTCACCCACATGCTGTGGAACAACCGGCTTTCCCATCGACAATCGCGCCCTTTTTCCTAGGGCAATTCGAAACGCAGGCATCTTTATCACCGGCGGCGACGGCGCTCGTTTTCGCACACGGCCAGATGAGCTACGGCGAACTCAATCGCCGCTCCAACCGGCTCGCGCATCGGTTGATTCGGGAAGGCATCGGTCCGGAGAGCCGGGTCGGACTTTCGGCCACCCGCTCGCCAGCGATGGTGATAGGGCTGCTCGCCATTCTCAAGGCTGGCGCGGCCTATGTGCCGCTTGATCCGACTTACCCCGCCGCCCGTCTCGCCTTCATCCTCGAGGATGCACGCCCCTCGCTCGTTCTTGCGGAAGCTGACGCATCGCTGCCCGCGGGGCCACCGCGGCTGATCATCGAAGAAGCCGAGGCCGCCGAGATCAGGGATCACGACCCAACCCAGCACGATCGCCGGCGCCCCCTCCATATCGACCATCCCGCCTATGTGATCTACACCTCGGGCTCGACCGGTGCGCCGAAGGGCGTCGTGGTGACCCATTCCGGACTCAGCGCTCTCGCCGCATCCCACATCCAATACTGTGGCGTCAAGGCAGACGCTCGGATTCTGCAATTCGCCTCCCTCAATTTTGACGTCTCTTTTGCAGAAATCGCGACTGCACTTTCCGCCGGCGCGGCCCTGGTGCTGCTATCACCTCATGGACTGATCGGCGCTGTCCTTAAAAATGCGCTTGTAGAGTACCGTGTCACTCACGCGCTGATGTCGCCGATCGCGCTCGCGACATTGGAGCCGGGTGAGGATTTATCTTCTCTCGCGTGCCTAATCGTTGGTGGCGAGAGCTGTCCGCCCGCGCTTGCGGAGATCTGGTCCCGGGGCCGGCGGATGATCAACGCCTATGGTCCGACCGAGACGTCGGTCTGCGCCACGATGAGTGCGCCGCTGACCGGAGGCGAAACACCCATCGGCCGGCCCATCGCCGGCAGTCGTGTCTACGTCCTCGATGCCAGGCTCGAGCCTGTGCCGATCGGGGTCGCAGGCGAACTCTATATTGCCGGAGCCGGCCTGGCGCGGGGATATCTCAACCGCCCCGGTCTTACGGCCGAGCGCTTCGTTGCCGACCCTTACGGGCCGCCCGGGAGCCGTATGTACCGCACGGGCGACCTCGCTCGCTGGCGCACCGACGGACAGCTCGATTATCTGGGGCGCGCCGACCAGCAAGTGAAGATTCGCGGTTTCCGCGTCGAGCCGGGCGAGATCGAGACTGCCCTTATGGCGCTGTCTGGCATCACTCAGGCTGCGGTCATCGTCCGAACCGACGGGTCGGGCGGCAAGTATCTTGCCGCATACGTGGTGCCCGCGCCCGGCCAACGGCTCGACCAGTTGACGCTCCGCCGGCAGCTTGCCGACAAGCTGCCGGAATACATGATCCCGGCGATCTTCGTGACACTCGACCGTATGCCGTTGTCCTCCAACGGCAAGCTCGACCGCAACGCCCTTCCCGCTCCCGACCGCGCGGCCATGGCGCTTCGGACCGATAACTACGAACCGCCAAACGGCCCCGTCGAAGGCGCCCTCGCCGAAATCTGGGGCCTCATCTTGCGGACCGAACGAATTGGCCGTCACGACAATTTCTTCGAACTCGGCGGGAATTCACTGCTGGCCATAACGATGATCGAGCGGCTCAAGGACCGGCTTTGGCATGCCTCGCCACGCAGCATTTTCCTCCATCCAGTATTGGCGGATTTAGCAGCCTGCGTTGAACCGATGCAAAGTCGAATGAAGGTGCCACCAAATCGTATCGGGATCGATTGCGATCGCATCACCCCGGACCTACTACCCCTGGTCACGCTCGACCAGTCCGACATCGACCGGATCGCCGCGACTGTGCCCGGAGGCGAACGAAATATCCAGGACATCTATCCGCTGGCGCCGCTCCAGGAAGGTATTCTCTTCCATCATTTGATAACAAGCGAGACAGACCCGTATCTGGATCGCGCACTTATCGGATTTGGAAGTCGCGCGGAGCTTGAAAGGTTTCTTGCCGCTTTTCAGGTGGTCGTAAACCGGCACGATGTACTGCGCACGGCAATCTTGTGGGAGGGTCTGCCAACCCCGGTCCAGATCGTATGGCGCAATGCCGCCGTTCCGGTCGAGGAGGTAGCGCTTGCCGACGACGATCCGGCTGCCGCACTCTGGCGTCAGTTCGAACATGCTCGCATCGACATCCGCCAGGCGCCCCTGATCCAGGTTACGATTGCAGAAGATCCCGTCAAGCATCGCTGGCTGCTGTTGTTGCTCAATCATCATTTGACGAGCGATCACATCACGCTTGAACACATCCTCGCAGAAATAAGGAGCTTGCTCGCCGGTGAGATCAGCGGCCTCGCAGAACCGATACCATTCAGGAATTTCGTGGCCGAAGTCCGTCTGAACGTCGATCATACGAAACAAGAGGAATTCTTTCGCGAAATGTTGGGGGATGTCGAGGAGCCGACGGTCCCCCTGGGCCTTTCCGATGTACACGGAGACGGCTCGGCCATTGCCGAAGCGAGATCTCACCTCGATCCCGCTCTTAGCGAGCGTTTGCGCCGGGCCGTTCGCCGTCACGGGGTGACGGCCGCCAGCCTGTTTCATCTCGCCTGGGCGCTTGTCCTTGCGCGGCTCAGCGGCCGCGAAGATATCGTATTCGGTACGGTGCTTTTTGGCCGCTTCCACGGCGGGATCGGCGCCGACCGCGCCTTCGGTCTGTTTATCAACACGCTACCGCTGCGGATCGTCGTAAAGGACCGTTCCGTCGTTCAGGCACTACAGGAAACCCAGGACCGCTTGGGCCAGTTGCTGGGCTACGAACATGCGTCGCTGGCGATGGCGCAAAGCTGCAGCGCCTTGCCCCCGAATACTCCGTTGTTCACGACACTGCTCAATTATCGCTACACGCCGGTCCCGATCGAAACGAATTTCCATTCGGCCGGCGCGCAGTTGCTGCGGTCGGAAGAACGGTCGAACTATCCTCTGGCGCTCGCGATCGACGAAACCGACAAAGGTTTCGATCTCACGGTTCAGATCAATGGTTCTATGGAGCCTGCCGGCATTGTCCGCTTCGTCCAGACAGCCGTCGATTCCATCGTAACCGCTCTCGAGACGGCCCCCGACACGCAGATGTACCATGTCGGGGTTCTTATGCCGGAAGAACGCCAGCAGATTTTATCAGACTTGGCGCCTGGTGAAATGGCCGTGTCGCCGCAGCCGTTTTCGGCCTTGTTCGAAACGCAGGCATCTTTATCACCGGCGGCGACGGCGCTCGTTTTCGCACACGGCCAGATGAGCTACGGCGAACTCAATCGCCGCTCCAACCGGCTCGCGCATCGGTTGATTCGGGAAGGCATCGGTCCGGAGAGCCGGGTCGGACTTTCGGCCACCCGCTCGCCAGCGATGGTGATAGGGCTGCTCGCCATTCTCAAGGCTGGCGCGGCCTATGTGCCGCTTGATCCGACTTACCCCGCCGCCCGTCTCGCCTTCATCCTCGAGGATGCACGCCCCTCGCTCGTTCTTGCGGAAGCTGACGCATCGCTGCCCGCGGGGCCACCGCGGCTGATCATCGAAGAAGCCGAGGCCGCCGAGATCAGGGATCACGACCCAACCCAGCACGATCGCCGGCGCCCCCTCCATATCGACCATCCCGCCTATGTGATCTACACCTCGGGCTCGACCGGTGCGCCGAAGGGCGTCGTGGTGACCCATTCCGGACTCAGCGCTCTCGCCGCATCCCACATCCAATACTGTGGCGTCAAGGCAGACGCTCGGATTCTGCAATTCGCCTCCCTCAATTTTGACGTCTCTTTTGCAGAAATCGCGACTGCACTTTCCGCCGGCGCGGCCCTGGTGCTGCTATCACCTCATGGACTGATCGGCGCTGTCCTTAAAAATGCGCTTGTAGAGTACCGTGTCACTCACGCGCTGATGTCGCCGATCGCGCTCGCGACATTGGAGCCGGGTGAGGATTTATCTTCTCTCGCGTGCCTAATCGTTGGTGGCGAGAGCTGTCCGCCCGCGCTTGCGGAGATCTGGTCCCGGGGCCGGCGGATGATCAACGCCTATGGTCCGACCGAGACGTCGGTCTGCGCCACGATGAGTGCGCCGCTGACCGGAGGCGAAACACCCATCGGCCGGCCCATCGCCGGCAGTCGTGTCTACGTCCTCGATGCCAGGCTCGAGCCTGTGCCGATCGGGGTCGCAGGCGAACTCTATATTGCCGGAGCCGGCCTGGCGCGGGGATATCTCAACCGCCCCGGTCTTACGGCCGAGCGCTTCGTTGCCGACCCTTACGGGCCGCCCGGGAGCCGTATGTACCGCACGGGCGACCTCGCTCGCTGGCGCACCGACGGACAGCTCGATTATCTGGGGCGCGCCGACCAGCAAGTGAAGATTCGCGGTTTCCGCGTCGAGCCGGGCGAGATCGAGACTGCCCTTATGGCGCTGTCTGGCATCACTCAGGCTGCGGTCATCGTCCGAACCGACGGGTCGGGCGGCAAGTATCTTGCCGCATACGTGGTGCCCGCGCCCGGCCAACGGCTCGACCAGTTGACGCTCCGCCGGCAGCTTGCCGACAAGCTGCCGGAATACATGATCCCGGCGATCTTCGTGACACTCGACCGTATGCCGTTGTCCTCCAACGGCAAGCTCGACCGCAACGCCCTTCCCGCTCCCGACCGCGCGGCCATGGCGCTTCGGACCGATAACTACGAACCGCCAAACGGCCCCGTCGAAGGCGCCCTCGCCGAAATCTGGGGCCTCATCTTGCGGACCGAACGAATTGGCCGTCACGACAATTTCTTCGAACTCGGCGGGAATTCACTGCTGGCGCTACAAGTCGTCTCGCAGTTGCGTGACCGCTTCGAACTCGAACTGCCTCTCAAGATCTTGTTTCAGTCGCGCACGCTTGCCGGTCTCGCGGCAGAAACGGCCGGCGCGATCGCGGCCCGTCAGCATGCACCGCGCGTCCCGCCAATCGTCGCCTCGTCACATCAGGAATTGGTGCGCCTCTCATACTCCCAGGAGCGGATGTGGCTCATCCAGGCGCTCGACCCGGAAAACACCGCCTATAATATGGCCTTCGCGATCAAGATCGCCGGTCCTCTTGCAACGGACGCACTCGTCCGCACTTTCGATCTCTTGATCCAGCGGCATGAAATTCTCCGCACCAAAATCCGGCTCGTGAATGATCAGCCGCTTCAGGAAGTACAGCCCTGGAGCGGACCGGGACTCACCGTCGTCGACTATCAAACCGAGGGGGAAAGCGCCGCGATCCGCGAAGCCGAACGCGAAGCCAAGCAGCCGTTCGACCTCACCAACGACCCCGTGATCCGTACAAAACTTTATCGCACCGGCCCGGAAACACATGTGTTGGCAGTAGTGCTGCATCATATCGCCGGCGACCAATGGTCGATCGGCATACTTGGTCGGGAGTTGGCCCAACTCTACAACGGACTGCGGCGACACACGCAGCCTGAACTTAATCCGCTGCCAATCAGCTATCGCGATTACGCGGCCTGGCAGCGTGATGCCGCCTTTGCGCCTGAGGTTGAGCGACAACTCGTCTATTGGCGCCAACAGCTGAGCGATCTCCCCGTACTCGATCTGCCGACCGACCGGCCGCGTCCGACGCTGCGAAGCTTGCGCGGCTCCTTCCACATGGCTCCGCTTTCCGACGCGTTGCTCTCCAGCCTGGCTCGGCTCGGGCACGAAGCTGGTTCGACCCTCTTCATGACGATGCTGGCCGCTTTCGCGTCGCTGCTCCATCGTTTGACGGGTCAGGTCGATATTCCGATCGGTGTTCCGGTGGCAAACCGAACGCAAAGCGCCACCGAGGCGCTCGTCGGCACCTTCGTCAACACCCTCGTACTGCGCATCGATCTCTCAAAGGATCCTTCCTTCCGCGAATTGCTTCTGCGAGTACGCGAGACGGCCCTTGACGCCTTCGCGCATCAAGACATCTCCTTCGATCGTCTGGTGCACGAGATCGGTCAGCGCCGCGACGCCAACCGCGCACCACTCGCGCAAGTCATGTTCAATATCGGCAACGCTCCGATGCATGGCCTGGCGCTCGATGACCTCACCTTGGAGCCGATGCCACTCGACCGAGGGGGCGCACAGTTTGAACTCAGCCTCTCGATCGACAGCCAGATCACCCGCCGTATCAGCCTCGAATACAACACGGAGCTGTTTGACCAAGCTACGATCGAACGCGCGATGGAGCGCTACATAACCATGCTGGAGGCGGCGATCGCGTCGCCCGAGATGAAACTCAGCAAGCTTCCCTTGCTGTCTCCATCCGAACGGACGTCGCTGGCAAGGTGGAACTCAAATGCGGCGTCTTACCCCCAAGACCGCGTTTTCGTCGAGTTGTTTGAAGCGCAGGCAGCCGCGACCCCGACTGCGCCGGCAATTTCCTTCAAGGGCGAAGTCGTCAGCTACCACGAGCTCAATGCCCGTGCAAACGCGGTAGCGCACGCTCTGATCGCGCTGGGCATCGGTCCCGGCAGTTTGGTCGGGCTCTGCATTTCCCGCTCGCCAATGCTCATTGTCGCACTTCTGGGCATTCACAAAGCAGGCGGCGCCTATATTCCACTCGATCCCGACTTTCCCGCCGAACGGCTTGCCTACATGCTTACGGACAGCGGCGCCAAGGTATTGGTAGCAACCGGCGGGGCTAGTGGCTCGATTGAAATCCCATCCGGAATCGCGATGCTTGATGTCGATACCCTGTCGACGGCAAGTTCGCCCGACAATCCGGTAAGCGGGGCCACACCCGCGGATACGGCGTACGTCATTTATACTTCGGGATCGACGGGACGACCAAAGGGCGTTGTCCTTGCACATGATTCCGTGATGAATTTCCTATGGTCGATGCGGAAGACGCCCGGCCTCTCGGCGTCCGACGTCGTTGCGGCCGTGACCACGATTTCCTTCGATATTGCCGTGTTGGAGCTTTATCTCCCGCTCCTCGTCGGCGCCCGTATCGAACTTGTGCCGCGCGAGGTGGCGAGCGACGGGGCGGCACTGGCTGATCTCCTGGAGGCAAGCGGCGCCACTCTGCTCCAAGCCACTCCCGCAACATGGCGACTGCTGGTCGAAGCCGGCTGGCGCGGAAATCCGGATTTCCGAGCCCTTTGCGGCGGCGAAGCGTTGCCTCGCGATCTCGCAGATGCGGTGCTGGATCGCGTGAGCGAATTGTGGAATCTCTATGGTCCGACGGAAACGACCGTCTGGTCGACCGTTGATCGCGTTGTCGGGAACGAAGCGCAGATCAGCATCGGCATGCCCATCGGCAATACACAAATCCATATTCTCGACCCGAGCGGCGAGCCGGTACCCATCGGGATCGCCGGTGAAATTCATATAGGCGGCTCCGGTATCGCGAAGGGTTATCACGAGCGACCTGCCCTCACGGCCGAACGTTTTATTCCCGATCATTTCTCCGACCGGCCTGGCGCCCGCCTCTACCGGACCGGCGATCTCGGACGCTGGGGGCCCGACGGCAAGCTCTATCATCTTGGCCGGCTAGATCATCAGGTGAAGATCCGCGGCTTCCGCATCGAACTCGGCGAGATCGAAGCGGCTCTTGAAAACGAGGAGTCGGTGCTTCAGGCAATCGTGACCGCCAAGGAGGCGCAGCCGGGTGACTTGCGGCTCGTCGCCTATATCGTTTATCGCGACGGCGAGGAACTCCTCGCGAGCGACCTCCGCCGGAGGCTGCGGCGCCAGCTACCCGATTTCATGATTCCTTCGGTCACGGTTCCTCTTGACGAGATACCGCTCACCCCCAACGGCAAGATCGATCGCAATTCGCTGCCCAATCCCTTCAAGGGCAGACGTCCCACTGCGAGCAAACACGAACCGCCCGCGCCGGGCATGGAGCAAAAGATGGCCAATATCTGGCGGTCGATCCTTGCCGTCGATTCGATCGGCGCGAACGATAATTTTTTCGACCTTGGCGGTCATTCCCTACTGTCCCTGCGCGTCGCTCAGACGATCGAGAAGGAAATCGGATATCGTATGGATCCTCGGGCACTCTTTTTCAATAATCTGCGCCAAGTTGCGGCGCTCGTCGCGCGCGAAACGGCTGGCTTCGACAAGAGATGAAACCATTTTTCTTCGGGACTGCGGAGCGGCGTCTCTTCGGCATCTACGAGCCGGCGGCAGCGGGCACGCCGAGCAGACGCGCCGCAATTCTCTGCTACCCGTGGGGATCTGAATATCTTCATGCGCATCGGGTGTTGCGACAGCTTGCTCTCAAATTGTCAGACGCCGGCTTCCACACCTTGCGTTTCGATTATTACGGGACCGGCGATTCAGGCGGCGACCCCACCGATGTCGAGTTCACCGGTCTGGAAGCGGATCTCGAGGCGGCGATAGAGGAATTGGCCGAGATCACCGGATTGACCAAGGTCACATTAATTGGGCTACGGCTAGGCGGGACGATCGCGGCCAGCGTTGCGTCGCGACGGCGCCGTCAGATTGACGCGCTTGTCTTGTGGGATCCCGTCGTGTCCGGAGCCGAATACCTGAGCCAATTGGGTGCCGACGGCGATGCTCGGCCGCCCATTGAAGTACAAGGTTTCCCGCTGACCGAAGCCCTACTGCAGTGGCTCGGGGGGTTGAACCCCAATATGTTGACCTCGAATTGCCACCCGCATACGCTAGTGCTCATAACGCAGCGGCTGAATTCGCACGTCGTATTGATGGAACCTGCGGAGGCTGCATCAGATAAGCCGCTGATTGAGTTTTTGGCCGATACACGTCCTTGGCTTGAGGACTCCGTTCTTCATGGGACCGGACCGCTGTTGGTTGTGCAGCGAATTTTGAATTGGCTCGAATGAATCGCGAAATCACCGAACAAGTTTACCTTTTGGGACAGCGACGTTCCCTGGTCGCCATTTTGACGCGCTCCTGCGCCATCGCTTCAAACCGGAATCCCGCGGTCGTTATCCTCAACACGGGAATTGTGCACCGGGTTGGTCATCACCGTATGTATGTTGCGCTTTCGCGCCAACTGGCTCGCATTGGCTTCAATGTCCTGCGGTTCGATTTATCCGGAATTGGCGACAGCGAACCGCGCACCGAGGGCTTGTCTCCACTTGATTCCTCGCTTGCAGACATTCAAGAAGTCTTGGACTGGCTCGAGCAGGAGCGCGGCACTTCGCAGGTTGTCCTGATCGGTCTTTGCTCGGGGGCCGATCACGCCATTCTGCACAGCCATGGCGATCCGCGCGTCGTGGCTCTCGTCCTGATGGATCCGTCAATCCCCACGACCGCCCGGTTCTATGCTCAGTACATCCTCCAGCGCGCGACCCGGCTGCGCAGCTACGTCAGCGTGGCGATCGGACGCAGCAGCTTGGTGCGGCTCTGGATCCGCGACATCCTTCATGGGCGAAAGGAGTGCGCCGATATGCGCCCCTCCTCTCTCGAAAATCTTCGCTTTCACGATTATCTCAAACAAAGCTACCGCAACGTCATCAACAACGGCGTGCAAATTCTGGCGGTGTTCACGGGCGACACTCTCCGCCAGACCTATCGAGAGCAGATGCTGGACGCATTTCCGGATATCGTATTCGGCGATCGGCTTAAGCTGGAGTTCTTCGAGGGGACCGATCATGTATTTACCTCTCAGGCGGATCGGGCGCGACTTTTCGAAATCATTCTCGCCTGGATCTGTTCTTTGAATGGCTCTATGGACGTGCGGCCACCCGCATCCGAAGGAAATTCTCTATCTCCGGCGTCCTCGGCTTCGTGAAGTGAGATCGACCTATCGCACCAACGTCACAATCCGGCTTCTAAGCTTGGTCCAGAGTTGCGCGATTTCCTGCAAAAGTGGGTGATGCACAACCCACATTCCGCCTATCCATCCGGCGATGGCGAGCACACCGACCACCATCGCCAGCGGTATCGACATTTTCTCATGCCAACCCGTAGCCATCACGGCTGCCAACGAGCAAAGCGCACAGGCCATCGTGATCACGGCGCTTCGCGCCAATACCACAACAAGCTCAAGCCAGCTGAACTTGAGAAAATGCCTTACCACCGCAAGCGAAAGCAAGCCGCTAAATGGAACAATGGCAAAAGCGCTGAGCGCCACGGCTTCGCTTCCCAATGGAGCGGCAAACGCCAATATGCCGATCATGGCTGCGGTCGGTGCCAACAATGTAATCGGAACGATGCGTATGCGGCCGATGGCCACCAACGTCGGATAATGCAGCGCCATCGGAAACGAAAATAAAAGCGTGCCTGCGAATATCCGTAAAAGCGGCACTGCACCCTGCCATTGCGATCCAAGCAAAACGTACACGACCGGCTCCGCCAGAAGTATAAGCGTAACCAGCGCAGGCCATTGGGCGGCGGTAATGAGACCCAACACGTTGAGATAAGCAGCTTTAGGCCGATTTCCTTCCCGTACAAGCCGGGAGAACGCGGGCAACGCCACGGCGCCAACCCCGGCCAAAATGACGCGCTCGGGGAAGAGAGCCAGCAGCAAGGCCCGTTGCAAAAGGCCCACGGAGCTTGCATCGAGCACCCGACCGACGATGAGATAAGGGGCTGCCTCGGCAATTTGCGAAAGCATGCCAAAGGCACTGTCATGAACGCCAAAACGAATGACATCGCGCCACTCAGTTAGACGCGGTCGGAAGATGGACCAGTCGCGCCAGAAATGGAGATAAAACACCATCGCGGCAAGCGCCGAGACAGCGGTGCCCCAAGCGAGGCTCATGTAACCCCAGCCCTGAAGCGCCAAGAATATCCCGGTGCCCGCATTGATCACTGCACACGCCGTCGTGACGAGGGCTATTCTGCCGAAGTCCAAGCTGCGGCTCATCAGGGCCGAGATCTGGTAAGTGATCGGCCCGGCAACAAACCCCAGCACGGCGACTTGAAGGTACGGCTTGAGCTCCGGTCGACCGAAAAATTCCGTCAGCGGCCGCACCAGCGTCAGCACCGCCGCGACCAACACGGCGGTTGCGATCAGACTGATGGTGAAATTCGTTCGGATCTGCTCGGGGGTCAAATCTTTCCGTTGGACCAGATAGGCGCCTCCGCCAAGGGCCCTGATCGCCTCTGCGAGCGCAAGCGCGGATCCTCCCAAGACGGCAACCCCATAATCGGCCGGAGCCAAGAGTCTCGCCATGATGAGGGTGGCCGCAAGGTTGACGACCATCATCATATACCGACCAAGACTCGCCAGCACGAAGGCCCGCCTAATTCCCGTCATCAGCCCAACCGTTCCCCGGGAGATCGTGCCGGCCCTCCCAAAGCGGAATACACCTCGCAGGACATCCACTCATCCATTGCCGACGCAGCGAGTGATACAGTGCGTTGAGCGTCCGAAGGAAGAAAAAAGAAGATTTAAAATCCTCTTTCGGCAAGCGACCGGAAAAATCCGAATGCATGAGGATCGGCGTAGCGAGCTTTCGTTGATCGGGATGCCGCCAAACCCTCATCCATGTGTGGATAACGTTCATCGGGTGACCGGGTCCAAATCCCAATCGCTCAAGTCAATCAACGCCTTTACGGCATTTCGCCATTAATCATTATTTTGAAACCCGCATATTAAATATAAATAAGCCCTTGATGCGGTTTTTATATACGAATAGTTTAAATGTGAGATTTTAGTTTTCGCCGATCGTCCTTGCTTGGCGATCGGCATAAGAAACGTCTCGCCAACCGCTTGAAAATATTTCAATTTTTCGCAGTCGGGAAGTACGCGAACATGCCGGGCATTCAGAGAATAAGCGGATCGTTGGATGGCTCCTACGACGATGGCTGGCAGAGCAGCGGCCCCGGTTTATTCGACATGGTCCGAGGGTTTCTGCAACGTCACCTTATTGTGCTCGTCATCACAACCCTGCTGGGATTGGCGGTAGGGGTTATGCTCCTCAGGATCATCCCCCCCGTATATACCGCCGATGTAAAGGTGCTGCTTGGTTCCCAGAAAAATGCCGTCGTGCAGCCCCAATCAATCCCGGATGAAACGCCGATCGATATTGAATCGCAGATTGAGATACTGAAATCCAAGGTGATCGCAACCTCGGTGATTAATCAGCTGAACTTGGCCAATGACCCGGAATTCGTCGGCGGGGACAGTAGCCTTCATTCCGTGATCTCGGCCATTCGCGATGCGCTCGGACTAACCACGCAGGGATCCAAGTTTGACACGCTCGTCGATGACTTCCAAAAGCGAATGTCAGCCTACAGAATCGGCATGAGCAGCGTCATCAACGTGAGCTTCAGCGCCAGCAAGCCGGAGCGGGCCGCAACGATCGCGAACGCCATCGTCAAGGCCTATCTCGGCGAGCAAATGAAGGCCAAGACGGATGAACATCGCGTCACGACAAGCTGGTTGCACGACCGCTTGCAGGAACTGGGAAATGACGCCCAGAACGCGGAGCGCAAGGTCATTGAGTTAAAGACGAGAAACAACATCGTCTCGTCCGATGGAAAGCCGATCGATGAGCAGCAGGTCACGGCGATCAACAACCGGCTCGTTGTCGCGCGCGCCCGTACTTCGGAAGCAATGACACGGCTGAACAGGTTCGAATCAATTCTTGCATCCAAGAATTTCGACGCGGCTTCGGTCGTCAATCTCGATACCGGCCCGGATCGCGGCACGATGAATATGATCGGGAAGAGCGTGAGCGCGCCCGAAAGTCAGGCTTCCGCTTCATCGGGAAATCAAATCATCAATACGCTACGTCAGCAGTACCTCGATCTCGCGAAGAAGGAGTATGAATACACCACCAAATATGGCAGCCGTCACCTGGCCGTCGTCAATCTTCGCACGCAAATGCAAAGCATCCAGCAAACCATGCTGGATGAGGTTCACCGGCTTGCCGAAAGCGCCAAGAGCGATTTCGAGGAAGCCAAGCAGCAACAGCAGCAAACCGAAAAGCAACTTGCGGACGCGATTTCACATTCGCGACACACCACTGCCGCCGAACTGAGCATCCGTGAACTCGAGACGAGCGCGAAGGGATATCGGTCGCTGTATGAAAGTTTTCTTCAGCGCTACATGGGTTCCGTTCAACAGAGTTCTTTCCCGGTGACGGAAGCGCGCGTTATCTCGTATGCCACGCCTCCACAAAAGAAAGCCAAGCCAAGTGCAAAATTCTTGCTTGCGCTGGGATTGTTCGGGGGTGGCGCGCTTGGTTTCGCCATCGGATTTGTGAAAGAAATGAAGGACCGCGGTTTTCGAACCAGCGAACAGATAGAAGATCGGCTTCGTTTACCTTGCCTGTCGGTGGTCCCTCTCTTGAAGAAGCAGAAGCTGGCAAAGCTGGTCCCGACGCGATCGCGCGCCGGCGACAATTTACTCTTGGAAGGCCGGAAAACGATAATCGCCGGAAGTTCTCCTACGGCTTGGCTAACTACGGCCATGCCGCAGTCCCGTTTCGCCGAATCCATTCAATCGATCAAACTTGCGGTAGATCCAGGCCAGACGAAGTCGAAGAGCAAGTCCGCGAGAATTCGAAGCAAGGTCATCGGGCTTACGTCCGTCCTGCCAAATGAAGGCAAGTCGACCATAGCCGCGTCCCTGGCACATCTCCTCGCGAACTCGGGAAAGCGGGTCATCGTGATTGATTGCGATCTAAGAAACCCATCGCTTTCCACCACCCTTGCTCCGGAGGCCAGCGTGGGCATTGGCGATATTGTCTGTGGTGACCTTTCCCTCCAGGATACGATCTGGACCGATCCGGCGACAAAATTGGATTTTCTCCCGGGAAGAGGTTCGCATTCCCGTAATGCAAGCGAGGTTCTGAGCGCGGAGAGGACCAAGGAGCTATTCGATCATTTGCGCCTTACCTATGACTACGTAGTCGTCGACCTTCCTCCGCTCGCGCCCGTTGCAGACGCGCGGACCATCGCGGGATTGCTCGACAAGTTCATTCTCGTTGTAGAATGGGGTCGCACGACGGCCGAGGTTATCGAGCATGCTCTTGATGGGGCGCCCAACGTGAGCGATTCGCTGCTCGGCGTCGTTCTCAACAAAACCGACATGAAGGAAATGAAGCGTTATGCCGGTCAATACGGCGAATACTACAACCACGAGTACTACTCCCGCTATGGCGAGTTAACCGCGGAATGACCTTCGCGCCGTTTTGGGTCGGTTCTGACGGCGAATCTGACGAAGGCAATCACTCGCGCCATCGCAGCAAGGTCAGGTAGAGTCCGTAGAACAACTCTGTGGCGTGGGTCGACACACGTCAGGTGCCGTCGTTTGGCTTGAGCTTTTTAACGCTCGTGATGCGGGGAAGCGGAAGGCGGCGTAAGACTGCGCTCCACCAGCACGGCGCGTAGCCACACTCCGACAAGATAGCCAACTTGAATGGCGATCAGCCCTCCGGCGGACCAAAGTGCGGCACCGGGCCCGACTATGGCCGCCGCCGCCACGCACTCAAGCAGAACGACGCCAACCAAGGCCAACAACGCCCGTACCCGAAAGACGGACCCTGTCACCACTCCGGTCATAAAGTGAAGGACTATCGTCGCCATTCAACCGCATCCCGCGCGCAGTTCAACACGCTACAGTCGAGCGGTTACCGAAAGGTAAATTCCGTTCATCGATCACGCTAGAGGGGGAGCCGCGCCGGGCTTACCCACGATTGTTCAGACTTGAGCTATCCTGCGAGGCCGACTGTGCCAGCATGGCACGGCAGCGGCGCTCGGCTTCTCGCGGATGGGACGTTGCCGATGGATTAGAGGAGTCGTCCGTCGTTGAACCGGCTTCGATTTCGTCGCCGAAGCACCTGACGGCATTTTTGCGCAATCCCGATCGCGCCTTCCACTCGGTGCTGAATTTCATCCTGCCGACTGCGCTCCTTCCGGCCGGTGGACGTATCAAGGCTTTGCGCGACACCGACGTCAGGCAGCTCCAGTCACGAGTTCCATCACCGACAATGGTGCTGCATCGCCGAAATGATCGCGCGGTGCGCATTGATGCGGGGCGTGACATGGCGCGCCAAATCCCCGGGGCTTCAATTCGCGGAACTGGACGGCAACGATCATTGGTTCTTTGCAGCGAGCAACGGCCGATACTCAATGCAATCGAGCGTTTCATTCGCGGGCTACCCCGCGACCGAAGGCACCGACGATAACAGCACGCGTAAGCGTCAAATCCATCGTGATCCGATCACCCGCAATGTCGCCCACGCCGCGACCGGCGGGACGTGAAATTCCTCTCGATTCAAGCATTCCCCAATCTATGTACAGGCCTCGAAGCTTCTTGATATATCGGCGGCGGGCTAAGGCTACGGCCCTCACGAAAAGCACGGAAGCATGCCGCTTCCAATCCATTTGCCAGTCGGCTCCGCGGCATTCTTACGATCGATAGCAAGCTCCGATGCCCTACCGTTGCCTGCTCAGGCGGCGAACCGACGCTTCAGATTGAGAAACCGCTTTTCAACGAGCTCGTAACTCAAGTAAGCCAGCGCCACGGAGCAACCGATGCCCGCGATCGCCTGCAGCGCGACGGCCAGACCGTGAGATCCCAGGTAATGTCCCAGATCGACTTCCGTACGATTGCTGACCAAATAGTAGGAAATGAAATGGTGATAAACGTAGAGGCCGTAACTGTATGTTCCGAAGAAGATCAAGGGACGACTACTGAACAAGCGGGATATAAAGTGCCGTTTTGGAGCGATCAAAGCTGAGATCAGAAAGCAAGCCAGCAACACCTGAAAGAACGAAGCGCGGACGGCCCCAATCAGTTCAAGATGCGTTCGCGATATCAGCGTGGTCCATACGAACGAGGCGACCAATAGACCGATAGCGGCCGCTGCAGCCGGAGCGATCCATCGCTTCACCCAGTTTATTCCTTCCGGTTGTCGAACCAGCACGGCCAAAAATGCTCCCAGCGCCAACCCGTCCAACTTAAATGGGGTCAGAACGACCGTCACCCACCAATTCAAGCCTATCGCAATGCCGATCACGCGAGCCAGCATGGCACACAATGAAACAGCCAAGCAGGTTATGATAAGCGCTCTTGGACGCCGAGCGAGAAGTAAAACGACGAAAGGCCAGACAAGGTAAAAGTGCTCCTCCACGCACAGCGACCAAAAATGATTGAGATAGGAAAAAGACCATTCTTCGTGCAGGGCGAGGAAGACGTTGACGGCATAAGCCCAAGCCCATGTTTGACGTTCCAACAGGTAGTCCAGCGTTGATCCCCGCAAAATTGGTATCAATGGGGCGACGAAAAAGACGACCGCAAGCACCCCATAATAAAGCGGGAAAATGCGAAGGACTCGTCGGACGTAGAAATTGCGAAGATAGTTCGGTCTACCACGAGCTTCATAGAGCAGCCCCGTGATGAGGAAACCCGACAATACAAAGAAAAGATCCACTCCAAGCAGACCGTACTTCGTTACGCTTACGATAGCGTTCTCAAACGCATTCGTGGCCAACATCTGGCCGACAAAATGGAAAACAAGCACCATTAGTACGGCTAGTCCGCGCACTCCGTCGAGCACCGGCAAATGGCCATGAAGTTCGATTGTCGAGCCGACCTTTGGCAACGGCTCGGGAGATGCAAGGTCGTTGACGAGTTTGACTCGCATATCCACCAGCGCATCTCCCGGACTATGGTAGCCGACCGCACATTAGGCGCAGTCGAATTTTCAAGATCGCATCAAGGACCAAAAAGGCATCGCTCTTTTCCGGATCGATCGTGCGACGAGGCATCGTGACGTTGCAATGTTCAAGCCGCTTCGCTGCCTGCATCTTCTCCGAAGAACCGTCGAATTCGCTCAACAATTCGCTCAGCCGCATAGCCATCGCCGTACGGGTTCTTTGCGGCCGCCATTCGACGGTAAGCCGCATCGTCGGTGAGCAGCCGCGTAGCGTGCCCGACAATTGCCTGCGCGTTCGTTCCCGTCAGGATGGCGGTACCGACCGCCAAACCTTCCGGACGCTCGGTTGTATCACGCATGACCAAAACGGGCTTGCCGAATGACGGCGCTTCCTCCTGTACTCCGCCGGAATCGGTTAGTACGATGCGACAGTGCGCCATCAATGCCACAAAGTTGCGATAGCCTTGTGGAGCGATGAGCTTGACATTTGGCAAGCCGCCCAACAGTCGGTTGACGTGCACCAATACGTTTGGATTGAGATGGACGGGGTAGACGAATCGATGATCCGTAAAGCGCTGCGCCAAATCAACGATCGCTTTGCAGATCTGCTCGATTCCTTCACCGAAATTTTCTCTGCGATGACCGGTGATCAGCACCAGCGGCACCTCTCGCCAGTCGACGCCTATCTGCCGACCCAGCTCATCGTCGATCTGCGCGCGGAGTAGAGCGTCCGAAGCCTGCGTCGCTCGCTCGATCCGTAACGCATCGATAACCGTGTTGCCGGTCACGATGATGTTCTTATCGGGCACTGACTCGCGAAGAAGCGCTTCGCCGGCGGCGTCCGTTGGAGCGAAATGGAGCGCGACCAGCGGGGTCGCCAACTTTCGATTGGCCTCTTCGGGAAATGGCGACCAGATGTTTCCGGTGCGCAGTCCCGCTTCTACGTGACCGATCGGGATGCGCCGATAGAAGCATGCCAACGCAGCGGCCAGCACGGTCGTGGTATCGCCCTGCACCAAGGCCATATCCGGTTGAGCCGATTCAAGCCAGCCGTCTATTCCCTCGATGAGCCGTGCAGTCAAGCCGGACAGGGTCTGATTTGGACGCATCACGTCGAGGTCGGCGTCAACGCCAAAGCCAAAAGTGTCGGCGACTTGTCGGAACATCTCCTTGTGCTGACCGGTCGCGACAACCGTGCACCGGAAATCAGCTGCGCTGCGCAATGCCGCCACAACCGGAGCCAGTTTCACGGCTTCGGGACGAGTCCCCATTAAAACGAGGATATTGCGTGACATCGCTATTGCACCGGTCGCTGGTTGCTTTGCATGCGAGCAAACCAACCGAGTCGACGGAGAAGAATTTCGCGTCCGGCGAACCAAATGAACTCGCTGTTTGTCGAGAGATATCTCTTCCAGAGCTTTCGTGGCTCCATCGAGAGGCGCCAGAACCATTCCATTCCCATCGACTGCACCCATTTCGGCGCACGCTTGATAAATCCCGCCAGCACATCGAAGCTGCCGCCGACACCAACGATCAGGGGGACGTCCAAACGGTCGCGATACAGCTCGCACCAGGTTTCCTTGAATGGCGTCGGCATGCCAACGAACAGCATGTCGGCGCGACTCGCTCGAATTTCATCAACGATGTCCAAGTGGGATTCAGTCGAGAAATAGCCATCGCGAAATCCGGCAATTTCAATTCCGGGGTTCTGCGCCCGTACCCTCGTCACCAGTTCCTTCACAACCTCGCGTTTCGCGCCGAGGAAATAAACGCGGAGGCGATGGCTGCCGGCTTCACGCAATAGCCGCGCCATAAGATCGACGCCTGTCACTCGCTCCGGAACGGGCCGACCGGACGCTCTCAACGACCACACGACCGACATTCCATCGGCGAGTACGAGTTCACCGGATCGACATGCCCGCGCCAGATCGGGGTCGCGTCGCAACATGCAGAGCTGCATTGCATTCGCAGTGATGATCGTGTGCGACGAGCGCGGCTCCCGGCAAATTTCAATGCAGCGCTCAACGGCAGTATCCATGGTCACCGCATCGAACGAGAGACCAAGAAGTTCGACCCGGTCGACGCGTTGCATCGGAACCCGCTTCTCAACTTCATGGCCTCCACGCCATAAGACTTGTCGCGCCAATTCGGCTTTCCGGGTCGCGGCTCGCTTGCCGGAAACCAAGGAGGCATATTGAAAGCTTCGGATGAATTTCCTGAACTCGGGATCATCGTAGCGTGGCAGCCCCTTCAACCAGCTGCTGAAGTAGCCCCACAGCATCGCTATGCTGCCGATGGCCACGGGATGCGACGGCATTCGGAACAGTGCCACCGCCAGATAGTAAAGCGGCGCAGTGCCCATAAAATACTGACCGAATCCTGCACGCACCCGTCCGGTCCAGATTCCCTTCTGGCTCGCACCCTGTGGGCGAAGATGCACGAAACGGAGTGCCTCAACGTCGCGGCTCTCGGCAATCCATCCAAGCATTCGCGCCCTGTGGCAATCGATACCGTCCCACATCACCTGCCGGACGAAGCCTCCAATCTGCTTGAAGCACGTCACGCGGTAGAATTTGGTCATGCCAACAGACATCTCGTCCCCGCAAACTTCCGGTACGAGCAGACCGCTTCGCGGGTGAACGAACCAAGGTTTGCCCGACGTCGTCCCTACCCGAGGATTGGCCTCCATACGTTCGATCAGCAGTTCGAAGTAGCGGACCGGTAGATCAAGATCCATGTCCAGCTTGCAGACGTAGTCGAAATCATCGAGACGCGCCGTTTCCAATCCCGCATAGAAAGCATCAATGACGCCGGGACCAACCTGTCGGCTGCCCCGATCGGAACGTCGCACGACCCGCAAATAAGGCAGCCGACGAGCGTACTCCTCCAAAATGGCGGGCGTTTCATCGGTAGATCCGTCATCCACGACGATCCACAACGCCGGTTTCAAGGATTGCGCCGCGACGCTCTCCAGCGTGTAGCGGAGGTACTTCGCTTCATCACGACATGGCGAGATGAGCAAATAGCGACGAACGGCCGTATCACCCAAGCCGGAAGCCTCTTGAGGGATTTCGGAGTTCGGCTTGTTCGGAAATTCGTCGGAGTCGGTCATCGATCCACTCAACGCAATGTTTCAATACTTTAAAACGCCATTTTATGTCGCCTTTAAAATATCGACAAGTTAAATTTATATTGCTACCAGTTAATTTGGTTAATTCAAGGCGACCGACCTTCGAGCCATAAACCGGGCCGTCCGGAAATTCCGGTCAAGGAGGCTTTTGCCGCGACGGCGTCCGGCGCCGAGAGATCTCGGATCAACGTCTTTGGTGATCCTCCGCTCCAAAATTAATGCTAAAAGGCGTTGGACTTTGATTTTAATGAACCCTTCCGATACGGTTTAATCTCCCGGATCGGCGAGTTCCAAATTTAAGCCACTCGAACAGCGCGCAAAGATGTCAGCCTTCTCACGACAGCGAACGAGATCATCCCGGCTCGTCTCCAACCCATCCTTCGCGTACGGGGCACTTATCCCCCTGCTGGCGGTGTCTTATCCCGCGATCATTCAGCCGCTGATCTACCTTTCCTTTCCGCCCGCGGCGGGATTGGAAGGTTTGCTGGCAAGCCGCATCGAAAACCGCATCTTTTGGCCCGCCTTGACGTTGCTCACCATCCTAGCCGTCGCCCGGAGCCGGACCAGGCCCATCATGCCGGCGATGCCTCCGAATATTACGGCGCTTGCCGCATATGTCGCGTTTGCCGGAGCAAGCGTGATATGGTCATTTAATCCCGGTCTCAGTTTCATAAGAGTCGTTCAGGAAGCGATGGTCCTGACAACCATCATTCTACCGGCGCTGTTGGCCCAACGTGACACGGATATCCTTCATGGCGTTTTCCTGTGTTTTGGGCTGGCGGCAGCCGTGAACGTCCTCTTGATACCGGGCGGCTACGTATCAGTCGCTCAATACGGTTCCGTGTTGGTTGAAATCGGCTATCAAGGTTATTTCACGGGGAAAAACCTGCTCGGAGAATTCGCTGCGATCACTTGCCTGCTGTCGCTTTACCAATTTTTGCTCGGTGGCAACCGACGCATTCTTGGCATCGTCGTTGGCGCTCTCGCGTGTTATCTTCTCTTTTTGAGCAACTCAAAGACGGCCTTGGCACTAGCGCCATTGTGTCCGATATTCGCTGGAATTCTTGTCTTCATCAACAAGCGGCTCCGTATATCTCCGGCCGTCGCGATATGCACCATCGCCTTCGTCAGCCTCCTGTTTTGCGAACTGAGCGACTTCAATACGGGCCGCATCGCCTATATGCTGACTGGCGATTCAAGCTTCACCGGCCGGATGACCATTTGGAATTTCGCGGAAACGGAGATTGCACGCAAACCGTTATTCGGTTGGGGCTATCAAGCGTTTTGGCTTTCCGGTCCGGACGCTCCAAGCGTTGTCGACGCTCCCGGCTGGGTCAAATCGATGCCGAATGCCCACAATGGCTATTACGACACGCTGCTTGAGTTGGGGTACGTTGGCTTGACACTTCTCTCGATCTTCCTGATCACCACCTTGCACATGATCGGCATAGTGGCAAAGAGAGACATCGGCAGAGCATGGCTCCTCCTTTCAATTGCCTTGTTCGTTATGCTTTATGATTTCCTCGAAACCTTGTGGTTACGCGCCTTCGACCTTTCGTGGGTCGTGTTCGTTGTCGTTGCGGCCGAAGCGGCTCGATATTGGCGGCGTCCCTACGCCTCCGCTTCCCCGCAACCGGCGCCCGAGCGAGTTATCGGTTCAAGGCGCCCGAGAAATTGGAGGCCACGCTGGCGCCGCGCGTAGGTTCTCCTTGACCGAACGGCTTCAGCGTGAGGGGCGCGGAGCGCGTTCTCTACGCTTGAGTACCGAACATCGTACCAATTTGACGAGTGTCCTCGATCAAATGCGATACGCGAAAATACCATTGATCGCAGGTCGGATTCTTCCATATCTCCCCCGCATCATAGCCTGCGAGCCTACCCCAGAATCCGCAATTCGGACCAGCAGATGCGCGCTGCTCGCGATCCCGTAGGCGCTCACGCCAAGATGACCGGCCGCCTCGTCATCGTCCCGCACCCGATGGTAGAGCGAAAGGCGTACCGGCATCAAACCGCGCTTTTGCAGGTAGGGTATGAATTTTGATCGCTCCCGTCGGATCGACCCAGGGCCATTGATACTTCCCGAAAAAGTCCGGCCGTTTGCTCAAATAGAGTGACGCAGGCAGCGTTTGCTCGCGAAAGCCGTTTGTCCAGACCGTTTTACTGGTGAGATAGTCGAAATTCCCTCCGCGGATCAGTGTCGACAATGTCTTGGGGTCAGGAGCCATTTTCCATCGGATCGGATCATAGCCGATCATCCAGATGTTGCCTTTGCCCCCACTCCCCCATGCGGCGACACCCTTCTCCATGGATGGATCATCGTAGCTCCAGTTGGACATTTGGCCCGGTCGCCCCAAGACGTTTCCGACGAACGAATCCCACCACGAACCATATGCCAGACCTACGGCCCGCACTCCGGCCTTGTCGGTGAAGCGCTCTCGTTGTCCCGTCAAGTGATTGCGGAAGAAAGTCAAGTAAGTCGAATTCCCATGCGTGTAATCACTGTCGGCATTGTGTGACAAATTGCCTTCAAACAGTACGTGATGGGGTCCGGCCATGTGCGACGCGTTGATACCGACTTCGACCCAGGTGGGCGTATCGTAATCGAATGAGTCGTCGGCGTAGTTGTATGCCACCACGCTGCCAGCGCCCGCTGAGCGGAACACCATGTTCTTGCACACATCCAACAGAATGTTGTTCTCGATCAGAATTTCCGAAGAACCGCTGGCGAGGCTGACGGCATATCCCGCGCCGCCGGGCTCGGGCCATGAGCCTGTGTGGATGAAGGAATCGCGCAGTTCGATCCCGAGAGAATTGTTGATCGCAACCCCCTCACCCAGCCACTCAGTAACCTCCACGGATTTTGCCCACGAATAGGCGGCGGATTCAAATCTCAAACCGCCGTCAGAACCACCGTAGATACTTAGGTCCTCGACACCCGCGTTCACGACATGGATGTTGCGATTGCGGGCGTAGGGCGTAACTTCCGCGCCGTGGCTCACGCGGTAACTTATGGTCAGTGGCGACGTGAACGTGATCGTGTTGCTCGTAACGGAAGCGATTTGCTTGATCTCGTTGATCGGTCGGTCGCTTCGTGCGAACCAGGACATCGCCATCGGCAGCGCGCCGGGGGTCTTGTCATACGGACCGTCCGCATTCGACGCAGAATTGTCATCGCCCGGTTGCGTCGGATAATGCATGTTCCAGGCGACCCGGTCGCCCTGCCACACTTTGGCCGATTGCGGAAATCCGCCCGGAGTCGGTTGCCAGGACGCTCCGGATTTTTCGTCAAGCAATACAAGCATACCGGGCTTCAAGTTCACGGTACTTGCGAGGGTTACGACATTTGCCCCTTGGACCCCATCGGCAGACAGACCTTGGGACAGAGTGCTGTCGGGACCATTATTCCAACGGGATGGACCGACAATAATGACCGGCTGCGCGTCGTAACGGTAAGAGGCCGGATCAACCGGCTCCAGAATGCCTTTTGTGCCTTTTATTACATTCGACGTTCTGGGCTTTGCGCCATTCGTCTTGATTAGCTTGGTCAACTGGGCTCCGGATCCGCGTAGCGTAACGGAGCGGCGCATCAGGATGAGATTGTTGACGATGAAGGTTCCGGGACTCAGTTGGACAACTTGCCCTAAAGGAGCATTCGCCAACGCGACCTGAATTGCGGTTGAATCGTCATGACCACTCGGCGAAAGCGTCTTGTAAATGGTCGTCCGGCGCGGAATGCCGCCGAAAGGCATAAGGCCCGGCTTCCACTTTACCATTCGATCCTTGGGCAACAATCCATCCGGTTGGGTCGGAGCCGAGGGCGGCCCGGCCGCCGAGATCTGCGCTATCCGATCGTAACATATCTCGCCGTTCGAAGGCGCGCTCTCGCGCGACAGGGTGCCCCCCCCGCAATCAAAGCCAGTCGGCTCGGAAGCCTGCGCGGCACCCGTCCAAACGCAAGCAACCAGAATGGCGAATACTACGGCATTTGGGGACTGCTGACCTGTCGGCATATTCGACTCCCGATCCAATGTCGCCGCTTCAGTTATCTCAGCACACGGAACACGCATTGCCAATAAACCGGCGGAACATAACTCGCAAAATCCGCTATACGGCGCTGAATCCTATGGCGACTGGAATGGACAAACGGCAATCGGCAGCCGAGGAAGCGAACGTCGGGGCCGGACCACAACCGGGTCAGCGAAACACGCGATTCCTGTGACACCATCGAATAAAGACATATACCGCCCATACTCGCGACCAATACAACCCTGGCGCTCCCGCAAGGAACGCTTGCCATAAGCGCATTACTGCAACGGGGTCGAGTCCCGTCGCAGCGACTGCCTGGGGATCGCGCAGCGTCTGGTCCATCGCGTTTTGCAGGCTCCGCCGGATCCAGCGATCCAGCGGCAGCACAAAGCCCGTTTTGGGACGATCGAACAATGCCGGATTAAGGCCGCGAAGACCGATGCGCCTCAAGATCGATTTGCGTCCGACGGGGGAATAGCGCGCTTCGTCCGGCAATCGATCGACGCTCTCGAAAAGCACATGATCGACGAGAGGCACTCTTTGCTCGAGAGAGCACGACATACTTGCAACATCGTTGTCGCGAAGCAACCGCTCGCCCAAGAACAGCCGCTGCTCCAATACGCTGATTGCGGAAAGCGGCGTGCGAGATATCGTCTCCGCTCGCAATTGCTTGCGCATGGCGAGCGGCAATCCATCAGCCAGCGGACTTGCAAAATCCGACGCCAGCAGTTCCCGTTGAAAATCCGGAAGGAACAACGCGTAAGCCAGTTGGTAAAGCGCCAGTTGATCGTCCTTGCGGCGAACCATATCCGGGAGCTTGGCCCAACGGGTTTGCGCCGGGACCATTTTCCCCGAGCGCGACAGAAAGCGCGAAATGACCTGAGCGGCCGCAAGGCTCAGACTATCGGGAATTGAAGCGGTCCGGCGTGACCAGCGCTGCAGGATCGGAAGATCGCGATAGGAAGTATAGCCTCCAAAGAGTTCGTCACCGCCCATGCCGGACAATGCCACCTTGAATCCCGCCGCGCGGACAGCGCGCGAAACATAATACGCATTCAGACCATCGAATGTCGGCTGATCCAAGCTGTCCAGCGCCGCTTCGAGATTCTCGCGAAAATATTGCTCGGTCAGCACGACCTCGTGATGCCGGCTGCCGATCGCTGCGGCGATTTGTTTCGCGATGGGCCCTTCATTCAGCTCTTGCTCTTCAAAAGCGAGCGTAAAAGTGTGAATTGGAGTTTGAGCCGAGCGCTGCGCCAAATTTGCGATAGCCGATGAATCGACACCGCCCGAAAGAAAGACCGCCAGAGGAACGTCGCTTGCAAGATGCAGACCCATCCCTTCTTCCAAAATGGACGCAAGTTGATCCTCGTCCATTATCGGATCCGCCGCCCGACCCGGGATTGACCAGAACTCCTGACCGCGCAGCCGGTTTCCCGCACCATCGAATTCGACCAGACTTCCCGGCGACAGGCTTTCTATTCCTTTGACGACGGTACCGGGACCAACCACAAATCCGTTCCAGACGCCGCTCGCGACAGCCTCGGGATCAAGCCCAGGATTGCCCAAAAGGTTGGAGGCCAAAAGCGCACGCAGCTCTGACGCGAAGGCCACGGACCATCCGGCGCCCGGGTCAGAGGAGCGCGCCACGTAAAGAGGCTTGATGCCCAGAGGATCTCTTGCGAGCAGCAGTCGACGGTGCTTGGGGTCCCAGCAGGCAAAGGCAAACATCCCGCGAAACGACTTGACCGCATCCGAGCCGTGCAAACTGATGGCGCGCAGAACAACTTCCGTATCGCCGGTCGACCGAAATTCCCGAGCATCAGCCGGCAAACGTCGACGAAGATCTTCAAAATTGTAGATTTCCCCGTTGTAAGCGAGTACGTGCCCGCTTACGGGATCTACCATCGGCTGCGCGCCCGCCGGCGAAAGATCCAGAATTGAAAGCCGCCGGTGCCCGAGCATGACTCCCCAACCGCACGCATCCCCGGTCGAGACCCAGGTTCCGTCGGCGTCCGGCCCGCGATGGGCGATCGCCTCCTTCATTCGTGCCAGGGCTTCCCGGTTGCCCCCGTCAATTCGACCGATAATTCCGGCAATGCCGCACATGGTTAAGCTCTTTCCAGCGAGCAGCCATTGCAGCTCGCCCGTCTCACTTCAACTGGAAACGGAGGATCCAACGGTTCGCGTTTCGGTATGGAGCGAAATCGGTTCATAAGTCCGGGACAGGCACTCGTCATAGGTGAGCGGCGGCTTCCACCCGAGCACCTCCCGCAGTCGACGACTCTCGAACCGCAATGGCTTAAGTCTCGATTCAAGCCGGCGCGGGATCAGAATGGTAGGCACCTTGGTCGCACGCCTGAAAACGGTGACGAAAGCCGATCTTACCGTCCAGATTGCAAGCCAATAGGGTATCGGAATGCGCCACCCCCTTTGGCCATTGCCGCGCATGTAGTCAGTGAGATAAGTCCAGATGCGCTCGCCCGGTCCGTCAACGACATTGAGCGTTTTTCCGCACGCGCGCGGATCCGTCACCGCTAACGCGAATACATCCGCACAGTTTTCGACGTGCGTCATCGGAATCCGGGTCAGCGGACCGATGACCAAATGATGTCTGCCGAACTGTTGGCCCAGGGCAGACAGGTAACCATGGTCACGTCCCCAAATGAAACCGGGGCGCAGTACGGTGAGATCCCAACCACGTTGTTGGGAAATTTGTCTTGTTACCCGCTCCTGCCACCACTTGGAGATCGTATAGCCATCCCGAGCATAAACATCCGGAACTGCGTGAATCGGTGAGTCTTCATTGAGCGTTCGGGAAACTGAACTGAAGTCATATACCGAGAAGCTGCTACACAAAATCACTCGTCTGCAGTTGCCGCGAGCCATTGCATTCAGCAAACGCTCGGTGCCGACGACGGTGCCGGCGAACTGCGCATCCTCGCCCCCTGAGACCACCGCAGCCAAGTGGACAAGCACGTCGACGCCCTCAAAAGCCGATTCCAGTTCGCGTGACGTCCGCAGGTCAGCTCTGAAAACTTCAACCGAAGGAGGCCAGTCCAGCGCGTCCAGGCTGACGGCGGGACGAACGAGCGCGCGGATTTCGATGCCGCGCATCCGCAATGCGGCTACCACGTGACGACCGAGGAAACCATTGGCACCTGTAACTAACGCCCTCATGACGCCGGTTCCCGGGGCTTCAGCGCATCGCTCATCCGATTGACTTCGATCACTTCGGTTGCGGTAATCGGCAAGACCGTGCCCGCAGCGAAAGCACGATAAGTTCGGGCAAGAAACTCCCACAGACCTTCATACGCTCCCGGCCCCTTGAATTTCCGCAGCAGCGTTGACAAAGCGGCGCGTCGAATGGCTTTCGCCTCATCCAGGCCGCTGAAGAAGGGTCGCAACGGCTTGGGAACATTGCGTGGGCCATCGAATGTAAGTCGCGTTTCGAACAGGTTGGCGGTAGCCTGCATTCTTTCTCCGTAGACTCGCAACCAAAAGGCATCCGGCTGGGCATTGGAGCTGAACCCCAGAACCGCAGTCCCACGTTCGCCATCGACCACGCCGCGAAACTCGTCATAGGGAAGTATGGAAGGCTCACGCTTGCTCCAGACACTCTTCGCGGTTCTATGCGGTCCTACGAAAAGGTGCGCGAGCGATGCCAGGTGGGGGAGAAAATCCGCGATCGCACCGCCGGTCAAACCCAACGCCGGGTGGGGAGAATTCGGATCCGCAAAACCATCGGGGCCGAGAATGTTGAGGGCAATGAATACTTCAACATGAACCACGGGCCCGAATTCGCCACTGTTGACAAGCTGGAGAATTCGCTGCGTAGCATTATTGAACTGGTAATTGTAATCTTCGATCAGATGCAAGCCGGCCTTCTTCGCCTGGCCTGCCAACAATTCCAGTTCCTCAAGGGTCGGCGTGGCCGGCTTCTCCACGATGACATGCGCACCCGCCTCCAGCGCATCCATTGCAAGACGAAAATGCGATGTCGGAGGCGTAGTCACATGTACAACGTCAGGGCGGACTTTCTCCATCATCTCCCGATGATTGACGAACCAAGCCGGCACGCCGAAGCGTTCCGCAGCAGATTCGGCCGCCGCGGGCGAAAGATCGCAAATGCCGACGAGTTTGGCGTCCGGCAACGACTTCAGGCAAGCAAGGTGTTGTCGAGCGATTTGTCCCGCGCCTATGAGTGCGGCCTTCATGGGTCCATCTCCAGGACGCGATGATAAAAAGCTTCGAGCGTCTCGGCCGCGCCACTCCACGAATAGCGTTCGACGGCAACTCGCCGGGCTGACCGGCCAATCTCCGCGGCACGGTCGGGACTCGCGAGCAACTGAACGACCGCATCCGCGAAAGCCGGCGGTTCGTCCTCTATGAGAATGTCGCGCCGTGGGACTGCGTCAATGCCTTCCGCTCCCAACGACGTCGAGACGATGGCTTTGCCCATAGCCATGGCTTCGACGATCTTCAACCGGGTTCCGCCACCC
>Ga0209952_1000561_pt1 | contig 49895 bp, 39 predicted proteins | sample ThiBiot_750_biof_2_FD_183951 | JGI IMG/M metagenome (GOLD analysis project Ga0209952, IMG submission 183951) | Wastewater bioreactor microbial communities from Cape Town, South Africa - Thiocy_cont_750_biof (SPAdes) | ecosystem: Engineered > Bioreactor > Thiocyanate-remediating >...
CCCCCGTGCCCGACAGCGTGCCGCCGATGTCGATCCCGCCCGCGCTCGCCAGCAGGCTCGCCGTCCCGCTCGCCCCGACCGAGCCGCTCACGCTCAGCGCCGTCCCCGACGCGCTGCTCGACAGCGACACGTTCACCCCGCTCACCGGGCCCGTCACGCCCAGCGCCACGCTGTCATCCAGCGTGAGGTCCCCCTTGGTGCCGAAGCTGCCCAGCGTCGTCACCTGGTTCGCCGTCGGCGACGCCCCGGTCAGGCTGGCGCCGCCACCCTTGCTGCCGCCGCTCAGCGTCCCGGCGATCAGCACACCGGTCTCGCTGATCCCGCTCGCCCCGTTCAGCACCACCGAGGCCGGCCCTGAAACCTTGCCAGTGATGTTGATGCTGCCAAGAGTGGTTGTGAGCGCAGCCGAAGTGACGGCATCCACTTCGCCAGTTACGGTGAGCGCCGCTGCGGCAGCGCTACTGGACAAGGTCACGCTGCTGGCTGCCAGCGTGCCGGTTACGTCCACGGCCGCGGTGCTGGACAGAGTGAAGGTGCCTGTGTTCACCTTGAAGTCGCCGATGGCACCAATCGCATTGGACAATGTGCTGGTCAGCTTCACATTGCCGGTGACGCTGCCGGTCAGGCTGGCCGTCGTTATCACGCCGGCACCTGCGACCTGGAAGACGCCGCCGCCGCTGGCACTTAGGTTCAATGCGCCGCCCGCGTCCGACACTGGCGCATTGATGTGGATGCCACCGTCAGCCGAAGCCAGCGAGATCGTCGTTCCGGCACCGCCGGTGCTGGTCACCGCCGCGTTGATCGTCAACACCGCCGTCGACAGCCCGGTCTGTGTTTTCGACGCGCCATCCACATAGGTCGCGCCTGCCGACAAGGTGATGTTGGAGGCGCCGGTCAGCGCGGCACCGATCGTGATGTTATCGTTGGCCAGCAACGTCAAGCCGGTTACATGCGGCGCGTTTCCGCCGGCGTCCTTCGCCGTGAGATCCATCGCGCCCGTCATCGCGATGGTTCCGGTCGCCTGCAATGTTACATTGCCGCTCAACTGGTTGATCTGCGTGTAGTCCAGCGTCGTCGTCGTCTTGTTCGCGTCGAACGGATTGGTCAGCACGGTGTTCTTCGCCGTCCCGTCCGTCACGATATTGATGCTGCTGGGATCGAACAGGATCGACCCCGGCAGCCCCATCGGCGCCAGCACGTTCACCACACCCAGCAGCGCCAGATAGTCGCCCGACAATTCGACCGCGCCGCCATCACCACCCGCAGCGCCACCACGCGCGCTCAGGCTGCCCTGGTGAACGGTGGATCCACCGGAACTGAGCACCGTGACATTGCCACCGTGCCCGCGGTCCAGCGCGTCAGCCGCCACCGTCACCCCTTTGGCGATCATAACATTGCGCGCCGTTGGCGCCGCGGTGCCGGGCCCGGCCTTGGCGCGGGCAACCGTGGTGCCTACCGCCACCAGCCCGCCGCCGGCGCGGCCGGACGCATCGAATTTGGCCCCAGTTGCCAACGTCATCGTGTGGCCAGGGGCATTTACCTCGATCTGACCGCCCATGGTCCCGGCAGCCTCGCCACGCGTGGCCACCGTGCCTTGCACCACCACATCGCCGCCAGTGCCGCCAATCGCAATCCGGCCGACCCTGCTGCCCACAGTTGCCGCCGACACGGTGCCGCCCGAATCGACCAGCGTCTGCACCAGGCCGTCCACCGCCGACGCCGTCAGCACCACTGTGCCGCCATCCGCAAGGATCGTGCCGCTATTGGTCACCAGGACGGTTACCGGCTTGCCGTCCGGCCCGACCGGCACGGTCGTGACCTGCTTCGTGACATCGATCGACAGCAGACCGTCGCCATAGAGATCGACCGTATGCGCGGCGGCCCCGGCCAGCACCACCCGCCCGAGTTGCGCGCGGATCACCCCCGAATTGGCCACCTGCGGCGCCACCAGCGCAGCCAGCCCGGTCTGCGCCACCGTGATCGTGCCCTGGTTTACCACCGACGCACCCGCCCGCGCCGGCTGGTCGAACACCAACCGCCCCGCCTTGGCATTCGCCTCGGTGATGCCAGGAGCGGACACGATCAGGCTCTGCACGTCGACCTGCGCGCCCTGCGTGAACGTGACCCCCGACTGGTTGGTCAGCACCACCTGGCCGTTCGAACTCACCCGCCCGGCAATCACCGACGGGTCGGGCCCGACCACCCGGTTGATCGTCATCGAGTTGCTGTTCGGCACGGCGAACTTGACCGTCGCCTGGCTGCCGACACTGAAGCTCTGCCAGTTCACCGCGGCCTGATTGGTGCCCTGCGTCACCTGCATCGTGGCACCGTTGGTCGCGATGCCGGCCTGGCCGGCGATCACCTGTCCGCCGGTCGGAAGCTGCGTCGGCGCCGGCAACACCTGCGCCCGCGCGCCGGTCAACATCGCCGGCAGGCCCATCGCCGCCAGCGCCACCGCCTGCAACGCGGTGCTGCGCAGCAGCGGCGCGCGACAGGTGTCCAGGCCGTGGTGCCGCAGGCTTCCCTGCTTCTGGCTGCCATCGCGCACGCTGTGCCGACCTGTCTCAACCATATCCGACTTCTCCTCGCGGCCCCGCCAGGCGCTAGCCATGCGACGCCAGACCTCGCAACGCCCGCTGCCGGGACCCTATGCCAGGCACCCCAGCGCGGCCTCCGTGACCCACCCCAAACCCGACAAACGGACGGGAAGTGTGGGAAACCCTGCCTAGAACCGCGTCAGCACCCGCCAAAACACCGCCTGCGCCCGCAACGGCTGCACGTTCGCCGCCGTGCCCAGCGGTCGCCGCGTCATGCGCGTCACACCCTCGATATCCACCTCGGTCGAGCGCGTCACCGACAGCCGCACCCCGCCGCCAGCCGAATACACGCGGTGGTTGGCGTCCTGCCGCTGACTCTCCCAGGTTTCGCCCCAGTCGTAGAAGCCGTAGAATTGTGCGCCGATCTCGATCGGCCGGCTGAACGCCTCGGTCACGAAGCCGGTGTTGAACTGCAACTCCACCGCCGAGGACAGCGCCGTGTCGCCGGTGACCTGGCCCGAGTAGTAGCCACGGTTCCAGCGCGCGCCACCCAGGAAGAACTTCTCCGCCGCCGGCAGCACGTCATTGCTGAACTGCCCCGCCAGCGTCACCTGCACCCCGATCGACGAGTTCGTCCCCAGGGTCACCAGCGTCTGCGTGCGGCTCAGCTCGAAGCTGAGCTTGGTGAAATCGACCTTCTCGCCCAGCCGCCCGGCCAGCGGGTCGCTGGACGGCGATGCCCCCAGGATCGACAACCCCTTCGACACCCGGAAGCTGGCCGAATTCACCGCCGAGCGGTCGCCGCCCAGCCACAAATCCTGCAGCGCGTAATCCGCCCCCAGGCGGATCACCCGCAGGTTGTCGCGGCTGTTCAGCACCTGCGGGTCGCCGGTATGGATGTTGGACTCCAGCACGTCGAAATACGTGCCGACGCTCAGTGTCTGCCGACGCGCCCGGATCACCGGATAGCTGAGGCTCACCCCCGCGGTCGTGGTGACACCGTGATATCCGGTTGACCGCAACGAACCGGACGGGTCGGCGGTGCCCGAGCCGGCATAGACCCGCAGCTTCAGCCCGGTCCCGCCGAGGAACACCTCGTTCGCCACCTGCCCGAAGGTCTGCGTGTTGGGAAAGGCGTGGTACAGCGAGATCTCGGTCTTTTCGCCGAACTGGCTGAAGCTGTTCAGGCTCACCATCGCCAGCGCCTGCTCCGGCCCCGTATAGGGCGAGGCGCGGTTATCGGCCGTGAACAAGCCCGAATAGGCCTTGCGCTGCACCTGCGCCACCAGTTGCAACGCCCCCGGCTCGTCGGTCGACGGGCGCAGCACGGCGCGCAGCGACACCCCGGGCACGTCCTGCGCCAACAGCAGCCAACGCTCCAGGCTCGCGGTGTCGATCGGGCGCACGTCCTTCAGGTGGTTCAGGAACCGCAGCACCTGCACGCCGGCGGGGCCGATATCCCCATCCAACTTCACATCGGCGATCCGCCCCTCGATCACCACAAACCGCAACGCGCCGGCCGGGTCGACGGTGGCCGACACCGTCGTCAGCAGATACCCGTCCGTCCGGTAGCGATCCAGGATCGCCTGCCGCGCCGTTTCGATCTGTCCGATCTTTACGCGGCCGACCAGACCCTGCGTCAGCGCCGCCAGCCGTGCCGCCGGATAGGCGGTCGAACCGTCCACCGCCACCGAGCGCACCACGACTTCCGCATTCGCGTTCGCGCCGTTGATCGGCCCAGGGCGCGGCACCGACGGCCCGGGAGCCACCGCGGGCGGCGTCACCGGGGTGATCTGCGGCAGCGGCGACCCCTGCGGCACCAGCGCCGGCCCTGGCACCGCCTGGCTATGCGCGGGGGCGCCCGCCATGGCCGACAGGCCGGTCACCAGCCCCACCACCGCCAGCCGCCGCCAGCCCGCACCATCGCACACCGAGGAGAACGCCACGCCCGCGCCGGACCGGCGCTTCACCTGGCTGCCGTGATACTGGGTCAGCAGGGTCGTCTCCTCTGGAAAAGTTAATTCGCAGCACATTATTCCAGATCAAGAGCGGGGCCGCAAAGGTAACATCAATATGATTTGCGTAATTTTTTCAGCCAAACCGGCTCCGCCATCACGCAACAAATTGATATTCATACCATGGCAACCACATCCTATCGCCTCCGCCCGACCCGCCCGCCCTCACCTCACTTCGGCGCTTTCGCCGGATCCTTGACATCGGGGAATGTCTCGAATTCGACGTTGTACAACTCGCCGTCCACCCGCTCGACCTTGCGCATGTAGATATTGTGGATCACGTCGCGGGTCTGCGGATCGATGCGCATCGGGCCGCGCGGGCTCTCCCAGGCCATGCCCTTCATCGCCTCCACCAGCGCCGCGCCATCGCTGTTGCCCTTGGTCTTTTCCAGCGCCTGGTAGATCGCGGCCATGCCGTCATAGCCGAACACCGCGATGAAGTTCGGCCGCATGCCGCCATTCGCCGCCTTGAAGGCGGTCACGAACGCCTTGTTCACCGCCGAGGGGTGCGCCGCCGAATAGGGGCCGGCGCTCACCACGCCCAGCATGGCGTCGCCCATGCCGTTCAGCGTGTCGTCGTCGGTCACGTCGCCGGTCGCGATGAAGCGGATGCCCGACTTGTCCAGCCCGCGCTCGACGAACTGCTTGGCGAAGATGTTGCCCACCCCGGCCGGCACGAACACGAACATGGCGTCCGGGTTGGAGTCCTTCACCCGCTGCAGGAAGGGCGCGAAATCCGGGTTGGCCAGCGGCACCCGCAGCGCCGCCAGCACCTGCCCGCCGCCGGCCTTGAAGCGGTCGTTGAACCATTTTTCCGCGTCGTAACCCGGCCCGTAATCCGACACCACCGACACCACTTTGCGGATGCCGTTCTTCAGCGCCCAGTCCGCCGCGATCACCGCCGGTTGCGGCAGCACCTGCGCCACCCGCACGATGAACGGGGACTTCTCGGTGATGACGGAGGTGGCTGCGACCATCACCACCTCGGGCACCTTGGCCTGGGTGGCGATCGGCGCCACCGCCATGGCCAGCGGCGTCAGCCCGAAGCCTGCCAGCACCTGCACATGGTCGCGCACCACCAGTTCCTGCGCCAGCCGGCGGCTGGTATCGGCCACGCCGGCGTCATCGCGCAGCACCACGCTCACCTTGCGGCCGGCCACCACGTCGCCGTGCTGGGCCATGTAGAGCTTCACTGCGGCCTCGATCTGCCGGCCGGTGCCCTGGAACGGCCCGGTCATCGGCAGGATCAGGCCAATCCTGAACGGCTCCTGCGCCCGCACGGGCGCCGCCAGACAGGCCAGCAGCCCGGCTGCGACCAGCACTCGGCGAAATGGCATCATGGCTGCCTCCCTGGTTCGTTCTGTCTTGTTTCGCTTCATCGCACCGCCGGGCCGGCGGATCAATGGACAGCCTGCGTACCGACTGGGGGGGCAAGGAGGTGCGTTGCATCCCGCCCGCCGCTGCGATACGCCGGTTGCGCTGTCCGCATGACCGCCGCCGGCCACCGACGCGCGGCCCCGCAGCCAACGTCCCGGAGGACCCAAGATGAAGCTGGTGCATTTCAACGACTACAGGCTGGGCGTGCTGAAGGGCGACGCCGTCGTGGATGTCACCCACGTGGTGCAGGACATCCCGCATACCGGCCCGCACGACCGCATCAGCGGGCTGATCGCCCGGTTCGACGCCTATCGCGCGCGGCTGGAGGCGGCCAGCGAGGGGCCGCGCCTGAACATCGCCGAGGTCCGCCTGCGCGCGCCGCTGCCCAAGCCGGGCAACATCGTCTGCATGGCCGTGAACTACATGGAGGACGGCACCCGCAGCGAACCGGCGCCGATCAACGCCTTCCACAAGGCCGCGACCGCCATCATCGGCCCGGGCGACGTGATGGAGCTGCCCGATGTCGGCGCCTCCGTCTTCGAGGGCGAGGCCGAGATGGCGCTGGTGATCGGCAAGCGCGCCTGCCGCGTGCAGGCGGCCGACGCGATGCAGCACGTGTTCGGCTACATGAACTTCATCGACGGCTCGGCGCGCGGCATGGTACCGGCCGCACAGTCCTTCTTCCAGATGAAGTCGCGCGACACCTTCGCGCCGATCGGCCCCTGGCTGGTCACCGCCGACGAGATCGCCGACCCGCTGAACCTGCCGATCCGGCTCTGGGTCAACGGCGTGCTGAAACAAAGCTTCAACACCAACGACATGGCGCACAAGATCGCGCGCTGCATCGAGTGGGTCAGCCACATCCACACGCTGGAGCCGGGCGACATCCTGGCCACCGGCACCAACCATCGAGGCCTCGGTGCCTTCCAGGACGGCGATCAGGTCGAACTGGAAACCGAGGGCCTGGGCCGGCTGAAGATCAGCGTGCGCGACGCGCTGAAGCGCCGCTGGGAGGGCGAGACCCGGCTGCAGCGCACCGAGGCCGGCAAGTCGCCCGACACGGCGCCGCAAGTCAGCGGCAAATACGCCTCCGCCTGACCAGAACCGCCGGACCAGCACCTCCGGGCAACCCGGGCGGCCGCCGGCCGTCCGGACGCTTGCAAACCGCGGCAATCCAATTAGCCTCCGCGTCGGAGTCGCCCGGCAATGGGAACTCCCGCAAAACAAACCTATGGAGGCTGGTGGTGGGACTTACTCGTCGTCTGACGGTCGCGGCCGTCATGGCCCTGGCGGCCACGCTTGCGGCACCGCTGGCGCAGGCCAAGGAGTGGAAGAAGGTCGTGATCGCGACCGAGGGCGCCTACATGCCGTATAACGGCCACGCGCCCGACGGCAAGCTGATCGGCTTCGAGATCGACCTGGCCAAGGACCTGTGCGCCCGCATGAAGGTCACCTGCGAGGTGATCGCCCAGGACTGGAACGGCATCATCCCCGGCCTCACCGCCGGCAAATACGACGCCATCATGGCCGGCATGAGCATCACCGCCAAGCGCAAGGAGGTGATCGACTTCTCCCGCGCCTACGTGAACTCGCCCAGCACCTTCGCCGTGCCCAAGAGCGGGGCGCTGGCCGCCCTGCCCGACACCGGCGTGCGCATCTCGCTGGACGACAAGGCGGCGATCGACGCAGAGGTGGCCAAGCTGAAGCCGCTGCTGCAAGGCAAGGTCATCGGCGCCCAGGTCTCCACCATCCAGGCCGACATGCTGAACACCTACTTCAAGGGCGTGGCGACCATCCGCACCTACCCGACCACCGAGGAGCACGACCTCGACCTGCAGGCCGGCCGGCTGGACGCGGCGCTGGCCGCCACCTCCTACTTCGTCTCGACGCTGGCCAAGCCGGGCGGCAGCGACCTCAAGCTCGCCGGGCCGCTGTTCAGCGGCGGGCTGCTGGGCGCCGGGGTGGGCGTGGGCCTGCGCAAGAGCGATCCGGAGCTGAAGGCCATGTTCGACACCGCGATCAACGCCGCCATCGCCGACGGGACGATGAAGAAGCTGTCGCTACAATGGTTCAAGACCGACATCAGCGCGCCGAAGTAACCGGCATCTGACGGCGCGCGGGCATGGCTGCCTACTTCACCCTGATCGGCTTTGGCCCTAACGGCTGGGGTTGGCAGCTCGCCCAGGCGACCTTCATGACGCTGGCGGTCTCCGCCAGTGCCTTCGCCACCGGCTTGGTCTTCGGCACGCTCGGTGCCTGGGCCAAGCTGTCCGGCTCGTCCCTCGCGGCCGCCGCGGCCAGTGTGTACACCACCGTGCTGCGCGGCATTCCCGACCTGCTGGTGGTGTATTTGTTCTACTTCGGCGGCAGCCAGGTGATGACCTCGATCGGCCACCTGCTCGGCCACGGCGGCTTCCTGGGGCTGAACGGCTTCATGGTCGGCACCCTGGCGGTGGGCATCGTCTCCGGCGCCTACCAGACCGAGGTGATCCGCGGCGGCTACGACGCGGTGCCGCGCGGCGAGATCGAGGCGGCGCGCGCCGTGGGCATGGGGCGCCTGCTGATGCTGCGGCGCATCATCGCCCCCCGCACGCTGCGCTTCGCGCTGCCCGGCATCGGCAATGTGTGGCAGCAGGTGCTGAAGGAATCCGCCCTGATCTCGGTCACCGGGCTGGTCGAGATCATGCGCCAGATCCATATCGGCGCCGGCTCCACCCGCCTGCCGTTTGACTTCTACGTCACCGGCTTCGCCCTCTACCTGATGCTGACCACGCTGACCGGACAGGTGTTCCGTCTGGCCGAAGGCCGCACCCTGCGCGGCGAGCGGCTGGCCTAGGCGATGGAGCTGTCATTCCTCGCCGACACCATGGCCAAGCTGCTGCAGGGCCTGCCGCTGACGCTGAACCTCTCCTTCGTCTCGATCCTGTCGGGCGGCATCCTGGCCGTGCTGCTGGCGCTGCTGCGCGCCGGCTCGGCGCCCGGCGCCTGGTTCGTGCGCGCCTACGTCTTCGTGCTGCGCGGCACGCCGCTGCTGCTGCAACTGTTCCTGATCTATTACGGGCTGGGCCAGTTCGCCGCGGTGCGCAACGGCGTGCTGTGGCCCTTCCTGCGCGAGCCCTATTGGTGCGCCATCCTGGCCCTGGCCCTGAACACCGCCGCCTACGGCTCGGAGATCATCCGCGGCGGCCTCCAGGCGGTGCCCGTGGGCGCGATCGAGGCGGCCCGCGTGGCCGGCATGTCCGGCCCACTGCTGTATCGCCGCATCATCCTGCCGCTGGCGCTGCGCCAGGCGCTGCCGGCCTACGGCAACGAGATCGTGCTGATGGTCAAGTCCACCTCGCTGGCCAGCATCGTGACCCTGATGGAGGTGAGCGGCATCTCCTACGCCATCGTCTCCGAAACCTACCGCGCCTTCGAGGTGTTCCTGTGCGCCGGCGCCATCTACCTTGCGATCAACTTCCTGCTGACCCGCGCGGTCGCCTGGCTGGAAATCTGGCTCAACCCGCATCTGCGCCCGGCCACCACGTGACCACGCCCCTGAAAGAGCCCTCCCGATGAGCAGCGCCGTGCGCGTAACCGATCTGCGCAAGAGCTTCGGCACCCTGCAGGTGCTGCGCGGCGTGTCGCTGGACGCGCGGATGGGCGAGGTGATCTCCATCATCGGCGCCAGCGGCTCCGGCAAGAGCACCCTGCTGCGCTGCATCCCGCTGCTGGAGGTGCCCGACAGCGGCGAGATCGCCATCGGCGACGAAACCCTGCGCATGCGCCCGCGCCGTGGCGGCGGCCAGGAGCCGGCCGACCGCCACCAGGTCAACCGCATGCGCAGCGAACTCGGCTTCGTGTTCCAGAGCTTCAACCTGTGGGCCCACATGACCGTGCTGCAGAACGTCATCGAGGCGCCGGTGCACGTCCAGAAGCGCCCGCGCGCCGAGGCGACCGCCGAGGCGGAGGCCCTGCTCGAACGGGTCGGCCTGGCCGACAAGCGCCACTCCTACCCCGCCCACCTCTCGGGCGGCCAGCAGCAGCGCGCCGCCATCGCCCGCGCCCTGGCGATGCGCCCGCAGGCGCTGCTGTTCGACGAGCCGACCTCCGCCCTCGACCCCGAGCTGGTCGGCGAGGTGCTGCGCGTCATCCGCAGCCTCGCCGAGGAGGGGCGCACCATGCTCATCGTCACCCACGAGATGGGCTTCGCCGCCGATGTCTCGACGCGGGCGATCTTCCTGCATGGCGGCCTGATCGAGGAGCAGGGACCGCCGGCCCAGGTCTTCCGCGACCCGCAGACCGACCGCTGCCGCCAGTTCGTCACCCGCCATCTCAACCGCGGGCAATAGCCACCAGTCCAGCGCGGGCGCGCCGGTCGCGGCGGCCCGCCACCACCCCAGGCGTGAAGGCGCACCGGCATGAACATCACCATCCTCGGCGGCGGCGGCTTCCTCGGCCAGAAGGTCGCCGCCCGGCTCGCCGCCGAAGGCACCCTCGGCGGGCAGGCCGTCACCAGCCTCACCCTGTTCGACATTGCCGCCCCCGCCACCCCGAAGGCTGCCTTCCCCGTGCACGCCCTGGCCGGCGACATCACCACCCTGCCCGACGCCGCCATCCCGGCCGGCACGGACGTGGTGTTCCACCTCGCCGCCGTGGTCAGCGCGGCGGCGGAGGCCGACTACGAGCTCGGCCGCCGGGTCAACGTCCGCGGCACCGACGCGGTGATCGACGCCTGCCGCCGCCTCGCTCACCCCCCGCGGCTGGTGTTCACCAGTTCCATCGCCAGCTTCTCCGGCGGCCAGGACGCGGTGCTGGGCGACGACGCGCGGCAGGTGCCGGCCAATTCCTACGGCGCGCAGAAGGCCGCCGCCGAGCTGTTCCTCAACGACGCCGCCCGCCGCGGCTTCCTCGATGCGGTCTGCCTGCGCCTGCCCACGGTGGTGGTGCGGCCCGGCCGGCCGAACAAGGCCGCCAGCAGCTTTTTCTCGGCGATCCTGCGCGAGCCGCTGCTGGGGCTGGAAACCGACCTGCCGGTGCCCGACGGCTTCAAGGTCTGGATCGGCAGCCCGCGCAGCGCCGTCGGCTGGCTGCTGCACGCCGCCGCCATGGACACCGCCCCCCTCGGGCTGGACCGCAGCCTCAGCCTGCCGGGCCTGTGCGTCACCGTCGGCGAGATGCTGGCCGCCCTGGAGCAGGTGCGCCCCGGCGCGTCCTCCCTGGTCCGGCGCGCGGCCGACCCGGTGATCGCCGGCATCGTCGGCGGCTGGCCCGCGGCGTTCACCGCCCAGCGCGCCCGCGCCCTCGGCTTCGCCCCGCATGAGAGCCTGGTCGATGTCGTGCGCGCCTTCGTCGCCGACGACCTGGACGCAACGCGGCGTGATCGCGGCATCGTGTAGGCGCAAAGGCCGGCGTTGCCCGGCCGTCTGCGTTGCCGAAATTGCACAACGAAGGTGCGGCTTTTCGTATTTAAGACACAGTCTGGCGTTATCGACGCGTGACGGGCGTTTCCCGCTTTTGACATGCGGAACCTCGTGAGCGGGCGAAGGCGTGGCGCGCCTGTCGAACATGTGGCCGTTTCGCGGGCGCATCTCCGGCATTCGTGCGTTTGACGACGGAAGGTCAAGTTCGGAGCGAATGGGGAGTTTCCCTGGCGTCGGCTTCCTGGGCAGAATGAACGTCGGGCGAGTTTTATCGCCGCGGCGCAAGAAAGTTGCGTCCACCATCAACCGCGACACCGTCGCCCCGAAGCTGCGCCATCGCCGCGACCTCGGGGAATGGGTGCTGCACGCCCCGCAAACCCTGCGCGCGCTGGTCCGCGCCTCCGAGATCTGGCTGGTGGTGCTCGCCGCCATCGTGGGCCTGGTCGCCGGGGTGTGCGTCATCCTCATGAACATCGTCACCCAGGCGGCGCACAGCCTGCTGTTCCGGCTCGAACCCGGGCAGCACCTCTCCGGCCAGGTGAGCGTGAACACCCTCAGCGCCGTGCTGGTGCCGTCGCTGGGCGGCCTGGCGGTGGGGCTGTTCGGCCTGGCCGTGGTGCGCTGGTGGCCGCGCCGCGCGGTCGACCCGATCGAGGCGAACGCGCTGTATGGCGGGCGCATGTCGCTGAACGACAGTCTGATCGTGGTGGCGCAGACCATGCTCTCCAACGGCGTCGGCGCCTCGGTGGGGCTGGAGGCCGGCTATACCCAGATCGGCTCGGCCATGGCCTCGCGCCTCGGCCGGGTATTCCGGGTGCGGCGCAACGATCTGCGGCTGCTGGTCGGCTGCGGCGCCGCCGGCGCCATCGCCGCCGCGTTCAACGCGCCGCTCACCGGCGCGTTCTATGCCTTCGAACTGGTCATCGGCACCTATTCGCTGGCCACGCTGGCGCCGGTGGTGGTCTCGGCGATCTGCGCGGTCTCGATCGTGCGCTGGCTCAACCCCAGCCCCTTCAGCTTCGACATCCAGGTGCCGACCGCGATCGACCCGGTGAATTACCTGCCCATCCTGGCGATGGGGATCATCTGCGCCCTGGGTGGTATTGCCATCATGCGCGGCGTGACGCTGACCGAGGAGGCGTTCCGCCGCAGCCGCGTGCCGGCCTGGGCGCGCCCGGCCATCGGCGGGCTGGCGGTCGGGCTGCTGGCGCTGGTCACGCCGCAGGTGCTGTCGTCCGGCCACTCCGCCCTGCATGTCAGCTTCGACGCGCCATACTCGCTGAACGAGGTGTTGCTGCTGATCGTCCTGAAGGCGGCGGCCTCGGCGATCTCGCTGGGCTCCGGCTTCCGCGGCGGCCTGTTCTTCGCCTCGCTGTTCCTCGGCGCGATGATGGGCAAGGCGTTCGCCGCCGCCCTGGCCATGGTGATGACCGTGCAGGCCATCCCGCCGGTGGTCACCGCCCTGGTGGGCATGAGCGCATTGGCCGTGGCCATCGTCGGCGGGCCGCTCACCATGGCGTTCCTGGCGCTGGAAACCACCGGCAGCCTGCCAATGACCATCGCGGTGGTGGCCGCCGCGGTCGTCTCGGCGCTGACCGTGCGGCGCACCTTCGGCTACTCCTTCGCCACCTGGCGCTTCCACCTGCGCGGCGAGGTGATCCGCAGCGCCGTCGATATCGGCTGGATGCGCAACCTCACCGTCGGGCGGATGATGCGCCGCGAGGTGCGCACCGTGCGCTCCGACACCCCGCTCTCGGCCTTCCGGCGGGACTTCCCACTCGGCGCCGCCAACCGCGTGGTGGTGGTCGACGACGCCACCCGCTACCTCGGCATCGTGCAGGTCGCCGAAGCGCATGCCGAGGATGAGCGCGCCACCAAGGTCTCCGACCTGCTGCACTATGCCGACGATATCCTGCTGCCGCAGATGACCATCAAGGACGCGGTCGCGGCCTTCGAGCAGGCCGAGGCGGACGCCCTGGCCGTGGTGGACGGCGCCGAGAGCCGCCGGGTCATCGGCCTGCTGACCGAACAGCACGCCCTGCGCCGCTACAGCGAGGAGTTGGACCGCCGGCGGCGCGAATTGTCGGGCGAATAGCAGCAACTCGCGCAAGCGTGATGAAGCTGCCAGGATATCGCCATGTTCCCACCGTCAGATCCTCGGGTAAAGCAGCCGCGCCGCCAGTGCCGGCGCGGCAGAGCGCATGCGGGACATGAACGGGGCCATTCTGGTCTTGCACATGTTCCGTTTTGACATGAAAGGGACCATTACATGATGAAGGCAACGCTGCGGGTATTGGTGCTGGTGCTGGCCGCCGGCTCGCTCGGCGCCTGCTCCGGGCTGACCAGCCGGGAGCAGCGCGTGCTGTCGGGCGGCGCGATCGGCGCGGCGGGCGGCGCCGCCATCACCGCGATCGCCGGCGGCCCGATCCTGCTCGGCACCGCGATCGGCGCCGGCGCCGGCGCCGTGGCCGGCGCGGTCATCCCGAACGGGCTCCACTGATCGTCACCCGCCACTGGCCATAGAGCAACATCCGATCAAACGGAATCGTTTGATCGGATAAAGTTGCTCGCCAAAACAATGAGCTAGAGAATTTTTCGCGCGCCTATCAGCGCGGAAAATTCTCTAGAGGCTATTATGAACTTTGATGAAAAAAATAAGGAAAGAATCTTCTTTTTCTGAAGAAAAAGAAGCAAAAAGACTTCATCAGCGCTGCGCGGCTTCGAACGCGAGCGCTCTGGTGCCACAGGGGCGAAGCCAGGATAAACGTTTTTTGGTTCTTCCTTCAAAAGAGGAACGCTTACTGCTTCCTTCTTTTCCGGTCTGCTTCACGCAAGTTCATAACACCCTCTAGCGAGGCAAGGACTCGCCCCCCGGCACAGACCAGGCCGGGGGCTCCCCGCTACAGATACGGCATCAGCAGCCGCGCGGCCGCGTCACGCAGCGCCACCGGCAGCCGCCGCCGCTCCATCTCCCGCAGCGTCAGCCGGCGCGCATGGGCGATGTCCAGGTGTCCGTCCAGGGTCGCCGCCAGCTCCCGGTCATAGACCTCCAGGTCCAATTCGAAGTTCAGCCGCAGGCTGCGCATGTCCCAGTTGGCGCTGCCGATCAGCGACCAGGCGCCATCGACGATCATCAGCTTGGAATGGTCGAACGGCGGCCCGCCCAGCCACACCCGGCACCCCGCCTCCAGCACCGGCCGCAGGCTGGCGCGCGCGCTCCAGTCCAGCAAAAAATGGTCGCTGCGCCCCGGCAGCACGATATCTACCGCGACCCCGCGCAGCGCCGCCAGCGCCAGCGCCGAGACCAGCAACTCGTCGGGCACGAAATACGGCGTCGCCAGCCGCACGCTGGCCCGCGCCGTCGCCAGCGCCGAGAGCATCACCGTGCGGATGCGCTCCAGTTCGGCATCCGGGCCGGAGGTCACCACCCGCGCCGTCGCCTCGCCCGCGACCAGCCGCCTAGGAAACCAGACGGGGCCGGCAAGCGCCTCGCCGGTTGTGAAGGCCCAGTCCTCGGCGAAATCCGCCATCATCTGCCCCACCACCGGGCCGCGCACGGCGAAATGGGTGTCGCGCACCGCGTCCGACGCCGCCTCGTCGCGCAGGTTCTCCACGCCGATATTCAACCCGCCGGTGAACCCCAGCGTGCCGTCCACCAGCAGCAGCTTCTTGTGCGAGCGCAGGTTCAGCAGCGGCATCCGCCATGGCAGCCAGGTGTGCAGGAAGCGCGCCACCGGCACCCCGTGGCGGCGCAGCCGGCGATAGGCCGGCGCGCGCAGCCAGCCGCCGCCCATGCCGTCCACCAGCACCCGCACCGCCACCCCGCGCCGATGCGCCGCGGCAAGGGCGTGAACGAAGGTCCGCCCCACCGCGTCGCCCCGGAAGATATAGGAGGAGAGTGCGATGCTGGTCTGCGCGGTGCCGATCGCCGCCAGCATCCGCGGATAGGCGACGGCGGCGTGCGCCAGCATCTCCACCTCATTGCCGGGCAGCACCGGCCGGCCGGTGATGCGCCCGCCGGCGGCGCAGAGCGGCTCCAGATGCCCCAGCGCCGAAGGCTCGGCCGCCGCGCCCGGCCGTCCGCCGCGCCGCCGGCCCAGCCGCCGGGCGCGCCGCACAACGCGGTTGATGCCGAACATCAGGTAGATCGCCGCCCCGGCGAACGGCGACAGCCAGGCCAGCCCGATCCAGGCGAAGGCGGAGGCCACGTCGCGCTTGGTCAGCAGCGCATGCACCGTCACCGCCCCGGCCAGGCCTATCTGCACCAGGGCGGCGAAGATCAGCCAGGCATCATGCTCGAACCATCTGGGGGAGGCGGTCAATCGGCGGCGAGGTCCTTCATGCGCAGCGAGACATCGAATTCATCGGCGACCCGGCCATCCTCCTCCAGCATCGCCGAGGCGTCCACATCGGCGAACTGCATCGCCCCCATGCCGGCGAACGCCTTCTGCACCGTGGGGCCCCACAGGCCGATATCCTTCACGGTCGGCACGATCCGGCTGAAGATGCGGCTGCGGAAGCTTTTCATGTACTCGGACTGGTCCACCAGCTCCACGCATTGTTGCTCCGGCAGGCCGAGGCGCTCCCACACCTCGCGCTGGTTGAAGCGGTCGCGCATGTGCCAGCACGCTTCCACCACGAATTCCTCGCGCTCGCGCCGCTCGGCGTCGGAAAGCTGCGGGTAATAGTCGCGCAGCGCCAGCCGGCCAAAGGCGACGTGGCGGGCCTCGTCCTGCATCACATAGGCGTTCACCGCGGCGGCCAGCTTGTTTTTGGACTGGTCGCGGATGCGCTGGAACGCCGCCAGGGCCAGCCCCTCGATCAGCACCTGCATGGCCAGGTAGGTCATGTCCCAGCGGCTGTCGGTCAGCCCGTTCTCCAGCAGCGCCGCCAGCCCCCTGGTGATCGGGTAGGCCAGCTCGAACTTCTCGCGCAGCAGGCGGGAATAGGCCTCCACATGGCGCGCCTCGTCCATCACCTGGGTGGCGGCATAGAACTTGGCGTCCAGGTTCGGCACCGTCTGAACGATGCGGGCGGTGGCCATCAGCGCGCCCTGCTCGCCATGCATGAACTGCGAGATCGAACTGGCCTGCAGGTGGTGGCGCACCCGCACGCGCTCCTTCTCGGTCATCTTGTTCCAGATGTCGGAGCCATAGATGGCGATCGAACGGTCATCCAGCAGCATCGGGTTCTCGGGATCGAGGTCGATCGACCAGTCGATCCGCTCGGCGGCGTCCCATTGCTGCTTCTTGCCCTTGTCGTACAGGTTCAGCAGCCCCGCGCGCTGATCGTCGTATTCCCAGGTGAACACGGTTTCGGTCTCGCCGTTCAGCTTCCACTGGGTCTGTTCGACCGGCAGGGTGTAGCGATACATGGTGGACATTGCGGCTCCCCAGGAACGCATGTTCCGCTGGCCGGCGTGCCTCGGCTCATCGGTGGATCGGACGCCCGGCGGCGGCGGCGTGTCAAGCAACTTCGCCCGCCCCTGCACGCGGCCAGGGCATGTCCAGGGTATGGCCGGGACTTGACCGGGGCGGCCAGGAGCGATTGCCTGTCACGGCGCCATACGAAACCAGGGAAACCCCAAGCATGCCCCGCCCCGCCGCCAAGGCCACCGATACCGACGCGCTGTTCGCTGAACTGCGCAAGATCGACACCCCCACCATCACCAACGTGGTGGCGACCTACCCCAAGAACCCGCTCTGCCTCGGGCTGTACAACCCGTGGACCGAGAACTGGTACACCGACACGTCGATCCGCTGCATCTACCCGGAGATGGGTGCGGTGATCGGCCACGCCGTCACCTGCGTCTACGGCCTGCCCGACCCGAATTTCAGCGGCCGGCTGAGCTTCATGGACGTGATCGACGCACTGGACGCGATGAAGAAGCCGACCATCCTGGTCATCCAGCAGAAATGGCCCGACGGCATCATGGCCAAGGCCGGGCTGGCCGGCGAGATCATGACCACCTCCATGCAGGCGGTCGGCTGCATCGGCCTGCTCTCCAACGGCCCCTCGCGCGATGTCGATGCGATCCGCCGGCTGAACTTCCAGATGCTGCTGGGCGGCGTCACCGCCGGGCATGGCGAGATGGCGGTGCAGGCGGTCAACGTGCCGGTCTCGGTCGGCGGCATGGACGTGGCGCCGGGCGACCTGATCCACATGGACGAGAACGGCGCGGTGAAGTTCCCGGCCGACAAGGCCCCGGCGGTGCTGGCCAACGCCCGCGCCATGCTGGATGCCGAGGCGCACCATTTGGCCGCCCTGCGCAAGGCCAAAACCGCCGCCGAGGTGCGGGCCGCCTCCAGCGGCGGCGCCTACACGCCCAAAAAGCCCTGAGCAAACCCCCGGCTGTCCCCGCGGGCAGCCGGCCCCGCCCACAGGAGAGGAGCGCCGCCATGAGCGAAACCGCCGACCTCAACCCCATCCTGGCCCGGCGCACGCCCGACCAGATCCTGGGGCCGTTCTTCCCGGTGACCCAGGCGCCGGACACCAGCGGCGACCTCACCCGGGGCGGGCGGGCGCAGGGCACCATCCTGTACCTGTCCGGCCGGGTCACCAACCTGGCCGGCGAGGCGGTGGCCGGCGCGCGGATGGAGATCTGGCAGGCCAACGCGCACGGCAAATATCTGCACCCGAATGACGACAATTCCGCCCCGATCGACCCGAATTTCGCCGGTTTCGCCCTGATTTTCACGGGGTCAGACGGCTCCTACGCGATCAAGACCGTCCGCCCGAAGGCCTACCCCACCAGCCCCACCACGGTGCGCCCCGCGCATATCCATTTCCGCGTGACCGGCGCCTTCGAGCAGTTCGTGACGCAGATGTATTTCCAGGGCGACCCCTGGAACGACCAGGACCCCTTCCTGCAAAGCGCCCGCCGCAAGGAGGCGCTGATCGTCGACCCGCATCCCGCCCCTCCCCCGGCCGAGCCGGGCGCGGAGGCGGCCAGCTTCGACATCGTGCTGGTACGCGGCTAGCCCAGCAGGTGGCAGGTGGCCATGTGGCCGCCGGCCGCCACATGGACGCGCGGCACAAGCTCGGCGCAGTCGGCGCGCGCCGCCGGGCAGCGCGGATGGAACGGGCAGCCGGGCGGGATGGCCAGCGGGCTGGGCAGTTCGCCGGCCAGCGCCGCCGCGCCCGCCTGCGGTCGCTGGCCATCGGGCGGCGGCTCCATCGCGGGGGCGGCGCGCAGCAGCGCCTGGGTGTAGGGGTGCAGCGGCTGCCCGAACACCGCCTCGGCGGGGCCGAGTTCCACCACGCGGCCGAGGTACATCACCGCCACCCGGTGGGCGATGTGGCGCACCACGCGCAGGTCGTGCGAGACGAACAGGATCGCCAACCCCAGCCGCTCCTGCAGGTCCAGCAGCAGGTTCAGGATCTGCGCCTGCACCGACACGTCCAGCGCCGAGACGATCTCGTCGGCCACCAGCAATTCCGGCTCCACCGACAGCGCGCGGGCGATGGCGACGCGCTGGCGCTGGCCGCCGGAGAACTGGTGCGGCAGCCGCCCCGCCGCGTCGGCCGGCAGGCGCACCAGCACCAGCAGCTCCGCCACCCGCGCCGCCAGGCCGGACGGCGGCACCAGGCGGTGCACGCGCAGCGCCTCGGCCAGGATCTCGCCCACCGTCATGCGCGGGTTGAGCGAGCCGTACGGGTCCTGGAACACCATCTGGACGCGCCGATTGTAGCGCCGCAGCGCCTGGCCCGAGAGGCCGCGCACATCCTCGCCGTCGAACACGATCTGGCCGGAATCCGGCTCGATCAGCCGCACCAGGGCGCGCGCCAGGGTGGATTTGCCGCAGCCGCTCTCGCCCACCACCGCCAGCGTCTCGCCCCGCGCCACCGCCAGCGTCACGCCGTTCAGCGCCCGCACCATCGGCCGCGCGCCGCCGCGCAGCAGCCAGCGCAGCCCCGGCGGCGCAGTGAAGGCGCGGGCGAGGTCATCGACCGCCAGGAGGGCGGCGCCGCTCATGCCGCCACCGCCGCCATGCCGGCCACCGCTTCCGCCCGCAGGCAGGCGGTGGCGTGGGTGGGGCCGAGCGGGCGCAGCGGCGGCGGCGCCTGGTGGCAGGCGGCCACCGCCAGCGTGCAGCGCGGCGCGAAGCGGCAGCCGGGCGGCATCCGCCCCGGATCGGGCGGCACGCCGGGAATGCCCTGCAGGCGCTGGCGGGCCAGCGCGCGGTGCGGCACCGAGCGCATCAGCCCCAGCGTGTAGGCATGCCCCGGCGTGCGGTAGATGGCTCCGGTCGGCCCGGTCTCCATGATCCGCCCGGCATACAGCACCGCCACCCGGTCGCAGGTGCCGGCGACGATGCCGAGGTCGTGGGTCACCAGGATCACGCTCATCGCCAGCTCGTCGCGCAGCCGCAGCAGCAGGCGCAGGATCTGGTCCTGGATGGTCACATCCAGCGCCGTGGTCGGCTCGTCGGCCAGCAGCAGCTTCGGTTCGCCGGCCAGCGCGATGGCGATCATGGCGCGCTGGCGCATGCCGCCGGAGAATTCGTGCGGAAAGCTGTCCAGCCGCCGTCGCGCGCCCGGAATGCCCACCAGGTCCAGCAGCTCCACCGCCCGCCGCCGGGCCGCCGCGCCATGCAGCGCCAGGTGTTCGCCCAAGCTCTCGGTGATCTGCAGTCCGATCGGCAGCACCGGGTCCAGCGCGGTCATCGGCTCCTGGAAGATCATGCCGATCTCGCGGCCGCGCAGCCGGCGGATTTCGGCCTCCGGCATGGCCAGCAGGTCGCGGCCTTGCCACAGCGCGGCGCCGCTGGTGCGCGCGATGCCGGGGAGCAGCTTGAGGATGGCGCGCAGGGTGAGGCTTTTGCCCGAGCCGGATTCGCCGACGATACCCAGCACCTCGCCGCGGGCCAGCGCGAAGGACACCCCGTCCACCGGGCGGGCCGGCCCGATCTGCACCGCGAGGTCGCGCACCTCCAGCAGGCTGGTCATCGCCGCCGCACCAGGGCGGCCACGCCGTCGCCCAGCAGGCTGAAGCCGATGCCGGCCAGCACGATCGCCATCCCCGGGAAGATCGACATCCACCAGGCCGTGGTCATGAAGTTCTTGCCATCGGCGATCAGCACCCCCCATTCGGCGGTCGGCGGCTGCGCGCCCAGGCCCAGGTAGCCCAGGCTGGAGCCGAGCAGGATGCACAGCGCCATGTCGGTCATCCAGAACACCAGCACCGGCGAGATGGCGTTGGGCAGCAGATGGCGGAACACGATGCGCGGCCAGCCATAGCCCATGACGCGCCCGGCCGCGGCATAGTCGCGCCGCTTCTGCGCCAGGATCTCGCCGCGCATCAGCCGGGCGTAGAAGATCCAGCCCACCGCGCTGACGGCGACATACATGTTGACCAGCCCCGGCCCGAGCACGGCGACGATGGCGATCACCAGCACCAGGAACGGCACGGTCACCACCAGGTCGACCAGCCGGCGGAACAGCAGGTCCGCCACGCCGCCGAAATAGCCGACCAGGCAGCCGGCGACGGTGCCGAACACCGCCGGGAACAGGGTGGAGAAGATGGCGATCTGCATGTCGATGCGGGTCGCCCAGATCACCCGGCTGAGGATGTCGCGGCCGAAATTATCGGTGCCGAACGGGTGCGCCCAGGAGGGCGGGCGCAGCGTGCCGCGGTAGTCGAATTTCAGCGGGCTGTACGGCGCCACCCAGTCCGGCGCCACCGCGCAGACCAGCAGCAGCAGCACGATGGCCGCCCCCAGCAGCGGGCCGGGCCGCAGCCGCGGCAGCCGCCGGGTGCGGCCCGGGGTGGCGGCCCCGGCCAGCGCCGGGGCGGCGGCGGCCACCTCGCTCATGCCGCCTCCTGCCGCGGGTCCAGCAGGCCCTGCACGGTATCGACCAGCAGGAACACCAGCGACACCAGCACCGCCAGCACGATGGTCAGCCCCTGCACCACCGCGTAGTCGCGCGCGAAGATGCTGTCGATCATCAGCCGGCCGACGCCGGGGATGGCGAACACGCTTTCCGTGATCACCGCGCCCCCCACCAGCGAGCCGATCTGCAAGCCGAGCAGCGTGACGGTGGGGACCAGCGCGTTGCGCAGCACATGCCGGCCCAGCACCAGCCGCCGGCGCAGCCCCTTGGCGGTGGCGAACTGCACGAACTCGGCGTGCAGCACCTCGATCAGCGCCTCGCGCAGATTGCGCATCAGCACCATCGCCAGGCTCAGCGCGAGCGTCAGCGCCGGCAGGAACAGGTAGTACAGGTTCTCCACGAAGCCGCCGCCGATGCCGCCCACCGGGAACCAGCCGAGGCCGGCGGCCAGCGTGATCAGCAGGATCAGCCCCAGGTAGAACACCGGCATCGACAGCCCCACCTGCCCCAGCATGCGGATGGCCAGGTCGACCGCGCCGCCCTCGCGCAGCGCCGCCACGAAGGCCAGCGGCACGGCGATCAGCAGCGCCAGCACCGTCGCCATGCCGGTCAGCATCAGGGTGATCGGCAGCCGGTCCAGGATCAGCCGGGTCACCGGCACGTGCATGGTGATGGAATCGCCCAGCCGCAGCGTCGCCACATGCTCCAGGTAGCTCCAGAACTGCGCCGAGACCGAGCGGTCGAACCCCATCTCGTGGCGCAGCCGGGCCAGCGAGGCGTCGGTGGCGCGGTCGCCGAGCAGCTGGATCGCCGGGTCGCCGGGCAGCAGGCGCATCAGGGCGAACATCAGCACCGCGACCAGCGCCACCGTGGGCACGATCTGCAGCAGCCGCAGGCCGATGCGCCCGACGATGCCCATGCCCGCCGCCTCACCCCTCCAGATGGGTGTTGAGGAAGATGTTGTTGCCCAGCGGGATCTGCACGAAATCCCTCACCTTCCTGGCCAGCGCGATCGGGTACGGCACCTCCAGCAGGAACACGATCGGGGCGGCGGCGATGTAGCGCTGCTGGATCTCGGTGTACTGGGCCTCGCGCTTCTTCGGGTCCAGCTCCTTCTGGCTCGCCTCGAACAGCGCCTCGATGGTGGTGTCGCGGAAGCCGGAGCGGTTGGAGTGCACGGTGGGGTAATAGGCGAAATACGAGGTAATCTCGTTGGGGTCCTTGATGTCGTTGGTCCACAGCGAGGTGCGCATCTCGTAGTCGCCGGCCTTGAAGCGGGTCAGGCGGGTGGCGTTCTCAAGCTGCTTGATCTTCACCTGCACGCCCACCTCGCCCCACATCTGCTGCAAGGCGGAAAGCTGGGCGACATCGTCCACGTTGCCGGCCAGCGCCATGCAGCTCACGGTGAAGCCCTTGGCATAGCCGGCATCGGCCAGCAGCTTTTTGGCCTTGGCCACGTCGTACGGATAGGGCTCGCCATGCGCGTAGGCATAGGGCGTGGAGGTGGGCATGTAGGTCTGCTGCGGCGTGCCGAAGCCGTAGCTCAGCACCTGGATCAGCGCCGCCTTGTCGGTGGCGTGGTTCAGCGCCTGGCGCACCCGCACATCGGCCATCGGGTTCTTGCGGCCGTCCTTGAAGGTGGGGCGGTTGTTGAGGTTGAAGTAGATCACCTTGGCCGACGGGTACAGCACCATGTCCAGCTTCGGGTCGGCCTTCAGCTCGGCCACGCGGGAGAACGGCACGAACTCGGTGCCGTCGATCTCGCCGGCGCGCAGCTTGAGGATGCGGGTGGCGTCGTCGGGGATGATCAGGAAGCGGACACGGTCGAGATAGGGCAGTTTCTCGCCGTCCACCCCGTCCTTCCAGTAATGCGGGTTGCGGGTCAGCACCATTTCGGTGTTGTGGGTCCAGGCGCCGAGCACGAACGGGCCGGAGCCGACCGGGTGCTCGGCGAAGGATTTGGACTTCGCCTCCAGATCGGCGCCGGGGGCGGCCATCACCAGCTTTTCCGACATGATGCCGGCGTTGAAGGTGGCCAGCGCCTCCAGGATCGCAGGGTCCGGGTGGGACATCTTCAGCACCACGGTGGCCGGCGGCGCCAGCACCACCTCGCCGATCGCCTCCAGGAGGAACTGGAAGTCGCCGCCGGTCGCCTTGTCGCGGGCACGGTCGAGCGACCATTTGATGTCCGAAAGGGCGAGCGGCGAGCCGTCGGCGAATTTGAGGCCGGGGCGAATCTTGAGCGTGACCTCCTTGCCGTCTTCCGACACGGCGTAGCTCTCGGCCAGGCCCGGCTCCAGCCCCTTGCCGTCGGCGGTGGGCTGGATCAGCGTGTCGTAGAGGTTGAGCGAGATCCAGATATCGGCGTTCTGCGCGGTGTGCACCGGGTCCAGATACAGGCAGTCGGCGGCGCGGGCGAAGGTGAAGGTGCCGCCGCGGGTGACCGACGCCGCCCGGGCACCGCCGGACAGGGTGGTGGCGGCGAAGCTGCCCGCCATCAGCCCCGCCAATCCCTTGAGTGCCTGCCGCCGCTGGATCATGCTCCGCTCCTGCCTGTTGGGTAGGCTTGCCTGTTTGCTGCGATGCAAAACGGGGGCCATATCGGAGGCAGCGCGATTCGGCGGGCTAATGTTTAGGCATGCCTCATGGCAGGAACGGTGGGGCGGTGCCAAAAAGGCAGAGTATGCTGAAAATATCGCCACTCTGACCAATATCTGCGCGCCGCCCCCCGGTTTGGCCGCCGGATCGCGGGCACGGCGCTTGCTTGGCTGAACCGATCACCCGGGAGATGCCGCCATGCCGCGTACCGCCGCCGATCCGCTGCTGCTGACGCCAGGTCCGGTCAGCGTGTCCATGACCACCAAGCAGGTGATGCTGAAGGACCGCGCCTCGGGCGGCGACGAGTTCCATGCCGACATCAACCTGGCGCGCGACTACATGGTGTCGCTGGTGAACGGCCAGGGCGCCTATACCGCGATCCCGCTGCCGGGCAGCGCCACCTATGCCAACGAGGCGGTGATCGCCGGGCTGGTGCCGCCGGGGGGCAAGCTGCTGATCCATACCAACGGGGTATATGGCGACCGGCTGATCGAGATCTGCGCCCATGCCGGCGTGCCGTATGCCGCCATCCGCACCCAGCCCTTCGTGCCGCCCACCGCGGCGCAGTTCGAGGCGGCGATCCTGGCCGACCCGGCCATCACCCATGTCTTCGTGGTGCATTGCGAGACCAGCACCGGCGTGCTGAACCCGGTTGAGGCGATCGCCGAGGTGTGCAAGGCGCACGCCAAGGGGCTGCTGATCGACGCGGTGGCCAGCTTCGGCGCCATGCCGCTGGATGCCCGCAAGCTGGGGTTCCAGGCGGTCACCGTCTCGTCCAACAAATGCATGCAGGGGGTGCCGGGCATCGGCTGGTCGGTGGTGCAGAAGACCGCGCTGGAGAACGCCCGCGGCAATTGCCGGGCGCTGGTGCTGGATCTGTGGGACCAGAACCAGCACATGGACCGCACCAACGCCTTCCGCTTCACCCCGCCCACCCAGGTGCTGGCCGCCTTCGCCCAGGCCTGCCGCGAGCATGCGGCCGAGGGCGGCACCGAGGCGCGGCTGGCGCGCTACCGCGCCAACTGGCGCCGGCTGGTGGACGGCATGCGCCAGATGGGGTTCGCGACGGTGGTGCCGGACGAATACGCCTCGCCGATCGTGGCCACCTTCCACAACCCGGACCACCCGAATTTCAGCTTCCAGAAGCTGTTCGAGGGCATGAAAACGCGCGGATTCATCATTTTTCCGGGCCGTCTGGCGCTGGCCGACACCTTCCGCATCGGCTGCATGGGCGACGTGACGGAGGCGGACATGGCCGAGGCGATGGCCGCGGTGGCCGACACGATGCGGGAGATGGGGATCGGCGGGCTGGGCCACAGCGAGCTCGCCGCCGACTGAGCCGCCGCCGGGACAGCGAGCGGCTTCAGCCCCGGCGATCTTGCATGGATCGCCGGGCGGGCTTCATATGCGCGCCGTCATACGCGCGCAATGAGGACCCTTGATGGACACGATTACCTACTGGAACGACCGCTGGCACGACGGCAGCCCGGCTGTGCTGGGGCCGCGCGACCATGCCTTCTGGCTCGGCTCGATGGTGTTCGACGGCGGGCGGTCGTTCGACCTGTGCGCGCCGGACCTGGACCAGCATGCGGCCCGGGCGGTGCGCTCGGCGCGGGCGCTGGGGCTGGAGCCGCGGCAGACGCCGGAGCAGATCCTGGCGCTGATGCATGAGGGCATCCGCCGCTTCGGGCCCAAGGCCGAGCTGTATGTGCGGCCGATGTTCTGGGCCACCAAGGGCGGGCACGGGCCGATTTCGGTGGACGCGGAGAGCTGCCAGTTCCTGCTGTGCATCTACGTCTCGCCGATGCCGACCGGGCCGGGCCTGGCGCTCGGGCTGTGCCGCAGCATCCGCCGGCCGACGCCGGAAAGCGCGCCGACCGATGCCAAGGCGTCGTGCCTGTATCCGAATTCGGCGCGCGGCGTGGCGGAGATGCTCAAGCGCGGGTTCCAGAACGGCATCGTGCTGGATGCGCTGGGCAATGTGGCAGAGACGTGCAGCTCCAACATCTTCCTGGCCATCGACGGCGTGGTCGCCACCCCGGTGCCGAACGGCAGCTTCCTGGCCGGGATCACCCGCAACCGCACCGTGGCGCTGCTGCGCGAGGCGGGGGTGACGGTGGAGGAGCGGACCATCGCGCCGCATGAACTCGACACCGCCGACGAGCTGTTCACCACCGGCAATGCCGGCAAGGTGCAGCCGGTGATCCGCTACGAGGGGCGCGACCTGCAGCCCGGCCCGCTCGGGCGCAAGGCGCAGGCGCTGTACATGGCGTACGCGCAGAGCCAGCGCCTGGCCTGACCCACGCCTGACCCGGGGATTCCCTGCAACGGGGGCGGCGCGAGCCGCCCCCGTTCGCGTTTGTGCGGGGCGTCGCGATTTTTGTGAATGCGAATGAGTTGCATTTACAGGCGTGGGCTGTAAGGTAGGCGCGACACCGGCCGGGAGGTCCCCATGTTGATCGCCTTTCTCATCATGCTGCGCGAAGGCATTGAGGCGGCGCTGATCGTCGGCATCGTCGCCGGCTATCTGCGCCAGACCGGCCGCACCGGCTGGCTGCCGGCGGTATGGGGCGGCGCCGGGCTGGCCGCTGTGCTGTGCCTGACGGTGGGGGTGGCGCTCAATGCCGCCAGCGCCGAGTTCCCGCAGCGCCAGCAGGAATTCTTCGAGGGCGTGGTGGCGTTGGTCGCGGTCGGCATGCTGACCTCGATGGTGTTCTGGATGGCCCGCGCCGCCCGCTCGATGCGGGCGCAGCTGCACGGGTCGGTCGATACCGCGCTGCGGCCGGACGCCGGGCGCTGGCGCGGGCTGGCGCTGGTGGGGATGGTGTTCCTGGCGGTCGGGCGGGAGGGGCTGGAATCGGTGTTTTTCCTGCTGGCGACCTTTCAGCAGAGCACCGGGCCGGCGGTACCGGCCGGCGCGCTGCTCGGCCTGGGCGGGGCGGTGGCGGTGGGCTGGGCGATCTATATCGGCGGCGTGCGCATCGACCTGCGGCGCTTCTTCCAGGCCACCAGCGTGTTCATCCTGTTCGTCGCCGCCGGCCTGCTCTCGGGCGCGGTGCGCGCCTTCCATGAGGCCGGGCTGTGGAACGGGTTGCAGCACCGGGTCTACGACCTGTCCGCGGTGCTGCCCGACGACAGCCCGCTCGGCGTCGTGCTGTCCGGGTTCTTTGGCTATCACGAGGCGCCGAGCGCGGGCGAGGTGATCGCCTATCTCGCCTTCCTGCTGCCGGCGCTGGCGTTGCTGCGCCTGCGGGTGCGCCCTCCGCCCGCCATGGCCACGGCCGGCGGCTGATCCGCCGCCCCTTCCCTTTCTCCTGCCGCTCCGACCCGAACGAGGACCTTTCCCATGCAGTCTTTCTTCCACCCGCGCCTGGCCCCCCGGGCCCGGCTGGCGCTGCTATGCCTGTCCGGCGCCGCCGGCCTGCCCGGCATGGCCGTCGCCCAGGCGGCGGCGCCCCAGGCAGCAACGGCCGCCCCGGTCGCCGTCAGCGTCACCGACAAGGGGTGCAGCCCGGAGGCGCTGTCCATCCCCGCCGGCAGGGCCACGTTCTCCATCAAGAACGACAGCCGCCGCGCGATGGAATGGGAGATCCTGAAGGGCGTGATGGTGGTGGCGGAGCGGGAGAACATCCTGCCCGGCTTCGTGCAGAAGCTGTCGGCGACGCTGGAGCCGGGCGAATATGCCATGACCTGCGGCCTGCTGAGCAATCCGCGCGGCAAGCTGACGGTGCTGGCCGGCGCGGCGCAGGCGGAATTCCGGCCCTCGCCGATGGACCTGGTGGGGCCGATCGCCGAGTACAAGGTCTATGTGATCCATGAGGTGGCCGCCCTGGTGGCGGCGACCGAGACCTTCACCGATGCGGTGCGCGCCGGCCGGCTGGACGAGGCGCGCCGGCTGTATGCGGGCACGCGCGGCCATTACGAACGCATCGAGCCGATCGCCGAGCTGTTCAGCGACCTGGACACCGCGATCGACGTGCGTGCCGGCGATTTCGAGAAGAAGGAGGCGGACCCGGCCTTCGGCGGCTTCCACCGCATCGAGATGCTGCTGTTCCGCGGCAACACCACCAAGGGCGCCACCCCGTTCGCCGACAAGCTGCTGGCCGATGTGCGCGAGTTGCAGACCCGCGTGGCCGGCCTCGCCATCGCGCCGAAGGACATGGTGGGCGGCGCCGGCGACCTGATCGAGGAGGTCGCCTCCAGCAAGATCAGCGGCGAGGAAGACCGCTACAGCCACACCGACCTGGCCGACTTCCAGGCCAATATCGACGGCGCGCACAAGATCTACACGCTGCTCCAGGCACTGGTCCGCAAGGCCAATGCGGAGCTGGCCGGGCGGATCGAGGCGAATTTCGCCAAGGTGGCGGAACGGCTGGCGAAATACCGCACAGCGGACGGCTTCAAGACCTACGACCACCTGACGCCGGCCGACCACACCGCGCTGAAGGGCCCGATCACCGCGCTGGCCGAAGACCTCGCCTTGCTGCGCGGCACGCTGGGTGTGGATTGAGGCCATGACCGGCACGAAATCCGGCTGCCCGATGGCCGGCGCCTCGCGGCGCGGGCTGCTGCTGGGGCTGGCCGCCGGCGGAGCGGGCATGTTGGCCCCGACTGCCCAGGCAGCGCCAGCCCTGGCGGCATCGGCCCAGGCAGCGCCCGCGCAAGTCGATCCGGCGGCGATGGCGCATCCGTTCCATGGGCCGCACCAGGCCGGCATCACCACCGCGCAGCAGGCCGCCGGGCTGGTGGTGGCGTTCGACGTGCTGGCCGACAGCCCGGCCGGGCTGGAGCGGCTGCTGCGCACGCTGACCGCGCGCATCGCCTTTCTCACCCAAGGCGGCCCGGTGCCGGTGCGCGACCCGCGCCTGCCGCCGGCGGATTCCGGGCTGCTCGGCCCCGTGGTGCGGCCGGACAACCTGACCATGACGGTCTCGGCCGGCGCCTCGCTGTTCGACGACCGCTTCGGCTTGGCGCATGCCCGCCCGCGCCACCTGACGCGCATGGAACGCTTCCCCAACGACGCGCTGGACGCGGCGCAATGCCACGGCGACCTGCTGGTGCAGATCTGCTCCAACAGCGCCGAGACCAATATCCACGCCCTGCGCGACATCGTGAAGCACCTGCCCGACCTGCTGGCGCCGCGCTGGAAGCTGGACGGGTTCCTGCCGCTCGACCCGACACGCCCGGGCGGCGAGACGCCGCGCAACCTGATGGGGTTCAAGGACGGCACCGCCAACCTGGACCAGCGCGACGCCGGGCTGATGGGCCGCCATGTGTGGGTCACCCCGGAGCAGCGGGAACCGGCCTGGGCCGCCGGCGGCAGCTACCAGGTGGTGCGCATCATCCGCATGCTGGTGGAGCACTGGGACCGCACGCCGCTGGGCGAGCAGCAGGCCATATTCGGGCGCGACCGCGCGACCGGGGCGCCGCTGGACGGGCGGGGCGAGCATGACCTGCCGGATTATGCCGCCGATCCGGCGGGCAAGCGTATCAAGCTGGACGCGCATATCCGGCTGGCCAATCCGCGCACCCCACAGACGGAGTCCGGGCTGATCCTGCGGCGCGGCTATAATTTCTCCCGCGGGCTGACACGGGCGGGGCAGATGGATCTGGGCCTGCTGTTCGTCTGCTTCCAGGCCGACCTGGCGGCCGGCTTTCTGACCGTGCAGGGGCGGCTGAACGGCGAGCCGCTGGAGGAATACATCAGGCCGGTCGGTGGCGGCTATTTCTTCGCGCTACCGGGAGTGCCGGGCGCGGACGGCTTCCTGGGCGAGGGGCTGCTCGGGGCCTGAGCGCGGGTTTGGTTCGGTTGCGGTCTCGCGACGTACGACGTAGCGTCACTGGATGCAGCCGCACGCGCGCCGCCCCGCCGAGGCACGGCCTTCCACCGGTGCCGCCATTGACCCGGCGCCGCCCTGCGGCACGACGGGCGCGTGCGTTGCGGCGGCGGAGGGGGTGGCCATGCTCGATGCCGCCGGGTGCTGCCAGTTCGCCAACGCGACGGCGGCGCGGCTGCTGGACCTAGCGCCGGAGCGCCTGGCGGGGCAACCGCTCGCGCCCGCCCTGCCGCCATCGCTGGCCGCGCCGTTCGCCGCCGCCTGCGCCGAGGCGCTGGCCGGGCGCGATCCGCCGGCGATGGAGCAATTCGACCAGGCGCGGGGCCGCTGGATCGCGCTGCATGTCGCCGCGACACCGGCCGGGCTGGTGCTGCGCCTGAGCGACATCTCGGCGCGCAAGCGGGCCGAGGCGCTGGCGGAGGGGCAGCGGCGGACGCTGGAGCTGGTCGCCCTCGGCGCCCCGTTGCGCGAGACGCTGGACACGCTGCTGCGTGTGCTGGAGGGGCAGTCGCGCGACATGCTCTGCTCCATCCTGCTGCTGGAGCCGGGCGGCGGGCTGATGCGCCACGGGGCGGCGCCGAGCCTGCCAGAAGCCTTCGTCGCCGCCATCGACGGGCGGGCGATCGGCCCACAGGCCGGCTCGTGCGGCACCGCCGCCTATCGCCGGGCGCCGGTGATGGTGGAGGATATCGCGACCGACCCGCTGTGGGAGGCGTATCGGGCCGTCGCCCTGCCGTTCGGCCTGCGGGCCTGCTGGTCCACACCGATCTTCGGCACCGGCGGCGAGGTGCTGGGGACCTTCGCCATCTACTACCGCCATCCGGGGCGGCCGACGCCGGAACACCTGGAGATCATCCGCATCGCCACCCACCTCGCCGCCATCGCCATCGGCCGGGAGCGGACCGAGGGCGCGCTGCTGCGCAGCGAGGCCAGACTGTCCGATATCATCCGCAAGGCGATCAACGCGGTGGTCGTCTTCGGCTCCGACCGACGCATCCTGCTGTTCAACGACGCGGCGGCGGCGATGTTCCGCATGCCCTCGGCCGATGCGGTGGGCCAGGAGGTGACCGCCTTCGTGCCGGGGTTCACCGGCACGAAGGCGGGCGGCGCGGCGGCCGATCTGCGCGGCCGGCGGGCGGATGGCGAGGAATTCCCGCTGGAAGTCTCGGTCTCGCGCATCGAGTCGATGGGCGAGACCATTTCCACTGCGATCCTGCACGACGTGAGCGAACGCCAGCGCCAGGCGCGCGAGATCGAGCGGCTGAACCGGCTGTACGCCGTGCTGAGCCGGGTCAGCCAGGCGATCGTGCGGCTGCGCAGCGAGGCGGCGCTGTTGCCGGAGATATGCCGGGCGATCGTGGAGCACGGCGACCTCCGGCTGGCCTGGATCGGCCGGCACGACCCCGTGACGGCCACGCTGCGGCCAGTGGCGCAATGGGGCGACCAGGGCGAGTACCTGGCCGACGTATGCGTCCGGACCGATGGCAGCCCTGAGAGCGGCGGCCCGACCGGGCGGGCGTTCCGCACCGGAGGCGCGGCCGTCTGCAACGATTTCTTCGCCGAACCGGCCACCAGCCCCTGGTGGGAGCGGGCGGCGCGGCACGGCATCGCGGCTTCGGCGGCCTTCCCGATCCATCGCAGGGGCGCACCCTGGGGCACCATCACCATCTATGCCGGCGAGGCCGGCTATTTCCAGCCGCGCGAGGTGGCGCTGTTGCAGGAGGCGGCGGACGAGGTGTCGTTCGCGCTGGAAATGTTCGCCCAGGACGACGACCGCCATGCCGCCGAGGACCGGGCGATGCGCCTGGCCGCGATCGTGGAATCGAGCGAGGATGCGATCATCAGCACCACCATCGACGGCGCGGTCACCAGCTGGAACCCGGCGGCCGAACGCATGTTCGGCTTTACCGCGGCCGAGGCGGTCGGCCGCAACGCGGACATGATCGTGCCACCCGAGGCGGCCGGCGAGTTGCCGGCGATCCTGACCCGCATCGGCACCGGCGAACGGGTGCGTAATTTCGAGACAATGCGGCTGCGGCGGGACGGCGCGACCTTCCCGTGCTCCATCACAATCTCCCCGATCCTGGCGCCGGACCGGAGCATCATCGGCACCTCCTCGATCGCGCGCGACATCACCGTGCGCCGGCGCGACGAGCGGGCATTGCGGGAGCTGAACGAAAGCCTGGAGCAGACGGTGGCCAGCCGCACCGCCGAGCTGCGCGCCGCGATGGTCCGGGTGGAGGCGGCGGACCGCGCCAAATCGGCCTTCCTGGCAACGATGTCGCATGAGCTGCGCACGCCGCTCAACTCGATCATCGGCTTTACCGGCATCATCCTGCAGGGCCTGGCAGGGCCGCTGAACGCCGAGCAGGCCAAGCAGCTGACGATGGTGCGCGGCAGCGCGCGCCACCTGCTGGCGCTGATCAACGATGTGCTCGACATCTCCAAAATCGAGGCGGGGCAGCTGGATATCCATCCCGAGCCGCTCGACCTGCCGGCCGCGATCGCCCAGGCGGTCGCCTCGGTGCGTCCGCAGGCGGTGGAGAAGGGCATCGCGCTGCACGTGGCCGTGCCGGGGACGCCGCCGATGGTGAGCGACCGCAAGCGGGTGCAGCAGATCCTGCTCAACCTGCTTAGCAACGCGGTGAAGTTCACCCAGGCCGGGACGGTCACGCTGTCGGCCGAGGCGATCGAGGAATGGCTGCCGCCCGGCGCCGCGGCGCGGTGCAGGGCGGTGCGCATCCGCGTCGCCGATACCGGCATCGGCATCCGCGCGGACGACCTGCCGAAGCTGTTCCAGCCATTCCGCCAGGTGGACAGCAGCCTGACCCGCCTCCATGAGGGGACCGGGCTGGGCTTGGCGATCTGCCATCGGTTGGTCGGCATGCTGGGCGGCGAGATCGCGGTCAGCAGCGACTGGGGCCGGGGGAGCGTGTTCACCGTCACCCTGCCGACCCATCCGCGCCCAATCCACCCGACGGGGAATGCCTGATGCGGCGCACCATCCTGCTGATCGAGGACAACGAGCAGAACCGCTATCTGGCGACCTTCCTGCTGGAACGCCACGGCTATGTGGTGGCCGCCGCGGAGAACGGGCCCGCCGGCATCGCGGCGGCGGCGGCGCTGCGGCCGGCGATGATCCTGCTGGATATCCAACTTCCCGGCATGGACGGCCACGCGGTCGCCAGGACATTGCGATCGAACGCCGATCTCTGCGATGTGCCGATCGTGGCGGTGACCTCCTACGCCATGCCTGGGGACCGTGAGAAGGTGATCGACGCCGGCTGCAACGGCTACCTGGAGAAGCCGATCGACCCCGAGACCTTCGTGGCCGAGATCGAGCGGTTCATGCTCACCGCCCCGCCGGAAGGATGACGTCGCTGAAGGTCCTGATCGTCGACGACAACGAAGACAACCTCTATTACCTGACCGCGCTGCTGACCGGCAGCGGCTTCACGGTGGCGGCCGCGCGCAACGGGGCGGAGGCGCTCGCCATGGCCCGCGCCGCGCCGCCCGACCTGGTGGTGTCCGACCTGCTGATGCCGGTGATGGACGGCTACAGCCTGCTGCGCGCCTGGAAGGCGGAGGCGGCGCTGAGCCGGGCGCCGTTCATCGTCTACACGGCGACCTATACCGACCCCGAGGACGAGCGGCTGGCCCGGCACCTGGGCGCCGACGCCTTCCTCGTCAAGCCGGTCGAGCCCCAGGACCTGCTGGCCCGTGTGCAGGAGGTGCTGGGCCGCGGAACGCCCCCGGCGCGCCCCGACACTGCGCCCGGGGCGGCGCAGGAGCAGTTGCAGCACTACAGCCAGGCCCTGATCCGCAAGCTGGAGGACCGCACGGCGAGGCTTGAGGAAGCCAACCAGGCGCTGCGCAGCGAAATCGCCGGGCGCCATCGGCTGGCGGAGATGCAGGTGTCGATCCTGCACGCCCTGCCGGCCCAGGTGGCGCTGACCGATGGGACGGGCCGCATCGTCACGGTGAACGACGCCTGGCGGACAGCGCCGACACCCAACCTGCCGCATGGGCAGTATTTCGGCGTCGGTGACGATTACCCGGCCTTCTGCGAACGGGCCACCGACGCGGCTATCGGCAGCATGCGCCCGATCGCGGACGGCCTTCGTGCAGTGCTGGCCGGGCTGCTGGCGCGCTTCACGCTCCGGTTCGCCTGCCACTCGGGCACGGAGCAGCACTGGTACCGGCTGATGGTGACGCCGCTGCACAAGGACAAGACCGCCGGCGCCGTCGTGATGTACGTCGATATCACCGAGCAGGTCCAGGTCGAGCTGTCTCTGCGCGAAAGCGAGGAGCGATTCCGCCAGCTTGCCGAGAACATCCGCGAGGTGTTCTGGATCATCGATCCGGCGAGCCGGCAAGTGCTCTATGTCAGCCCGGCCTACGAGACGATTTGGGGCCGCAGTTGCGACAGCCTCCGCCAGCGCCCGGAAGACTGGCTTGAGGCGATCGACCCCGAGGATCGCCGCCGCGTCCAGGCGCGCGTCGCCAGACAATCGGCCGGCGAGGAATACGACGAGACCTACCGGATCGTCCGGCCCGATGGCTCGGTGCGCTGGATCCATGACCGCGGCTTTCCGGTGCGCGACGCGGCAGGCGCATCCTATCGCATGGTCGGCCTGGCCGAAGACATCACCGAGCGCAAGCGGATCGAGGCGCAGGTGCTGCGCGCGCAGCGGCTGGACAGCATCGGCACGCTGGCCGGCGGGATCGCCCATGATCTCAACAATGTGCTTACCCCGATCCTGCTGTCGATCGAGGTGCTCAAGATGGACGAGCGCGACACGCAGCGCCTCGACCTGCTGGCGATGATCGAACGCAGCGCCCAGCGGGGCGCGGACATGGTCGGCCAGGTGCTGTCGTTCGCGCGCGGAGTAGAGGGTCGGCGGATCAACGTCAGCCTGCGCGAGGTGCTGCGCGAGGTCGCCAAGATCGCGCGCGAGACCTTTCCGCGCAGCATCGAGATCCGCGCCGACATTCCCGCCGACCTGCACCCGATCACCGGCGACCCGACGCAGTTGCACCGGGTGGTACTCAACCTGACGGTCAACGCGCGCGATGCGATGCCGCATGGCGGCACGTTGACGCTCTCGGCGCGGAATCTGGTGCTGGACGCGCGGGACACCGGGCTCGACCCCGATATGCAGCCCGGGGCCGCGGTGGTCGTGGAAGTCGAGGATACCGGCATTGGCATGGCCGCCGACCAGTTGCCGCAGATATTCGATCCCTTCTTCACCACCAAGGCGCCAGGCAGCGGCACCGGGCTGGGCCTCTCGACCTCATTGGCGATCACGAAAAGCCATGGCGGCTCCCTGCGTGTCTATAGCGAGCCCGGCAAGGGCAGCCGGTTCCGCCTCTGCCTGCCCGCGGCGGACGACGTGAATGCCGAAGCCCCCCTCTCGCCGGCAAGCGGCCTGCCGCGCGGCGGCGGCGCCTTGGTGCTGCTGGTAGACGACGATCCGACCGTCCGGCACGTCACCGGCCGAACGCTCGAAGCTTTCGGCTACCGCGTGGCGGAGGCGACGAACGGGGCGGAGGCGGTAGCCATCTTCGCCGGCCGCAGGGATGAGGTCGCCATCGTGCTGACCGACATGATGATGCCGGTAATGGACGGGCTGGCGACCATCCGGGTGCTGCGCCACATGCGCGCCGACGTGCCAATCATCGCCGCCAGCGGCCTGAGCGTCGACGGCCGCATGGCCCGAGCCACCGAGGCGGGCGTGCGGCATTTCCTGCAAAAGCCCTACACCACCGAGACCCTGCTCAACACCATCGCGGAAGTACTGGATGCCCCGCATCGTGGCGGCAGCAGGGGCGACGGACGTCAGCCTCCGCCGGCGGCTCCGGCGGCCAGCACCTGGTGACAGAACGCCGCAAGTTAGCGGTCAGGCCGCGGTCGACAGTCAGGGACCCAGTGATCGGTCCGTCACGGCCGGCGAGCGATTCCGCAGGAGGAGCCAGATCGGCCGGAGCAACACGGAGGCTGCCTGCCGCAACAGGCGCGGCGCCTCGCGCGACCATGGCCGCGCCAGCGTCGCCAGCACGAAATCCCGCGCGGCCGGCCAGCGCTGCCCGAGGTCGCGCCGCAGTCGCGCCCGCTCCGCCCACGCCCAGCGCCGCGTGCAGCCACGTGCCAATGCCCGGTCGTAATGCCGCAACGCGCCCGGCAGGTCGATCGCCGCATTATGCAGGCTTTGCGCCAGCACGAAGTCCAACTCGCCATTCGGGCATGCATCCGGCGGCAGGGTCTGCGCCAGCGCGACGACCCCGCGCATGTCGCCGGCGTTGAACATCGCCCAGAGCCGTTCGCGCGCGGCCAGCCACTCCGCCGACGGCGGCACCGGCCAACGCCGCTGGAACAGCACGGAACCCGCCTGCCGCAACAGGCACGGCGCCTCGCGCGACCATGGCCGCGCCAGCGCCGCCAACAGATAATCGCGCGCCGCCGGCCAGCGCTGCCCGAGTTCGCGACGCAGCCGCGCCCGCCCCGCCAGCGTCCAGTAGCGGTCATAGCCGGCAGCCATCGCGGCGGCGTAGTGCCGCAACGCCGCCTGCCGATCCAGCCCGCCATTGTGCAGGCTTTGCGCCAGCAGAAAATGGAACTCCCCGGTCAATGGGCCATCCGGGGCGAGGGAAACGACATCGACGAACTGGCCAGCGTGGAACATGCCCCACAAACGCGGCGTGGGCGCGATCGGCACCGCGCGGGCAGGTGGCGGCACCTCTACCCGGGCCGCGTCCGGCGCGGCTCGCCCGATCGGCGCAACTGCCGTCCGCGCAACCGCAGCCCGCCCGGCTGCCAGGAATACGGCCCGGATATCGGCCCGCACGGCCCGCAGCACCGACCGTAGCGCGGCACCCAGCACATCGCGTCCGGCCCGCCCCCACGGCCGTACCGCAAAGGCCCGGAGATTGTGCCACGCCGCCCGCCTCTGGTGGCCAAGCTCCGTCTCCAGGCGCGCCAGGCCCACGCGAACCCAGAACAGGTCAAACCCATCCCGGGCGGCCGCCACATATTCGGCATGCACGCGGGCCGTATCGCCGCCGGAATTGTGCAGGCTCTGCGCCAGCATGAAATGCAGCTCACCATCCCGCCGCCGATCGGCCAGCAGCGCCTCGGCCACCTGAATGACGCGGCCGTATTCGCGCGCGTGGAAAGACTGCCACAGCACGTCCTTGCCGGGCATCGCCGGGGCGGCGGACATGCCGGCGATCGGAACCGGCAACGCCAGGATCGAGGCCGCAACGTCGCGGTCGGCAATGCCGGCGAGCAGGCTGTTGGCCAGATCGGCCTGCCCGCGCCGCATCGCCCGGTGCGCGAGGCCGATCAGCACGGGCTCCAACGCTGCCTCGGATGGCACCGCCGCCACCGGCGCCAGCTTCGCCAGTTCCCGATAGGGGGCATAGCAGTGGCGGTAGTCATAGGCGGTCGCGAACTCCCGCCCGGCCACCGCAATTTTCCGCGCCCGGTCGGCGTCGGCCAGCAATCCGGCCAGCCGCGCCGCGAAACGGTCCGGTGCGTCCTCGACGATCGCATCGATGCCATCGGTTATGGCCAGGCCACGAAACGCGACGGCGGTTCCCAGCACCGTCACGCCGGCGGCCATGGCCTCCACGGTCTTCAGCGAGGACCCGGTGCCAAACGGCAGTGGAATCACAACCACGCGGGCCGCGCCGTAGAGGGCCAGCAGCAACTCATCATCAACCCGCCCCAGGGCCAGGAAATTGCCCTCGCATGCCGGCTCCGCGCAACGCCCGGCCACCACGACGCCGATCCGGCGCTGGCCGGGCAGCCGCGCAAGCTCCGCCGCCAGGTCACGCAGCCGCTCGACGGCAATCAGGTTGGGCTCGTGCCGGCTGCCGACGAACAGCACGAAGTCATCGCCGGGCAGGGTCACATCATACAGTTCGGTGACCACCGCCCGCGGCTGCGGCAAGGCGTCCAACCCGAACAGGCGCGCATCCGTCGGGTTGGGCGAGAGCACGGCGGCGATGCCATGCGCCGCCAGCAGTGCCTGGTCAACGGGCGAAACCGTCACCACGTGGTCCGCCCGTCGCAGCGCGCGGACCTCCATTCCCCAGGCGAGGCGCCGCAGCAGCCCCGCCCCGGTGACCTGCTCCGCCAGCACGTCGTAGGTGCTCAGGATCACCTTGCGTCCCAGCCGATGCGCCAGCGGCGCCACCACTGGCGCCCAGAACGGATATTCCAGGAATACCACGTCCGACCGCGCGATCACCCGGCGCAGCCGCCGCCGCATCGGCCCGTCCAGGCGCAGCCGCAGATACTCCCAGACCAGCCATTCATGCCGCCGCCACGACTGCGGGGTCGCCTTCCAGACCACATGCAGCACCCCGCGCAACAGCCGGGACGCCCGGCTCGGCTGCCCAAGCCCCTCGATGGTGATGTTGCCGCGCCGCTCGACCGGATGGCTCCCGCCTTGTGATGCATGCACGGCCTTGCAGGAGGGGGCGAGATAGTCCAGCAGCAGCGAGCAGCGGCGGCTGGCCCCGGAATGCCCCTCCGCCAGATCCGCAAACGGATACACCACCGCCGCCCGTTCCACCGGCAGCGCGGGCGCCCGACGGTCTTGGGCGAACAGGTCGGCGACCAGCGCCGCGCCGTTATGCACCGCCAGCCACGCCGCCCGCCCGGCCTCGGCCTGCCGCGCCAGCGCGGCTCGCCCAGCGATCGCGGCGCGCATCGCCGCGCATAGCGCCGCCGGATCGCGATCGTCGCACAGCACCCCGGCCCCGTAATGGCGCAGCTCGTCGGCCATCCAGGTGTCGCGCGTGGCAATCACCGGCCGGCCAGCCGACAGCGACTCCATGAACACGCCCGAGGTCCGGCTGGCATAGATGCTGCGCCAGTACGGCAGCAGCACCACGTCGGAATCCCACAGGATGTCGTAATACTGCTCCGAGGACAGCTTCTCGTAGAGCAGCGTGCAGTTCTCCGGCAGGTCGGCGGCGAAGGCGGCGATCGCCGCGGCCACATCGGGCTGCGCGTCGTTGCATTGCAAGGTGAAGCGGCAATCGGCCAGGCCGCCCTCGCGGGCAAGCATGCGGATCGCCAGCAGGATCTCGAACATCCCCTTTTCATCGCGGGCGTTGCCCAGGCTGACGAAATGGCACCGGGCATCCCGGCCCGCCGGCGCGTCGCGGCGCGGCGGCGGCGTGTGCGGGATCGGCTGCACCTCCACCGGCAGCGTGGTCAGTTCCTCGAGCTCCGATGCCAGCCGCTCGCTGTCGCTGGTCAGCCGGATGCCGCGCCAGGCGGCCAGCCGCTCCAGCAGGCGCAGCGACAGGCGGGAGAGCGGGCCGCGATAGAAATCCGGCTGGTAGCGCAGCAGGTACACGAACCGAACCCGCGGGCGGAACACGAACAGCAGCGGCAACAGCGCCAGCGCCAGGATCTGCGTCTGCACGAAGGTGTGGACGAACACCACCGCGTCCGGCGCCAGGCGCAGCCGCCGGATGCCCCGCAGCAGGTCCGCCAGGAAGGCGAAATTAGCCTGCAGCCGCGCCCGAGCCCCCCCCCCACCGGCGCCCACCCAGATGTCCTGCCGGAACGTCGGCACCGCCCCTGCCTGCCGCGCGATCTCGGGGTCGACATCCCGCCGCGCCAGCACCACCGCCCGCCGGCCGGCCGCCCGGGCGGCATTCCCCACCGCGGCGTCATATTCGAAGTAATGCCCAAGCACACTGCTGCAATTGGGGTCGGCAATCACCAGGCCGATTGGCATGTCATCATGAACCGGCGGCATGGATGGGGAAGGAGTGGTCACGGAAGCCGTCCGCGCATCTGCATCACAATCCCCAAGCAGGTCTACGGTAAAGTTAATGAGGCTCTGACATCGATTTGCTCGCGCGTCCAGCGAATCACGCGCCGGCCTGTCGCCGCAACGGCAATGGCGCCCAGGCAGAAACCTCACCTAGCCAAGAAGCTTCCAACTCGAGTCGACCGTGCCGACCCCGCCCCCTTCCGGAAATCTGCGACCCATTCATCTGCCACTCGTAGATCAGGCCGGAGGTGTTCTGCCGCAGCAGGTCGGATTTGCCGTCGCCATTGAAGTCCCCGGCACTGAGCAACTTCCACTGGCTCGGATCCACCGAGCCGACAGACCCACTGCCGACGATCTGATTGCCATTCATCTGCCACTCGTAGAGCAGCCCGCTGGTGTTCTGCCACGGCAGGTCGCTGTTGCCGTCGCCGTTGAAGTCCCGGGTCGTCAACAGTTTCCAACTGCTGTCCACCGTCGCCACCCCGCCACCTCCGACGATCGCGCCGCCATCCATCTGCCACTCATAGACCAGGCCGGAGGTATTCTGCCACAGCATCCCCGCCACGCCGGTCCCCGAGAAGTCGGCGATGCCGAGCATCTTCCAGTCCGACCCCACGAAGGTCACCCCGCCGCCGCCGGCTATGCTGGTGCCGGCCATCTGCCACTGGTAGATCAGCCCGGAGGTGTTCAACCATGTCAGGTCGCTGACGCCGTCACCGTTGAAATCATGATACGGCGCGGCACCCAGCGAGCCGAGCGGCGTCGCCTGCGCCAGCGTGGCGCCGGCGTTGTCGGCGACCGGCTTGGCGGAGACAGTCATCGTATAGGCGCTGTCATAGCTGCCGTTGAGGTCGAGAAAATAGGTCCCAGCCGCAAGAGTCCGCAGCAACGACCCCTGCGAGAGGAAATTACCCGACAAACTCGTGATAGTGTTACCAGAAACGTCGAGCACCTTGACCGCAGCATATTAGAGCCGCTCTGGAAAGAAGTTGAGTCGTGGGAGTCTGATGTGATTCGCTGCTCTGCGTGGGCGCTTCGCGGAGTGTGTCATGGCGTGGACTGCGGCACATCGTGCGGCGGCGGATCGGCGGGGGTTGCGCTACCCTAGCGACTTAACGGATGCGGAGTGGGCCTTGGTGCAGCCGATGATCCGGCCTGCCAAGCGCGGCGGGCGCCCTCGGACGGTGAACCTGCGCGAGGTGGTGAATGCGATCTTCTATGTGCTCTCGACCGGCTGCCAGTGGCAGGCACTGCCGAAGGACCTGCCGCCCAAGAGCACGGTCTGGGATTACCTCTCTCTATGGGAGTGGGACGGCACCATCGAGCGCATCCACCATGCCCTGTATGTCGCCGAGCGCGAACGGGCCGGGCGAGAGGCGAGCCCGACGACCGCGATTATCGATAGCCAGACCGCGAAGGCGGCTCAAAAGGGGGGTCCACGCTCGACCCGTCTGGTTACGATGCGGGCAAGAAGACCGTTGGCCGCAAGCGTCACATCCTGACGGACACGCTCGGGCTACTGCTCGGAGTGCTGGTCGGCCCGGCCAACGTGCAAGACCGAGACGGGGCGGAACCGCTGCTGGCCCAGGTGCGACACTTGTTTCCCTTCATCGAGCGCGTGATCGGCGATGCTGGCTACCAGGGGCCGAGGATGCTGGCGGCGATGCAGCACACCGGGCCGTGGGAGTTGCAGATCGTGCGCCGCTGCGACAAGCACCGCTTCGTCGTCTTGCCCAAACGATGGATCGTTGAACGCACACTGGGCTGGATCAGCCACCACCGCAGGCTGGCGCGCGACTATGAGCGCCACATTCGCACCGCCGCCGCGTTCGTCCGCCTCGCCATGATCCGCATCATGCTCCGCAGGCAGGCAAGATACTCAACGTAGATTCAAACTTTCCGGATCGGCTCTAAGGTCGGCGTACCGTAGGCAGGATTCAACAACAGGCTAACGGTCTGCGTTCCCGTAACGGTAAAATAATAATAGTCGCTGTTGTTAAACGTCCCAACAACACCACTGGCAATCTTCGGATTACTGAGCATATCGCCAGACTCCTATTTTGCTTGATCGTAAAGAACAGCGCACAATAGCCCGCTTCACCAAATGTTAACGGGCGGTTTCAAATGATGTCAACCCAAACCCGTTTTGCAGTTTTGCTACGATCTCGTTGCCGCCGCTCACCATGCAGGCGCTGGCTGAATTGGCTCGCCAAATCAAAGGCTGATGGGAAAATCAGGTGACTTGCCCGGTCAGATCTCTCCGCTCGCGGCGGCATCTGAATCCGCCCCGCGCACCGGCGCGAGTCCAGCCTTTTTACACCGCCTTGACGCCGCGGCGGCACACACGATACAGCCTCGGACCAGACAAACCGCCCCGTCCGCGTGGGGCTTGGAAAGGCGCACCGTGCCAACAGCCCTCATCACCGGCATCACCGGCCAGGATGGCGCCTATCTCGCGCAGTTCCTGCTCCGCCGCGGCTACCGCGTCATCGGCCTGATGCGCCGCTCCGCCTCCTCGGACGTGATCGGCGAACGCCTGCGCTGGCTGCGCATCCTCGACGATGTCGAACTGGTGGACGGCAACCTCACCGACGTGTCGAACCTGGTCCGCGTGGTCCAGCAGTACAAGCCCGATGAGGTCTACAACCTCGCCGCCCAGAGCTTCGTCGCCACATCCTGGCACCAGCCGCTGCTCACCGGCACGGTCACCGGCATCGGCGCCGCCAACATGCTCGAAGCGGTGCGGATATCCCACCCGCAGGCGCGCTTCTACCAGGCTTCTTCCAGCGAGATGTACGGCCTCATCCAGGCGCCGATGCAAAGCGAGCGCACACCCTTCTATCCGCGCAGCCCCTACGCCGCGGCCAAGCTCTACGCCCATTGGATGACCGTGAACTACCGCGAGAGCTTCGGCATGCACGCCAGCTCCGGCATCCTGTTCAACCATGAAAGCCCGCTGCGCGGCATCGAGTTCGTCACCCGCAAGGTCACCGACGGCGTCGCCCGCATCAAGCTCGGGCTGGCCGATAGCCTGCCGCTGGGCAACCTGGAGGCCCGGCGCGACTGGGGGCACGCGCGCGACTACGTGCGCGCCATGTGGCTGATGCTGCAACAGGACCAGGCCGACGACTACGTCATCGCCACCGGCCGCAACGCCAGCATTCGCGACCTCTGCCGCATCGCCTTCGGCCATGTCGGCCTGGATCCCGACGCGTATGTGACCACCCGCAGCGACCTGCTCCGCCCGGCCGAGGTCGATGTGCTGCTCGGCGATGCCAGCAAGGCGCGCACCCGGCTCGGCTGGACGCCCGAAACCTCGCTCGAAGACCTGGTGGCCGAGATGGTCGAGGCCGACCTCGCCCGCCACAGCCTCGCCGCCCGCCAGGGCCGCACCACCGAGCCCGAAAGGTGACGGTCCATCGCGTCCTGGTGACGGGGGCGTCCGGTTTCGTGGGCACCCACCTCCTGCCCGCGTTGCGCCTCGCCTTCCCGGATGCCGAGATCACCGGCACCTCCACACGCGACCACCCTCACCTTGCCACGCTCGATGTGACCTCGGCCGCGGCCGTCACCGCCCTGGTCGAGGCGACCCGCCCCGATGCCTGCATCCATCTGGCGGCGATCTCCGCCATCCCGGCCGCGCGCCAGGACCCCGACCGGACCTGGCGGGTCAACCTGCACGGCACGCTGAACGTCGCGCGCGCCATGTTGGCGGTGGTGCCGCAGAGCACCCTGGTGTTCAGCTCCAGCGCCGAGATCTACGGCACCTCCTTCGCCAGCGGCCTGAAGCTGGATGAATCCGCGCTGCTGGCCCCACGTAACACCTACGCCGCCTCCAAGGCCGCGGCCGACCTGGCGCTCGGCGCGCTCGGCGCGGACGGGCTGCGCGCGATCCGCCTGCGGCTGTTCAACCACACCGGCGCCGGGCAGTCCGACGCCTTCGTCGTCGCCGCCTTCGCCCGCCAGATCGCACGCGTCGAGGCCGGCCAGCAGCCGCCCGCCATCAAGGTCGGGGCACTGGAGTCGTGGCGCGACTTCCTGGACGTGCAGGATGCCGTTGCGGCCTATATCGCCTGCCTGCGCGCCGCTGAAACGCTGCCGCCGCAGGAGGTGCTCAACATCGCCTCCGGCACGCCGCGCCGCATCGGCGATATCCTGTCCGGCCTCATGGCCCTGTCCGGCGTCTCGGCGACGGTGGAGAGCGCGGCCGCCCTGCTCCGCCCGGGCGACATCCCGATGGCCATCGGCGACGCCGGCAAGGCCGCCGCCGCGCTCGATTGGGCGCCGCGCGTGCCGTGGGCGGAGACGTTGCAGCGTGTGCTCACCGATTGGCGCGCGCGAGTTCGGGCGTAACGCACTCGTGAGGCGGCTCACAGCACGCCGCGACTCATATGCTGCCGGTTGCCGTTGACGCGCATACTCCCGCATGGTGTACAGTAACGACTTCGCCATTCTGATGACAAACTTCGCTGCGCAGATCACAGCGCCACATTATTCGGGAGTACCCGATGCCTCAGCGTTCAATCTGCTTCGCCCCATTGCTGTTTTCGCATTCGCCCGATGAGCATGATCCGGGCGCCCAAGATCAACGCGGGTCGCTTTTCTATCGAGAGCCATTCCGTAACGAGCCTATGTCGGAATATTGCCGATTTGCCGAGGGTGGCACTGTGTGGCGCCGTACCAACCTGTAACCGGCATGAACTTGCTGACAACCGCCAAATCGCCAAACTACCCGGACAACGCCACCCCGCCCACTGCGTGCAGCCTCGCGCCGCGCCTGGTGATCGCTGATCCCGGCCTGTCCGGCCTTGCCGGCCACCATCTCGCCTATTCCCAGGCCATCGCGCGGGCCGCCCAGGCGCGCGGCATGCCAACGCTGCTGCTGGCCGCCCGCTCCTTCCGCGCCGCCGCCGCGGGCGCCGACATCGTCTGCCGGCCCTGGTTCGTCACCCGCTACCAGAACATCGGCGCCGGCGGCCCGGTGCGCCGGGCGCTCTACGCCAGCGCCTCGCGCCTGCCGCCGGGCATCGGGGCGCGGGTCGGCCCGGCCTTGCGCTCCGCCCGCCGGCTCTGGAACAACCGCGGCGCGCGCACGCCCGGCGACCGGTTCGGGCCCGAACTGGTCGCGGCCCTGCGTGAATTCCCGCGCGCCGGCGCCGACATCGTGCTGGCGCACAGCGTCTCTGCCGCGAACATCGAGTCGCTCGACTGCGTCACCCTGCCGCCGTCGGTGCAGGCCCTGCACATCGTCCTGCGCCGCCCGCCGCACGACATGAACCGCGACGACGGCGGCCAGCGCCACATCGCCGGCATCCTGCAGCGTGCCGCCACGCGCCACGCCGGCCGCCTGCACCTGCATGCCGACACTACCGAGCTGGCCCACCTGTTCGCGGATGCCACCGGCCTGGCGGTCTCGCCCGTCCCGCTGCCGGTGCAGGTGCCACCGGTCCGCACCGGGCCGATCGGCACCCCGCCATGCGTGCTGTTTCCCGGCGGCGCCCGCCTGGAGAAAGGCTACGCCCTGCTGCCCCCGATCGTGGAGCGCCTGCGCGGCCGGGCGGCCTTCCTGGTCCACGCCGGCGTCGTGGATGCGGCGTCCGACCCGATCATTCAGCGCGCGCACCGCGCTCTGCTGGCCGCGGCCGGGCCGGGCCTGACGATCATCGAAGGCAACCTCACCGCCACCGCCTATGCTGAGATGCTCGCCCGGGTCGACCTGATGCTGCTGCCCTACAGCGCCGCCGCCTATGGCGCCCGCAGCAGCGGCATCCTCGCCGAGGCGCTCGCCCTCGGCATCCCCGCCGTCGTGCCCGCCGGCTGCTGGATGGCGGAGATGGTCGCGGCCGGCCAGGGTGTTGCCTTCACGGACTCTGACAGGGTAATATACGATATCGAAAATGCATTGAATACGTTGCCTGAATTGACCGCCGCCGCCCGGGCGTGCGCGCCGCAATGGCGGGCGCGTAACTCCCCCGATTCGCTGTTGACGGAGCTGCTGGCGTCATAACTCCAAATCACTGACAGACCCATCGCCGTCGCTGGACGACGATGGCACAGCCTGGACTGCAATCCGGAGAGGATGATCATGCGTGTATTGGTGACCGGCGGTGCCGGATATATCGGCTCGGTGCTCGTGCCGGCCCTCATTGGCCGTGGCTGGGACGTGACGGTGCTGGACACCTTCGCCTCCGGCGAACCCCTCCTTGCCGCCTGCTGCGCCGCCACCAATTTCCACCCCGTCCGCGGCGACACGCGCGACCCGGCGGTGGTGGCCCCCCTCGTCAAGAACGCCGATCTGGTGATCCCGCTGGCCGCCCTGGTCGGCGCCCCCCTCTGCGCCCGCGACACCATCGGCGCCACCACGCTGAACCGCGACGCCATCGTCGCCATCGCCAAGATGACCTCGCCCAACCAGCGCATCATCTACCCCACCAGCAACTCCGGCTATGGCGTCGGTGAGGCCAACGCCTTCTGCACCGAGGAAAGCCCGTTGCGCCCGATCTCGCTCTACGGTCGCACCAAGGTCGAGGCGGAAGACGCCGTGCTCGCCTCCGGCCACGGCGTTACCCTGCGCCTGGCCACCGTCTTCGGCATGTCGCCGCGCATGCGGCTGGATCTTCTGGTCAACGACTTCACCTGGCGCGCCGTCACCGACCGCGCCGTGGTGCTGTTCGAGGCGCATTTCCGCCGCAACTACATCCATGTCCGCGACGTCGTGAAGGCGTTCCTGCACGCCGCCGACAATTTCGAATCCATGCGCAACGAGCCGTACAATGTCGGCCTCTCGGCGGCCAACCTCAGCAAGGCCCAGCTCTGCGAGCGCATCGCCCGCCAGGTCCCCGGCTTCACCTACCTCGAAGCACCGATCGGCGAAGACCCCGACAAGCGCGACTACATCGTCTCCAACGCCAAGCTGGAGGCCACCGGCTGGCAGCCCGACGTTACCATCGACGCCGGCATCCAGGAGCTCATCAAGGGCTTCCAGATGATGCGCAACAGCCGCTACGCCAATGTTTGACCCCGCCGCCGGCGCCGCCGGCACCACACTGGACATGGAATGCCGCTGCTGCGGCGCCCGCGAGGTGGAGCTGTTCCTCGACCTCGGCGCCCAGCCGCATTGCAACCGCCTGGTCCGCCGCGACCTCGCCCCGGGCACTGAGCCGCACTACCCGCTGCGCGTCGGCTTCTGTCGCCAATGCACGCTGGTGCAGATCGACCACACGATTCCCAAGGAATCGATGTTCTCCGACTATCCCTACGTCTCCGGCACCACCCGCACCCTCACCGAACATTTCCGCGAGACCTCGGCCCGCCTCGCCGGCCTGTACGACCTCGGCCCGAAGGATCTGGTGGTCGATATCGGCTCCAACGACGGCAGCTGGCTCGCCCAATACGCCCCCTTCGGCGCCCGCGTCCTGGGCGTGGAGGCGGCCGCCAACGTCGCCCCGCTGGCGCTCGCCCGCGGCGTGCCCACCTGGAACCGCTTCTTCAACGAGGACTGCGCCCGCGACATCCTCGCCGAGCACGGCCCCGCCCGCCTGGTCACCGCCGCCGGCGTGTTCTTCCACCTGGAGGAACTGCACTCCGTCGTCCGCGGCATCGACGCGCTGATCGGCGATACCGGCGTCTTCGTCGTCCAGGCCATCTACCTCGGCGGCATGCTGGAAAACACCGCCTTCGACCAGATCTATCACGAGCATCTCTGCTACTACACGCTGCGCTCCATCACCGCCCTGTTCGCCCGCCACGGGCTGGAGGTGTTCGCCGCCTCCGTCGTCCCCATCCATGGCGGCTCGCTGGAAGTCCACGTCGCCCGGCGTGGCCGCCAGCCCGTCCAGCCCTCGGTCGCCGCCCTGGCCGCCGAGGAAACCGCGCACGGCTTCGGCGAACTCGCCACCTACCGCGCCTTCGCCGCCAACGTCGCCGCCCTGCATGCCGAGCTGATGCGGGTGCTGCGCGACTACCAGGCCCGCGGCCGCTCCGTCTGGGCCTACGGCGCCCCGGCCAAGGGCGCCACCCTGCTCAACAGCTTCGGCATCGGCCCCGCCCTGGTGCAGAAGGCGGTCGAGAAAAACCCGATGAAGGTCGGCCTCGCCATCCCCGGCGCCCGCATCCCCATCGACGAGGAGGACGGCGCAAGGCCGGAAGCCTACCTGGTCCTGGCCTGGAACTTCCTCGACGAGTTCCTCCGCAAGGAGCAGCCCTTCCTCTCCGCCGGCGGCGAGTTCATCGTGCCGGTCCCGAAGGTCGAGGTCATCGGCGCCGCCGGCGCGTCCAAATGAGCCTGCCCGAGGCGGTCCTGCTGTTCGGCGCCAGCGGCTTCGTCGGCCGCAACATCGCCGCCGCCCTGTCCGGCCGGGTCGGCCGGCTGGTCGCCGTCAACGCCAGCGGCATCGCGGTGCCGGGCTGCGACGCCACCGTGGCGATGGACGCGCTGGACACGCTCGCCCCGCTGCCCGCCGAGACCGCCATCGTCACCGTGGCGGCGCACCGCTACCGCGCCGCCAGCTTCGCCGCCGAACAGCCGGCCATCCTGGCGGCCAACACGGCGCTCACCAACGCCATCTACGCCTTCGCCCTGGCCCGCGGCATCACCGAGATCCGCGCCGCCAGCAGCGTCGCCGTCTACCCCGCCTCCGCCGCCCTGCAGGACGACGCGCTCCCGCTCGACCTCAACGACTGGCCGCACCCCGGCGAGGCGGCCTACGCCTGGTCCAAGCGCTGGGGCGAGGTCGCCGCCGACCTCTGGCACCGCCGCGCCGGCGTCAACACCATCTCGCTGCGCCTCACCAACCCCTACGGCCCCTACGACACGCTGGACGAGGCGCAGGCCCACGTCGCCACCGCCTTCGTCATCCGCGCCTGCGGCGACGCCCCGGAATTCGAGGTGCGCGGCAACCCGGATGCCGAGCGCGACTTCCTGTTCGCCGGCGACGCCGCCGCCGCCTTCGCCGAATCCCTCCGGCTGCGCGGCGTCCACACCGCGCTCAACCTGGCCAGCGGCCAGACCCGCACCGTGCGCGACCTGGCGCTGGCCGCGATGCAGGCCGCCGGCACCCCGCGCCCGATCCGCCTCACCTCGCCGCCGGCCGCCGCCAATGCCGGCGTCAAGCGCCGCGCCGCCACCGCCGCCCGCCTGCACGCCCTGCTGCCGGGCATGCCGCCCTTCCACAGCCTGGAAGCCGGCATGGCCGCCACCCTGCCATGGTACCGCGATGCCCTACGCCGATAGCTTCACCATCGTCCTGGGTGCGGACGGCTTCATCGGCCAGCATCTGGTCCGCCGCTGGCGCGAGGCCGGCTGGCCGGTCCACCCGATCGGCCGCGCCGCCGGCGACTTCACCGACCCGGCGGTGGTGGACCGCGCCCTGCGCCGCGCCCCGCCCGCCGGCCGCATCTTCCACGCCATCACCAAGCAGCGCACCGGCCCCATCCAGTACGACATCCAGGGCACCCTGCTGCACGACAACGCCCGCATCCACCTGAACGTGCTGGAGGCGTGGCGGCACAACCAGCCGCAGGCCAAGCTGGTCTCGCTCGGCTCCTCCTGCACCTATGCCGAGGCGTCGCACCCCACGCCGGAGGAGGAATTCGGCATCGGCACCCCGCACCCCTCGGTGCGCGGCTACGCGCTGGCCAAGCAGATGCTGGCCACCGGCTCGTCCACCTACGGCCAGCAATACGGCCTCAACTGGCTGCATTGCGTGCTGGCCACCGTCTACGGCGCCGGCGCCCATGTCGAGGACGGGCGCGCCCACTTCATGGCCGCCGTGCTGGACCGCGCGGTGCGCACCAAACGCGGCGGCGCCGACGAATTCGAGGTCTGGGGCAACCCCGACACGGTGCGCGACCTGCTGCATGTGGACGACCAGATCGACGCCATCATCGCCGCCGACGCCGCCTTCACCGACCGCATCGTCAACGTCACCCCGAACGCCCCGGTCACCATCGGCCAATGCGTGGCGGCGATCCTGCGCGCGCTGGACTGGCCGGCCCGCATCGTCCACCCCGCCGGCAGCTTCCAGGGCGCCGGCTACAAAAGCCTGGACTCCACCCGCTTCCTCGCCGCCACCGCCTGGCGCCCCCGCCTCACCCTGGAGCAGGGCATCGCCCAGGTCCTCGCCACCGACTACCCCGACACGGCGACGGCTTAGCCCGGCAGGAAGGCAAGACTACATGGAGGCGGGGAGACGGGGAGACGGGGAGACGGGGAGACGGGGAGACGGGAAGAAGAAAGCAAGGCTGGGCTCTGCCCAGACCCGCCCATGTCTTGAAGTATTGGGGGCCGAGCCCCTGGACCTCGAAGTTATAGAATGCATTCATCATAATATATCGCGTTTCGGTTCTCTACATCGATTATCCAAGGCATGACAGGGCGCGAAACAAAGCCCCCTCCTTCCCTACCTCAGCTTTCTTCTCCCCGCCTCCCCGCCTCCCCGCCTCCCCGCCTCCCCGCCTCCCCGCCTCCCCGCCTCCCCGCCTCCCCGCCTCCATGTGA